>Ga0207679_10002990_pt1 | contig 10485 bp, 10 predicted proteins | sample KBSC73metaG_FD_184320 | JGI IMG/M metagenome (GOLD analysis project Ga0207679, IMG submission 184320) | Corn rhizosphere microbial communities from Kellogg Biological Station, Michigan, USA - KBS C7-3 metaG (SPAdes) (version 2) | ecosystem: Host-associated > Plants > Roots > Rhizosphere > Soil ...
TAACTGGCAAACATTTAGAACAAGAACGCTGACCGCTGCCGTTTTTGTGGTCGTAATGTTGGCGGGGCTACTCATCAACCACTGGACATTTTTTATTCTTTTTTCCGTCATACATTTCGGGTGCTGGTGGGAGTATTTGAAGTTGACGGAAAGAATTTATAAAATACAAATTGACATCGTCATTAAATATGTGTTGATGATTATTGGATATGTGATCTTCCTGTTTGTTGGTCTTCCAAATACGACCATCTATGTGGGGCCGTCTGATGGTTCATTCAACTTGAAATGGCTTTTTTATCTTTTAATCATTATTTGTGTAATCGCGGTTTTGTTCCAGAATAAGAAAATGCCTTTAAAAGCTAAGTTGCTTTCCGCTGCCGGATTCATATATATTTCGCTCAGCCTGGGGCTAATGATATCTTTTTATAACGAGCTAAGCATCCATTTTCATGATTCAGCTTTGGTGGTTGCCAATGGATATTTTTACCCAGCGTTAATCATAGCTTCTCTTTGGGTAAATGATACAATGGCTTACATAGTGGGTTCATTAATTGGTAGAAAGCAGATGTCAAAGATTTCGCCAAAAAAAACCTGGGAGGGAACAATTGGTGGGATCATTCTCAGCATGGCTGTAATTTATTTCCTTGCCCAATACGTTTTTCACCTTGACGGCATAAGTTATTGGCTAATGACGGTAGCCGCAATCGCTTCAATCACCGGCACATTCGGCGACCTTCTTGAATCAAAACTCAAACGAATGGCCAATGCAAAAGATAGTGGCCATATCATGCCAGGCCATGGTGGTTTCCTGGATAGGTTTGATTCATTACTTGTAGCAACTCCATTTGCCTGGTTGTATGTTTATTTTCTTATGTAGTTAGTGAAATAACGACTCACAACTCACAACTCACAACTGACGACTCACGACTGACTACTCACCACTCCCCAATTCATTATCTTTGCCTTCAATATTCTGAGATGACCATACACAAGGAAGGCTATAAGATCATCGCCTGGAGTGCCATTTTATTCGGGGCTATTAATATCCTTTCTTTTTATGCTTTTAGCTTTCATAATCCCTGGTTAACCTGGCTCATCTTCCTTTCTACACTTGCTTTGCTGATCTTCATCATCTCCTTTTTTCGTATTCCCAATCGTAAATACAGCACCGATGAAAATGTGATTTTAGCGCCAGCAGATGGGAAAGTTGTCGCTATTGAAGAGATACAGGCCGATGAATATTTTACTGACCGTCGCATACAGGTTTCTATTTTCATGAGCCCTCTCAATGTGCATGTAAACCGAAATCCCGTAAGTGGAGAGGTAACCTATTCTCAATACCATTCAGGAAGATACTTTGTTGCGTGGCATCCCAAATCGTCAACCGACAATGAAAGGCACACTACTGTTTATCGGAATAATGATAAGGAGATATTAATAAAACAAATAGCCGGGGCCTTGGCGAAACGAATTGTAAATTATCTGCAGGTTGGACAAAGCATTGAGCAGGCAGGAGAGATGGGTTTTATAAAATTCGGCTCAAGAGTCGATGTCATCATGCCCCTTGATGTAAAAATAAAAGTTAAGATCGGCGACATAGCCAAAGGAGGCATTACAGTAATTGCGACCTGGTAGTTATCACTGTTCCTTGTGCCTTGCCACTTGCTTCTTGTCTTTTGTATCTAGTGCCTTCAAAAAATGTTTTCCAATTCTTTTAATGATCCAACCGTATAGGTTGGTTTTATTTCCGCTTCAATGCCCAGGTGATTAACGTATACCTGGTCAATGCCTGCATTTATTGCTCCAATAATATCCACCTCGACACTATCGCCGATCATAATACTTTCTGCTGTTTTCGCACCAGTTTTCTGCAATGCAAATTCGAAGATCTCTTTGTTCGGCTTTAAACTACCCGAACCCTCCGAAGTAATCACTTCTTTAAAAAAAGACTTTAACCCGGAATACATCAGTTTATTGTGCTGCGTCCTTTCAAATCCGTTTGTGATAAGATGTAAAATGTACCCTTTTGCAATTAAGTACTTCAATATCTCTTTTGTGTAGGGAAACAAGATCGTTCTTGTTGGCAGCAGATCCAAAAAGCGAACACTTAATTCCTGCGCCAGTGCATCGTCTGCGATCTTGAAATCAAGCAGGGAAAGCCACATTCTTTTTACTCTAAGTTCTTCTTGTTTGATATAGCCGTTCCTATATCGCTCCCAAAGCTTTTCATTATGCTGCAGGTAATTTTTATGAAACAAGTCAAAATCTTTCACGCCTCGTTCGTTTAACTGAAGAGCCGTATGTAATTCTTTCAATGTGGCTTTGGAATTAGCCTCAAAATCCCAGAGCGTATGGTCGAGGTCGAAAAAAAGATGACGATATTTGCCCCCAGTGCCTCGATCATATTTTAAAGGAAGAGTCATTCTCTTTCCAAAATTTTGAATTGCAAAATTACAGAACAAAACTTTCAACATGGACATGAGTAATTCCCCTTTAGGGGTTGGGGGCAAAAACATCATTATTACAGGAGCATCCCGAGGATTAGGATATGCAATCGCTGAAATTTTTGCGGAGAATGGAAATCACCTTTTCCTCACATCTGTAACTGAAATCAAATTGTCGAAAGCTGTAGGACAATTGCAAAACAGGTTCCCGAACATTGTGATCAAGTCAAAGCCTTTCGATCTGAGTAAAAAAGAACAGGCACGGGCATTCGGGGAATGGTGCCTGAAAAATGGTTCACCGGATGTGCTGGTCAATAATGCAGGAAGTTTTGCGGGATCAAACGTCCACAATGAGGAAGACGGGGCTCTTGAAGAGATGATCGAAACAAATTTGTACAGTGCTTATCATCTTACGCGGGTGATCGTACCGGCCATGATCGAAAGGAAAAGTGGTCATATATTCAACATGTCATCGATCGCGGGACTGAAAGCTTACCCTAATGGGGGTTCTTATAGCATTAGCAAGTTCGCATTGCGGGGGTTTTCAATAAATCTTCGTGATGAATTGAAGCGTTACAATATCAAGGTCACCACAGTTTTCCCCGGTGCGGCTTACACAGATTCGTGGGCGGCAAGCGGCCTGGAAAGAAAACGATTTATGGAAGCGGACGACATCGCTAAAATGGTGTATGCGGCTTCCCAACTCTCTCCACATGCTTGCGTGGAAGAGATCATTCTTCGACCACAACTGGGGGATATTTGATTTGACCCTTCATCATTTTCATAACCACTATCTCAGGGTCGTTTTTTATTTTTAGTAGAATGAAACAAATTCGTGCAGGCATATTATCCTTTTTTTTATTCTTTCATTTTTGTGTCGCTGTTGCACAGGTAAATTTTAAGACCATAGTACCACAACATCCCATGGCTCCCGGTGAATCCTTCCAGGTGCAATACATTATAGAGAACGCTGAAAAAATTTCTGATTTTTCGCCGCCGCCATTCAAAGGATTCAGGGTTGTCTCGGGCCCTCACGTGTATTCAGGTGACGGAGCGGTATCACAAAAGAACCTGGTGTTTACTTTGGCCGCGATCCGCGAAGGAAATTTTAAGATCCCGGGCGCCTCTTGCCTGGCAGATGGGAGATTCGAAAAAAGTAATGAAGTTGTTGTAAGAGTCATCTCGCAGAAAGAAATGGACGAGACCTCCTATTTTCTAAAACAAGGTGAAGACCCTTTTCAAAAGATCCGGGATAATTTATTTTTAAAACTGAGCCTTAATAAATCAACCTGCTTCGTAGGTGAGCCTCTCGTGGCGACTTTTAAATTATACTCACGGCTTCAGTCCAAATCGAACATAATAAAAAATCCGGGGTTCTATGGATTTAGCGTTTACGACATGGTCAATGTGAATGACCAGGCGCAAGCTGAAGAAAAACTAAATGGGCATTGGTTTGATGTCCATACCATTCTTAAGGTCCAGCTTTATCCCTTACAATCCGGCGATTTTACTATTGACCCAATGGAGCTTGCAAACGAAGTAGAATTTTCGCGCAGCATAGTAAACAAAAAGACGGAGCAGGAAGTGACGGAGAATATGTATGGTGTTAAGGAAGACGATGATGTGAAAAAGAATGCGGAGGTGTACAAGGTCAACATAAAGACTGATCCTGTTAGTGTGAAGGTAAGACCGCTGCCGTCTAAAAATGCAGCAGATACTTTTGCAGGTGCCGTTGGAAATTTCACGATCAAAGCTGTTCTTGAAAAAGACTCTGTTTCAAAAAATGAAGAGGATTCTTTGATCATAACGATCAGTGGTGCCGGAAATTTTCAAAGAGTTGGCTCGCCACTTATTAACTGGCCGAGAAATATAGAGTTCTTTGAGCCGGCTGTAAGAGATACTTTAAATAGAAAGCAAGTGCCGTTGACGGGAGAACGTCGCTTCCGCTACATATTTTTAAGCAACAAACCGGGACAGTACAAGATTCCTCCTGTTTCCTTTTCTTTCTTTGATCTCAAAGCAAAAACTTATAAGACAATTTTATCTAAGCCTCTTATTGTTTTTGTAAAAGAAAAGATCAAAAAAGACAAACCTATTGTTGTTAACGAACCCGTAGACCAGGGCAATCAATTAAAGTGGTTATTGACTGTAGCAGGTTTGGCTATATTATTAATTGGCATATTCGCTTTCGTGAAATGGAAACAAAATTCAACAAGCGAATACGAAGAATTAAAGAAATTGAATGTGCCGGCTGCTGTGCCTGTTGCCGTTGAAGAGATCTTGTCGCCCGCCAATTCAGCGATAAACAAAGAAAATAAAATTTTTTACAATGAGTTGACCCGGTCTATATGGAACTATTTCCAGGACCGGCTTCCCGATTCAAATATAAACATGAACAAATCGGACCTGGCAGCTATTTTAGATCTAAAGGCTGTTAAACCGGAGTTGATAAACAAGCTGATGATAGTTATCCATCAATGCGAGACGGGTGTTTACACTAATGCAGAAATGAATATAGATAGATCTGAGTTGTTTAAAAATACGTCAGCCATTCTTCTTTCTATTGACAGAACACTTGCAAGTTGAATTATTCGGCGTATTTATATCCAACGCCCCTCACTGAATGGAAGTACTTCGGATTGCGGCTATCCTCTTCGAAATATTTTCTGAAGTTAAGAATGAAATTATCGATGGTTCTTGTAGTAGGATAAACATTGTAACCCCAAACCGATTGTAGAATTTTTTCCCTGGGCACCACTTCATTCTTGTTCTCGATTAGTAGTTTTAGCAACATGCTTTCCTTCCGGCTCAATTGGACCTTTTCTCCGTTTTTTGTTATTGCTTCCTGCGCTTTAAAGTCAACTGTATTGCTTCCAAAACTATAAGTGTCACCAATTGAAGACCTGTCCTGCAATTTTTTATTTTTTTCGATGAGTTTCTGTACCCTTAAGATCAGCTCTTCAAGATTAAAGGGCTTTGTAAGGTAATCATCAGCGCCTTTTTTCAATCCTAATACCCTGTCGGCGCTGGTATTTTTTGCGCTTAAAATCAGGATCGGCACGTCTATATGTTGCAGCCGGACTGTTTCGGTGATATTGATGCCATCTATTTCCGGCACCATTACATCCAGGATAAGCAGATCGAAATATTCGGATTGGATAGCCTTCAATGCAGCTGCTCCATCATAGGCAGAACTTACTTCGTAGCCCTCGAGTTCAAGATTTAACTTTAGCGCCTCATGCAAATTCTCTTCATCCTCCACTAGCAATATTGACGGTTTTTTGTCAGCGGCCATTTTTGAAATGATTTTTTATTTGTCTCCTGTATTAATGCATCGTTTTAAAACTAACGATGAAATTACTCCCCTGCGGCGAGTTATCAGTCACTGAAATGTCGGCATTATGATCTTCTGCAATTTTTTTACAAAGATAAAGGCCAAGCCCCGTGCCCTGTGTTTTGCGAGTGGTCTCATCTCCGGGCCTGTAAAATTTTTTGAACACGTTTTTTTTCTCCCTGTCAGGAATGCCCGGCCCTTCGTCGATCACGTAAAGTTCTATTTTATTATTGTGGTCATTTAACAGGCAGGTAATTGGTTTTTCTTTTGGTGAATACTTGATCGCGTTTTCAAGGAGGTTATTTATCATTAGCTGCAACAAAAGCGAGTCGCCTTTAACATCCATATCCGGCCGAATGGTCCCAAGAAATTGTCGCTCAGGATACCGCTGCATAAAGTTTCGTATACAGTCTTTAAAGAGGTCGCTCAGGTCAAGTTCCTCCTTTGACGTTCTATAACCATCTGCTTCCAATTGAGAAGAAATAAGAATATTGGTGGTTAAGGTATTTAGCCTTTCCGTTTCATCCAATGTCATCCGGATCAGCTTATTTTGTTTTTCAGGATCAAGCTGATGTTTTTGGATCGTTTCAAGATTGAGTCGTGCTATTGAGATCGGCGTTTTCAATTCATGGGTTACAGCCATCATGAAATTTTGTTGCTGCTGTTGAAGAAGGAACTGGCGACGGACAGAACGATAGACAAATCCGGCACCGATGAATATTAACACGAGAAAGGTCGAGCCTTCGCTGATATATTTAAAGATATTTCGCTCATATTCACGCTCAATGATTTCAAGAGAAGTATTGTAAAGTTCAGAGTTAGTTCCTCGTTGCGTAGTGGCATTCAATTGCTTTATTTTGAAATCTGCCATTTGTTTGTTTTGCTTTTCCAGCGAAATGAACCACCATATCAACGCGGCGACTATATAGAACAGCAAGAGCCAGTAGATGGTAGTAGCAAGCCGTATTCTTCTCTTATTACCTGGCATATTGAAAAGAAAAGCATTATTTTTTCTCTACTCTTATCCCGACGTTCATCACGTTCTCTAGCGGATCTTGTCTCATGATCTGTTCAACCTTAAAGTGATATGTACCGGCTTTCAGAAATTGAGGGTCCGTTAGTTTTATACGATGCTCGTATATATCATCCATGCCTGTTCCCAGCCATTTTTCGTTGGTGGCTAGTTGGAGTTCAAAGGATGCTTTATGGACACTATCGCCGGGAGGTTGAGAATATAAATTGATCCAGATATTATTGTAGGTATACTTTTCTGTATGTCTTAGAACAAAAAAAAGCTGGTATCGAACGGATGTGTCACTGATAGCAAAGGTAAATTCAGGTTTATAGCTGCTTTTCCATTTGAAACCGGGGATGGTTACATCTTTTTCGTAAAGATCAATGGTGGTACAAGAAACAAGGAACAGGAAACAAGGAACAAGAGATAGTAAATAGTTTTTTAAAAGCTTCATGCTACAAAGATATATCCGAAGGTGCAAGGTATAAGGGACAGGTGTAAGCTATAAGACATTTGGAAACGAACCCCGACCCTTGACCCTTACCCCCTGATACCTTACAATACGTTCAAAATTTGCTCTTTTGCCTTTTCCAATTCATCTTTCATAACTACCACGCATTTTTGAATAGTGGCATCATAAGCCTTGGCTCCCGTGGTATTGATCTCTCTGCCAATTTCCTGCAATATGAAAGAAAGCTTTTTACCTTTTGATTCCTCAGCTTCGCACATGATCGTCTTGAAATAATCACAATGATTTTTTAGCCTTACCTGTTCTTCGCTGATGTCTATTTTTTCTATATAATAGATCATTTCTTGTTCCAGGCGATTGCCGTCGTAATTTTCTTTACCGACATTTTCCTCAAGAAGTTTTGTTAAGCCATCCCTGATCTTTTGCTGCCTGAGCGGTTCGAGTTTCAATATCTCTTCCTGCTGCTTCGAAATATTATCAATACGTAACAAGAGGTCCTCTTGTAAAGATCTGCCTTCTTCAGCTCTGTGCAGGTTGAGGTCATCAATTGCTGCGTTCAACACTTTTTCAAAATCGGCCCATTCTTTATCAGATAAAGTATCAGCCGTGGGAGTGATCACTTCAGGAAGTTTTACCAATGTGCTTAATATATGTGAAGGATCCAGGTTTAAAGCCTGTGATAATTCGGAAAGAGGTTTATAATAAGCTTTTGCAAGGTCAGTATTGATCGAAACAGGTTTGGCATTACCGGTTTCTTTCAGGCTGATAGCACAATCTATACTACCGCGGCCTAGCTTACTGGAAAGAATACGGCGAATGTCAAATTCAAGTGGTTTCAAAAAACCGGGAAGCTTAAGGAGGAGTTCGAATTGTTTACCATTGAGGGATTTTATATCTACCTGGAAAGTTTTATCACCAACTGCTTTTTCAGCCCTGCCGAAGCCGGTCATGGATTTTAGCATGAATAAAGTTTTGTTTATCAGTAAAGGTATTGGAATTGTATTGCAATTGCGCTTATACTTTAATGAGCTCGAACGTGAACAATGTCCGGGTGAAATCGTCAAAAACCATAAAAGAAAAATCCCGACGGAAGTCGGGATAATTATAATGGATGGGTTAGTAAGTACCGGGAAATAAATTTCCCTACACAATATTAAAAATAATTTTTGCGAACTAAAAAAATTTTGTAAAGAATTTTATTAACATTTTTTATTTGCTTGTGGATAAGGACAACGGTTTTTGGCACTTATTTTTTAAAATTCATTGACAAGAGCAAAGTGTTTCCATGATTTTGTTTTGCTTTCAATTTTTTCATCGTCCTCTGAAACCCTTTATTCATCAGTGTTTCATCAATTTGATTTCCGGTTTGAAGTTTGCACACCAATTATTAAATGAAGTAACGATCATAATATTTCAAAGTATTTAATCGTCTTCTTCATATCAAAATCGCCCAAAAAATATTTTTTTGCCGGTGGTGCGATATAAACCATAAAATCAAGTAAAAAGCAATTTTTAGTCATCAAACACATACAAACGGGTGATAGTTACCTTTGCACAAAATCATTCATATGCGATTTGAAAAACCTGTTCCTGTATCATGGATCGCTGAGTTTATAGGAGCGAAACTCATTGGTAACAATGAGGGAAAAGCCATCGGAATTAATGAAATACATAAAGTAGAGCATGGGGATATTGTATTTGTGGACCATCCAAAATATTATGATACCTGTATTCATTCCGCCGCCACATTTATTATCATCGATAAAGAAACGACTTATCCCGCAGGAAAAACTTTATTGATCGTGGATGATCCGTTTGAATCATATCGGAAGCTGGTGAATCATTTTCGACCCTTTCAACCTTCAATGAGGATGATCAGCGATAGTTCGACCATTGGTAGCGACACGGTAGTAATGCCTAATGCCTATATTGGCAATCATGTGACCATTGGCAATAACTGTATCGTCCATCCCAATGTCACGATATTGGACCATTGTATAATTGGCAACAATGTTATCATCCAGGCGGGAACAGTCATTGGCAGCGATGCCTTTTATTACAATAAAAAAACTAACCGCGCCGTGCATTATAAAAAGATGAATAGTTGTGGCCGCGTGATCGTTGAAGATTTTGTTGAAATTGGTGCGGGCTGCACCATCGATCGTGGTGTAAGTGGCGATACAGTCATTGGCGCTGGAACAAAAATGGACAACGCTGTCCATATTGGTCATGATACAATCATCGGAAAGAATTGCTTGTTTGCGGCCCAGGTAGGCATCGCGGGCGCGACCACTATCGAAGATGAAGTTATACTTTGGGGACAGGTGGGTATAAGCAAAACACTTACTATTGGAAAAGGTGCGGTGCTATATGCACAAAGTGGCGTACCTGCTTCTCTAGAGGGCGGAAAAAATTATTTTGGTTCCCCTGCTATCGACGCCAAAGAAAAAATGAAGGAGCTGGTTTGGATAAAGAGAATTCCAGAGATATATAGAACTATGATGGATAGGATAAAGAACCATGATTGATAGGATTAGACAGGATTATTAGGAAACCAGGCACTAAAGACGAAGTGGAGACTAATGTATTTGCAAAGGACAGAAATATCTTTATCCTTTCAATCTTTTGTAATCCTGTAAATCCTGGTTCTACGGTATATAATCATATGGTAACAGATCGGCTAAGTTCTTCCAGCTCCAATATCCCTGGCTTACCCAATCTTTTTGATCATAGAAGTAACCATTCTCCTTGATCTCGATGGCATCGTGAAGGTCAATATACGAGATCTGCGATCCTACATTCAGGGGGAGTTTAAATTTTTTCAGGTATTCGATCTCTGGCTTTTTCTTATAAGTGACACTTATCTTTCTTGGGTAATAAACCTCTGCTTCATGGGTACTGTCGTACACTCCGTAATACGTGGTATCATAAGGATTGCGGACAGTCTCGAATCTTTTATCATAGACGGAATCCAACAAAGCAATTTCATAACCATCTTCATTTAATGTGCTGTCATAATAGGACCGCATAAACTGAAGTTTGGAGCCTTCGTAAGCTTTTTTTCGATTTGCGCTCCATATTTTCTGCTGGGCAAAGCTGCTGTCCATTTCCGAAAAAAAGCAATAGCCCCTGTATGAGCTCACCTGGGTTTTATAATAATACATAAATGAGTCCAGCTGATAACGCAGGTTATAACCGAGAGCCTTGTTTGCGATCACAAGAG
>Ga0207679_10002993_pt1 | contig 10483 bp, 13 predicted proteins | sample KBSC73metaG_FD_184320 | JGI IMG/M metagenome (GOLD analysis project Ga0207679, IMG submission 184320) | Corn rhizosphere microbial communities from Kellogg Biological Station, Michigan, USA - KBS C7-3 metaG (SPAdes) (version 2) | ecosystem: Host-associated > Plants > Roots > Rhizosphere > Soil ...
GGGCTGTTGCCGCCGAAGCGTGGCGCAATCCTGGTCGACGGCCAGCCGGTCGACGGCGAGCGGCTCGACAAGTGGCGTGCGGCGATCGCCTATGTCGGGCAGGAAGGCAGCGTCTTCAGCGACAGCGTCCGCGGCAACCTGCTCGCCGAAGGCGCACCCGCCGACGAGGTCGACTTGTGGCAGGCACTCGAAACGGTCGGACTGGGGCAGCGCGTCCGGGCTTTTCGGGCCGGCCTCAATGAAAATGTCGGCGATCGCGGCAGCCAGCTTTCGGGCGGCGAGCGCCAGCGACTGGTGCTGGCGCGCGCAATTCTCAGGAGGCCCAGCCTGCTGATCCTGGACGAGGCCACGGCCGCGCTAGACCCGGAGGCCGAAACGCAATTGATCGAGCGCTTGAAGGCAATGAACCCGCGCCCTGCCGCCCTCGTCGTCGCACACCGGGATTCGACGCTCACTCATTGCGATTCCGTGATCTCCATCCAACATGGGATCGTGAACGCCGCCGAACCGGTCATTTTTGGCGCGCAATGAATTTCACCCTCGGTTCACGTGCAATGACCTAAGAGAAAAAGCGTGAGGAGCGACCCGATGAAGCTGAAGGCCAGGAAAGGGCTGATGATTGGTGCTGCCGCGTTGGTCGCAGCCGCCGGCTTCGCGACCGCAGCTTATGCGCAGGCGCAGGGACAGGACCAGCGCACCCCCAAGGGTTGGAGCTATGAAATCAAGGACGGCAAGCGCGTGCCCAAGGGCAATCGCGTGACCAACGCCGACGGCAGCTGGCGCGAGGAAGTCCGCCAGGGCAATTGCGTTACGATCAAGGAACGTTCTGCGTCCGGCGAGTATAAGGAAACTCGCCAGTGCAACCCCGGCAACCCGGGTTAAGACTTGCGTATTTCGTCGAAGCTGCCTTTCGGCCGCTGCTTGATTTCGCAGGTCGGCAGCCCGGTGTCGGGTATGTCCCGGCAGTCGCGTACCTGAGCGCTGCCGTCGGGACCGGCGAAGATCGCCCAGTCGCGCGGCGTTCCGTTTTCATACACGCAGTGCGCCATCCACATGTCGAGATTCTTGTAGGTTCCGACGAAGCCGGCATCGGTGATGCGCTTGCAGGTGTAGCCGGCGTCGTAGATCGCCCGCTTGAGCCCGATCGCGAGGTTGAAGGCGTCGAGCTGATGGAGCTGCTGCTGTTCGGTCGAAGTGACCTTGATCGCGGGCCGGTTGGCCTGTTGCGCAGAGTTGTCGTTGCAGGCCGCGAGCGCCAGCAATGCTAGTGATAGAGCGGACGGCAAACGAAGCATCGGCTTCTCCTTCAGCCTGAATAACGAATGCGGACGTGGGAGGCTGCGGCCTTGGCGCGTTCGACCGCGTCTTCGGCGCTGCCGCCGCGCGCGAGCGCGACGCCCATCCGGCGGTTCTTGAGCGTCTTCGGCTTGGCGAAGATGCGGACATCGACCGGATTGCCAGGCGAGCCGAGGGCGAGGGCTTCGGCGACACCATCGTAGGCGACGGTCGCGCTCTCCTCCGCGGCCAGGATGACCGCCGAGGCAGACGGGCCGGCCAGCTCGATCGAGGGGATCGGAAGCTCAAGAATCGCGCGCAGGTGCAGCTCGAACTGGTTGGGGAACTGGCTGATCAACGTGACCATTCCGGTGTCGTGCGGCCGTGGGGAAAGCTCGGAAAAGATCGCCTGGTCGCCGCGGACGAAGAATTCGACGCCGAAGATGCCGAAGCCGCCGAGCGCCTCGACCACCTTGCGCGCCTGGTATCGGGCGGACTGCAGCGCCTCGCGCGGGATGCTCGCCGGCTGCCAGCTCTCGCGATAATCGCCGAGCTCCTGGCGGTGACCGACCGGCGCGCAGAAGATCACGCCGTCGCGCGTGGCCACGGTCAGCAAGGTGATCTCGCTGTCGAACTGGATATATTCCTCCACGATCACCCGCGGCCGGTCGCCGCGCATGTTGGCGACTGCATAGTCCCAGCCGGTGCCGACCTCGTCGCCAGACTCCACCGTGCTCTGGCCTTTGCCCGAGCTCGACATCACTGGCTTCACGATGCAGGGCAGGCCGACTTCTGCCGCCGCCGCGATGGCTTCCTCGCGGCTTTCGGCGAACCGATAGCGAGAGGTGGCGAGTCCCAGCTCCTTCGCGGCGAAGTCGCGGATACCGTCGCGGTTCATGGTCAGCTGCACGGCCTTGGCCGAGGGGGCTACCTTCCAGCCTTCGCCTTCGAGCGCAACGAGGGCGGCGGTATCGATCGCTTCGATCTCCGGTACGATGACGTCGGGTTTGTGCTTCTCGACCGCCCCCCGGAGCGCCTTCCCGTCAAGCATTGGGAAGACCTCGAAGTCATCGCACAGCTGCATGGCCGGCGCATTTTCATAGCGGTCGCAGGCGATGATTCGGCAGCCGAGCCGCTTGGCGGCAATCGCGAACTCGCGGCCGAGCTCGCCGGCACCGAGCAGCATCAAGGTGGCGAGATACATGAGGCGCCGATAGCGGCGGGTTCAACACTCGTCATCCCCGCGCACGCGGGGACCTAGCGAAAAGAAAAACTGGGTTCCCGCTTTCGCGGGAATGACGAATCTGGTTCACTGTTGAAATGAACAAACCGCTCATTCTGGCCGCAACCGCGCTCACCATCGGTGCAGCTCCCGCGCCAAAGCTGCTGACGCCCAACGACGTCGTGGCACAGTCACCGACTAGCGCCTGGAAGGCGATCTCGGCGGACGACCTGATGGTGATCGACCTCGCCAACGGCGGACGGGTCATTGTTCAATTGGCCCCGGCGTTCGCGCCGGTCCACGTCGCCAACATCAAGGCGTTGGCGCGGGGCAAGTACTGGGACGGCGCAACGGTCTATCGCGTACAGGACAATTATGTCGCTCAGTGGGGGTTGAATGAGAGCGACAAGCCCTGGCCGCCCGGGGTCACGGCGAAGCCGCCGGCGGAATATACGCGACCTTTAAAGGGGTTGAAGATCACCCCGCTCGGCTCGCCGGACGCCTATGCGCCGGGCGCCGGCTTCGCCGACGGCTGGCCAATCGCCTACAACGCCAAGGCGGGCTGGGCCGACCTCACCCATTGCTATGGCACCGTCGGGGTCGGCCGTGACCTGTCCCCGGACACCGGCACCGGCGGCGAGCTCTACGCAGTGATCGGCAACGCCCCGCGCCAGCTCGACCGCGTGATTGCGCTGGTCGGCCGCGTCGTCGACGGCATCGACCGGTTGAGCACATTGCCACGGGGGACCGAGGCGCTCGGCTTCTACAAGGACAAGGCGCAATATGTACCGATCGCCAGCATCCGCATCGCCAGCGACATGCCTGCCGGAGACCGGCCATCCTACGAAGTGATGGACACGTCGAGCCCGACTTTTGCGCGCTATTTGAAGATCCGCGCCAACCGGCATGACGACTTCTACATCCGCCCGGCAGGAGGCGTGGACGTCTGCAACGTCCAGGTCCCGGTTCGTAAGGAGGTGCCCTAGCTCACGCTGCCCAGGCGTGGGCATCACGGTTCTTGTGCTGGATAATAACTGGACCGTTGTGCGAGCGCATGCTCACTTCCGCCAAAGGCAAGGCAGTCGCGCAGAAGGCGCACTCGGCGGAGATCCGGCCGATGATCCACTGGGTCCGCCCGCAGCCGGGGCAGTGGTTGACCTCATGCTCACGATAAACGGCGTGATAGCCGCGCCCGTAAGGTTTCCATTGCTCGCTCGACGTATTCGGCATGGCGGACTTCCTTTCGGCCATTCCCAACGAGCGATGCCAAGCGCGGTTGCGGAGATCGTGGAGGTTAAATCGCCGCATGAAGAGACACTTAACGGCGAGCCGACGCGGTATGCCGATCAGCCGAAGGTCAGGCGGGCAGGTCGACCAATGAAAGCGGCTCGGCGAATTCGGCGCCGATCTTGTCGCCGGCCGTCCACTTGACGACCGCGTTGGCGCGCTCGCGGCCGGGAAGCATCAGCCACACCCGCGAACCGACCTCGAAGCGCGCGTCGGATTCGGCCATGAAACCACGCTCGGAAATATTGAGCACCTTGGCCTCCACGCCACTTGCTCCAAGCTCGCGCATCTTCGCCTCGAGCTCGACCGGCAGGCGCGGGGACTGCCGCCGATCCTCGCCTTCCGCGTCCGCAATGCGGGCTTTGATCGACACGAAGCTCATCTCCATCGCGCCGCTACTCAAGCGGGGCGGCGAAGGACAGGCCGATGCGGCCGTCCTTGACCCAACGCACCTGTGCCCACACAGGCCCCCGGTCAAGCACCTGGATCAGCAGTCGTTCGCCGATGTTGGGGATGTGGGGAAAGGTCACCATCGCGCCCGACGGCGACACGTTGACGAGCCGCACCATGTGCTTGCGGCCCCTGAACTCGAGCACCGCGGTGCTCGACAGCGACGGGTTCCGAATCTCGGCCCGCTCGTCGATGACGCGCCGCTCGGCGCGCGGGATCATCGACCCGACAAGGAAAAAACTGGACGCCACTTTGTTCTCCACGGCGGCGCGATTCTAGCCAGCCGCGCTTAAGGATTGGTTTGCAATTCTCAGCCGTGCCGGATTCGCGGCCAGTGTGTCGCCAAGGCGACTGGCGAACGGCGGACAAGCGATGTATTGATTCGCGTGGGAAGCGGGGTTTTCTTTTGAAATGAAGAGGTTGATGGGCCCGATGAGCCGGCGTTCAAGCTCCTTGCTGTTGTTCACTGCGATTGCCGGGATGGCTGCCGCCCCGGCGATTTCCCAAATCCGGCCGATGGGCATTGCGGTGCCGGCCAGGCCCGCGGCGACTCAACCGAAGGCGGCCCCGGCCAAGCCCAAGACCGCCGCGCCCGACGCGCCGGCGCCGGGCAATCCGGATTACCAGGCCGACCAGCCGGAGGCGGCGGAGACCGCACCCGTCCCGGCCCCCCTGCCGGCGGCGATCTGGGATGTGCCGAACGCGTTGCAGCTGCTGGCCTATATTCAACAAATCGGTGCCGAGGGACTGAACCCCGCCGACTACGACCCGGCCGGTCTCCAAGCCGCGCTCCAATCCGGCAGTCCGGTCGCGATCTCGGCGGCGGCGACCGAGCGCTTCAACCTCGTCGCGTCGGACCTCGCGCTGGGCCACGTCAGGAAGCCGGCGCGGATCGACTGGTGGGTGGTCGACAACGATCTCAACGCCGAAAGGCAGGATGCTCTGCTGCGGGCCGCGCTTGCCCAGCACAGCGTCGCCGCGTCGCTCAACGCCTTGCTGCCGACCCACCCGCAATATGCCGCGCTCAAGGAAGCCCTGGTTGCCACCCCGGTGACGGACGAGGCGACGCGCAACCGCATCCGCCTCAACCTCGACCGTTGGCGCTGGCTGCCCCGCGACCTGGGGCAGAAGTACATTATCGTCAACGTCCCCGGCTTCCACGCGACCTTGGTCGAGAACGGAGTCAACCGCTGGAAGCAGCGGGCGATCGCCGGTAAGCTCTCGACGCCGACCCCGCAGCTCAATGCGACCGCCGTCGGGGTGATCCTCAATCCGGCGTGGAACGTCCCCAAGAGCATCGAAAAGGAAGCCGCCGGCAAGAAAGGCTTCAGGCCGATCAAGAGCGCCGACGGCAAAAGGATCCTTTACTGGCAGCAGCCGCCGGGACCCACCAATGCGCTGGGCCAGGTCAAGTTCGTGATGCCCAATTCGAAGGCGATCTACCTTCACGATACCAACGCTCGCAGCCGCTTCAACGATTCGACCCGCGCGCTTAGCCACGGCTGCGTCCGCACCCAACACATCCTCGACCTCGCGGCCGAGCTCGGCAGCGACGATGGCGGCGAATGGACCCGCGAGAAGATCGACGAAGCCCTGGCGAGCAAGAAGACCGTGCAGGCCAATTTCGTGAAGCCCGTCCCGGTCTACATCGTCTATTTCAGCCAAGCGGCGCTGGTCGACGGGCGGATCGTCAACTACAAGGACCTGTACGGCCGCGACGCCAAGGCGATGGCGGCGCTGCAGATGAAGGACGGCGGCCTCAGTCTCAGCGTGCCCAAGGCGATAGCTGCCCGCTAACGGCGATTGCCCGGGAAACACGCAGCCTTTTACGCAAGTGATCGTTGCGCGCTCGTCGATCAGAGGAGCGGCGCGTAATGATGATGGTCGAAACCGAATTGAGGCCCAGCGAGATTCACGGCGTCGGCGTCTTCCTCAAGGAACCGGTGACCGCAGGGCAGCTGATCTGGCGGTTCGACAGCCGCATCGATCGGGTATTTTCCGACGCCGAACTGGAGGAGATGCCCAAGCATCTGCAGCAGTTCCTCCGAACCTATTCGACCCTGCACGGCCATCTGGGACTGTGGGTGCTCTGCGGCGACAACGGCCGCCACTTCAATCATTCAGAGCGGCCTAATACCCAGTCTCTCGGAATCGCCTTCGGTGACGACATCGCGGCGTTCGACCTGGAGGCCGGCAGTGAGTTGACGAGCGACTATCGCACGATCTGCGATTCCGTCCGCAAATCCGGTCTCGAGTTCAACCAGCCCCAGCTCAACAACTGGTCAAAATCGGACCTCATCAGCGCCTCCCCGATGTCGAGCCTGTAGCGCAGATTTGGGGCGCTAACCTGTGCCGCATTGGCATAGGCTGCGTTTCTCGCCTGCTCGATCGTCGCCCCTGTCCCGGTAACCACCGCAGTCCAGCCGTAAAGCCCGCTCGTGACGAGCGCTCCATTGTGCTTGCCAACCTCGCCGAGGTGCACATGCCGCTGCTCCACTTCGCCCAGCAGGACGGGAAGCCCGACGGGCGCGTCGATTTCCTTGCGGGAATGCGGCATCGGCGGCGTCGTCAGCACCAAGCCAACCGCGAATCCCGGGTGTGCCGGGAAGCGCTCCGACTGCGGCGAGAGCACAAGCTTCAACAGGTCGGCCCAATCCAGCGCCTGGAGCGGTTCGAGGACCGCGAAGCCCGGATACCCAAAGCGGCACGTGAATTCGAGCGGCCACACTCCGTCTTCGTTGATGATCGTGTTGAGGTTGACCCAACCGACATGCCCGGCGTCGCGCAATAGGGGCTCGAGGGGCTCGAGCGTCGCGGCGAATAGTCGCTCGGCGCCGGTGAACGTTGCAACAGTTCCCATTTCGCCCGTCAGTTCGCCCATGTCGCCGGCGAAGAAGCGCTTGTGTTCCCAGTCGACGCATGCCGGACGAACAAAGCGATGTCCGTTGAAATAGGCGCCGACCCCGGTCTCGATTCCCTGGACGTGATCCATCAGGATGAAGGGCTGCCCTGGTTCCGGCGGCCGCGCGCGGAGCAGTGCCGCGACGTCGCTTCCATCGTCCAGGGTTCCGACGAACGTCTCGCCGGCCGAATCACAGAGCTTGAACACGCACCGCCGCGGCTGCTTCGCGAGGTTGGCGAGCGCGGTTGCAACGTCGCTGAATTCCACCGAAGCAGGGCAATCCAGTCCTTGCCGCGCGAGCAAGTCGAGCGCGTAGGCGCGGTCGTTCTCCAGGCGATCCCCGAAGGCGCTGCCGCCAATCACGTTGAAGCCGCCGGCGCGAAGCTGATCCTGCAAAGCGCCGAAGCCGACTGCCTCGAACAGGATCACACCGTCCGCGCCAGGCCTACTGATCCAATCTAGTTCGTGTCGCCAGTCGCTCGTGCGAGCAACCAGCCCCGCCATGGTCCCCTCAGCGAGCGGCTCGCTCACGGCAATCTTAACCTCATGGCCCGACTCGATCAGGCGCATGTAAAGCGATCCAAGATCGCAGGTTTCGCTGATTCCGAGAATGCGCACAGCGCCTGCTAGCAGGGAACCGCCCTGTGAGGAGCCTGTTAAGCGACTCGATGCTGAGCACATTGGACCGGTACAAGCCGAATGCGGCCGAGGATCTCTTTTCCGATGACGTCCAGCAGCGACTAGCCCGATGGAACCGCCAGCGGCTGGCGCCTCGCCTTCCCGATCGTGATCGGGCGAAGTCCATCCGCGACGACGCGGAGATGTTGCAACTGCAGGATCGCTTCATCGAGGCACTGCGTCGGGAAGTCGCCGGCCGGGTTGCCGACGCGCCACCCGACCCCCGCTGCTTCGTCTCCTGGTTCGAGAGCCTCAAGGATCATGGCCCGGGGCAAAATGACCCGCTGTTCGCCTGGTTCGAACATGAAGCCAGCCTCGAGGAAATGCGTTGGTACCTGCGCCAGGAGGCCGCGGGCGAGGCCGGGTTCGACGACCTGACTGCCTACACGCAGGTCAAGATGCCCGAGCGCATCAAGCTGGAGCTTGCGCGCAATTATTGGGACGAGATGGGGCGGGGCAATGCGAAGGCGATGCATGGCCCAATGCTGCAGCGGCTCGTCGATGCCCTGGAACTCGCTCCCGCCATCGAGAACACGGTGGGGGAGAGCCTGGCATTGGCGAATGGCATGACCGCGATGGCAACTTGCCGCGACCTGGCCTGGCACGCGCTTGGCGCATTGGGCGCCATTGAGCTCACCGCGCCCGGACGGTCGGCGGCGGTGGCGGCCGGGCTCAAGAGACTTGGCGTCACCGCCCGGGATCGACTCTACTTCGACCTCCACGCGGTCCTCGACGTGAAGCACAGCGCGGCGTGGAACGCCGAAGCGCTTGCGCCCGCCGTGGCCGAGGATCCCAATCGCGCCCGCGCAATTGCGGAAGGCGCATTGATGCGGCTGACCTGCGGGGCCCGGTGCTTCGAGCGATACCGCCGCGAGCTATGGTGACGGACGAGGAGGCTCTGCTCGAGCTGCTGCGCCGCCTCAAGTCACATGGTTATCAGTTCAGCTGTGTCACGCCGGCGACTCATCAGCGCGTCCTCGTGCGCCGGGTGAGCGGCGAACTGACGCTTCGCGACATCTTCGGCTGGAACCGGCCCTTCCGCCCGGACCAACTCGACGGAGATTTTCAGGGGCTGTTGCGCCGTGCGGGCGCGCTCGACGAGGTCGACGGGGGAGTATGTTATCGGAGCGGCGTTCGGGTCGCGAGCCTGGCCGACCACCTGTTCGTCCATTCATCTTATCCCACCGACTCGCCCAATGCCGTTTTCTTCGGCCCCGACACCTATCGTTTCGTCAATTTTGTCACGGCCCGCCTGGAAGAGTCTGCCGAGGCCCGAACAGTCGTCGACATGGGCGCGGGAAGCGGAGCCGCCGGAATCGCCGTCGCGGCGCTGATGCCCTCGGCGGCGGTGACGCTGGTCGACGTCAATCCCCAGGCCGCGGCGCTCGCGCGGATCAACGCGCGGGCTGCGTCGGTCACGGCCGAGGTCACAATATCGAGGGAAATTCCGGCCGGCTGCGACCTGGTGATCGCCAACCCGCCGTACATGATGGACGAAGGCCATCGCGCCTATCGCGACGGCGGCGGCCTGCTCGGCGGCGAGGTCGCGCTCGACTGGGTCGCCCAAGGTCTGCGATCGCTTCGCGCTGGCGGGGCGATGCTGCTCTATACCGGAGCTGCGGTGGTCGACGGCACGTCACCGCTGTTGGATGCGCTGAGCAAGCTCTGCTCGAGCGCGAACGCATCGCTCGGCGTCACCGAGATCGATCCCGACGTGTTCGGCGAGGAGCTGGGCAAGCCGTGCTATGGCGATGTCGAGCGGATCGCCGTGTTTGGCCTGGAAATCCGGCCCCGGCAGTGACTGGAAATGCCGTGCCCTACGCCAGCTTGTCGGCGTAGATCATGCGGCCGCCGGCGATCCGGCGCATCACGTCATACTGGCTCTTGCGGCTCATCGCGAAGCAACCTTCGGAGCGGCCGAGCTTGCCGTGGATCGGGATCATGTCGTCCTCGGCATACCAGGCGTTGTGGATGACGATCGCGCGCGGCTCGGCATTGTAGTTCGACCAGTCGAGGCCGCGGACCTTCATCGAAAGCCCGTACTTGCCGTCATAATAGTCGCCGCTGAGATACGCGCCGTTCGAGCTCGCATAGGAGCCGAAGTCGTTCGAGAAGCGCTCGACGAAGCCCGAATGGTCGGGGTCGGAGCCGCGGCCGTGGGCGACGCGGTGGGCCTCGACCTCGCCGCTCTGCAGGTTGACGACGTAGAACCGCTCCTCGTTCGAAGGCCTCGAGAAATCGACGATCGCCATCGTGTCGCGCGGCCACACCTTGTGGGTGTCGAGCGCGGCCTTGGCGCGGGCGAACAGCTGCGGGTCGATCCCGCCCGGCGCCGACGGCGCAAGCACCTGCGCAGGCTGCGGCCGCGGCGCAAGCGGCGCCAGCGGATCCGGCGAGGCCGGAGCGACCAGCGACGGAAGCACGCTCGAGCTTGCGGCGGTAGAAAGAATCGCAGCGGCGGCCCCATAGCCCCCGAGACGCAACATTTCCCTGCGGTTCAACGACGACACGATTGGATTGCCCTCCCCCAAACTTGAAGCAGACCTCTTATCATTCAGAGGGTTAATGGGGGATAACCCATATGTTCAGGTTTCCCCTTCCATCGTACGCGGCCAACGGTTCACCGCAACACGCGCGAAATTTGCGAAAGTCCACGCTCCGCGCGAGGG
>Ga0207679_10002995_pt1 | contig 10478 bp, 9 predicted proteins | sample KBSC73metaG_FD_184320 | JGI IMG/M metagenome (GOLD analysis project Ga0207679, IMG submission 184320) | Corn rhizosphere microbial communities from Kellogg Biological Station, Michigan, USA - KBS C7-3 metaG (SPAdes) (version 2) | ecosystem: Host-associated > Plants > Roots > Rhizosphere > Soil ...
CAGCGCAGCGATGGCGCCGAAGCGCGAGCGCACGCCCTGGTGGATGGGTTCGAGGGCCTCGTAGCGAGTGCCCGGCTTGGCCGCGTGGATGCCAACGCACTCGGCGGTGCGGGTGGTCGACGGCGACGAAGACGGTCACCTGCCCATCCTCCTCGGTGAAGGCTGCCGTCGCGTCGTCGCGGTAGCCCAGGGGGCACGCGGGGAGGGCAGGAGGTCTCGATGGGACTTCTCAGGAATCAGAACTCTAGCCCTGCGAGAGCAGGAAGCCCGCGAACCGAAGCTCCGCGCGGTGCTGGAACCAGAGGCGAGAGTAATGGGCGCGCCCCAGCGCGGCCTCGGCTGGAAGCACGAGGGGCCAGCCCGAGGCACCTCGGAAGGGCGCTGGACCTCGATGGCCTCGCATCGGCCACAGCGCCCTTGGGTCAGCCACTGAGAGGCCACTTGTGAAAGCCACCGCGCGGGAGGCGGTTTCCACCGCTCAGCGCCTGCTGCGTATGCAAGACGTCATGGCTCGCCTCGGCTGTAGCCGTGCCACGGTGCACCGGCGGATCGCCGACGGGACCCTCAGGGTGGTCCGCATCAAGCGCCTGGTTCGCTTTCGGCCGGAGGTCATCGATGCTCTTCTCCGAGCTGCCGAAGCTGGCTCGCCGAAGCTGGTGGGGGAGGACTGATGGCCTACGTCACTCGGAAGGGCGGCACCTTCTACGCCAATTGGCCGGATGCGGCCGGCAGGTGGCGGCGCAAGGCCACGACTGCGAAGACGAAGAGCGCAGCGCAGAAGCTGGCCGACGACTTGGAAGCCAAGGCCGAGCGCCAGCGTTTCGGTCTGGAGCCGTTGCCGGATCCAAACGGCGGAGGGCTCTGGACCGACCTCGTGAACTGGTACGGCCGGGAGTACGCGAGTGTCCAGCCCCAGTTCCGCCGCTGGCAGTCCACACGGGACGTGCACCTCACCACTGGGCCCTTCGTGGGCAAGCGCGTCGTCGATGTCACCCCCGAGCTGCTCGAGTCCTGGCTCCAGGGCAAGCAGCGAGAAGGCTACGCAGAACAGAGTGTCAACAGCCTGCGTGCGGCCGTCTCGGTCATCTTTACCAAGGCCAGGAAGGCCGGGAAGTGGCGCGGGCCCAACCCCACATGCGACGTCGAGAAGCGCCGCGTTCCCCGCCGCGTCTACGACTTTCTCCGGCCGCAGGAGGTCGCACCGGTGCTCGACACCGCCCTGGACGTGTACGGCCCGGTGGTGGCCTGCGCCTTCGCGCTCGCCATCTACGCCGGGCTACGCCGGGGTGAAGTGGCCGGGCTGCGCAGGGCTGATGTCGACTTGGTGCAGGGGACGCTCACCGTCCGCCGGAGCCACCAGCGGGAAGGCGTCAAGGGCAACGTCGAGGTCGTGCTCCCCATCCACCCGGAGCTGTCGCCCTTCCTCCTCGTGGCCATGAACGCCAGCCGTTCGCCCTTCGTCTGCCCGGGCGACGTGGAGAAGGGCACGCAGATGCCGCAGCACTACGACCTGGAAGACCGTCTCCGCCGAACCATGGCGGCCGCGGGTATTGGCATCACCAGCTTCATCCACCACTGTCGGGCCTGGCACTGCAAGGTGGCTCCCGAAGTCGAGGACGAGCACCCCCGGGCGTGCCCGGAACATGGTCTCGGGCACATCCACGTGGCCGCCCGGGTGCGACCGCTCTGTTTCCATGACCTGCGGCGCAGCCACTCCAGTCTCCTGGCCGACGCCGGGGTCTCCCTCACCGTCGCGCAGAAGCTGATGCGGCATTCGGACCCCAAGCTCACCGAGCGCGTCTACACCGTCCTGCAGACCGAGACGCTCCGCCGTGAGGTCAGCCGGATGCGCTTCCTCCCGAGGATCAGCGCTCAGGCTGTGTGCACACGGTTGTTCTCCGCGCAGGCACATCTCGCACCGCAGGCGCCCACTTCGATCGAATCAGACGCAGGAAAGGCGAGTGAGCGAGAGGGATTGCCTGCGAGTGACCCCGACAGGGATCGAACCTGTGACCTAGCGTTTAGGAAACGCTCGCTCTATCCAACTGAGCTACGGGGCCGAGCGGTCGGCTCGTACGTGGTCCCGATCGCGAGGTCAAGTCACTCGCCGTCGAGCGGCGCATCGGAGGTCTCGAGCGTCATCCCGCGCGCGCGGAGCCGCTCCACGAGCACCTGGCCCAGGCCGGTGGCGGGCGTGAGAACGCCGCCGAACGAGGGTCCGCCGGGCAACCGGTCTCCATCCGTCGCCAGCGCCAGCGCCGCCTCGCACACGCACTTCACCGTCACCATGTTCCCCGGGTCACCGCGGTCCTTCACCAGGCCGAATGCGCGGCGTCCATCCTCTCCGCGAGCCACGAGATCCAGCCGGAACCAGCCGTTCCGGCGAACCTCTTCCGACGGGCCGGTGCCGGGCGGCGGCAATCGTCGCTTCACCAGCGAACGGAGCGGCGAGGCGAGCGCGAGCTGTGCCACGGCCAGCCCCGCTGCGAGCAGGTTCGCCTGGAGCCGGCTCCGCATCGCCATGAACTCCCGGTAGGCGAAGCGCGGTCCGTAGGGCATGCCGGCCTCCGCGGCGAGCATCGCGCTCCTCCGCACCACCCGGGTGTTGACCATCGCCATGAAGAAGGGTGCGAGCCAGCGCCGCAGATCCTCGTTCCACCGGACTCCCCTGGGGTCGCGCTCGCGGAGGAACTCCTCGCGCGACAGCCTCGGGCGCCCGGCGCCGTCGAGCAGGAAGGGGTGCCCCGATCGCCGCGCCTGACCGCTCTCGAAGAGCTGCACCGCGGTCGCCGCGGTCCCGCCGTTGATCCCGCCGCGAAGACGGAAGGCGGACACCACCTCGGCGCAGGCCGTCCCCCGACTCCGGAGGTGCTCCACCACCAGCAGCGTGCCGAGGTCGCTCGGCACCGAGTCGAAGCCGCAGAAGGGGATGATCCGCGTCCCCTCGGCCGTGCCCTGCGCGTGGTGGCGCTCGACGAGGTCCGCCACCCACGGCGTCTCGCCGGTGATGTCCACGTAGTGCGTCCGGTGGCGCACGCACGCGTCGACCACGGGGTTCCCGTACATCGCGAACGGGCCGGCGGTGGTCAGCACCACCCGCGACCGGGAAACCGCCGCGTCGACCGTCTCCGGCCGGCTGCTGTCTGCCTCGAGGATCTCCGCCGGTCGGCTCGGTCCGTCCGCCGCGTCCCGCGCCGCCTCCAGCTTTCCGCGGTGTCGGCCGGCGAGCGCCCACCGGAGCCCGGGCGCAGCGTGCCGCGCCAGCTCGGCCACCGTGAGCCGGCCGGTGAAGCCGCCGGCGCCGTAGAGCAGCACGTCGATGGGGCGGGTGTTCATCCGTCAGGGTCATCGCACACCTTCGCGGGGGCAGCCCACGCTCCGGGTGTGACTGCGCCCGCGACACGAATGACACAGGGCCAAACACCCAAGTCCTTGATTTGACGTGACACGGCGACGTGGTCTGCTGCCTGCAACGCCAGAGGCACGCGGCCGTCACCGAACGGTCACCGAACAAGGAGCTGCCTTGGACCTGCCCTCCCGGTCTTCCTCATCCCAGCCTCGGGCCGGGGGAATCGCGCTCTCGTCGGCGCTGCTGGCGGTTCCGGCCGTCGCCGCGTTCCATCTGCCGGGCGGGATCTTGCTGGCCGCGGCGGTGCTCGCGACCGCCCTCGTCTTCGAGCGGCGCGCGCAGGTGGCCCAGCGAAGCCTCGAGCCTTCCCGCCGCGGGCTCACCCTGGTTCGCCGGCCCGCGCGGACCCATCCGGCTCACGTGCCGCCGCGCGCTCACTGGGAGATCGTCGAGCGCGATGGACGCCGCTCGCTGTCGATGCACTGGAGCTGAGCGAGCCCGCAGAGACCCCGGGTCATGGGCGGACGGAGGGTCGCTCCGGACGCCACACGCTGAGCAAAGGCGCTCCAGGACGTCCACCTCGTCGCGAAGTCCCAGGAACCCCACCTCAGGAGCGACACGGGGACATCGCCGCCGGCGAACAGGAAGTGGTGAACGTCGCGCAGCCGGAATTTCTCGCCTGCCTCGGCCGGGCGTCGGCGATGAGCCGGAGGATCTGCAGCTTCCCGATCTGGTCGCTGATGGCGTGCCCCCGGTGTGCCGGCGAACAGCGCAGCCTCGGCGCGCGCCGTGGCTCGGTCCATGGGCACGGTGGTCGTGAGAGGGTCCGCCGCCTGGTCGAGCCGTGGTGGCTCGGCGACGCTTCGTCCGGCCGCGGCGTGCACCTCGAGGCGGAAAGGCGTAAGGATGCGCAGGACCGACGGAGGATTCCGCCATGGCCAGCATCTCCAGCTATGTGGTCCGGGACGTGCTCGGACTCGAGTCGAGCGCGACCTGTCGTGAGGCAGCCGACCTGATGTCGAAGCGACACATCGGCGCGGTTGCGGTGAAGCAGCACGGCAAGATCGTCGGGCTCATCACCGAGCGAGACCTCGTCACCCGCATCGTGTCGCGTGGTCTGGATTGCGCGACGCCCATCCTGGAGGCGATGCGCCGCGACGTGCCGGTGGTGGGCCCCGACCTGAACGAGGTGGAGTGCGCCACGCTCATGAAGGAGCACGAGACGCGGCACCTCCTCGTGGGAGAAGACGGATCGGCGAGCGGCCTCATCTCCATGCGCGACGTGATGCAGATGATGCTCTCGGACAAGCAGTACCTGATCGAGCAGATGCAGGCGTACATCCAGGGGTACTGACGCCTGCCGGGAGGCCGGCGCGCCCCTTGCGTCGCGCGGGTGGCATTGCGCAAGCCACGACGCAGCGCCCGGACCCCTGGGTGCCGTCGCCCCCCTCCCAAGGTCTCGGAAGCTGGCTTGGACCGTCCGGCGCCGGACGGTCGCGTCAGACCGCCGGAGGACCGTGTTGCGGCATATGCTTCGCATGGCAGATTGATGTCGGGAGCTGTGCGGTTGGCCCGGGTTTCCCGGGCCGCGTAACATCCGCGCGGACCCCCGGATTGGGACCTTCACCGGTCCATGGACAGGTCGGGGAGGACGACGACGGTGGCTGCACAGGCGGCTCAGAGGCCGGAGGCCGGACGGATGCTCCATCCGACGGGGTTCGTCGTGAAGAGCCTGCAGATCCTCGGCTCGGGTGGCGTCGCTGGTGTGCTCGGCGGCCTCGCTTCACACACGGTGTGGGTCGGCATCTGCTTCGGGATCGCGGGAGTGCTCGCGGCGCTGACGTTCATGGACTGCCGCTGCGCCTGCGTGAAGCCCGGCTCGGACTGCGACGAGAACCAGCCCTAGCTCGACGGACGGGCGGGCCCCGGAGCGATTCGGGCCGTGCAAGCCGTCGCCGGGCAGGATAGTGAAAGACGGCGTTCCCGCCCCACCTCGTTGCATTTCTTTCGGTCATCGCACGTCGGACTGGACGCCCGGGGCAGCCGCCCCGAACTTCATCGCCTTCTCGGAGATTGAAAGAACACCGTGCGCACTCTCGTCCTGTCCCTGCTCCTCGTCGCCAGCGCCCAGGCGGAGACCGCCACCGAGGCGCTGAAGGCGCGCGACGCGGAGATTCGCGCTGCGCTGCCGCCGAAGGGAACGGAGCCCTCGCCGGCGACGCGCCAGAAGCTGGAGTCCATCGTCACCAAGGCGGTGGACCTCGATGCCATGGCGAAGTCCGCGCTGGGAAAGACCTGGACCGAGACACCTCCGGCCAAGCAGAAGAAGTTCCTCGAGGCCTTCAAGAGCCGGTTCCGGAAGGCGACTGGCGAGCAGCTCGACCAGTACCGCTCCACCGAGATCAAGTACTTCCCGGAGAAGAAGGAGGACGATGACACCCTCGTCCCCACCGAGGTGCTGGTGAAGGGCGAGCCGACCCACGTCGACTACCGGATGCGTCAGACCGGCGGGACCTGGCGCATCGTGGACATCGTGGTGGACGACGTCTCCACGGTGGAGAACTACCGGTCCAGCTTCAACCGCATCATCAAGAAGGAAGGGATGGACGGGCTGATCGCGCGCCTCAACGGGACCGGCAAGGTCGTCGATTCCGGTGGGAGCAAGGGCAGCTCCCGGTGATACGGTTCCACACCATGGTGGGCGTGGCCTTCAGGCTCTCGTTCTCTTAGTACTCGGTGCCGGGATGGGTGGTGAGCTCCTCGCCCATCAGGACCCAGCCGCCGACGCCCAGCAGAGGTGCGCGGGTCGTGGCAGTCTCGCCCCGCGATGCAGCCCCTTCCCGAGATCCTGACCCGGGCGGTCATTCCCGACGGGGTGAGGTCCGTGCTCGATCGGCTGCTCGCCGCGGGCCACCAGGCCTGGCTGGTCGGCGGCGGAGTTCGCGATCTCCTTCTCGGAGGGCACCCCAAGGACTGGGACGTGGCGACGGAGGCGTTGCCGGAGCAGGTGGTGAAGCTGTTCCGGCGCGTCGTGCCGACGGGAATCGCCCACGGGACGGTGACGGTGCTCGTGCCCGGCGGTCACGTGGAGGTGACCACCTTTCGTGCCGAGAGCGCGTATGTCGACGGAAGGAGGCCGGGCTCGGTCGCTTTCCACCGGGACCTGGTGGCTGACCTCGCCCGGCGCGACTTCACCATCAACGCGCTGGCGTTCGATCCGGTGGGTGGCCGGTTTCGCGATCCATTCGGCGGTCAGGCGGACCTCGCCCGGCGCCGGGTCCGCTGCGTGGGAGTGGCCGCCGAGCGCTTCGGCGAGGATGGGCTCCGGCCGCTCCGGGCGGTGCGGTTCGCGACGGTGCTCGAGTTCGAGCTCGATCCGGAGACCGAGGCAGCCATTCCCGGGGCGCTCGCGGTGTTCGACAAGGTGGCGCTCGAGCGGCGCCGGGACGAGCTGGTGAAGCTGCTGCTCGCCCCCGGAGTGGCGCGGGGGCTGGACCTCCTGGGGCGGACCGGTTTGCTGGAGAGGATCCTGCCCGAACTCGACGAGACGCAGGACACGGTGCGGAACGCACGGGTGAGCCGGGCGTCGCCGGTGCTCGAGGTGCGCCTGGCCGCGCTGCTGGTCGGCGTGGCGCAGCCGGAGGGCGCGCTCGACAGGCTCAGGCTCCCGGCGAAGGTGGTGGAGACCGTGCGGGCGCTGCTCGCCCACCCGCTGCCGCCGGAGGCGTCGACCTGGAGCGACGCCGAGCTCCGCCGCTGGCTGGTACGGCTGGGACCGGAGCGATGGGAGCTGGCCCAGGCCCTTGCCGAGGCGGGCGGCGCGGACCCGGACGGGGCGCTCGGCCAGCGGATCGCCGGCATCGTCGCCGCGCGCCCCCCGCTCTCGCCCAAGGACCTGGCCCTCGACGGGTCCGCGATCATGCAGACCCTCGGAGTGGGCCCGTCCCCCGCCGTGGGAGAAGCGACCCGGTTCCTGCTGGACCACGTCCTCGATCGTCCCGACCTGAACACCCCCGACCAGCTGCGCGCGCTTCTCCGAAACCGGCCGGGCTGAGCAGGGGCAGGCGCGCAGCGCAGTGCCGGGCTTGCGCCTCGGCTACAGCACGGGGATCAGCACGGTCGCAGCATCCATCAGGGCGTGGGCAATCGCGAGCGAAACCAAGCGGCGAAGTCGCAGATACACGACCGAGGTCAGCGTTCCAGCCTTCCGACGCCGGAGGAGCGCCTCGTCGGAATTCGCCTCCGTCGTCTCCTTGCTGAAGCTCCCCACGGGCGTCACCCCGGCGTTGCCAATGGAACTCTTCGGCCATACCCCTCGGCGCAATCGCGTCGCGACGTGCGCTGCTCCTCGTCAACAGGAATGCGCAACCGGTCTGCCAGTGATGGTCGGTCGCTGGACACGCCAGGAAGCGCCCGCATACGGTCCGGCGCCGGGAAGGGGACTGGGTGGCGAGCAATGCGGGAGGTCGTCCTCACGAATCGAGGCGCGCGGGTCTGGCTGGCGGCGGTGACCGTGGCGATCACGCTGGTCCTGGGCGTCGACGCGTGGACCGCGACGAGCACGGCGCGAGGAGCGGAGGCCCTCTCCAGCAGCGCTCTGCGATCCGCGGAGCTCGCCGAGGACATGCGGTGGCAGCTCGCGCGGATCGGGCCCGGCCGTCCGAGCGTGGCGCGGGACCGCGGCACCGAGGCGCAGGCTCTGGTCTGGCTTCGCCGCGACGTGGCCGCTTACGAGCCGCTGGCCACCTTCGAGGGTGAGCGGCCGGAGTGGACCACGCTCTCCCGGACCACGCAGCGCCTCGCCGAAGACCTCGAACGAGGAGACGATGCGAACGCCTCGAGCGACGCGGGGAGCGCGCGGGAGTCCGTCGATCGGCTCATTGCCCTGAACCGCGAGGAGGCCGGGGTCATCGAGAGCCGGCTTTCCGGGCTCGGCCGGAAGCAGCTGGTGCTGGACGGGCTGGCCGCCGTCGTGGTGGTCCTGGCGCTGGCCCGGCTGGCCAGGTTGCACGTCTCGGCGCTGGAACGGGAGCGCGCGGCCATCGCTGCCGCGCTCGAGGTGATGAAGGGGAAGAACCGGGACCTGGAGGCGTTCGCCGCGCGCGTTGCGCACGACCTTCGCGCGCCGCTCACCCCGGTCCTGGCGCTGGCCGGGCTCCTGGTCAAGGGCGGCCAGACGGGTGCGGAGGTGCAGCGGCTCGGCAAACGCATCGGCGGCGCCGCGTCTCGAATGTCGGACGTGATCGAGGCCATGTTGACCTTCTCTCGCTCGGGGGCGGTCCCTGCTGGAACCTGCGGGCTGAGGAGCATGGTGCAGGACGTCCTCGACGATCTCGCGACCGAGCACGCGTCGGTGGACCTGCGGGTCGACGTCCCGGACGTTCGCCTGTGCTGCGCTCCGGAGGTGCTGGCCCAGATCCTTCGCAACCTGGTGGGCAACGCGCTGAAGTACCGCGCGGACGATCGGCGATGTCAGCTGGAGGTGAATGGCCGAGTGGAGGGCCTGGAGGTGATGGTCGCCGTCACCGACAACGGAGTGGGCATGGATCGAGAAGCGGTCCGGCGGGCATTCGAGCCGTTCTTCCGGGCCAGGTCCGATCGCGCCGGCCACGGCCTGGGCCTGGCGATCGTCGACCGGTACGTCCAGGCTCTCGGCGGCTCGATCCGGCTCAGCTCGGAGCTCGACGTCGGCACGCGGGTCGAGCTGCGGCTGCCCCGGGCACGGTCGCTCCCCGGCGAAGGCCCCTCCGCGACTCGCGAGTCAAGCCTTCCCGGAGCTTCGAGCCCCTCCGATGCGCCGGGGATCGAAGCCTCTCGCGCCGGTCTTGCCTGAGGCGGCGGCTCCCCCGGGGAGAGCTCTCCAAGCATCCCTCCGTTCCTCTGGCCACGCCGCCCAGTACGTGGATCGTTCACGGCGGGGCGGACTCCGTGTCCGGGAGACGGCGACCGCCAGCAGGGCGCGAGGGGCGTTCGCCACCGCGAATCACCCGCGCTGGATCATTCGAGAGCCGCTGGAGCTGCTGGCAGCCACAGACGTTCGTGAGGTCCAGAGCGATGGACACGTTCGTGGCGGCCATTGTTCAGGGAGCCGCGCTGGACGGACGGCGAGCGGAGGCGCATACGGTCCCCCGGCGGAGCAGGTGAAGGGGGAGTGGGCGTGCAGGGCGACGAAGCATCCAGGCGCGCAACCCTGGGATGGCTGGCGACCGTTCTCGTTGCGGCGATGGCGGTGGTGGTCGGCGTGGGTGCGTGGGCGGCGGACGCCAGCGGGCGCGCCGCGCAGGGGCTCTCCGTCAATGCCCTTCGATCGGTGGAGCTCGCCGAGGAGATGCGCTGGCAGCTCGCGCAGCTGAACCCGGGCTACTCCGGCTTCATCCTCCTCGATCCTTCCGCCGCGCAGGCGGTGCTCCGCCTGCAGCGCGACGTCCGGGCCTACGAGCAGCTGGCCACGTCGGACGAGGAGCGGCGGGAGTGGTCGAAGCTGTCCAGGCTCAGCCGGGAACTGGCGGACGCCTGGTCGCGTGCGGATGGCGAGGTGGCGTCACGGGCGGCGACGAGCGCGTCCGAATCCGCCGAGCGACTGATCGCCTTCAACCACGCCGAGGCGGACGCCCTGGGAAGCAAGATCGTCGATCTCGGAAGCTCCCAGGTCGTGCTCAACGCCCTCGCCGTTGCGGTCGCCTTCCTCGTCTTTGCCCAGCTGGCCCGCGCACGGCTCAGGTCCCTGGAGCGCGAGCGCTCGGCGATCGCCCGGACCCTGGGGAACGTCGAGGACAAGAATCGGGAGCTCGAGGCGTTCGCGGGAACGGTGGCTCACGATCTGCGGTCGCCGCTGACGCCGGTGCAGGCGCTCGCCTCGCTTCTGGCCCGCGGAGGGCAGGGTGACGGAGACGTGCGTCGCCTGGCGGGAAAGATCGTCGCATCGACCTCGCGGATGTCGGATCTGATCGAGGCGATGCTCGCCTTCTCTCGCTCGGGTCGACCGCCTCCGGGAGAGTGCGCGGCGGCATCGGTCGTGGCCGAGGTCCTCGACGAGCTGCGGCCGGACTCCGAGCAAGCCGGGCTCCGGGTGGAGATGCCCGACGTCCGGGTGGGCTGTGCTCCCGAAGTGCTCGGGCAGATCGTCCGG
>Ga0207679_10002999_pt1 | contig 10475 bp, 11 predicted proteins | sample KBSC73metaG_FD_184320 | JGI IMG/M metagenome (GOLD analysis project Ga0207679, IMG submission 184320) | Corn rhizosphere microbial communities from Kellogg Biological Station, Michigan, USA - KBS C7-3 metaG (SPAdes) (version 2) | ecosystem: Host-associated > Plants > Roots > Rhizosphere > Soil ...
ATGGTCAGTGGCTGCAGTTCTGGTGGAGGTGGCGAAGCGGTTTCGACCGACGGAGGCTCAGGTGGAGAAGGAGCTCCCAGTGGACCGGTATCGGCCTCTCTGGCCTGGGATCCTGTCGCCGGAGTTGTTGGATACTTCATCCATTATGGGACGCAATCACCGAATGCTTTCGGGTCTTGTGCATACAGTCAGTCGGCATTTTCCACGACACCCACAGTCACAGTGACCGGTCTTGCAGCGAACACGACCTACTATTTTTCGGTGAGCTCCTACAACGGGCTTGAGAGTCCCTGCTCCGGCGAGTTGTCGACCGTCACTGACACTGTCTAACCACGGACAGTCTGCCGGCGGGATCACGATACCATCCGGTCTCTCCATCACCTTCATTGACTCCTTCGCCCTCGGTTTGTTAGCTTCGCATTCTACACGCACGAGGTACCGTCCACACCAAAGGCGGTCCCCTTCATGACGATTCCGATCCCGACGTAAGGAGCGCGCATGCCTGGAACCACTTTATCCCACGAACAACTGGCGACCCTTCAAAACACTGCGACCCATCTGCGCATGGAGAGCGTACGCTCGACCAGCGCCGCCGGCAGCGGTCATCCATCGAGTTGCTGCTCCGCCGCCGACATCGTCGCCGCACTCTTCTTTTCCGTCATGCGTTATGATCCGAAAAACCCCAAAGCCCCGAATAGTGACCGGTTCGTGCTCTCGAAAGGCCACGCAGCGCCGCTGCTCTATGCCGCGTGGGCGGAAGCCGGACTCTTCCCGAAACAGGACCTCTTAAAGCTCAGGACACTCCACTCCGACCTGGAAGGCCATCCCACTCCCCGTCTCCCGTTTGTCGACATGGCGACGGGTTCGCTGGGACAAGGGCTGCCCGTGGGCGTTGGCATCGCATTGAGCGCCAAGTATGTGGACAAGCTCGATCATCGCACCTACGTGTTGATGGGAGACGGTGAATCCGTCGAGGGGTCGAACTGGGAGGCGATAGAGGCGGCACGGCAGCAGCAGTTGGACAACCTCTGCGCGATTGTGGATATCAACAGGCTCGGTCAAAGCGATCCCACGATGTTACAACACGACATGGAAGCCTATCGGGCCCGCTGGTCCGCGTTCGGCTGGCATGCGTTGGTCGTTGATGGACATGATTTGCAGGCGCTGTTGAACGCATTTGATGAAGCCGCCCGCACGAAGCACCAACCGACCGTCCTCCTCGCTCGGACGTTCAAGGGCAAAGGTATCTCGTTCATCGAGGACCATCCGAACTGGCACGGGAAGCCAATCCCCCAGGGCGCTGAAGAGCAACGGGCGATCGATGAATTGACGAAGCAGCTGCAACCCAATGGCACGGCCCCGGTGATTCGACGTCCGTCGGCTCCTTCGACTGCCGCACCGTCGATTAAGCCGCTGCCAGCCCCCGCGTACAAGGTGGGCGATTCCGTCGCGACACGTGAAGCCTTCGGTGCCGCCTTGGAAGCCCTGGGCGGCGTCAACCCGCTGGTCGTCGCATTGGATGCAGACGTCAAGAACTCCACGTATACCGAAAAGTTCGGGAAGAAGTTTCCCAACCGCTTTTTTGAAAACTTCATCGCCGAACAGAACATGCTCGGCGCAGCGGCCGGCCTGGCGGCATGCGGAAAAATTCCTTTCGCGGCGACCTTCGCCGCTTTCTTTACTCGGGCGTACGATTTCATCCGCATGGCCGCGATCAGTCAATCCAATATCAAGCTCGTCGGCACACATGTCGGGGTCAGCATCGGCGAGGACGGCCCGTCGCAAATGGGGCTGGAAGACATTGCCATGATGGCGACGCAGCCAGGCATCACGGTGCTCTACCCCTCTGACGGGACTTCCACCTATCGTCTAGTCGAAGCAGCGGCCAATCACAAAGGCATGGTCTATCTGCGCGCAGGCCGGCCAAAATCGCCGGTGCTCTATGGACCGGAAGAACAGTTTCCGATTGGCGGATCCAAGGTATTGCGCCAGAGCGCAAACGACGCGCTCACGATCGTCGCCGCCGGCGTGACGCTCTTTGAAGCGCTCAAGGCCTACGACCAACTCAAGGCTGCCGGCATCTCGGTGCGGATCATCGATCTCTACAGCATCGTGCCCATCGATCGCACGGCGCTGCTGGCCAGCGCCTCGGCGACCCATGGCCGTATGCTGACGGTCGAGGATCACTATGCGCACGGCGGTTTGGGCGATGCCGTTCTCGACGCGGTCGCGTCGGAAGGCGTCCGGGTCCATAAACTGGCCGTGCGCGCCATCCCGCACAGCGGAAAGCCGGACGAGCTCGTCGACCACTATGGCATCGGAGCGCGCTCCATTGTCGAAGCGGCCAAAAACATCGTCAAGTAAACGGACCGGCGTTTCTACCGACAGTTTGCTTGACCACGTCCGCCTGCTCAACATCCTGAGCCCACAGGATCGTCAACGCGTCCTCGGGGAACTCTCAGAAACCCGGTACGGAAAAGACGACCTGATCTTTCGTGAAGGCGATCCGACCGAGTATTTCCATATTGTCAAAGAAGGCACGGTCAAGTGCGTGAAATCGACGTCGGACGGGAAAGAATGCACGCTCAAGATGCTGATGCCCGGTGACCTCTTCTGCTGCGATGCGGCAGCCTTTGACGGCGGCCATCATCCCGGTACGGCACAGCCGATGGGAAATGTCAGAATTCTCCGAATGCGCAGGAAAGCGTATTTTGACATGCTGAGACGCAGCCCTGACGCGGCCATGGAAGTGATCAAATACCTGGGAAACCGGCTCAACGAGGCCCAGGAAAAAGCCAAAATTCTTGCACTGGATCGTGCCGACCAGCGGCTGGCGGCGCTGTTGGCCGACCTCGCCGCGAGGAATGGAATCAAAGATCCTCAGGGCATCAGGCTTCCCATGCGATTGACCAGGCAAGACATGGCGAATATGGTGGGTGCCACGACAGAAACTGTCATCCGGATCATGGGCCGTTTCAAACGCGACCGGCTGGTCTCCGGCACCGCCAACCGCTTGGTCATCCTGGACCCCGAACGGCTCAAAGCTCTTGCCTCAAGCTAATCTCCTAAGCCTTTTCGTCAGGTTTTTTTCAAAAACATGACATTCGTCATGTTTTTGCGGTCCCTCCTGTGAGTATCCTCCCGCGTACGTCCAATCATAGGCATTCCTGACGATTCACGGCCTCGTTGCGCCGATTACCTTTTAGAGAGGAGAGACTCCATGTTCACCACCCGCCCATTTCAACGGCTTTTGTTTGCCATAGGACTGGCGACAAGCACCTTCATCGGCCTGACGATCTCCTCCACCATGGCCCTCGCCAAGACTCATGAAGTCTCAATGACAGCCGTCGAAACCGACGTGGTCATCGAAGGAAGCGGCGAAAAGTACGCCGCGTGGACCTTCAACGGTCAAATGCCCGGGCCGGTCGTGCGGGTGACCGAAGGCGATACGGTCAAGTTTACGTTGACCAATCCGGCCACCAATAAATATCCGCATGCCATGGATTTTCATGCGGCTGAGATTGACTTCCTGAAGAATTACCGGGCGATCAATGCGGGCGAGACGATCGAGTATACCTTCGTCGCGAAGAAGCCAGGCATTTTCTTCTACCACTGCGGCGCTCCTCCAATGATCCAGCATATCGCGCGCGGCATGTTCGGTGCCATCATCGTCGACCCGAAGGACGCCAAAGCATGGCCAAAAGCTGATCGTGAATATGTGTTAATGCAATCGGAATATTTCAAGAATCCTGACGACGTCCAGAGCATGTTCGACCGGAAATTCGACGGCGTCATGTTCAACGGCGGGATTTTCAAATATCATCCCTTCGTGAGCGGCGGCGGGAAATTGGACGCGAAGCCGGGGGAGCGTGTGCGGATTTATTTCGTCAACGCGGGTCCGAACGAGTTCTCGGCATTCCATCCCATCGGCGAGATTTGGGACAACGTCTATGAAAGCGGCAACCCGGCCAACAAGCTGACGGGAGTCCAAACCTACGTGGTGGGCCCGGGAAGCGCGGCAACGTTCGACGTCGTCGTCGAATCAGCCGGCGCCTATCCTCTAGTCACCCATTCATTGACAGCGGCCCTGCGCGGTGCGATTGCCGTGCTCGTGGCGTCGCCTGATGCCAAGCCGGCGCCTCTCATGCCCATGGTGCCATGGAAGGTCGCCGTTCCTCAGACTGAAATCACCCCGGTGCCGGCCCATTAGACAGCGGATTTCACAATGGGCTAATCGAGCGCGGCCAGGCCTTGCTGCATGCCTGGCTGCCGTCTCTACCCTTCTGTGGAGCAACGCGGCACTTCCGCTTGAACGTGCCGCGCTTGCGCTGACCGGCGACGGGTGTCGTCCGTCGCAACAGGCGATCGTCGAGGTCTTGATGCGACTTGACGGTATCACCCGAGTCGAAACTGACGTGATCCCCGATCATGTACTGATTGACTACGACGGCAGCCGCCTCAAGGAAAAAGCGTTGGCAGACATCGTCAATGAACTCTCTGCCCCACACGGCCGCTGTCGTGCAGCCGTCATGGAGTCCTGCATCACCGCCGGCGTCGAAGGCCATGTGGCGTCTTCACCTGCCCGCTAGCACTCACAGCACGACCGCCGGACGCTTCCCGTGCGCGATGAGCATCATGCGCTTTCGCTGGAGCGGACGCTCGGGGTCGCGCGTGTAGTGGGAATGATCCTCCGAGACTTCGACCGCACTCAGCGGCAGCGAGATCTCCTGCCGCATGTGCGGGACCGCCGTGTCCAGAGATAGGGAGACGAGTTGATCGGTGCAACCGGTCACCTCGGCGTTGAGGTCTCGCTGATCATCGAACTGAACGGTAATCCGCTCTTCAGGATCGATCCACTCCCGGATGGTCGCCGCCTTCTGCTTGTTGTTCTCTCCCCGCCCATGCACCATAGGTCTCTCCTTATGCCGCACGATACGTCCCGGCTTCTTTTGTTTCCACCTCAGCCACGACCCGCGAGCCGATGATGGCACCCCAGACGGTGGTGCCGAGCGAAAGCAATCCGCCGATAGCGACGAACCAGGCCACTGATGAGATGATGCTCAGAGCCGGCAGCGAGTCTGTATCCATTCCAAGGCCCATGGTGCTTGGCGGAAGGAACATCAGTACAAAGGTCATGGCGCCCCAGAGCACCAGTCCATGGAAGAGACTTTCCACATATCGAGACGCGTCAGCGACCCAGGCAGTGACATAACCGCCGATAAACGCGGCCGTAATCCACGCCAGACCGCTCCACACCAGCAGTCCCGCCGCTGCCATGCTGCCGCCACTCTCCGCCGACTGCGTCTGAAGAAACACCACACCAAGTCCGAACGCTGTGAGAACGATATGAATCCCCAGCGCCACAAAGAGCCCGGCAATGATGGCTGGCCAACGGAAGAGCACGATCCTCGCCCGCTCACGGAACGGTAGAAAAGCCATGGCAGACCTCCCTTCTCATCCGGAAACGCCGGTGACGTTTCCACCACTTCATCCCTAGCCCGTCAACGCGAGGCCGCCTCCGACCAACAGCCAAGCCCCCGCAAAGCGCCGAGATGTCATACTGCTCTCGCTTGAATCCAAACGATCCCGCCATACCGCAACAGCCGGAATCCAGCCCCTCGACCGTCAGGTCGGTGTCCATCAAGAGACGGACGGCATGCAGCATCGACCACCAGCACTCCTCGACGCCGAACGCATCCCGTCCAATCACGATATCGGCCAACAGCTCTTTGGTCACATAGGCCGATCCATAGCTGGTGTAGCTGTACCCTAGGCCGGTCAGGCCGCCGCCTCGGACTTCCACTAGGAGGAGGAACGTTTGCCGCCATTCGGGCGTGCTTTGGTACCTCGCGCATAGGTCGTACCAGAGCCCTGCTGCTGAACGGCATCGGCGATGTTCAGGGGAATCCCTAGCAACTTTCGGATTGAGGCAGCAGGTAGGAACTGCCGCCAACTGACCGATCTAGATTGGTCATCCAGCACCTGGATGAGGCTGGCCTTGACGCGGCGGAAGCGATCGTCAACACCGACGATCGCAGTCAGCAATCCGAGAGCATCGCGCGATGCACCACAACGCGCAATGACCGCCATTACACGATACGCGTACTCCGCCTCACCACCGTCACATCACTGAGCCCATGAGGCCCCGAAGTCAGCCTCGTTGGTACGGCATCGTGGTGAGGGGCTGTCGGTCTCGACTATTGCGTGCGCGGCCAAACGCACGACGGTCAAGAGCCCTGTTTGATCGTACGGCTTTCGTATCGAAGCGAAGGGATGGCAATCCTGCGCCAAGGCATACGCATCCGTCGAGGCCAGAATGACCGGAAGGCCGGGATGACGGACTCGCACCTGTTTGAGAAAATCTACACCATTGAGTTGCGGCATCCGATCATCCGTGATGACGACATCGAAGTGGCGCTTGCTCAACTCGTTGAGTGCCGTGACGCCATTGCACGCCGGGACGACGTTGTACCCCTGCCCCGTCAGGAGAGAACCCATGAAAAATCTGGCATGATGGTCATCATCCACCACGAGCACCCGTTTGCCATACCCATCCATCCCGGCCTCCTTCGCTGATATTCCTGTCATGTCAGGCTATCGACCCGATCGATCCTCCTCGGGACGCAATGCAGGTTCTTGCGTCATCATGGGCTTATCAGTTCCAGGGTTGATGAGAATCGGCACATTCAGATTGTCGGGAAGCAGCACAAATTTCGCGTTCTGACTGTCGTAGAGCTTGAAGCGGAGGTAATCCGGCGTCAGCGTCTTCGCGATGGTTTCCTGCGCCTTTGCCTGGCCGGTCGAGCGAATGCGAAGGCCTTCGGCCTCCCCGTCCGCACGAATCCTGATGGCATCGCCTTCACCTTTGGCCCGCCGGCGCATGATTTCGGCGTCCCGGTCGGCAATCACGAGTTCAAACTCCTTCTGCTCCTTTTCCTGCTCTTTGGCCTGCTTACGTTCCACCGCTTCCAGCACGATCTTGGCGAGTTCGATGTCGGCCAACGCCACGCTCGCCACCTCGAGATGACGACCTTTGAGCTTTTCCACGACGACCGCTTGAACCTTGGCGGCAATTTCGGCGCTCTGCTCGGGCACGGTCACCATTGGATAATTGGATACTACGCTCCGCACCGCAGCAAGCAGCTCGGGCTTGACGACGCGGGGATAGAAATCCGATCCGATTTCCTGGGCCAAAAAGTACACCTCTTCGGGCAGCGGCCGCATGATGATGGCGGCTCTCAGCTTGACGAGCAGATCGTCGGAACTTAGCGCATCGACGCTTTCGGCGTAACTTTGCCAGCGGATGTCATAGAGAAACACATCGTTCCACGGGGCACGCCAGTAGAAGCCGCTCTTCAACGGTTCGGTCCTCAGTCCTTCCGTGAAGGGATACCACCGTAAGCCCCGCTGGCCGGGATTGACCGTGGTTCCGCAGCCGGATTGGATGGCCATCAGAAGGCACGCAATCAACGCCAGGGAGCTGTGACGAGTCATGGTGTCCTTTCCGCCGCTTGTGGTCGCAGCGACGTGGCGGAAGGTTTGGCAATTCCCCCCGCCTGAAGATGTTCGTTCGCCAATCGCTCGCGATCGTCGGCGGCCAGACGATACGACTGCGCCAAGAGCCGCGCACCTGACACCCAATCCGACCCGGAGCCGAACATCCGTTCGTACATCTCCGCGCGGGTGTCGGCTTCGTCGGCTTGCTGTCGGTACCGTAAGGCTTCTTCGTGATAAAAGCGGGCGATGAAGCGCTGATCGATCGAAGAGTGATAGGAGTCGAGATCGAACTCCCGGTGCGGGGCGCTGCACCCAGCCCAGAATCCAATCATCAGGGCGGGAAGCACGGTCCGGCCGAGTATTCGACCGTTTCTGGACGTGCTGCGGGACGTTACCCCACGGTGGCCTTCGTTGATATCGCATCAAAGCCGTATTTGAGCAACAGCTTCTGGATGCGAGGGCTCATCATGAAATTGAGGAATTGTTCAGCAGCCTGCAGTGAGTCCTTCCGGCAGGTTGAGACCACCGCTTGTCCGAACACGACCGGGATTGAGCGCTCGGCCGGTACTTCATCGATGATGCGAACCTGTCCGCTGTTGATGGCATCCGCGCGGTAGACGACACCCACGTCGGCTTCGCCTCCGCTGACGAGACGGACGACCTCGTCGGTATGATGGACAGGAACCAACCGTGCATGATGCGGTGCCGAAGGATCCATTTGCTTGAGGGCTTTCACGGATATCGCGCCCAGGCTCGACACCTTGGGATCGACTACGGCTACACGCAAGGCACCATGGTTCGACGCCTCACCGAATGAGACCGCCGTGGCCTGCGATGCTGAAGACATTACCAGCACCATTGAAGTCTGCGCATATTGACGAGGACCGCCGAGCAGGGTCAGTCCTTTGTGATGGAGCGTCTCGACTTCTTGCAATGACTCGGACAGAAACACATCAATCGGGGCGCCCTGTTCAATCTGGCGGCGGAGCGCATACGAAGGACCGTAGCGCACCTCCACTGGAACACCATGTTCCTGCTCAAACATCCGGAGAATCTCTTGGAAGGGTGCCCGTAAGCTTGGAGCAGCGGCCACCGTCAAGGTCTCGGCCCCAGCCGGAACGCCCATTCCCAGACTTGCCAGTCCCACCACGAGCATCACTGCCATGACGAGTTTTCGCATTCGCACCATCCTCTTTGTGAAATGAATTGCCCGGAACAGGCACGCCCCACGACGATGCTTGGTTCGCAAAATCGATACCATGAAACCCACAGCTCGACGGTTGGGAGCACTGTCCAGAATCGCGCAGTTCCGAAGGATTCTCGATGGTGGGTTGTCCCGGGCCCACGTATCTGTGAGATTTCGCACAGTACGTACTGTGCGAAATCGCTATACTGCTTCGCTCTCTGAATGTGCCTGAGCAAGATTTCGCCGGGGCACGTGATGATATCCGGCGGAAAAATGGCGCCTATTGTGGCAATTACTCTCGAGCAAAAGCGACGCCTTCACGACGGGTAAGCCGTTTGCTACCCCGAAGCAGGTTGCACTACACTAGAGATTCCTCTGGCCGGAGTTCAGTGACCCTATGAATGAAATCGTTCTGATCGCCCTCCGCAGACCCTACACCTTCGTGGTCATGTCCATCCTGATCATCGTGATGGGCATCAAAACGATCCTTCACATGCCGACCGACGTCTTCCCGAACATCACGATTCCCGTAACATCCGTCGTCTGGGTCTACTCCGGCCTGCTGCCACAACAGGTAGAAGGACGTATCACGTATTTATTCGAACGCTTCCTCACCTCGACCGTGGAAGGAATCAAGTACATCCATAGTCATTCGTACTACGGAAGCAGCATCACCAATATTTACCTGCAAGATGGCGTCGACGTGGGCAGAGCAGAGGCGGACATTGTGGGTATCGCGCAGAACGTCGTGAAGGCTCTGCCACCCGATATATCTCCCCCGATGATCATGCGTCTCGCGCCATCCTCAATCCCGGTGGCCATGCTCCAGATTAGTTCCGAGGAGCTGACGCCGGCTGAGCTCTACAACCTCGCTTATATGCGAATCCGACCCCTCCTCGTGACGGTGCCGGGAATCGTCCTGCCGCATCCCTACGGCGGCCAGGACATGCAGGTCATGGTCAACCTTGATCAACAGAAGTTACTCGCCCGTCATCTCACGCCGAGCGATATTCATACTGTCCTCATGAAGCAGTACCTCGTGCTGCCGTCCGGCGATATCAAGATCAAATCGACCGACTGGATCGTGCTGACGAACGCCTCACCGTTGAAGATCGATGATTTCGGCGATATCCCGATCAAGCGGGAAGGCAACGCCTTTATTTACCTGCGAGACGTCGCGACGGTGCAGCTCATGGGCCGGGTGCAGCAGAACGCGGTGCTGGTGAAGGGCAAACAAACCGTCATCATCGTCGCCATGAAGAGTACCGAGGCCTCCACGCTGGATGTGGTCGAGGGAATTAAGAAGATGATTCCTCGCGCTGAGCAAGTCTCTCCAGCGGGTGTCAAGATCACGCTCCTCGACGACGCCTCGACCTTCGTTAAAGATTCCATTTTTGACGTCGTGCATGAAATGGCGCTTGCCGGCGCACTGGTCGGCCTTATTGTGCTGTTGCTGCTTGGCTCCTGGAGGGCCACGGTGATCGTGTGGACCTCGATCCCGCTCTCGATCCTAACCGCCATCGTCGGCCTCAACTGGCTGGGAGAGACGATCAACGTGATGACGCTGGGGGGGCTGGCATTAGCCGTCGGTATTCTGGTCGACGATGCGACGGTGATGATTGAGAACATCGATCGCCATATCGAAATGGGTAAGCCGCTGGAACAGGCCATCATCGACGCTGCCAATCAGATTGTTGTCCCCACGCTGGTTGCGACACTCTGCATCGCGATCGTGTGGATCCCGCTGTTCGAGCTCGGTGGCGTTGCTGGGTACCTGTTCAAGCCCATGGCA
>Ga0207679_10003007_pt1 | contig 10458 bp, 7 predicted proteins | sample KBSC73metaG_FD_184320 | JGI IMG/M metagenome (GOLD analysis project Ga0207679, IMG submission 184320) | Corn rhizosphere microbial communities from Kellogg Biological Station, Michigan, USA - KBS C7-3 metaG (SPAdes) (version 2) | ecosystem: Host-associated > Plants > Roots > Rhizosphere > Soil ...
TCCAGCAAGCTGGTAGCGCCTAAACCAAGCAAACCGCGTAATCCGGGAATCAGGTTTGCCAGCAGTTGCAATCCGATCGAACCGCCTACAGCCAGATCAAGCTTGCCATTGCGCTCGCCCTTGCCAAACAAGCCCCGATGCCGGGAACGGCAGGAATAGGCATGAAGCAATTGCCCCAGCATGAGCGAATTGAAGGCCAGTCCTCCTGCACTTGCACCGCTGCCATGGCGCAGCAAACCATAGCCGTATACCGCAAGCGCTCCGCCCGCAATGAACGAGCCTTCCATGCCATAGCGTTTCAGGTCTTCGTTGGCAATCAGACGCTTGTGCGGATCGCGCGGCGGCCGTTCCATGACATCGCCTTCCGCCGGTTCGGCCGCCAAAGCAATCGCCGGTAATACATCGCTTAACAGATTGATCCATAGAAGCTGCATGGGCGTGAGCGGCGAGGTGCCAGTCGCGGCAACGGCTCCCAGCACAACGAGAATTTCGCTCAGGTTGGAGGAAATCAGGAAATGCAGGGATTTCTCGATGTTGTTGGTGATGGTGCGGCCTTGGCGAATGGCGTCGAGCACGGTCTCCAATTGGTCGTCGGCCAATACGACATCGGCAGCCGAGCGTGCCAAGTCAGTGCCGTGCCGTCCCATGGCAATGCCAACATCCGCTGCCCGCAATGCCGGGCCGTCGTTGATGCCATCGCCTGTCATGCCCACCACCTCGCCGCTTTGCTGCAACCCATGCACGATGTGCAGTTTTTTCGCCGGGCTCACCCTGGCAAAGATATCGGTGTTGGCGGCGCGAGCAGCCAGCTCGTTCGGGGCGATGTCTTCCAGATGATCCGAATCCAGAATGCGCGGCTCCGTCTCATCCGACAAACCCAGCGACTGTCCGATGGCATAGGCGGTTGCGTGCTGGTCGCCTGTAATCATCGTGGTGCGAATGCCGGCCCGATGCAGTTGCCGGATCACTTCTTGCACGCCGCTGCGCAGCGGGTCGGCAAGACCGACCAATCCCACCCAGATGAGCTGATCCTCATCGTCCGGCACGTCTTCGGAGACTTCATGCCGGGTGTAAGCAAACCCCAGCACACGCAACTGCCTGGCGGCCATGTGCCCGTTCTCCTGCTCGATCCGGCCTCGCAGTTCATCGTTTAGTTCCACCACATCGCTTCCGCTTTGCATGCGCGTGCACATGGCAAGCACTTCAAGCGGACTGCCCTTGACTGCAATCAGACGGTTTCCGTCTGGCGTTGCATGCACGGTCCGCATGTAGTTCCGCCCTTCCGCGCGCAACTCGGCATGCAAAAGAGGAAAGGCATGACGCAATGCGGAAACATCGATGCCAGCCTCTTCGGCAAGCCGCACGAGTGCGTTTTCAGTAGCGGAACCGCTGGAGAGAAACGCGGCGGGATCGTTGCTATGAGCAAGCGTTTCATTAGACAACACACAAAGTTGGAGCAAGCGTTCCACATCGCCGCTATCTTGTTGTGAATCGGACTGGCGCAATGGCGGCAGCTTTCCATCGCTTAGTGTCAACCGTTGTGTACCGACAGTGACTGCCACTGCCGCCATGCGGTTCATGGTCAACGTGCCGGTCTTGTCGAAACAGATGGTATGAATGGCACCGATGGTTTCGACGGCTTGCAAACGTCGGATCAACATTTGCTTGGCCCGCATGACGCGCAGGCCGCGCGCCAGGGAAGTCGTCGCCACGGTAGGCAAGCCTTCCGGCACGGCGGCAATGGCCAGCGAGATGGAGGACTTGAGCATTTGCAGCCAGCCTTGGCCGCGCAACAATCCCAGGCCAAACACGCCAAGACAAATCAAACTGCTGATCGTCACCAGACGGTTGCCCAGGCTGTCCATCTCTTTCTGGATGGGCGTCTTGGGGTGCTCGGCCACTTCCATGGCGGCCTGAATGGCACCGATTTCGGTGCGTTCGCCAGTGCCGACCACGGCCGCCAATCCGGTGCCTGCTGCCACCGAGGTGCCCATGTACACCATGTTGTTTCGATCCGCCAAAGCGAGGGGTTGACTGAGTTCGGCGCTGTACTTGTGCACGGCATGGCTTTCCCCGGTCAAGGCGGATTCATCGACTGCCATCCCGCTCGCTTGCACCACCCGTGCATCAGCCGGCACATGCACGCCGGGGGCAAGCACGATCAGATCGCCGGGAACGATGTGCGAGGTCGGCACCTGGACGACCGCACCATCCCGTAGGACAGGCGTATTTTCATCGATGAGTTCGGACAGGGAGGCAATGGTGGCTTCCGCCCGCTTTTCGGTGACGTAACCAATACCGCCATTCAAAGCAAGCACGGCCACGATGGAGATGGCCTCGGCAATACCGCCTGTCACCACCGACAGCGCAGCGGACACGCCAAGCAGCACCACGGGAAGGCTTTTGAACTGACTGGCCAGCAACTCGAATGAAGAACGGGTACGCGGTTGCGGCAAGAGGTTGAGTCCCTCGTGCAACTTGCGCTCGACTTCCAAAGAAGATAAACCATGCGCGCGCGACACCTCGTAATGCGCCAACACCTCTTCCGCCGGTCGCAGATGCCAGGCGGCATACATCTCTTTGGGTTGATGCGGCCTGGCTTTGTCTTTCGTTCGGAGCGTTGTTTTTCTTGAGGGCCGTGCCTGCGGCGTTCGAGCGCGTGCCGCAACATCCTGCTCTGGCTCATCATTCACCGCCTGCATGCCCAGGATGATCAGCATCTTTTCCAACGGTACCGCCGGATCGAACAGCACCAGCACTTTTCCGGTCAAGAGGTTGGCTGTCGCCTCGGTGACATGCGGTGTCTTGGCCAATGTCGATTCAATGACGCGTTTCCGTTCTGCGGAGCGATAAAGGCCCGGCACGCTGATGCGCAAATATCCTCGTGCATGTGCTACTGCAGTGGCTTTGGCAAGACACTGCATCACTTCTCCTTGGCATATGCGGAAAGCAGCCTGGCGAAAGCAGCCGGATCGGCTACACCCCTGCCAAGCAACTCCTCTGCCTCGTTCATCATGGATTGCAAGTATGGAAGAACATGCGGATCGGCATGGTCATAACAAATCAGGACGGAGCCAGTGACTGTACTGGCGCTGATCTGCTTGACTCCATATACCTTATTGGCCGTCGAGTGAATGGCTTCGCTCAGTTGCACATTGCCTTTTAACCCCTTCACCTGAATGCGTATCCGCCCCGGACTGTGATGCAAAAAGTTAATGTGTTTTTCCACAATGCCTCTTTCTTTTGCATGATTCGCCGGATGGCCTTAATGCTCCTTTTGACAAACTTCTGTTCCGACTTGAATTGATGGCATGGGTTCCCATTTGCTCGCGGAGCAAAGGGGCAAAAACACAAGAAATCAGTATGGCAATAATGCAAAAGGCCGTCCTTTTCGAACGGCCTTTAATAGAGAGTAATGCTCCATCGTATAAATTCGAGAAGGACAATCAATCCGGCTTCTGTTGCTTGAAGGGAGCCGGCTCCGACGCTTGCAAAACCAAACCGATAACCGGCTGCAGTTTGTCTCGCTGCTTGTACTGGATTTCCACGTCAAGTCCCGCTTTTCGGAAAAGCTCGGCCACGTTTTCCATTTTCTCCTTGTTCCGATCGACAAACTTGGAATAACGTCCCGATGCATTGTTGATCAAGAATTTTCCCGACAATGGATCGTTCGGGTCGCTGGTGTATTTCAGCTCTCCCGAGATCCTTCCCCGTCCGCCGCCTAACTGTGCAGGGTGGCCGATATACTGCGGTTCCGTATGGTCTTTGGCGTTATTCCTGGCCAAGTGCTTTTCTGAACTGCGCTCTTCGGAAATGATGAGACGGCCAAGCTTGCCGACAGTCCAAATGTATCTCTTCTCGCCCGTCTTGAGCTTCTCAAGATCCAGCAACGCCGGAAGATTTCCGAAGTTACCATGTTCATCTGGAACAAAGATACGATCCTTGAGCATTAATGGATTTCCGGCGTCATCCAATTCCCAGTCCTTGAGCGCTGGCTCGCCTCGTCTGAACGGCCACTGCAACGAACCGAAATCCGTATCGAGCTGGCGCGCCTTATCCATGCCGAGCATGGTCGCAACCGAAGGCGCAGTCGCATGCGGCGAAGGCGACCTGCTTCTCGCCCGGGCGTCATCGACCCGTGCAGGAGAAGAAGGAACGCTTCGCACGAGTGCGCGTCCCTGCGGCTTCCCGGGCGACAGCACCCGGATGGGAGGCTCATGGTAATCACGAGGCATGGTGGCTTCCATGCTCAGGTGTTCGAGCGCACGGCATTGTTTTAACTGTTCGGGGAAGACGCGCAAGCCGGGATTGTCATCGAGCAGAAGCGTTTTCAGCGACGGCAGTTCCGACAAACATGTGGGCCATGTATCTATCGAACAGGACGAAGCATCGATACTGCGCAATGCAATGCACCTGCCAAAATCCTCTGGAAATTTCCGCAATCCGAGATTTTTGCTGACATTCAGTTCCTGGAGGTTGGAGAGATGTGACAAGCCCGGCGGCAGCTCCGTCAGATCCAGTCGCGACAGATCCAAAGGGGCATTGTCATGGCTTATGTATTTCTGCAATACGCGCTTTGCCGCTTCCAGCCTTCCCGATTGTTCTTCTCCTGCTGCTGCTGCATTGCGACACCAGCTTTCCAGTGAGGCCATCCATTGTGGCGGCGCTTTCCCGCGTCCAATTATCAGAAGGGGGCTGTAATCAACGCTCAAACCGGAGGGCTGGCTGCGAAAGGCTTGCGTTTTTAACATGATCATCCCTGGTAAATCGAAAGACAATCAATGAGTGGTGAAATCAGGCAGCCGGTTCCATTTTTCAAATGAAATTGCAGTAGAGACTCTTTCTGTATTTCGGGGTCTTGTTATACAGCCGACCGTACAGCACGTCCAAACCGAATTAAGACTTCCCCATAGGAACTATTATTCTCAGCGCATCACTTATGAATAGGGAGAGATTTTTCCACATTGAATTAATTTCAGGGGGGGGAAATGGGCTTTTCAATCAATAGGAATACAGGCACTGGATTTGATCCACGCAACACGACAGGCATAAACGGTGATGCGTCAAAAACCGGGCAGAAACATGGTGTCAACGCATCTAGCATCTTTGCCAACGATGCGGCAAAGTTCAAGGACTTTTCCCCTAAAAATCTGGCTGCAAAGATGATGTCGGGGCACAAGCATTGGAACCCGTCGAAGATGCAGCCGACCATACAGCATGTCCAAGCCCAGTGGAAAAATTTTCAGTTTTATGCTCTCAATGAGCTGTCAATGTTGGCAGCTCAGCTTCAATCTATGAACCAGCCTCAGTTTCACTCTATGAACCAGCCTCAGTTTCACTCTATGAACCAGCCTCAGTTTCACTCTACGAACCAGCCTCAGTTTCACTCTACGAACCAGCCTCAGTTTCACTCTACGAACCAGCCTCAGTTTCACTCTACGAACCAGCCTCAACACAAGCCGGCGCAGCAGTCTCCCCAACAGTGGACATTCCGTAATGGGAAATACCATTGCAAAGTACGCGACCCGCAAGGAGTCATCTGGAATCAAACCTTCAATCCAGCCACGAGGGAGTATTTTTCTTCAACGAAATGGAACTTAGTGGATCAGAATGGCTTGCTATCGTGCCAAACGCTCAACCACCAAACCGGCATTCTCTGGAATGAAACCTTCAACCCACAGACAGGCCACCACATAGCCAATGCATCCGTACGCGACCCGACCGGTACTGTATGGCATACAACTACTAATTATACGACTAAACAAACTACGTCCGTGACAGACTGGAGCGCACCGGATCACAATGGGAGATCCTGGCGAAAGATGCACGACCACAACAGCGGGAACGTGTTTTACCAGTGCCATGACCCTCATTTTGGCACTTCCTCTAATGGACATAACACCGGAGGTACACATAACACCGGAGGTACACATAACACCGGAGGTACACATAACACCGGAGGTACACATAACACCGGAGGTACACACAACACCGGAAGCGCCGAAACGGCGGCAGCTAAATTGGCAAAACAAAGGCAGGAACATTGCGACGTACTGGGAATATCAGTGAACGCTTCCCTCGCGGAAGCCAACAAGGCATACAGAAAGAAGGCTTTGGAATGGCATCCCGACAAGAACCTCCACAGGCAAGATGAGGCCACCGAGATGTTTAAAAAAATCGGTAATGCTATAGATTTTTTGAAAAAGCATCCTGGTAATCCTTGAATCTCTGGAATGAATGCAAACGCTAATGAAGCGAACGCCCCCTATGCCTGCGCGTATCGCCAATACTGCTGAGAGGATCGAACATGAATGTACCTAAAGCTATTCCCCTCCCGGACCTTACAGATGCCAATAGATTTCAGTTTCCTTCCCTGGCTGCGGACGACCCGACAGTCCGCACCTTCGAATCGCTTCCCTTCCCGATCCCGGAGTTGGGCGATAAGACAGCCCCCGCTATCGATGCTGCCCATTTTTTTCCGCCGCAAATGAATGAAGTTCCCTCTGCCGGTCCTGTTGCACAGCCGCCTATGCAGGCGGACGAAGCGTTCGACTTCGATCCGGCCATGCTGCGTGCATTGGCGTCCGATCCAAGCGCAGCTCGAACACTGGAACATCTGCGGAAGCAAGCTGCGGATAAACTGGCAGAGTTGACGGATCAAGCATTTGCCATGCTGGCACAGGAGGAGAAACAGGAATTGTTGAAGTCGCTATCCTCCAAACAGGTTGATTTTAAAAGGCTAATGGCTGCGTCGCGTTCCAGGGAATTGGACGCTCAGGATCGTCGCGATCTTGCGGAGGCATTGGTAACAGGCAGCGTAATCAATCTGGACAACACAAACTGGAATCCGACCGATCCAGAAACCAGTATCTCTACGGAGAAAAGCCTGATATACGCGCTGTTGCAGATGGAGATGTAGCGCAAAAAAATTTGTTCTTACTGAGGAGGCCGGTAAATAGTGCGTATTTTTCATCAAGCAGCATAATATAAGCGTGCTTTCTTGGTGCAAACTGTGAACCACATGTAGCTGGTGAAGATAACGATGCACGTTGACGATTGCTTCTGTCGTAAATGCGCTGCCAGTCCAGGCAGGTGGCAACCAGGCTGGAATAGCAAAGATTGCGGCACAGCCGCAAATTGCCTTGCATCGTCCGCAAGATGATGTGCAATTTATGAGCTACAAACGTAGTGCAATGGAACAATTTGTTTGAGAAAGCTACTCATAAGAGATCTCGCAGCAAAAAGTTGCGCATTCTGGCGGCCGTGAGTGCTCTTGGCATTTTTAAACAGGGGCCGGCAGCATTACGTAAACTCTGCTCATGTGACATGAAAACTACTGGTTTTTTCGCTTGTCTGTCCCCCTCTAGCCAAATCTCCGGCATGTCGTCGGCTGCGTCGACACTGGCCTCCTGCGGCCATAATCCTGATCGCTATGCGAAAGAAATGGAGCGACACTTCAGCGGCGATATGGCAAAACTCTACGCTTATGTAGAGCAGCAGCCTGCAGAGCAGCAAAAAGCCATTATCGACGGCAGTAAAGCGTTGCGTGACTTTCTTGGGATAAGAAGCCCCAATAACTTTCGCAAAAAATTATCATGCCGTTCTTCGTCATTCCGCATCGAAGATTGCGAGGCACCGACTGCTTTAGCAATGGTGGCAACACGCTCCGGTAATGATGCGCGTGTGCTGCGGTCGCTGGCACGTCTGGATGAGGTTCTGAAAAATCATCTGCTAGGTCAGCATGTCAGTAATGAATTTCAACGACGCATTGAGGCAGCCTTCAGTAAATTGCTGCAAGAATTTCATGAGCTGCGTACGGAAGCTGCACAACAAAAAGTGTTGGAACTTATCGAGCAACACCTGCCACCGCTGAATCGTGATGCATGGGAAAACATTAGCCTCATGGCAAGCAACGCCATGGAAAAACCCGGTATCAGCAATGAGATCAAAAACCGTCTGCTCAAATTGCGTGAGAAAGGAGCAAACGCCAGGCCCAGTGCACTGACGATGGCGGAGGGAGCGAGTCAAGCAAGGCAGGATGGCAATAGAGGGAAGGCTGGTTTTGCAAACATACTGAGAAGTTCCGCCACCACTCACTTTCAAGGTAAAAACCCTAACTCAGCCAGCCGCTCATCAGACGACACACTCCGTCTTTCAGAAAACAAACAGAAATTTCTGGATTCAGGCAATAACCTCCAGTTGGACCAGCAGTCAGACCAGATATCGGATTCGTACGAGTCTGTGCGCCTATCCATAACGGATATATCCAGCCTTGCAAAGGCTTATAGCCAAAAGATCGGAAGCCCGATTCATGTCAGCGGCAATGTGATCCCGATTACGGAAGAGCTCAGAGAAGCTTGGCGTGCCCGGCAGGAGGAATTTTTTGATGATCTGATTTCAAGTCCGGAGGCAGGTGTTCGAATGTTACACAGATACATTGAGGACTTCCGTAACGACAAGGCGCTAAAAGACTTCCACTACATATCTTGGATGCATTCATCTGACCTTGATCCCGCGCGGCTTAGTCAGATGTGCAAAGCCGCGCTGACAGAAGTCATCGACGCAAACACGGATGGCATTCGCGACAGGCTGCTTGCACGTGTCAAGAAAGAACGGGAAGAACTTTCTAACATAGCGAAGCATATTGGGTACGGAGCTGAAAGAGCTGCCGAGGAACTGACGACGATTGCGAACAATACCGGGGGTGTTGCCCATGGCTATATATTCCCAACGGTGCAGAATTCGATTTTCGCGCCAGGACACGATATGCATGTCATTCCATCTAAAGGACATGTAGAAAGCTATGTGGTTTCTTCGACGGGAAAAGTCATCAACATTATTCCCTACTGGGATAGGCTCGGTGCGCGGCCAGAGCTTAAAGGGCAGTATAGTGCCGACGTAACACCGTTCTTAGTCAATTCAGAAAATCTGATTCTCCCCCAAGCGGGACGTGATGAATGCGGGACCATGAGCCTCTCATACCTCAAGCAATATCTGAAATGCAATGCAGAGCAACTCAACAACAACACACTGTTGCTGGATCTGAAGCTCAAAAGCGGACACATGCATTATTTCCACTTGCCGTCGCCACAGGTACTGAAATATTCGCAATCCAATTTGTATGTGAAGGTTGTCCGAGCGATCATAGCCGGCAATGAAGATGTCGTGACGGTTGTGCACAAGGATAAGAACATCACCGTCAGAACCCTTCAAGGTTTGCTGAAGTCGGAAGTGAGCATAAGTCGCCCGGACGGAATGGAAATACCAGGTGGGATCGAACAATTCCGTAAAAGCTGGGTCGATCTGTGCGATATCAGTGATGCCAGGCGTTCGCAAATGCGCGTAGAAGGTAGAAATCTTTACGCCTCTTATGCCTCTCAAAGGTTGCAGAAAAAGGCGAAAAATATAGCGGAATGAGGGGCTGCCATAGGTGAGCGGCACGAAGTAATTTTCACCCTCACGCGCTTATGGATGCGACTTGGTCAAAATTCAATCGGCACGAACACAATGTTCCTCCACCAGGCGCATCACTTCCATCTCGTCCGCCGGCGGTATCACATTGGGCCCCGCCTCCAGTAGTACTTCCGCTTACGTTGGGCTATAAGTCCACTCCAGCACCGTTGTGGCCGGCTTTGCATGAAGGCGAGATCAACTTCACGTTGCGGCCCCTGCCCTTCGGGTAACGCCGGCTTGCGGGAATGCTGTTTATCTGAGCGACCAATTGGCGGGGTATTGAACGATTTCGGTCTCATTCCCCATATCGACCGCCATGATGAGATGGCTGATATGGTGAACTGCATTCTGGCGGCTGATTTTTCCGGTTTTATAGGCATCCAATACTTTGCCGATAAATTTGTCGATGACGTAGAGCTGTTTGTTCGTAAGTATTGGTGACCGTGGCATGATTTCTTCTTGTTCCCATTGATGTTGCGTCAACACACGCCCCATCCCTTTGGCGATCGATTCTGAGAGCATTATTCCTCGCAACTGAACCCGTTTATCAAACACTTATTTAGTTAGCATCAGATCAAGATGCCAAGCAGCGCCAATGCTGATCGTTCCACGATCTTTTCGACAATCATGTCGCTCACGCGCTCGACAAGGGCATTGGCGAGCGCATTATTCTGACCGTGGGAATCGTTCGCAGCGGTTTTTTCAGGACCGGCATTCGGCAATACCAAACCGAATTGATTGCAAAGAATGTCCTGGATAGCCTTTAGCAGATTGGATTGTTGTGCGCCGCGACCATCGTAATGGACTAACAGGCTTCCGGTGACAACATTTACCTGCACCAACCGGACCATGGGTAATGTTCGGATTGCTTTTTCCACAGCTTGGCACAAGTCTTTTCGGCTTTTGAGCTCGGGGAATTTCAGGCGCAGGCGTCCTGGGATTTGATGGAAGAATGTCATCTCGGCCTCCTCTGATACGTACCAGTATCTTAAAGACCGTAGATGA
>Ga0207679_10003017_pt1 | contig 10434 bp, 9 predicted proteins | sample KBSC73metaG_FD_184320 | JGI IMG/M metagenome (GOLD analysis project Ga0207679, IMG submission 184320) | Corn rhizosphere microbial communities from Kellogg Biological Station, Michigan, USA - KBS C7-3 metaG (SPAdes) (version 2) | ecosystem: Host-associated > Plants > Roots > Rhizosphere > Soil ...
CGCGCGTACGCCGGAAAGAACGCCGTCCAGCTGACGCCCACCGTGGTTGGAAACAACGATCCCGTCCACCCCGGCTTTGGCGGCCTCCCTGGCGTCCTGGGGGTCGAGGATGCCCTTCACCACGATCGGCCCGGCCCAGTGCCGGCGAATCCAGTCCAGGTCCTTCCAGGTCAGCGACGGGTCGAAGTTGCGGGTCACCCAGGGCCCGAACTCGGCCATCGTGCGGGCGTCTGGGAGCGCCTTGGCGAGGTTGCCGAAGACGTGCGGTTTGCCGCCCAGCTGCACATCCATCAGCCAGCCAGGGTGCGCGAGGCCGTCAAGCGCCGTGGCCAGTCGCGTCTTCAGCGTGGACCTGGCCGAAAGGCCGGAGCGCACGTCGCGGTATCTCGCGCCCATCACCGGCAGGTCGACGGTGAAGACCAGAACCGGGCAGCCGAGGTCCCGCGCCGTCTCCAGCAGCGCCTGCATGTAGCCCCGGTCGCGGATCATGTAGAGCTGGAACCACGGCGCCACGCCCGCGCCGCCCACCACCTCCGCCAGATCGCAGATGCCCACGGTCGAGAGCGTGAAGGGAACCCCCGCCGCCTTGGCCGCCCTGGCCGCCTGGACCTCGCCCCGCCTGGCATACATGCCGGCCATGCCGATGGGGCCCAGACCAACCGGCATGCTCATCGGCTGGCCGAACAGCTCGGTCGCCAGGCTGATCTTGGAGACGTCGCGCAGCACCCGCTGGCGAAGGGCGATGGCCTCGAAATCCTCGACGTTTCGCCGCAACGTCGTCTCGGCGTAGGCGCCGCCGTCGATGTAGTCGAACAGAAGGCGGGGAAGACGCCGCCGCGCCAGCTCGCGATAGTCGCTGACGCAGGCGGGGATCATTTCGGCGCCATCCAGTCGAAGGCGAGCAGCAGGGTCCTTTGCGTGCCCGAGAAGTTGTCGTCAGAAAGAAGATAGAGCCGCGTCCCCCCCTTGGCGTTGCGCACCAGCGCCAGCCCCTCGAAGTTATCGCGCGTCAGCGGCCCCTCGATCCTGAAGCTGTCGATAACCTGCGGCGCGGGTTTGGCCCGCAACGGCTCGCGCACGAACCGCACCTCCGCGCGAGAGCCTCGCAGTGGATCGTAGGCGCGGTAGAGCAGGGCGATGGCCGGCCCGTCGAAAGCCGCTATCGCGGTCAGCCCGTACTCCAGACCCGGCGGCGTCAGCAGCGGCGTGCTCGTGCAGGCGGCGCTCAGGCGGCAGAGCCAGATGTCGCCTTCCTCGCTGCCGACCAGATAGGCGTCCGGTCCGGCGAGCGGGTAGGGCGACAGCGCCTCCATGCCCTCGTTGTAGGAAAACAGCGTCGTGGGCTTCGGCGCCGTCTGTGGCGGCAGGCCTGCCGGAGGATAGCGCCAGATGCGGTCGTCGCGCTCGAAGCTGACCAGGGTGTCGCCGGACGCCATGATCGCCACCCCCTCGGCGTCGCTCTCGTCCTTGCCTTCCAGACCCTTGCCATCGAGACCCTTCAGCGGCTCCAGCGTGGCGTCGGTCAGGCCGATCAGCCGCTCATGGCTGTCGAGCTGGAGTTTGGCCTTGAACAGGCTGCCCTCGTCCGAGACCGCCACCAGCGTGCCGTCGGGCAGGATCTTCAGGTCCGATAGGCCATGCAGCTGGCCGGTCTGGTTGCTGGTGAGCTGGACGCCGCCCGCATAGACGAAATCGCCGATGCGCTCCTGCTTCGGGTCGCCGGGGTTCAGCGGCACGGGCGTGGAAATGACCTCCACGCCGGGCCCGAACGGCCGGACCTCGGTCGGAGGCGTCGGTGCGGCCGGGGCCGATGCGCAGGCCGCCAGGATCAGCGAAAGCAGCGCCCCCCAGTGCCGCCTCACCCCATCGCCTCCCGAACCTGCCGGAAGGTGGTCGCCCTCATCGAAGGCTGCACCGTCGGCGGCGGGGCCAATAGGCCGCGGGAGCGGGCTACCGTGCGGGGCTCTTCCTCGAACAATTCGGCCAGCTGTTCGACCAGCACGCCGCCCAGCTGCTCCACGTCGACGATGGTCACCGCGCGGCGGTAGTAGCGCGTCACGTCGTGGCCGATGCCGATGGCCAGCAGCTCGACGGGCGAGCGGTTCTCGATCTCGCCAATCACCTGGCGCAGATGGCGTTCGAGGTAGTGGCCGCTGTTGACGCTCAGCGTCGAGTCGTCGACCGGCGCGCCGTCGGAGATCACCATCAGGATGCGCCGCTGCTCGGGCCGCCCGATCAGGCGCTGGTGAGCCCACATCAGCGCCTCGCCGTCGATATTCTCCTTCAGCAGCCCCTCGCGCATCATCAGCCCGAGGTTCTTGCGCGCGCGCCGCCAGGGCGAATCCGCGCCCTTGTAGATGATGTGGCGCAGGTCGTTGAGCCGGCCGGGGGAGGGTGGCTTGCCGGCCTTGATCCACTCCTCGCGCGCCATGCCGCCCTTCCAGGCGCGGGTGGTGAAGCCGAGGATTTCGACCTTCACCGCGCAACGCTCCAGCGTGCGGGCCAGGATGTCGGCGCAGACGGCGGCGACCATGATCGGACGCCCGCGCATGGAGCCGGAGTTGTCGATCAGCAGGGTGACGACCGTGTCGCGGAATTCGGTGTCCTCCTCCTGCTTGAAGGAGAGCGGTGCGGTCGGGTCGACGATCACCCGCGTCAGCCGCGCGACGTCGAGCATCCCTTCCTCGAGGTCGAAGGTCCAGGCTCGGTTCTGTTGCGCGAGCAGCCTGCGCTGCAGCTTGTTGGCCAGCCGCGAGACCACCGACGACAGCGCCGACAGCTGCTGGTCCAGATAGGCGCGCAGCCTCGTCAACTCCTCGGCGTCGCAGAGCTCTTCGGCGTGGGTGATCTCATCGAACTGGGTGGTGAAGACCTTGTAGGGCGGCTCGGCGTCGCCGCGGTCCTTGATGTCGGGCCGCGCGGGCTTGGCGCCGTCGCCCATCTCGGGCGCCTCGTCGGAAAGCTCGGCGTCCTGGTCGTCCTCGACCTGGACCATCTGCTCGTCGCCGTCCTGGCTCTCGCGATCGGAGGCCTCGGTCTCCTGCAGCGATGCGCCTTCCGGGGACTGCCCTTCCCCGTCGCCCTCGTTGTCGTCGCTGGCCTCGGACTGCTGGTCTTCGTCCTCCTCGCTCTGGTCCTGCGAGAGGTCGCTCGCCTCGCCCTCCATGTCGAGGTCGGCCAGGATGGTGCGGGCGATCTTGCCGAAAGCGGCCTGGTCGTCGATTTCGCCCAGCAGCTTGTCGAGGTCCTTGCCGGCCTTGCCCTCCACTTCCTCGCGGAACAGGTCGACCATGGCCTTCGCCCCGTCGGGCGGCGCATCTCCGGTCAGCCGCTCGCGCACCATCATGCCGATTACGTCGGCCATGGGCGCGGAGGTGCGGTCGGCCACCCGGTTCAGCCCCTTGCGCTCGACGGTGGCTTCCAGCGCGGCGGTGAGGTTCTGGCGTACGCCGCCGAGGTTGTTGGCGCCGATGGCCTCGATGCGGGCCTGCTCGATGGCCTCGAAGACGGCGCGCGCCTGAGGGCTGGCGGGACTGCTCCTGGCGTGGGCGACGGTGTCGTGGTGGGCCAGCCGCAGCGCCATCTGGTCAGCCAGGCCCCGGATGCGGGCGGCTTCCTTGGGCGGCAGGTCGCGGGGCGGATGCGGCAGCACGGCGCGCTTGCCCGTCAGCTGCGGCCCCTCGCCGGAGAAGACGATCTCCAGGTCCGGCGTCTCGGCAAGCGAACGGGCCGCGTGCGCCAGGGCGCGCTTGAAAGGTTCGGTCGGATTCTCGGGCTTGTTGGCCATCGCCTCTCACATAGCGCGCGCGAGGGCTTCGGTTAAGGCCGCCGTGGCGTAAGGCGCGGCGGGTTTGTCATCTGACAGTCTTGGCAAGACCAGACGAGATCAGTTGGGAACTCGCGCCGGACGCGTCTGAGGACTGGGTGGCATTACAAATCGGCGAAATGGTTCCCGACAGGCAAAAATATATATCGTTTGGCTAGTTTACTGTTGCGGGGCTAACCTTCGTGAACCCTGTTCTGGCGCTCTCCTGGCGGCGTGGCGACGCCATGCGGCTGTGGCGCCAATTGCCGAAAGGCCCCGCATGAATCTGATCGAGAAACTACCTGAGATGTCGGACGAAGGGGTGCTGAACCTCCTCGCCAACGCCAAGAGGCTGGCGCAGAACGGCGCGCCGGACCAGCAGGCCGCCAGCAACGAAGCCCTTCCCGCCATCGAAGCCGAGGCCGCGCGCCGGCTCGAAGCGCGCAAGGAAGAAACCGCCCAACGCCGCGCCCGCGCTGTCGAACAGCGCAAGGCCACCACGGCCCTCAAGAACAGGATGGCGTCATGAGCATTGCCCGTCCCCACGCCCTGATCGTCGAGGATCACTCGACCTCCGCGCTCGCCCTGAAGTCGGCGCTGAGCGTCATGGGCTACGCCACCTTCGGCTTCGCCTCCACCGGCCATCAGGCGATCATGGCGGCCAAGGCCCGCAAGCCCGACCTCGTGGTCACCAGCCTCTCGCTGCGCGACCACCTGGACGAGGACCTGCTCAGCGAACTGGCCGTCGAAATCGAGGGCGTCCCCGTGATCTACACCGGCGACGCGAGCGTCTGCACGGACGGCGAGCTGGTGCTGCAAAAGCCCATCGGCCGCGCCGCGCTCAGCCGGGCGCTGGAAACCCTTCGGGGTGAAGAGGCCGCGGCTTAAGGCGCGAGCACCTCGACCGCCTCCGGGTGATCGAGACGCATCGACGGCCCTTGGCGGATCGTGCCGCGAATCCGGATCAACCTGCCGGCCAACGACGGCGGCGGCTTGCCCGCTGACTCGAAGTCGGCGCCCGCATACGCGGGGATGTCCACGCGCAATCCCTCGACCTCCAGCTCGAACCCGCGCCCGTAGCGCCGCACGGCGGTGACCCGACCCTCGACGATCAGGAAACCGTGAGCGAGGCGCACCTCCGACGGCAGACGCACCTCGTAGAAGGGCAGGGCCCACAACCCCGTTTGGCCACGCGCGCCTTTGCCTCGCGCTCCAGCATCTCCCTGGCGAGCGCGCGGTTGTCGGGGAAGGTCCGCACGCGTGCGGCGCCCGCCTCCAGCATCTCGCCCTCGATCCAGCGGCGGCCCTTCACCGTGCGCAGGTGCGCCACGCGCCGCCCGAACGGGTCTTTGGGTGCGCCGCCGGAGAGCAGCTCGACCTCCTGTCCCAACGCCAGCTTGCGGAGTTCCGCCGTCGCCTTCGTGGCGTACGGCTCGTCGCTCGGCATGTAGGCCAACCCCGCGAGCTTCACCGCCTGGCCGTCATCCAGCATCACGAGGTCGGACGAGATCGCCTCGACCACCCGCCCACGGCCCATCGGCGCGAGGCGGTCGAGCGCCGCGCTGTCCCCGCAAGCCGCGAGGAGCAGAAGAAGCAGCGCCGCGAGAACCCTCAATCCGGCTCGGCCCCGGCCAGCGCCGGTTCATGCAGCGAGGTCGGCCCGCGCTTCAGCTCGCGGTGCAGCCGGTCGCGGTCGAGCTCGTTCTCCCAACCGGCGATCACCAGCGTCGCCACGCCGTTGCCGACCAGGTTGGTCAGCGCCCGGCACTCGCTCATGAACCGGTCGATGCCGACCAGCACCGCCAGCGCCACCAGCGGGATATCCGGCACGACCGTCAGTGTGGCGGCCAGCGTGATGAAGCCGGCCCCGGTCACCCCGCTCGCGCCCTTCGAGGTCAGCATGGCGACGCCGAGCACCGTCGCCAGCTGTGCCCACGACAGGTGTGTGTTGGTCGCCTGCGCCAGGAACAGCACCGCCAGCGTCATGTAGATGTTGGTGCCGTCGAGATTGAACGAATAGCCGGTCGGGATGACCAGCCCCGTCACCGACCTGGATGCGCCTAGCCGCTGCAGCCGCTCCATGATCTGCGGCAGCACCGACTCCGAAGAGGAGGTGCCGAGCACGATCAGCAGCTCCTCGCGGATGTAGGCCACGAACCGGAAGACCGAGAACCCCGCCAGCGCCGCGATCGCCCCCAGCACCACCACCACGAACAGCACCGAGGTCACGTAGAAGGTCGCTACCAGCGCCGCGAGCTTGACCAGCGCGGCCAGCCCGTACTTGCCGATGGTGAGCCCCATCGCCCCGAACGCGCCGATGGGCGCGAACCGCACGACGATGTGGATGATCGAGAAGAAGACCTCGCCGGCCTGGTTCAGGAAGGCCGACGCCTTCTCTCCGAACTCGCCCAGCCGCGCGCAGGCGAACCCGGTCAACACCGCGATCAGCAGCACCTGCAACAGCTCGCCATTGGCAAACGCGCCGAAGAAGGTGTCGGGGATGATGTGCAGCAGGTAGTCGGCGACGCCCTCGCCATGCGCGGCCTTGGCCGCGTAGCCGGCCGCCACGGTCGGGTCGAGCCCGCGCGGGTCGATGTTGAAGCCGGCGCCGGGATGCACCGCCATGCCGACCGCCAGCCCCACGACCAGCGCCAGCGTCGAGACCACCTCGAAATAGATCAGCGTCTTGGCGCCCACCCGCCCGACCTTGGCGAGATCGCTCATGTGGGCGATGCCGCCGGCCACGGTGCAGAAGATCACCGGCGCTATGATCATCTTGATCAGCTTGATGAAGCCGTCGCCCAGCGGTTTCAGCGCCACGCCCACCTGCGGCCACAGCGCGCCGACCAGGATGCCGAGCGCGATCGCGATCAGCACCTGGACATAGAGAATCCGAAAAGGCCGCAGCCAGGTCATCGCTTCCCCCCAATGCGCCCTGACGCTAATAGGCCTGCGTGCGGCCCGGTAGCTCAGCAGGATAGAGCAGCGCTTTCCTAAAGCGAAGGTCGGGGGTTCGAGTCCCTCCCGGGCCGCCAGCCTGACAAACCGTGCTTGCGATCGGCTTTGTCTTCGATGCCGGCGCTTGCGCTGGCCTTCAGCGGATTGCACCAGAGCCGATGAACTCGTTAAGGTCTTCACGCCGTGATCGGCGGGAGGGTGGATGAGCCGCATGCCGTCTCTGTTCATCGGCCACGGAAGCCCGCTGAACACCTTGCAGCGAAACGGCTTCACAACCGCTTGGCGGAAGATCGGCGAGGAACTGCCGCGCCCCCGCGCTATCCTTGTCGTATCTGCCCACTGGTTCTTCGGGGCCACGGCGGTGACGGCGATGCCGACGCCACGAACGATTCACGACTTCTACGGCTTTCCCCAGGAGCTGTTTGACTTCGAGTATCCGGCGCCCGGGGCGCCGGATGTCGCGCAGGAGATCGCCGACGCGGTCAAGCCCACCTGGTGCGGGCTCGACCATGATCAATGGGGCCTCGACCACGGCGCGTGGAGCGTCCTGGCGCATCTCTACCCCAAAGCCGACATCCCCGTCGTGCAGCTATCGATCAATGCGCTCAAGCCGCTCGACTACCACGTGGAGCTGGGAGCGAAGCTCGCGCCCCTTCAAGACCAGGGCATCCTCGTTATCGGCAGCGGCAATGTTGTCCACAATCTCCACGAGATTGACTGGGATCGGCCCAACGGCGGCTTCGATTGGGCGGAGCGCTTTGACGATGCGGCGTTGAAGCAGTTGGAGCGCGACCCGCAGGCCGTTCTGCGGCTGATGGATCATGCAGACTACGAGATGGCCGTACCCACGCCAGACCACTTCATCCCGCTGCTCTACATTGCCGGGGCGGCGGCCGCCGCGGGAACGCCGATGGCGCCCTTAATTCGCGGCTATACGTTGGGGTCGTTGTCCATGACCTGTTACGCCGCCGGCGGCGACCTCAGCTGCCGACGGGAGAGCGGAGCGGCGGGGCTGCCCAGCGGCGTTCCGCCTGACCAGACGAACGTATGAAGCACGGCTGCGACGTGCAGGAGCCAGGCCATGAAGAAGAGCGCGACGCCCGCCGGCGCATCCCCCTCCGAGCTGATCGACGCCAGGATTGGGGCGTTGGCCGACTGGCGGGGCGCGACGCTTTCCCGGGTCCGGGCGCTGATCAGGCAGGCCGATCCCGACGTCGTCGAGGAGTGGAAGTGGAGCGTTCCGGTGTGGTCTCACGACGGGATCGTCTGCACCGGCGAAACCTACAAGAAGGTGGTGAAGCTGACCTTCCCCAAGGGCGCATCGCTCGCCGATCCCTCGCGCCTGTTCAACGCCAGCCTCGAGGGTAATGTCAGGCGCGCCATGGACATCCATGAGAGCGATGAAATCGATGAGGATGCCTTCAAGGCGCTGATACGCGCCGCCGTGGGCCTGAACAGCTCTTCACGCCGGTAATCGACAGCGGGCTCTCAGGCGGGCGACAGACGCCTACGCGGCCATGCCGCTGCGAGCGGCCATCAGCGCAAAAGAGTGCCACTGGGCGGCGAGGTCGATGAGGCGGCGGCGCTCGCGCTGGTCGGCCGCATCCATGGCCTGCCGGAGCAGCGTTTCGGCCTTGAGGCGGAACGAGTTTATATCGGCTTGCGACATACCTGAGTTATGGGGGCTGCCGGCCCGGCCCTCAACCCGCAGTCGAGGTTAACGGCAGCGACGTGTGGTCGCAGCTATTAATCCATATGTACCACTCCGAGGCGGCGGGGCTGCGCCGTCCCGGCCCCAGCAGCGCCTTCCGTTCGCCCTCCTGCGCCTGCTGGCGGGCATGGACGTGAAGCAGGTCCTTGCGGGCGACGAGGCCCACCAGATGGCCGGCGTCATCGACGATCGGCACGCGGCCGAGGTCGCGCTCGATCATCCGGGCGACCAGGTGTGCGACGGTCTCTTCCGGGTGGCCGCAGAGGAGCGCCTCGGCCGACAGGGTCTCGCCCAGCGTCTCCACCCCGTGCGGCCCCTCGGCCATCCAGCGCAGGATCTCGGCGCGATGGGCCATGCCGACGACCCGGTTGGCCTCATCGACGACGGGGTAGCTGCGGTGGCGCGCCTCATCGCCCGTGAAGAAGGCGACCGCCTCGTCCACCGGCATGGCGGCGGGCAGGGTGTCGACCGCCTCGACCATCACCTCGCGCACGCGCATCAGCTGGAAGGGGTCGGTCGAATACTCGCGGGTGATGTGCAGGCCGCGCCGGGCGATCTTCTCGGTCAGGATCGAGCGCTTGAGCAGCAGCACCGTCACCGCGTACGCCGCAGCCCCGGCCACGAACAGGGCCGGCAGGGCATGGAAGTCGCCGGTCAGCTCGGCGGCGAACAGGGCGCCGGTCAGCGGGGCGCGCATGGTGCCGCTCATCATCGCGCTCATCCCGATCAGAGCCCAGAACGCCGGGCCGCCCGGCAGCCAATGGCCTTCGATAGCGCCCAGCGCGCCGCCCAGGATCAGCAGCGGCGCCAGCACCCCGCCGGAGGTGCCCGAGGCCAGCGCCACGATCCAGATCGCCGCCTTGACCAGCAGCAGCCGCTCGGCCGCGCCCACGGGCATGTGTCCGCCCAGCAGGTCGGCGATGATGTTGTAGCCGACGCCCAGCGCCGAGGGATCGATCAGACCGCCCAGCCCCACCGCCAGTCCGCCGATGGCCGGCCACCACATCCAATGGATCGGCAAGCGGGCGAACCCGTCCTCGACCGCGTAGAGGAGCCGAGTGAAGAGGCCCGACTGCAGCCCCGCCACGATGCCCGCGCCGACGCAGAGCAGCAGCGTCGTCGCCGACATCTCCAGCCCGCCGGAGAACGGGAACAGCGGTCCGGACCCCAGCAGGAGCGGGCGGCAGGCGGTCGACATCATCACCGCCGCCGTCACCGGCAGGAAGCTGCGCGGCTTCCACTCGAACAGCAGCAGCTCGACCGCCAGAAGCACCGCGGCGATGGGCGTGCCGAACACGCCGGTCATCCCCGCCGCCGCGCCCGCGACCAGCAGCGTCTTGCGCTCCGCGGCGCTGAGGTGGAACAGCTGCGCGAACAGCGAGCCCAGCGCGCCGCCGGTCATGATGATCGGCCCCTCGGCCCCGAACGGCCCGCCGCTGCCGATGGCGATGGCCGACGACAGCGGCTTGAGCAACGCCACCTTCGGCGACATGCGCGAGCCGCCGATCAGGATCGCCTCGATAGCCTCGGGGATGCCGTGACCGCGGATCTTCTCCGAGCCGAACCGGGCCATGAAACCGATGACGAGGCCGCCCAACACCGGCGCCAGCACCATCCACAGGCTCGGCCGGATGTGGGTGAAGTCCACCGCCCTGGCCGACAGCGCGCCTTCGGTGAGAAAGCCGCCAGTCAACAGCTTGAGCAGGGTCTGGGCCTTGTCGACGTCTGAGGTGGGACGCGCTTCGATGGACTCGAACAGCCGGTTGCGGGCTTCCATCTGGACCGCCAATTGATCCATGCGCTGGGCGATCGCGTCGCGGGTGACCTCGATAAAGCCCGAACGGCGCACCCGCGCTTGAAGCTGCGCCAGCCTTTGCAGACGCTGCATGAACGGCACGCGGGGATTCTGGAACTTATTCTCGAACTGCGCCGAGGTCAGGATCGGCATCACATAGCTGCC
>Ga0207679_10003024_pt1 | contig 10417 bp, 13 predicted proteins | sample KBSC73metaG_FD_184320 | JGI IMG/M metagenome (GOLD analysis project Ga0207679, IMG submission 184320) | Corn rhizosphere microbial communities from Kellogg Biological Station, Michigan, USA - KBS C7-3 metaG (SPAdes) (version 2) | ecosystem: Host-associated > Plants > Roots > Rhizosphere > Soil ...
GGTTGTCCCATGCTTCCCGACTGAGCAACCAGGAAGCATGGGACAACCTGTCTCGACATCACGACGCACAGGACAACGTGCACTTAACAGCGACGTTTGCGTTCGCTCGGACAGAGCCGGCGATCGCTTCACGGAGAGCAGACGCTGAGCCCGCCGGATCGCCGGCAAGCAAGAGTTGACGTAGAGGCTTCCCCACGATCGTTCACGACCCAGGACTTTCCATAGCTTTCCACTGCAGCGCGAGGCTGGAATTTGTTGGAATTTGAGGGATGTACCTAGTGGTGTGATCTGCCGCAGAGCACTAGCCTCAGATAGATATGGAAATGAAAGGCCTGTCGGTAGGGATTGAAGGGGCAGCCCGTCATGCCCGTCGAAGGCACTGCACCGTATATTCATCAAGGGAGGTTGTTATGAGATATGCCAACTGCATGAAGACCGTGATGGGCGGTCTTTCACTTGTTCTTGTCCTGTCGGCCTGTTCTTCCGGATCGAAGTCGAAGACCACGACCAGTCCTCCATCGGGTGACATGTCGCGGACCGCTTCCCCGTCGGGGGACACGTCGAAGGCCGCAGGTACTATTTCGCCGCCCAGCGATCTGCCGCGAAGCGACGTCGTCAGCGATCGTGGCACCACCCCAGGCAAAACATATGATTCGACCACTCGAACAGGGCTTTCTGACCGCTCGCCGGAAATCGCGGCAGCCTGCCCGTCGAAAGTCGACGCTGACGGTAAGGTCGTATTCGATGATCCCACCTGTCCGGATCGCTATCGTCGCCAGGCGGGAACCACCGCAGCAGGCGGTGCTGCAGGACTGGCGGCAGCCTGTTCTTCCAAATCCGATGCCAATGGCAAGGTCATTTACGATGATCCGGCTTGTCCGGATCGCTATCGCAGCCAGGTGGGTACCACCTCCGAAAAAGAACGTGCGGGACTGGCGGCAGCCTGTTCTTCCAAATCCGATGCGAATGGCAAGGTCATTTACGATGATCCGGCTTGTCCGGATCGCTATCGCAGCCAGGTGGGTACCACCTCCGAAAAAGAACGTGCGGGACTGGCGGCAGCCTGTTCTTCCAAATCCGATGCGAATGGCAAGGTCATTTACGATGATCCGGCTTGCCCGGATCGCTATCGCCAACAGAACGCCAGCATGAATGCCATCCGTGAGGCCCGTGTCCGACTCTCGCGGGCAGCCGGCATCAAGACGTGGGATTCCCAGCCTGGCGATAAGCTGACGAGGCCTGATCCCGTCGGCGTCGGGGGAGCGAGGCCTGATCCTGTCGGCGTCGGGGGAGATTGTCCTTCGAAAGTCGATGCCAAGGGCAATGTGATCTATGCTGACTCAGGCTGCGCACACCGGTACTACTATCAGACAAAGGAAAATGCCTATTACGATCGCTATGCGGATAAAGCAGCTAAACACGCCCGGGCGGCAGAGATCGCTGCCATCCAGGGTAACGTGCCGGACATGATCCAAAACGCCGAACTGTCATTGGACCATGCGAAGGAGGCGCGGCGCTCCGGCAATAATCCTGATCTGGCTGCAGGCATCGCGGCCCTGAGGCAGTCGATCGCACTGGGACAGAGCTACGAAGTGACTCGTTCGACGTCATCCCCAACGAGTACTGCTACCGCCGCCGCGACGCCGCGCACCTTCAAGGGCGAGTTGTCCCAAAAGAAGGACGTGACGAGAGCCGATGGCGGCGAGTCCTACGTCATACGGGACCGGGAAAACCAGGAAATGCCCATTACGTTGTCCCCCGAAATGAGCCGGCAGGTTCAGGTGGGCGATGTCGTGGAAGCGCAGGTTGACTCGAACGGGCAAGTGACGTCGATTACCAAGGCCCAGTAGGCACGAGGGGCGGAGCCGGTATCACGGCTCCGCCGCCTTCATGGAGTTCTATTTGTCTGCTCCAATGGGAGGCAGATTGATGCCGAACCTTTCGAGTCCCATGATCACGGTCAGTGCCGACGGAGAGTGCTGAACGATTTCTTTCTGCACCTCGATCCTTCGAAGATCCACAAACTCCGGAGCCGTCAGGCCGAGCGATTCGCGATAGGCGCGGTCGGCGATGCCGCGTTGCTTCTCGGCTTTTTCCCGAGCCTCCTCCGCCTTCTGAAACTCCACCATCGTAATCTTGCGCTGCTCCTGTACGATCGTTTGCGTCGTCTGTTCCACCACGCCCTTCGGCGGAAGGATGCTACCGACGACGACGCGATTGAGTCTCACAGGGATATTCTGTTTTTCGATCAATTTGGTTTGCACTTCCCTGGCGATGGCTTCCTGCAGCTTATTTCTGGTGGTGGGATCGGTGGTCAATTGAAAGAGGGGATACTTCTGCACCTCTTCGCGCACGAACGTGCGGAAGGCTTCTTTCACGTTGTTGTGATACCAATTCGGCCCGTAGCGTGCGATCAACTCGGGCGAGCGTCCTTCGACGACGTTGGCGATCAGGAAGGCGTCGAACGAGACGGGGGCGTTTTCCGCCGAAATGATGTCGAAATGCTCGGAGTACTGAACCGGCCGAACATCCACGTCCACCACATGGGTGGTTGGCGCCACCCACACTCGTCCGGTCTTCGAGGGCACCGGATCCACGCCGCCGTGCCCGAAGAAAAACGGCTGTTCCACCAACACGCCTTCGTGGCCCGCGTCGACCGCGGCACATCCCGACAGCCCCAGCAGGTACCCCGCTGCGAGAACGGTGCCCAGAATACCTTCAATTCGTCTCTTCATAGCCCCTCCTCCGCGTGTGTTTCGATCGATGGTTAGAGAGCGTTGTGGATGATGACGATTGGGTTGAGACTCCGTGTCGCCTCGTAGGTTTACCTTACGAAGCGATCACGAACAAAGTCAAACCGATGGCTGTCAGGATTGAATGAAATGAACGAGAGAGCTACGAGATTCCGGCCTGCCGCTGGAGCCAGCGCACGTAGTGAGTGATCTGCTCGACGTCCCCGGAAGACACTCCTTCGATTTTCGGCATGTTGCCGAATTCCCAATGGTGGGCTCTGACGCCGAATTCCGCAGCGCGCAGAAACGCCGCGTCGCCGTGATGATTAGGCTCATAAATCTTATGGACGAGCGGGGGACCCTGTTGAGTGCCGGTCGCCTGCGGGCCATGACAGGCGGCGCAGTGAGCGTTGAACTTGGCTTCACCCGCCTGGAATTCCGCCGGAACCGCTCCGCCGCCGACAGCGGGCTTGGGCTGGGACGAGTCACATGCGGCCACTGCCGCAAGGGCGATCGCGAAGGCCAACGCGGGCAGTGATGTTGAGCGCCATGCAGGAATCAAGGGCGGTCTCCTGGCCGTCCCGCGTTCGCCTCAAACTGCTCGCGCAGCATTTTCTGCGTCCGCTGAAGCGTCAGCCGCCTGTACAGGCGTGCTCCGACCGGCGCAATCACGATAAGCCCGATCGTCAGGTACATGAAAAACTCTTCGGGAGACACGCTCATGCTCCAATCTCCACCAACAGGAAGTCGTTCGGATCAGACTACTGCATACCTGGTGGGATCCTCAACCCCGGCGTTCGAAAACCCCTCTCGCCGGATCACACAACTATCGCACCTGCCGCACGCCAGATCGCCGACCGGATCGTAGCAGCTATGGGTGAGATGCAAGGGAACACCGAGCCGGATGCCTGTTCGAATGATATCGGCCTTGCTCATTTCGAGCAGCGGAGCACACACCCGCACGGCGGTCCCTCCGACCCCTGCCTTCGTTCCCGCCTTGACAGCCGCCTCGAACGCGCGAATGAATTCCGGACGGCAGTCCGGGTATCCGGAATAGTCGAGCACATTGGCCCCGAAATAGATCACGGACGCGCCCTCGACCTCGGCATGCGCTGCGGCCAGAGAAAGAAAAATCAGATTGCGGCCGGGTACATAGGTCACGGGAATGCCCTGACTTCGCTCCGTCTTCTGACGGTTTTTCGGAACCGCCAACTCTGCCGTCAACGCCGACCCGCCTAGGGCCCGCAGATCCACCGAAAGCACAGTGTGCTTGGCTGCGCGCATGGCATCGGCCATTTGCCGTGCCCGTTCAACTTCGATGGCATGGCGCTGCCCGTAGGCAATCGTCAACCAGAAGAGTTCATGGCCGGCCTCCCTCGCCAGTGCAGCGGCCACAGTCGAATCAAGGCCTCCGCTCGCGAGCACCACCGCGCGGCTGGAGGTTCCGGGAGACACCATCGACGTGAGCCTCGTCACGACCGTGTCAGGGATGAGGGGGAAACACCGGCGGACCAACCGACGGTGCGGACGTCACGCGGAGGGGCAAGTGGAAGCTAGTCGCGCTCTTCTTCCTTTTCGATTTTTTCCAGGAGTTCTTCTCTCGCCTGGCACTCGACGCAGAGCTTCGCGAAGGGTACCGCTTCCAATCGCCGTTCACTGATCTCGACGCCGCACTCTGCGCAAATTCCGTAGGTCCCTTCGTTGAGCCGTGTCAGCGCTTCGTCGATGGCCTGGCGCCGGCGGTTCCGCATCTCCATCAGCGAGATGCCCAACTCTCGGTCCAGATCCATAAGCGCCTGATCACCGACGTCGCGGGCCGACTCGAGCCGCCGTTGCTGATCCTCGGTCAAGGATTGGCCCAGAGTGCCCTCGATCTCCTTCAGGATTTCCTGGCGCTTGCGCATCAGCATCTGCTGCAGCGCGTCACGACGCCGCTCTCGCTCTTCACGTTCCTTTGCGGACTCCTTTGGCTTTGCGGCGAGCGGCGAGACGGCCATACTGACCGGTTTTTCGATGACGGCAGCGACGACGGGCTTGGCTTTGGCGACGGGCTTCGTTGTAGTTTTTGGCTTATTCATGGGTTTCTTCTTCGGAGGTGTTTTCGTCGCCATCGCGTTGTCCTCTCTTTGGGGTACACGCCGGACGGCAAAAAAGTTCGGCATCTATAACACGGCTGCTCTGAGTTTGACAAGGGGTTGTAGGACGAGGGCCGGCGCCCCCTAGGGATAGACGATGGTCGAATGCACGGGATGGCCGGCGAGTTTCTGCCGGCCCTTCAATTCTTTGAGCTCGACCAGGAAATCGAGTCCGACGATTTCTCCGCCCAGCTGTCTGACGAGCGAGACGGTGGCGGCTGCGGTCCCCCCCGTCGCGAGGAGGTCATCGACGATAAGCACCCGTTCGCCCATGCCAATGGCATCCCGATGGATTGCCAGAGAGTTGGACCCGTATTCGAGACTGTATTTGACTTCGAAGCAGTCCGCAGGCAGTTTTCCAGGCTTCCGGACCGGCACGAACCCCGCATTCAGGCGTTGAGCCAGGATGCCGGCGTAAATGAACCCTCGCGATTCAATGCCCACCACTTTGGCCACCCGCTGCCCTCCATAATAGGCGACCAGATCGTCGGCGATCGCCGCGAAGGCCTTGCTATCTTTGAGCAGGGTCGTGATGTCGTAGAAGAGAATGCCGGGCTTGGGAAAGTCGGGAACTTCGCGGATGAGCGCTCGATACTCGGCAGGGGTCATTGGCTCAGAGCAAGTCAGATTGTGTCAGCGTTTTCCGCTCGATGGTATGGCGAAGACGGCTCAAGGCGGCCATTTCGATTTGCCTGACGCGCTCGCGGGTCAATCCCATGTCGCGTCCAATTTCCTCAAGCGTTCTCGCCTCGCTTCCGTCGAGGCCAAACCGCGACACAATAACAGTTTGCTCTTTCTCAGGCAACTCCTTCACCCAGGTCATCATTTCCGCCCGTCGCATCACGCCCTCGGCGGTATCCGCCGGCGACACACACATCGGATCCTCGATCACGTCGCGGAGGAAGGTGTCGGCCCGGTCGTTGATCGGACTGTCCAGCGAACTGGTCGTGCGTACGATCTGTTTTAGATCGAGCACCTCCTCTTCCGTCGTCTTCATTTTCTTCGCAACCTCTTCGGCGGACGGCTCCCGCCCCAGTTCCTGCACCAGCGCTTCGACTTTATTGAGGTACCGGTTCAACCGCTCGACGACGTGCACCGGCAGACGCACGAGTTTGCCCTGGTTGATGATGGCCCGCTCGATATATTGTCGGATCCACCACGAGGCATAGGTGCTGAACCGAAACCCCCGTTTGTAGTTGAATTTCTCGACGGCCTTGATCAGGCCCAGGTTGCCCTCTTCGACGATATCCGAAAAGGGGAAACCTCGATGAATGTACCGCTTACCGATACTGATCACAAGGCGCAAATTGGACTCGATCATTATCTGACGAGCCTGTTCGTCACCCGCCATGACCCGCTTGCCCAGCTGCTGTTCCTGTTTGAAGGTCAACAGCGTCGACCGGCGGATTTCGCGCAGATAGCTTTTGAGGGTATCCAGTCCCTCGGATCGGCCGCGCGATTTGTCCTCGTCGGACGACTGCTCAAGATCACCGGACTCCTCGTCCTCGCGACCCGAGAAATCTCTCCTCGCTTCGCTGTTCTCTGAGAAATCGTTCTGTCTGCTCCCCATTCCGACCTCAGATCAACATCAACCCGCTAGTACCATACGGCAAATTCCGACTGCCGGCCGGTCGCCCGCACCCATTCCACGCGGATATCGGTCACCCGCGAAGCCGGTGGACCGATCTTGAGGGCCTCAATCAACGACATGATCTTCTCTTTCGCCCCTTCGGCTTCCAATTCGACCCGGCCGTCTTCACAATTTCTCACACCGCCGACGAGCCCGCGCTCGGACGCGGTGCGAACGGTGAATGCCCGATACCCGACACCCTGCACTCGTCCTGAAACGGAGATCCTGGCTCGAACGGCAGAGGGTTCACTCACATCGGTCATCGTTCAGTCATCCGTTCGACGTAAGGGATACTCTCATACCTCAAGAAACGCGTCACGTGATTTGCAATTCCATGCGTGGGAAATCTTGGTCGATTGTACGTGTCTCGCAGGACAGGGAGCAATGATCGGCCGTGCTCGCCGCAGTCTCCACGGAACTCCTGTGTTACAATCGCGGTGGTTCCTCCCATCGCGCATTCCAGCGAACACAGCGGCATGGCACTCAGCGCCACAGAGATTGAAAGTGTGCTCCACGAAATCGTCCCCGTGCTCGTGAGAGGACGCCTTCAAAAAATTCATCAGCCCAACGATCGTGTCCTGGTCTTCGAGTGGCGCGTACCGGGCGAAACACATCGGTTGCTCGTCTCATGCGAGCCCGAAACCGCGCGCCTCCATCTCGTGTCTCGCCTATTACCAAACCCGGCGAGCCCGCCTTCCTTTTGTCAGTTTTTGAGAGCACAGGTTCAAGGAAGCCGTCTCGACGACATCCGGCAGGTCGACAATGAGCGCATCGTGAGCTTGACGGTCTCGAGCAGACGGGGACCAAGGACGATCGTCTGCGAATTGACCGGACAGACCGCCAATATGCTCGTCCTCGACGAACAGCAGCTGGTCCTTCGCGACCTCAACGCCCAGCGGCCTCTTGTGGGACATCCGTACGAGGCGCCTCAACGTCGATCGGGCGCGCTTCGGCATGGAGCCGCGCGCTTCACGGCCACAACGACACCCGACCGTTTCCCGGTGTCCCGGGCCGTCGAGGATCACTATCAGGACAAAGCACGCGATCTGGCGGTGAACCGCGCGACACAGGTCCGGCTTCGGATGCTCCGGAAAGCACTCGCGAAGCTGTTGCGGCGGATCGACGCATGGCGGGAGGATCTCGCGAAGGCTGCCGCGTACCGCGATCACGGACGGTATGGTGAGCTCCTCAAGGCAAATTTGACGGCCATCACGCCAGGCATGGAACGCATCACCTTGGTGGATTATTACGATCCGTTGCTTCCCGAAGTCACCATCCCGCTCGATCGAACCAAATCAGCTCTCTACAATATGAATGACTACTTCAAGAAGCATCGAAAGTCCCTGGCAGCAGACCGTGAACTGTCTGTTCGGATTGCCCATGCCGAGCCGGAGGTCGACACCTTGCGCCGGGAGATCGCCTCGATCGAGGAGGGAACCTGGACCCCGCCTCCATACGGCGGTCCTCTTCCTCGGATTGAGAGAAGGGACCCGAGCCGTCAGCCGTCTACTCCGAGGCGGAGGGGTCCGTTCCGCCGGTTTGTCTCCGCCGACGGCCTGCCGATTTTTGTCGGTCGCAATGCGGCAGAGAATGAGGAGCTGACCTTCCGCATGGCCAAAAGCGACGACTTGTGGCTCCATGCGAGAGGCACCCCCGGCTCCCACGTCGTCGTGCGGCTTGCCAAAGGCACTGATCCGCCATTGGACACCTTACGGGATGCGGCAACACTGGCCTTGCTCTACAGTGATCTCAAGAGAAGCGGAAAGGGGGACGTCATCTACACCCGACGGAAATGGGTGAAAAAGGCCAAGGGCCAAGCGCCGGGGACCGTCACGGTGACTCAGGAACAGTCCGTTTCGGTCAAGCTCGACGCCCTACGATTAGCAGCCCTCAAAGAGCGCAGTGCCTGACCTCACGTAGAAACCCGCCTCCTCGAAAGGTTGGATGTCCATGCCTTTGAGGAATGGTGGCTGTCACTCCGACTTCAGTATGTTGAGGGCATTTGAACCCGGAGCTGAGTATGCCACGTCTCACCCCAACCAATCGTCGAGCCACCGGTCTCTGCAGTGCGGTCCTGCTCCTGTTGCTTTCGGGCTGTCAAACCTACAACTCACATCCCACGACCCAGACCGATGGCACGTATGTCAAGCTGCCGAACGCCTCCGTGAAGGCCGTCGTGTGGGGCACTCGCCACGAGAGCGTACAGAGCCTGACGACCTGGCTGATGAAGCGTGGCATGACGCTGGTCGACGATGTGAAAGTCAATCAAATGGTCAGTGATCTCCGCACGTATCAGCCGGCGACGACCATTTCGAACGCGGATATTTTCAAGATGGGAAAGATCGTCGGTGCAAAACAGGTTGTCTTCGTCGACACCGATGTTGCGACGTGGCAAACGGGGGACCTCGAGGCTTTCTTCGGGAAGACTCAGAGCCTCTACACCGCTTCGGTGTACATTCGAGCTCTGGATGCGGACTCTGGGGAGATCCAATGGAGCGGCAAAGCCTTCTCCATGGACAAGTTTACCAACCTTAAAGAAGGCATCCATCAACTCACGTGTCACGCCCTCGCCACCGCGTGGGGATTGCGGCCTCCCGGCATTACTGCGGCACCGAACATCTGTCCGGTCGGCCAGAATGTCATGGTGTCGACCGCCCCCGTCTCACCGCCAGTGAACGGATCAAAGACTGCGACGAACCCATCCCCGGTGAGTGAGAATTAACTGTCTCTCGACGTCGCAGCCCGACTCCGGTCCTACCCTCCCAGGTGTCCTGAGGACACGATCGCGTCTCAAAATCATCTTTCATTTGGCGAATCCTGCTTCTGGGGATATGCTGATCCTTATCGAGTGTTCCACGTAAGAGGGAAGTCTCGATGTCTCACGCATCCGCCCAACCGTCAGGCACGCCGGGCCCGACCGTACTGGTCGTCGACGATGATGTGGCCGTCGTGGCTCTCTGCACGAGAATCCTCCAAAAGGCGGGATGTTCCGTCCTGTCCGCCACCGGAAGCTCAGAGGCCCTCAAAATCTGCAAAGGGCATAAGGGATCGATTGATCTCCTTGTCACCGATCTCGTGTTGCCTCCGCCCGAGTTCAGCTTTGCTTCGAGCGAGAATGAATTCCCGCATGTCCACGGCCATGAGCTTGCGTTCCGCGCACTCCGGATGCGGACAGCCCTCCGTGTCATCCTGATGTCCGGCAACATCGAAAACGAGGTGGCCGGGTACGGGATTCGAATGGGTTCCCTGCCCTTCCTCCCGAAACCGTTTGATCCCTCCGCTCTTGTGTCACTGGTAAAGAGCACGCTGGAGGCACCGGCCCCGACCCCCGAATCACTGCAGAAGGACCATTCGCCCGGCGTCAAGGGAGCCGACGAGTGGTTCGATTGACGCTTGCGAGTTCTCCCCTTCGGGCGCATCCACCGACGATAGGCCAATAAAAAAGGGTGCCATGAGTCCATGGCACCCTTCCGACACTTCGATTATCGGCTTGATGTTACCAGCGATCGCGCTTTCCGCCGGGACCACGTCCCCCACCGCCACCGAAACCACCGCGGCCGCCGCCGCCGCCGCCGCCGCGAGGTTCTTGCGGACGTGCTTCATTGACCGTCAAGGTCCGGCCGCCCATATCTGAGCCGTTGAGCGCTGAGATCGCAGCTTGAGCCTCGGAATCCGAGGACATCTCCACGAACCCAAAGCCCCGGGATTGCCCCGTGAACTTGTCCGTGATGATCCGCGCAGAAGCCACTGCGCCGTGCGCACCAAACAAATCGCTCAACTGCTGCTCGGTCGCCGAATAGGGCAACCCACCGACGTAAATCTTCGAACCCATGTGGGGTTCCTCCTTTGAATGTGACATTGTCTTGAACACGAGGAACGGGGAAGGAGCGGGCCGAAGACGCGAGACATGCGGCGGCTTA
>Ga0207679_10003036_pt1 | contig 10393 bp, 10 predicted proteins | sample KBSC73metaG_FD_184320 | JGI IMG/M metagenome (GOLD analysis project Ga0207679, IMG submission 184320) | Corn rhizosphere microbial communities from Kellogg Biological Station, Michigan, USA - KBS C7-3 metaG (SPAdes) (version 2) | ecosystem: Host-associated > Plants > Roots > Rhizosphere > Soil ...
TTGACGTCTTTACGCGCCATCTTGTTCGAATGCCGCGCAACGATCTTTTGAATCAGTTCCGACTTCGACATCAACTTGGCCATATATCCCTCTCCAGATTTCGCATGATGCACTGCCTAAGTTAGGCCGTTGCTTGCGGCGAAGGGACTCCGCGAACCCGGTATGAGTATGAATTCAGGGGAAAACGTTGAAACGATAGTGTCGCCAATGGCCTCGGCTAGTCGAAAACAGCCTCCCGCTATGCGGTTCAGGCTGGCTTTGTCACGGTCCTGAGCCCCTATTGGCATTTGGCGGACTTTCCGATTCGGTCGCCGACGTCCGCTTTCGAGGGGGCGAGGAGCACTATGCAGCGAATCGCGACGGTATTCGGGGAAGCCGACGGCGACATCGATCCGGAGTGGCCCGGCTATATGCGTCCTACGCCCTTTTCGGAGGACGCGCGCGCCGTCCTGGCGGACATTGCCGACCACGCCGCCGCGGCGGGAATCAAGGTTGTGTTCATGCGGCTTCCGGAATTCGTCCGGACCTACCGGGAATCACCCGCGCAGCACGAAGACGTGTCCAAGGTCCTGCAATCGATCGCGCAACCGCGCGGCATTCCGGTCATCGATCTGGCGGCTCCAGGCAGTCCACGGCGACCAGACGCTGTTCTTCGACATCCATCACGTGAACGCGCGGGGCGCAGTGCAGCTCTCGCGCCTGCTGGGCCAGCGGCTCGCGGAGTTAAGGCTGCGGAGCAAAGCGGACCGCGCGACGCAGCCGGGCGCCGCCTTCAAGGCGGGAGCACACATCAGGCAAGATCAACAGGAGCAGCCGATTTCTCGGTTAGCTCGACCAGCGTTCGCGCACGCTCTTTTGCGTCGTACACATTGACCTGGATTTGCGGGTATTTTTTCTTGAGCTCCAGGCCCGATTTCATCGCCGCTTCCGAGGTTTCGAATTCCGATTTGAACTTTCCGTCGATCTCGAGAACATAGCCCTCGGACGGAATGGTGCTGGCTGACGGATTTTTTGGCCTGATCGTATCGTTGCTCGTAGGCTGTTCAGCTGTCGGCTCTTTCATTCCAAGAGCCGGCTTCTTTTTTATGTTCACGCAAAGCTCCTTTTTTCGAGCGGATACTGCTCGCTCGCATAGAGCGCCTGGATATCCTTATAGTTGAGACGCTGTTCGTTAATCTCGATGCAAGCGCCGAGTAACAACGGCTCCGGGAGTTCCTCGACCGCAAACCGGATTGCATCGGCTGCTGTTTCGAAACGGCGATAACTGACTTTCTTGGCGCTCTTGCGATTACGCCCAGGAAACAATTCGGCCGGTGCATTGTAATCGAATCTGTCCACGCCAACCTCCAGAATATTCTGCCAATACAGGATTTTGAAACAATTCGTTATGCGTATATGGGGTCCCACGGGCGTGTTTAACAGGGCAGGCAAGCACTTTCTCCCGATTCAAATCGAGCATGTTCCGCGTGCGGGTGTCTGCGAACCGCCTAGGTAAATATCGGGTTCAGTGCACTACGCGGCCGCATCAGATCATTCACCACCGAGCAGAGCCTGCTTACACCCTCCTCGAGCGCATCGTCGCGCAGCAACCCGAAGCTCACCCGCAAGGTGCGCGGATTGACGTGGGACGCGTAATACGCCTCACCTGCGACGAAAGCGACGCCGCGGCGAACGGCACGATAATAGAGGTCGGAAACTTCGGCGCCTTCCGGCAGGGTCACCCATAGGCTGAGGCCACCCTCGGGCCGTCCTATCAGGGTGCCGGGGGGCATGCCGGCCGACAGGCTGGCGATGAGCCTGTGCTGTTTGCCGGAATAGACCTTCTTCATTCGCTCGAGAATCTTCGGATAGTTTTTGCGGGCGAGGAAGCGGGCCATCGCTTCCTGCATGATGCCGTTTGTATGCATGTCGCTTTGCGCCTTGAGACCGAGCAGCGCGGGCCGCGCGCGCACCGGTGTCACGACATAACCGAGCCGCGTGCCGGGCAAGAACACCTTTCCAAACCCGCGCACATAAAACACGTCGTCATCCGGCTCCGACAACGCACGGATCGACGGGACAGGCGAGCCGGCAAAGCGCAGCTCCGAATTGTGGTCGTCTTCGAGAATTGGCACACCATGTGTTCGCGCCAGCGCAAGGATGCTGTGTCGCTTTGCGATGCTGGTCGTCACGCCGGTCGGATTCTGGAAGGTTGGGTTGGTGCAGATCAGGCGCGGCCTGTGCCGCGACAGATGCTCCTCAAGCTTATCGATATCCATGCCGTCGGATTCGAGTGGCACTTCGAGGATACGCGCCCCGACGCTTCGCAATGCGTTGATCACGCCGTAGTATGTGGGACGCTCGACGATCACCGGCGATCCGTACGGAACAAGCAGCCGGATGACAAGCTCGATCGCCTGCTGCGCTCCGGAGGTCACGATCACATCGTCCGGCGTCGTCGCCAGCCCCTGCTGGGAAAGGTATTCGACGATTGCGCGGCGAAGACCGATGCGCCCGTTCGACGAGTCGTAGATGAAATATGGCGACAGACCGTCCGCGATGACCGATTGCAGGCAGATCTCAAATTCCTTCATGCATTCGGGATCCGGCTCGGGATAATTGGTCACGAACGCGATGACGCCGGGCGCATGCGCGAGCTCATAAAGACGCTCGGCCAGCAGCGGCCCCCCGACGGCGGGCTCCGCGCCGCGCGCGCGCCTCGTTCCGTACCGCGCACGCACATGCGTGCCGCCGCCGGCGCGGCCTTCGACAAAGCCTGCCTTGGCGAGATCCTTGTAGGCCTTGGCGACCGTCATGTGGTTGATGCCGAGCTGCTCGGCAAGCCGCCGCACCGGCGGCAACCGTGCACCGGCCGTCAATTCGCCCGCGGATATGCGGGCGATGATCTGTTCGTGCAGTTGTATGAAAAGCGGGCGGCCATTGCCTTTCGACAGCGAAATTCCGAACGCGCTGGGCTCGACTGCCTGCCGCGGATGCCTCTGGCCATTCGCCATTTGACGCCACTCAATACAAGAAATCTTGTATGATCTTTTGTATGATTGCAGACAAACGCAAGAGAAAAATGCATGACATACCGAAGAAAACACGCCTCGCGGATTTGCGTTACTGCCGCACTGATCGTCGGCGCACTCCTGTCGCCTGCGGCCGCCCAGGACATCCGCGGCGTCGAAAAATGCACGGCGGAAGCGCAGATGGAGCGCCGCACCGGGTGCCTGCAGGCCAATGTCGAGTTTCTTCACCAGGCGCTGACAAAGCTTGAGCGCGACACCAGGGAGAAGATCAACGCCCTTACCCGCGACCTCGCAGCCAGCCGAACGGAAATTGCAGCACTCAAATTGACTGTTACAAAGCTCGACAGTGAACTGGCCCAGTCGAGAGCGAAAGCAGACACCGGCGCAAAGAAATAACGGGTCTCAAAAAGTCACGCAGTGGCGTGCTAAAATGATTTTGTTATAGCCGGGAGCTGCACATGTTTCGTTCCGCAATCCTGATCGCCACGATCATAATTTCCGCATCGGCCATGCCGACTCTTGTCGGTGCGCAGACGCCGCCTGCAACAACCGAAAAGCCGATGACCGGCATGAAGCCGGACCGCACCGTTGCCGATAAAGCGCAGCTGAAGGCAATGCGCGAGAAGGAGGCGGCTTTGAAGAAAAAACGCGCCGAATGCAGCAAGGAGGCCAAAGCTCAGAAAGTGCCCGTCACGAAGCGCCGGCGCTTCATCCATGAATGTATTTCGCGCTAAAGCGGAAGCGCTTGGGCGGACACTTCGCTGAACGTCACCGGCTCCGGCAGTTCTGAGGCTTCAGGTTGTTCAAAACCTGTGACGCGAACCGCGCCGCTCGCCGGGCACATTTCCACCGCTACGCGGGTCTGCGAATTGAGCACCGGTGGAGTTACCCAATCAAATTCCGTCCCGAAGGCTCCGGCCCATACCGCAAGCTGGTCACGTCGCGTCCGACTGTTCTCGGCCGCCTCCTCGCCTGTGCGCGTGAAAAAAGCTTCGGCAGCCACCCGTGGTTCCCAGCGCGGCTGGCTGAGGTACCAGTCGTTTGCAGCGCAAGTATCATCAGTTCGGCTGGAGAAACCATCGAGCGTTCGTTCGATCACACATCGCTCGTCGGGATGACAGCCGGCCAATATATAGATGACGGGTCGCGCTATCGGCGTCGTTTCCAGCCGATGCTTTGCCTCTGCGAAAGTCGTGCATGTCTCGAACACGTCGCGCAGCAGGTGATCGGGTGGAATGTGACTGATCTGCCATGTGTGCCGCAGGTTCAATGCAATGTCATAGGGACGCAGCCAGGGAAGCGAGGTCCGCCGCCACATTGGCGCCTGGTTGATGCAGGCGGCGAACCGTCCGGGCGCAGATGCTGTCAGAACGCCTACATAGCCGGGCCACGTCACGTTGTAGAACTCGCCCGCGGGGCCCTGCATCCGCGCGATTTCCACGTGACGTCCGAGCCCCGGAAACGGCCAGTCAAGCGTACGGGCAACCCAGGCCGCCCCGTCCTGCTCACGCGAGACCGCGGTACAGCCCCACTGGTAGCAGCCGTTCAGAAACCACACGCCCGAGAAATCGAGCTCGCTTGCGACCGCCTTGACCTCGCCTGCGTAGGAAGAGCGCGATTGCAGGAGCCAGCGCCGGGTCACCAAGTCGATTGCCGGCAGCATCCCGGCCGCGACGCGCGGCAGCCAGCGAATGCACTCGTCGCGCAGGGCCCGCGCGCGCTCGCGGCTTTCAGCGGCGTGACGAAGGGGGCCACCGTCCCGCACATCGACAACAGGAACGGAAGCAAGTCTTGCGCCCAATGTCGTACTCATAATCCGTCTTATACCCGGACCGCGGTCACCCAATCGTTTACGCCTATTCGCAGAATTTGCAGGGCGGAAAATCGCGGCTGTAGGCCGGCTGCGCCCTGAACACCGCCGGGTCGTATTGCCAATATGTGCTGACGTTGTTGTAAGTCTTGACCACCGTGTTCCAGAGTTCGTCCTTGTCGTAGTCGAACATCTTCTTCTTCTCGACCTTCTTGACGTAGATGTTCTGGATCGGGCTCTTGGTGGCAAGATCGAGCCGCACCGGGCCGCGCGGCGGATTGATCTCAATGCTCGCCATCGTCTTGATGAACTCGACCGGGCCAGGATACTTGCCTTTGAACTTGGCCAAGGTCTGGTCGATCCACATGGCGGTGGCGTAATTGGCTTCCGAATAATACGACGGGACCTTGCCGTATTTGGCGCGGTACTTCTTGACGAATGCCTCGTTCGCCGGCGTCTGGAGTGCCGCGCTATAGACGTGCGCCGAAACATCGGCGATGACCTCGTCGCCCATGAAGGGCAGAGCGAACTCGTCATAATTGGTGCTGCCGCCAAGGATAATCGTCTTGTTGCCGGACGCGCGCAGCTGCTTGGGGAATTGCAGGGCCATCGGTCCGACCATCAACGCGAAGATCGCGTCGACGTCGGATTTGATGCCCGGAATGTACGGCCCGAAGTCCTTGGCACCGAAAGGCACCCACATTTTCTGCACGACCTTGCCGCCGCAATCCTCGAAGGCCTTCTGGAATCCGCCGACCTGCTCGTACCCGAAGGCGTAATCGGTGCCGATCGCGGAGACGCGCTTATAGCCTTGCTCGCAAGCCCATTGTCCGAGCGCATGGGTCGGCTGCGACGAGACCCACGTGGAGAACACGGTGTAAGGAAACTTGTCGGATTGACGCTGGGCAAGATCGTCCCCGGTGGTGATGGTGCCGATGAAGAGCGTCTTCCCCTCGTTCGAAATTGGCGCCAGTGCATACGATGCTGAGCCAAGCACCGCGCCGACAAGCATGTCCACCTTGTCCTGCAGAATGAGCTTCTTGGACATGGACACGTCGCCGTCGACGGTGCCCTTGTCGTCCTCGACGATGAAGGTGACTTTGGCACCGCCGAGCATGCCGTTGTGCTCGTCCAGATACATCTGGAAGCCGTTGACCATGTCGGTGCCGAGCTGCGTGATGATGCCCGTGCGCGGCGCCAGGAATCCGATCTTGAGCTCTTGTGCCTGTGCAGGCATCGCGCTGGCAGCAGCGACGCATAGCAGTGGAAGGATTCGCGTCAGTCTGTTCATTGTCGGCCCCCTCTTATTTGAAGTCGCTTCTGTTCGAACACCTCATCGTGCGGTCGGTCTTCTTCTGAAGACTACAATTCACGCCGACGCTCTGAAAGAGGCTGCGACAACAGGCCTGATGTGGGCGTCTGCCCATAGGCGGCGGCGTTCACTCGAACACCTCGTCCGCCGTGATCAAGAGGCCTTGCGGGATAGCGATACCGAGTGACTTGGCGGTCTTCATGTTGATAAAGATTTCGAGTTTGGACGACCGCTGCACCGGCAGGTCGCCCGCCTTCTCGCCACGCAGAATTCGGCCGGTATAGACGCCGGCGAGAAGGTACGATTCAGCGACACTGGCGCCGTAACTCATAAGACCACCCGCCGCCGCAAACTCGCGGCCGTGAAAAATCGCCGGTACCTTGTGGCGGACGGCGATCGCAGCAAGTTTCGCGCTCTCGCTCAGAAAAAAAGTATCCCCGGCGCCGATTACGAGCCCGCCAGCTTTTTGCGGCAGGCCGGCGATCGCCTTGTCGAATTCTTCCTCGGTGCGGGCTCGCACCACCTCGAGTTTCAGCCCGAGAGCGCGCGTCGCATCTTGTGCGTGCTGGATCTGCACCGCCGCAACGGTGGGGTTGTCGGGATTGACCGCAATGGCGACGGCCGTCGCCTGGGGTATCAACTGATGCAGGAGCTCCACTCGTTTAGGACCCACCTCCATTGTAATCTGGGTTGCACCGGTCACATTACCGCCGGGCCGCGCGATATTGGTCACAAGGCCGAGCTCGACCGGATCACTGCCCGAGGTGAAGACGATGGGAATCGTCGCCGTCGCTTTTCTTGCCGCGAGCGCCGCCGGCGTGCTGGTCGCTGCAATGACCGCAACCTGACGGCGGATGAGTTCGGCCGCCAGTTCGGGGAGTCGGTCGTAGTGACCCTCCGCCCACCGGTACTCGACCATGACGTTCTGGCCCTCGACAAAGCCCATCGAATTCAGGCCACGCCGGAATTCGCTGACAAATCGTGCATAGCCGTCAGGCGAGGAGGCGTTGAGGAAACCGACAATCGGCATCGCCGGCTGCTGCGCACGTACGGCAAATCCCCAGGGCGCTATCGCCGAGCCGGCAATGATTTTGATGAATTCGCGCCGCCTCATCGCCGCCGCCCCCCGAGCCAGCGAAGGCATCCTATCGGCCCAAACGAGGCTCGTTAAGCCAGCCGATCTGTGGATTTTTAAGCCCGCGGCGGGCGGCGGCGTTCGTGAAACCAGGCGCGGTATTGCGTCATCTTCGCGCGCTGCGCCGAGGGTGCGTGCCGCTTGCAGGTTGCCGCCTCCTGGCTGCCCTCCGGCGCGCCCCACCGCAGCTCGACGCAGTCGTTGACGTTGTATGCCATTTCGAGCGCCGTGGCGCGGTCCATCACGTCCTTGAGCGCCAGTGTCCATTGCGAGCCGTCGGTACGCGGATACGAAAATTTGCGCGATGCAAGCTCGGAGGCGAGGACACGCTCAAGCTCGGCCTTCACATCCGCCGGACTCCTTCCACTCGGCATCGCATAACGTTCGGGCCGCCGTGCAACGCGATCCGGAAAATGGCGCACCACGTCCATCGCAATCAGTAATCGCAGATCGCGCGATGGCGTTGCGAAATCTTCCCAGGCGCCGGTGGTCTCGAAGATTGCCGGTCCGTCCGGCATCGACGCTTCGCCCTTCCCGCTGCTCTGGTATTTGCGGCCGTTTTCAACCGACGTCACCCGCGTTTTCACCTGCTCTTCGAGCGAGGTGATCGCCTCCGTCATGGCGCGCTGGGGATCGAGCGGCGCCGGGGACATAACGTCGTCCATGCGGTCGTAAAAATCCTCGACCTTGAGATGCGACGGATCGAGCGAAAAGTCGCCGTACTCCGGATTTTTTGCGATCTCGGCATTGTTCAGGCGCCGCAGCGCATGGCTTTTGTCGAGCATGATCGGCCGGAAGCGCTTAAAGCCGGGGCTGCCGAGCGCAGGATCCTGCGCGTACAGGAAGTTGCCGCGCCAGAAGCGTTTGCGCGCGACAGTGCCGTCGGGCTGCCCATCGACCGCGAGGAAGACGCCTGCACCCTCGCTCGTCTGCGGCACGCGCTTGACCAGCATCAAAATGTGCCCGTACGGGTCGGCGTAAATGGTGCCCGGGCGCAAGGTGTCCTGCTTCAGGGACACGGGATAATAGTCGGTGTTGTCGTCGCTCGCGCGCGTGCGCCCCGTGCCCGAATGCACGCCGTCGGCGACCACGCGCATGTAATTGCCGAACGATGCTGCAATGTTTCCGCCCTTGCCGGCTTCTGCATTCTGGATGCTCGCCCAGCTAAAGCACGCCGGCGGATTGCCGCCGCCGCCGCGCGAGCATTTCGAAAAGCCGAAAGGCAGCCCCATCTTGAAGGCGAAATAGGCGCGCAGGAAATAAGGAAGATCGGCGCAGTCGGGACGAAGCGCGATTTTCATCTCGTCTTCACCGAGGCCGAGATGGTTGAAGAGGACGTTGCGCGATTTGTCGCGCAGCACTTCATGCAGCGCCGTCCACGACGGCGCCGCATCAAGCGGTGCTTCGAACAGCTTCTCGATCCAGGCGGAGAACAGGTTCTCCATGCCGCGATCCCACGTGTTGCGCAGTGGCCAGGCATATCCTGCAGCGGCCTGCGGCCGCGGCGGCTGATCGGCGCGTACGGAGATTTCGCGGGCAACATTGCCGCAGTCGGACGAAGCGAGGTTCGCCCGCCATTTTCCGGCGGCAGGCGCGTTGACCTCGGCGAACCAGAAATAAGGCGGCCCGCCGAACCGCTGGCGCGATTTGGCAGCGACGTTTCCATCGGGCGCAACCAGAGACAATTCGCCGTTGAGCGGCTTCTCTGAGGTGAAGACGACGCGCAACGGCGCGCCCTTCCACGGCGCGGCCGGCGAGGCCAGGACCGCGAGGCTCGACTCCTCGCAGGCGCCGGACCGGCCTTGCGCCTGGGCGGTTGCGGCCGAGAGCACGAAAACGGAAAGCGCGGTCGCGGCCAGCAATGCAGCCGTCGCAGCAGGAGTCCGGCGTGGTGGCAGCAAGCGAGCCCCCTGTCCTGAATTGTCCCTTGGGCCGCAAGGTAACAAAATTGCGGTCCCCTTGGCTAACCAGTCCACCGCGCGATTTCGGTAAAATTAGGGAAATACCGCCGCAACCTCACGCGGAACCGCCCGGCCAGCCCCAGTCGACGGCACGAAATAGCCGCCAACGGGATGAAAATCTACTCGGGGAGCGACCCCGAGGCAGCCGGATCGATCAATCAGTTCGAAACCAGATTGATCTCCTTCACAAGGCGCGCATATTTTTCCGAGTCGGCTTTCGCCAACTTGCCGAGCTCCTCGCTTGTACCCCCGACCGGCTCGATGGCGCCTTTGTCAATTTCGGATCCTTCAGCGCCTTGTTCATCTCCTCGTTCAGGCGGGCGACAATTGGCGCGGGTGTACCGGCTGGAACGAAAGCGCCGTACCAGGCTTCAAGCACGACGCCCTTATAGCCCGATTCATCGATGGTCGGAACGTCCGGCAGCAAACGGCTTCGCTTGGCCGCCGAAGATGCAAGCATCTTGATCGTGCCGGCCGCCGCGTGCGGCATCATGGATGTCGGGCCGAGGATCGCAACCTTGACGTGGGCTGCGATGAGATCATTGATCGCCTGGCCCGCCCCGCGATAGGGCACGTGATCGAACTTAACGCCCGTCTCTTTCTTAAGCCATTCACACAGCACATGCTGATTTGAGCCAACGCCTGAAGTGGCAATGCCGACGCCCGGATTGGCTTTCGCGTATTCGACCAGCTCCTTGAACGTGGTCACGCCGACTGAACTGTGCACGGCGAGAATCTGGCCGTGCCGCCCGAGATAGCAGACCGGGATCAACTCTTTCGTGTAGTCGTAGCTGAGCTTCATGATATGCGGCGCGCTCGCCGCATTGTCATTGGTGATCAGAACCGTATAGCCGTCGGGCGCGCTCTTCATGGCGGCGTCCATGCCGATGGTCCCTCCGGCGCCGGTGCGGTTTTCCACCAGCACCTGCTGCCCGATCGTCAGCGACATGCGCTCTCCGAGGGACCGAGCGATGAAATCGATTGCACCGCCCGGCGCCAGCGGGACGATGAAGCGTATGGGCCTGGCCGGCCAATCCGAGCCCTGCGCCCACGCATTCCTGGATCCTGCAAGACCGGCGGCAATGGCACCGGTAGCTCCGAGTAGCAATCCGCGACGGTTCAACTTCGACATGCGCCCCCCATTTATAAGTCGACAATCGAAAC
>Ga0207679_10003049_pt1 | contig 10372 bp, 13 predicted proteins | sample KBSC73metaG_FD_184320 | JGI IMG/M metagenome (GOLD analysis project Ga0207679, IMG submission 184320) | Corn rhizosphere microbial communities from Kellogg Biological Station, Michigan, USA - KBS C7-3 metaG (SPAdes) (version 2) | ecosystem: Host-associated > Plants > Roots > Rhizosphere > Soil ...
CGAAAAGCACCCGCTCGTTGGGAAGCCAGACCGCGGTGTCGGCCTCGCTGTGGACATTCTTGAAATGCAGCAGTTCGAACGTGCGCTCTCCCACATGCACGGTCGTCTTGTCGTGATATTCGATGTGCGGGGTGACCAGACGGTAGCCCTGGACGGCGTCGCGCATTTCGGGAGACTCTTTCGCCAGCGCGTTGGGCCGCTCCGGGTCGAACGCCCTCCGCATGGCTTCAGCCGCACCCGCCGCATTGATGACGAGAGCCGGAGGAGAAAAGACGAAATTGCCCGTCGTGTGATCGGGATGCACTTCGGTGTTGATGACCAGACGAACCGGCGACGGTGTCAGCTTCCTGACGGTGTCCATCACCTCACGTGAATCAATCGGGGTCTGACCTGTGTCGATGATGACGACGCCTTCCTGGGTCAGAATGACGCCCGACGTGGAGTTCACCTCCCGCGCCGACTGGACGTAGATCCCCTCTTTGATCTTGCGAACATGCGGACCCAGGTCCTGCGCCCGGGCGGACGACGCGCACACCGCCAGAACCGCAGCGACAATCGTGAGACATCGTTCGAGATTCATGCTGCTCTCTAATCTCAGCCTTGCTTCTTTGGCTTCTGCTTTTCCTGCTCCACGGCCTTCGCGGCATTCTCCTGCGCGCGCTTCACCCACTGCGTAAACGTCGCGGGATCGACCAACGGTGCGCGTCGCCGGCCTTGCGGCTTTCATCGCGCTTCCCTCACTTTCAGTGCGCGCGGATTATAAAGCCGTTCCTCTTCGCGGATCCGCTTGCGCCGTCTCAAGCTCACGCGCGCCGTTTCGTTTCGTGGCGCGCGCTCTGAGACAACTGGCGCGCCGTTCAATATCCGCGACTCCGGGATCCACGCCACCGTGAGTGCAGATACAGTCAGCGGTCCGGTGGTAGAGCCGGAGGCTTTCGAAGAACTGCATGTGCTCAGCGGGCACGCAATCGAAGAGCACTTCGTACGGCAGCTTACGCCATCCGCCATACAGCCCGATGCCGGCCTCGCTCATCGCGTCGCGAAGGACGCTTTCGGCTTCGGCCGAATAGCTTCGAATAGTCTCGAACGCGTCCATGCCAAGAAGCCACGAATGACGACTGCGGTCCCGAAATGTTCGAGGGAACCAGTCTTCGTGATTTCCGAGCAGGCATACCACCTTTGCATCGGTTGCGTTTCGAAAACTCAGAACCGCATCGACGCAACCCCTCGAATCAGGACCTCGGTCGATGTAATCGCCGAGGAACACGACGGTGTCATCTGATGTCGCTTCACCGCGGAGCTGATCGAGAACATCGTTGAGGGCCCCCAGGTTGCCGTGGATGTCGCCGACAGCGATCGTCGCCAATCGGCGGAATGCTACCACCGACCTCGTCGATCACCGTTCGATGCGGTCGAGAAGCGCGGCGAACTCGGCGAGTACCATCGCCGTCGCACCCCAGATGCGCGCACCACTGATGTCGAAATACGGAATGACCTGGACGACGTGCGGCGGTACCGGTCGCACGCGCCGCTCCGATCCGACAGCGCCGCGTTCCATCAGCCGCGCGACAGGAAGCTCGATGAGCCGCTCCACTTCTGGAGCGGCGATGCTGAACGCCGGACGTTGCTGCGCGACCCCGACCACCGGATACAGCAGATGGCCGCTCACCGCAATCGGGACCGGCGTCAGCCTGCCGATAATCTCCACCGTCCTCGGTGCGACGCCGACTTCCTCCTCCGCTTCACGCAACGCAGCCTGCTCGACCGACTCATCGGGATGATCCAGGCGCCCTCCGGGCAGCGACACCTGGCCGGTATGCTGCCGAAGCGCGGACCCGCGAACAGTGAGCGGCACGTGCCACTCGCCCGCATTCGGGTAGATCAGCAGCAATGCCGCCGCAGGTCTGAGCGGCGAACCCTCGTCGGGCCACGTGCGCGGATTCGGCGCCATCCGCAATTGCGCGCTCAGGCCCGGGAGTGGTTCCGCGAGGCGGCGTCGCAGATCATCAGGCAGCTGGGCCATGCGGTGATTCGCGGTCATCGGGGTGCTGATATCAAGCGGGCGCGGATGCGGGCACGATGTTCGAATACCGACGCTCAGCGAACGTGACACACGCGAGCGTCAGAACCCAGACATTCAGCGCCCCCAACGTTGCACGCTGGAACAAGCCCACGTCAGCCCACGTCGCCATACCCGCCGCGATGAGCGCGAACGGTGCCGCAATCGCAACGACGACTGTCAGAAGCGAATACGACGCAAACCAAGTCGATCGTCCGGAACGCGTCACCGAGGCGATCATCCAGACGACGACAGTAAGGATTAGGGTCAGCACATAGAGCATTCCCGCCGCATTGTGGATCTCCTCGTCGGTCGACGGCGTGACCGCCGAATCCAGCGGATCCAGGACGAACACACCGGCAGTCGCGCGAGCCAGGCCGCTGACGATCAGCAGCGCACCGCCGATACCCGCAATGCGATCGGTCGTGCGACCGAGCAGGAAGCCAAACGCCGCTGTCATGAAGCCCGGCAGAATGAACGCCGAGACCTGCATCAGATGTTGTGTTGAGCTGCCACGCGCAGCGAGCTCGCTCACGTACTGGCGGACGTGACTGTATTCAGGATGGCGCGAGCCGGCGTAGATCACGGTCGTCGCCCACAACAGGGGTGCGCCGACGCCACATGCGTTCAGAACCGCAGCGTGGAGCTTCGTCATGACCCTACGCCACACGTCTCTCTTATTTGACCCGTTCGCGAATTCCGCGAGCGAGCATCCGAATTCGCAGGACCGTGCCGCCTCCCGCGACGTACAACGTTCGCTTGTCAGGGCCGCCAAACGTCAGATTCTGGCAACGCCGAGTGATGCACCACACCGGGACGACACCAAGGTGCTGTCCTCGGGCGCTCACCACTTCGATACCCGCTTCCGTGAGCGCATATACACGGCCCTGATCATCGAGCACCAGCCCGTCGGCATTGGATATCGGGGGGGCGGTCGAAGGAATCGACTTGTCGCGACCCACGTAGGTGACAAACTCCCGCCGATTCGCGAGGCGGCCGTCAGGCAGCACGTCGAAGGCGTACGCGTGGATACCGGCGGTGTCGTTGACATAGAGCGTCTTCTCGTCGCGGCTCAACTGCACGCCGTTAGGGCGGCGGACGTCGCTGACGACCCGGATCGGTGCACCGCCGGGCGGCACGTAGTAGACGGCCGGCGCCATCATTCCCGGTGGGACGGGATTTAACGGAAGGTCGGAGAAGTAGACGCCGCCCTTTCGATCGGACACGATGTCGTTCGGCCTGCCGAACGGCTTCCCCTCGAAGCTGTCCGCAATCACCGTCTCCTTACCCGCCGGCCAGACAACCCGCGGTCCCCTGAATCCCTCCTGCGTTTGCAGCGAGATCAAACGGCCCTGCCGATCAACCGTCTGCCCGAGCGGCCCATGGAGATCGCCGATGAACGTCGTCACCTGGCCGTCGTCGCCGAGCCGCACGATGCGGTTGTTCGCGGACTCGGTGAACACGAGGCCGATCCCCGGAAGCCAGAGCGGATCGTCGGCGCTGCGGAGGCCGCGTACCACGACCTGCGGGCGCGTGGCTCCCTTGATGACGCCGGCAATATCTGGTGCGGGATCAAGGACGACGGCCCCCGGAGCGGTCTGTGCAGACGCCAGTGCCGCGCTGACGCACCACACGAGAACGGCCGCGAGAAGCGTACGCGATGCGCTTTCCATTTCAGCAACCCCGCGAATAAAACCAAATGACTGGGGGCAGCGCCAGGAGACCGACAACTTGCGTCCGCTGCTGCGCCACGGCCGATGCAGACACGAGCGAGAGGCATACCGCGACACGGAGATATCCCATCTTTCAAAGACTATCGGCCGAACTATTTCTTGGCCCGCCCCGATGTGTCGTGCGCGGATTCTAGCGGAACTTCCGATTCACCGGCCGCAAGTCGCGCACAGGCAGATTGTCGGGGACGGGCTCTGACCGCCTCGCCCCGTTGTCGATCAGTCTGAATGCGGTGATGAGGTGTCAGCGATCCGAGCCAGAATCTGACCCCGAATCAATTCGGCCTGCTCGTTCGTGAAATTGAGTTGCCTGTTCACGGCGAGGCGCAGGTCCTTTGCGTCCCATTCGGACTGCATGAGTCCAGCCGTCGAGTGGCCGTACGGGAGCAACAGGTGACCTATCTCGTGAGCCATCGCATGCGCAAGCACGATCACCATGTACCTGTCGTCGGTGGCGGGTTCATGCGGCACGTTCAGGTACTTCTCCGCGATCTGCGCGATGCGGTCGTAAAAGACGTACGCTACTCGACCCCGGTAGTCGCGCGTGCCGACAGCCGCACCGAGCGCTGTCGTGTCTACCGTCAACTCGTCGGTCAACTCGCGGCAGAGCACGACGAGGGTCAGAAGAGGATACGTTGACGTCAGCACAGCGTCAGGCGTCCAGGCGATTTTCACGCCGGCGTCCTCGTAAATCCGGCTCATTTCGACCTGCGCGCGACTGACCAGACTCGGTTGAATGCCATCGTCGTCGCAGAGATGGATGGCGACGTTCAGGGAGGGTTTCGGCGCCGCGATCGCCGGACTAGCCAATCCGAGTAGCGGGGCTGCGATGATCAAGCTGCGGAGCCTGAATGGGCACGTGCTCATCGATGCGACGTCCGACCCCAACGGCGGAAGCGGGCATCGAACCGGCTCACCTCAGTTCCGTTCCCAGGGTTCCAGTAGTTGGACGCGCGTCAGGCGCCGAAGGTTCACTCAGGATGCCCGGCGGCGCTGCGCCCGCCTGCCACTACCAGACGTTCGCCGGGCCCTTGATCACTCCGGACAGGATGGCGTTCCGAACGTCGTCGATGGTCGCCAGACTGCCTGGGCCGGTGCCGCCCCACTCCAATCGAGTCTCCGCCGGCGTCCAGTGGAACAGCGCCGCATGCCACGTGTGAGCACGGCCGCCGCGTTCGTAGTAGACGAGGCAGTACTCGATTGTGCACCCCGCAGCAACCAGCCGACGCGTCGGCAGCTTCGGATCGGCAATCGCGTCGGTAAGCTGAAATTCGGCTCCCGGATCGGCGATGTCGAGTGTTTGACTGCCGAATAACCTCTGCAGCTCGTCGCGGACGCCGAGCGGCAGTCCCCTGATAGATGTGACGATCCCGAACCGGTCGTCCTTCACGTGGTCCCGTAGCGCGGCGGATGGTGCTGTAGGCGCGGCCGCCTGGCTACCGGAAACTACGGCCGACCAGAGGCTTACGACAACCGCGCAGAGAAAGAGAAGCCGTGTGTTTCGCATCCCTATATGTCAAGAGAACGGACGGATGTTCTGGTTGATGTGAAAAACATTCGTCGGATCGAACTTGGCTTTCAGTTGCCGCAGCCGTGCGTAGTTCGGACCATATGCTTCGGCCGCAGGCTCGCCCACCTCGTCATCACCGAGATAATTGACGTAGCGCCGCGAGACGACAAAGCGTTGCATCGCGGCGAAGCCATCGCGCGCCCACGCAATATTCCTCTCCGTGTCGGCGGCGTTGGTCCACTCGGACGCCAACAACAGGTTGTACCCCTCGCTGCGATGCGGAAACGCGGTCGCGTCGATCGCGACGCGCGTCGCCGCACCGTGCCAGCGCTCGAACAGGACGCCGCTCATCGGCGATGGCACCCGCCCGTACCAGTCGATCACGGCGTCGATGACGTCGTCGCTCAGCGAAGAGAGAAAGCTGGATTTCCAGTAATTAAGTGCGCCTTTTGGAAACGCCCCGTCGAAGAGTTGATTGATGGCGGCGTAAGACATCGGAGCGACCGTATCGAGCAGCGGAGGTCCGAAGCTCTTGACGTGTTTGACCGCCGCCTCACCCGAAGCGAGGGATCCGCAGTAGCACACGACGATGACGGCGAGCATCGATCCGTCCGGCCCGTGAACGAGCGCGGCCCATGAGGACAACTCGTCCGGTGCCGCAGCCGTCATGTCGCGATAGAAGCGGAATACGTCGCGAGCCTTCGTAGACGGAAACGCCACCATGCCCCCCATGACCGAAGGGCCGACCGGATGGACGTTGTATTCGAGTGACGTCGCGATCCCGAAGTTCCCGCCACCGCCGCGGACAGCCCAGAACAAATCGCCGTCGTCGTCCTCACTCGCGCTGACGATCCGGCCATCGGCAAGAACAAGTTGGACCGATCGCAGGTTGTCGATCGCAAGGCCGTACTTACCGTGTAGATAACCCCATCCACCGCCGAGGGTAAGTCCAGCCACCCCTGTCGTTGAAATGACACCACCGGTGCTCGCCAGCCCGTGCATCTGCGTCTCGCGGTTGTATTCGCCCCACGTGGCCCCGCCCATCGCACGCGCCGTCCTGGCCTTCGGATCGACGTAAATGCCCTTCATCAGTGAGAGGTCGATCATCACGCCGTTATCAACTGTCGCACGCCCCGCCACGTTGTGACCGCCGCCTCGGACGGCGACCTCCAGCTTCAGCGACCGCGCGAAGTTCACGGCCTCAACGACGTCCGCCACGCCGCGGCAGCGCAGAATCAGCGCCGGCCGCTTGTCCACCAGGCCATTGTGAATTTTCCTGGCGTCCTCATAACCCGAATCAGTGGGTTGGAGCAGTTGGCCGGCAAACCGTGTGGCCAAATCACTGATGGCGCTGGTCACAGAAGATGACATGCGAGCTCCTTACTGCAAGGTGACCGAGGTCCATGAGCGTCGGGCGCGGATAGTAGCACGGCGAAACGTCGAGTCACGCGGGCGGTGAGCCTGTCGACGTCATTCGGCGACACGCATCTCGCCTCTTCGCGGGGCGCGCCACGGCCTATGACGCCGTACAATGCTCTCCCAAAACGCGAAACGCAGGAGATCGACTGATGAGCAAATTGTTCGGCGCGGGGCTGACGGCAGTGACGCTGGCGATGACGTTTGCGTTCGTGCATTCTCCAGCGTTCGGACAAGCGGCGAAGGCCGCCGATCCGATTTTCGGACGATGGCTGATGGACCAGACCAAGTCCGTGAACAATCGTCGCGGAGACCACGCAACGTTCCCCACTCAGCACGTACGGATACTGGCGAGGGAAGGCGATGGCGTCCGAAACACGCTCGCGAATACTCCTACGTCGTCGCCGGAGTACTCCTATTCCGCGAAATTCGATGGCAAGGATCACCCCGATTCGCGCACGCCGGGCAAGGATCAAACGCTCGCCCATTGGCACCTCGCGCCGGATTTGATCGTGCGCCAGCAGAAGACCGACGGCAAAACGTCCGAATGGGTGATCTATACCGTGTCAGCCGACGGCAACGTCTTCACGTCCATCAGTTGGGCGCCCAGCAATCCCGAACTTCAAGACGTGCAGGTCTTCACGCGGGCTCGTTAGGATCCGGGGTGCCTTACCGCGAGATCAATCGCGTACATCGCGTGGATGTACGAACGGATCACGTCTTCTAGTCGGCCTGTGCCGACACGACGCACACGAGCAGCGTGACTCCGCCGACCAGCTGTAATGCACCCGCCTTCATTCACGTTGACCGCTGCACGACCAGCGCCAGCGAATCGGCAACTCGCAACGGCGTGATGGACGGCACGGCCTCGACGGCGATCACAGTGGCGCTCAACTGGATCGATGGGTGATGACACGATATCGGCAGCAGACCGCGGCGTGGCGTGCTTGCGCTATAGTCCGAATGCAGCAGGAGGACATATGGTGGATCCGATCAGACGCAAGCTTCTGAAGGCTGGCGCGGCGGCGGCGGCCGTGGTGGCTACGCCGTCCGTGCTCGCGCCGCAGCGCGGGAACCCACAGGGTGGACGCTTCTAGTCCTGCCCGACGACACTGCGGGACATTCATTGAAGGTCGCAATCGAGAGCGCGATGATCGCGCCCAAAGGTCAGCTGAGCATGTACCCGTGGAAAGGCACGCCAGAGAAGATTCCGCTGGCGGTGCGCCACGTTCGCAGCTTCTTGCTGTCGAATCGCCCGGTCTAGAGGTGGTTGGAGGATACGATGATCAGACTCGCAATCCTGGCGCTCGTCCTGGGATCCGTCGCGTCGTCAGCGTCGCTGTCGGCGCACCACTCGTGGCCCGTCAGCTACACGCAGCTCGTTACGGTCAAGGGCACCGTCACAGCGTTCTCCTGGATGAACCCCCATCCGATGATTTCGCTCGACGTGATGGCCGCCGACGGCAAGCTAGAGAAGTGGACCGTGGGAGGCCCGGCCATTACTCAGATGCAGCGCAACGGCTGGTCGTCGACTACCGTCAAGGTGGGCGACGTCATTACGGGTATCGGCTATCAGTTCGGTGACGGTCAGAAGATCGTCCGCCTCGAAAGGGTCGTGCTGCCCGATGGCAAGGAGATGCGCGTCTACGCCCGCTGAGGAATCGCCCTTGGACAATAATTGCGGAAACAGAATCCGTTAGAGATTACGCGGCGGCCTCGTGTGGGGAAAATCGTACTCGTCCTGGCAGCGTTCCTCGCCGTCTCCACTCCCGTGGTCACGCGCATCGCGGAGGCGCAGACCCATCCGCCAGACGTTCGTTTCGTTGCGACTCCGCTGGAGGTCGTGGACGCGATGCTCGCGGCGGCCAAGGTCACGAGCGCGGACATCGTCTACGACCTCGGTTCCGGCGACGGGCGGATCGTGATTGCCGCGGCGAAGAAGTACGGCGCCCGCGGCGTCGGAATCGAAATCAATCCACAACTCGTCGCTGAATCCAACGCCAGCGCACGCGCAGCGGGAGTGGCCCACCTGGTCCAATTCATCCAAGGCGATCTCTTCACGGCGGACTTCACCGCTGCCACCGTCGTCACGCTCTACCTCGGTCCGTCGCTCAACGAGCGCATCAAGCCGCGGCTGCTGCGCGAGCTGCGGCCCGGCACGCGTGTCGTCTCACATGTCTACGACATGCTCGGCTGGACGGCCGACGAGCGTGTGGACGTGGACGGGCGCTGGGTCTTTCGCTGGACGGTTCCGGCCCCAAAATAGGCGTCGATCCACGCGCGTTGTCAGCGTCGATGGCATGTCACGCAGCGTCGAGAAACGCCTCCAACTCGCTGAGCGCGGTCGAAGTCGACAAGAAAGGCTCCTTCGTCCGTGCAACAACTCGCTGGATCGCTTTCACGAGGTTGTGAGGCGTGGAATGTGCGTCGCGTCGTTCGTGGTCGCTCGCGTCCTGAGCGACGTGTCCCCACATGTGCTCGAGCGCGTTGACGAGGCGCGCTTCCGTCGGCGGCTCCCGCAGCAATTCGACGAGAGTCTTGGCGAGACGGGATGGATCCGAGAATCGTCGCGCGCCGGCGACGCGTCGCCCTACGACTCGATAGGTTTCCGGATCCCGGGCCATCACCGAGTACTTATGACTAGCCCATAGCTCCTGTATCGATCTCGGAAGCGGAATGCGGCCTCCGGCCTTTCCGATGTACTTCTTGCGAAGAAGGGCAAACTGTTCCCCGGGCTCCGTCACATAGCAAACTGGCCATTGCGACCGCGCCATAGTGTCAGGCACAGGTGTTCGGTCAACGTATCCACGAACTCGCATCTCGGCGGCGAGCAAACGATGACGTCGTGCCAGTGCCGAAAGGCAGCCGACCCATCGAAGCGTTTCTGGATGCCGCGAATACCCCTTCTTGTCATGGAGAAGAATTGAGCGCAGGCCGTGAAGCTCGCGGTGTTCGGCAAGGAGACTTTGCTGGTTCAGATATCCAGCGGCAACGTCCCAGATTCGCACGAAAGACCTCCCAACGCCCGCCTACTCCTCCGGGTACAAGAAACAAGGCACGGAGAACGTGAGTTCTCCGTGCCTTGTCGGTTTTCGGCGGACCGGCTGAAGCCGGCCCCATGAACTATCGGACTATTCGATATCGCCTGCTGGCGGCCGAGCGGACATCGGCTCTTCAGTCTCGAACGCATATTCGATATCGCGATCGAGATCGAGGTCCTCCTCCGTCGGCTGCGGCGGCGCCGGCGGCGGTGGCGGCTCGTCGGGTGGAATCCTCACGTGCCGGTACCATTCGAAGCCCGTGCCGGCAGGGATGAGACGTCCCATCGTCACGTTCTCCTTCAGTCCGCGCAGATGATCGATCTTCCCGCTGATCGACGCCTCGGTCAGCACGCGCGTCGTCTCCTGGAACGAGGCTGCGGAGATGAACGAGTCGGTTGACAGCGATGCCTTCGTGATCCCGAGCAGCAGCGGCTGGGCGGTGGCCGGACGGCCGCCGTTGCTGATCACCCGCTCGTTCTCCTCGAGGAAGCGGAATTTGTCCACCTGCTCGTCGATCAGGAACTCGGTGTCGCCCACATCCTCGATCTTCACCCACCGCATCATCTGCCGCGCGATGACCTCGATGTGCTTGTCGTTGATGTTGACGCCCTGCAGC
>Ga0207679_10003051_pt1 | contig 10370 bp, 6 predicted proteins | sample KBSC73metaG_FD_184320 | JGI IMG/M metagenome (GOLD analysis project Ga0207679, IMG submission 184320) | Corn rhizosphere microbial communities from Kellogg Biological Station, Michigan, USA - KBS C7-3 metaG (SPAdes) (version 2) | ecosystem: Host-associated > Plants > Roots > Rhizosphere > Soil ...
GACCGCTCGACCTGGCGCGCCCGCCGCCTTCATCCCACGGAGGATGACTTGCTTCTCACGAGCAGCAAGATACCGACCCCAACGGGTCGACTCGCCCACAATTTCCCAGTAATCCAGAGGCGGAGTTTCATTGCCAGATTTCACCACGTAAACCTCGCGCATTCAGTTTGGTAAATATCCTCTGAGTTACGTATCACGAATCTGAGCCGCCCCGTCATCATGTTGGCCCGTCATCCAGACGGGACGAGGCTATTCAGACATGGTTCGAACGATTAACGTCCTGCGCCACAACGACCGACTGCCGTTCGCCCTGAAACGTTGACGATACGGCCAACCGGAACGGCCAGTGCCCTTCAGAAATGGTTGGGTTGTGACGAGAATGAATCCTCTTTTCGACATCGTCTTGTGACCGGGATGCTGAGATCCGCCAATCATACCATCCCAAATTCCATCGCAGACCGAACCGATCATCAATTTACTGTCCGTGGCCTTCCGTCTTCCGAATTTCAGCTCCGACAGGACCATTTGCGCTACAGATAACCGCACATCGGCTTGCCGCGTCCGGATGATTTTCCGACTCGATTTTTTCAATCTGGAATTGACCGGAAAATCCCGAGGGGACGGCTTCGATTTCTCTCGGATTTGATATGACCTCGCCAGAAGATCCAGTTGTTGGTAGAAGTTCCGTTCCTTTTGTTGCATACCGGCTAAATTCCTGCCCAATTTGGTCGATAAGTAGACCGGGAACCGGAACTGGGGGCAGTGCGAATCCAGTATTTGTCATATGAGGTGAGCAAGTGGCGTTAGGCGATCGCGTAAGGAACGTGAAGCGGCTTGGAGATGTGCTGATTCAGCATGGCAGCTTATCCCCGGAGTCATTGAATCGGGCTATCTCCCTTCAGAAAGACCAGGAAAGGGACAAACGTCTGGGCGAGATTCTGCTCAAAGACGGATTGGTATCGAAAGTCGATATCGGTCACGCCCTGGAACAGATTCAGGGAATTCCGTACGCGGAATGCCCACCGCCGGAAATCGAGCAATCTGTGCTCGATCTGTTACCTCAGACAATCGCAGTTCGCTGCTGCGCCTTGCCCCTGGAAATCAAAGGAAGAAAACTCGTCGTTGCGATGGCCGAACCGCAGAATCTTTCCTACCTGGATGAGCTTCGGTTCAGCGTCGGCATGCCGATTACGCCACACTTCAGCTTTCGGGATGACATCCTGGCGGCAATCGACCGGTTTTACGCCGAAGAAACTCCACCGGAAACGGTCGTTGTTGAAGAGGAACCCGATGTGTTTTTTGGCCGCGACCAGGAAACGCTCGATGTGGAGTTCATCGCCGAAGACATCGACGATGAAAGTTCGGAGGCACAGCGTGAATTGCGTGCGGTACGGAAGCGGACGCCGGCAGTGCGCTTCCTTTCCGATATTATGAGTTCGGCTGTGGAGAAATCCGCCAGTGATATCCATATCGAGCCTCGCGCCGAGTCCACCCTCGTTCGGATACGCGTCGACGGCATACTGCGCGAACTGATGACGATGCCTTCCGAATATCAAGCCTCTGTCGTTTCTCGCGTGAAGATCCTGGCCAACATGGATATCTCCGAGCGGCGCGTTCCCCAGGACGGCCGATTCCTGATGCAGCTTCGCGGCCGGCGCCTGGATTTGCGCATATCGACACTTCCCACTCACTACGGAGAGAAAGTGGTGATCCGCGTTCTGGATCCTCGGTCCACTCTGATCACGCTCGATCAACTGGGATTTTCGGAGCGGCTATCGGAGTGTCTGAAAAAAATTCTCGCGATGCCTCAGGGAATGTTGTTGGTTACCGGTCCTACCGGTTCCGGAAAATCCACCACGCTGTACGCTTCCCTCAATCTGCTTCGCTCGCCTCGGAATAATATAGTGACCGTCGAGGACCCCGTGGAATTCATGCTGGAAGGTGTCAACCAGGTGCAGGTTCATCCCAAAGCCGGCCTGACGTTTGCTACCTGTCTTCCCTCGATTCTCCGACAGGATCCGGATGTCATCATGGTGGGTGAAATTCGAAATGGCGAAACTGCGGAAATCGCCATGAATGCTTCCCAGACCGGACATCTTGTTTTGTCGACGTTGCACACCAATGACAGTATTGGCGCCATCACGCGATTGCTGGACCTGGGCGTGCCGTCTTATTTGATTGCTGCGTCCGTTACCGGCGTCCTGGCTCAGCGGTTGGTTCGCCGCCTTTGTGTCTGCCGGAACGAGAAGCCCGCGAGCGCAGCCTATACTGAAAAACTTAAACGGATCGGCGTTGCGAATGCAGATCAGTACAAGCTCGAATATGAACCAGTGGGCTGCTCCGTCTGCGAATCCACAGGGTTTAAAGGGCGCGTTGGTATTTATGAAATGCTCTCGATTGAAGATGCGGTGCGAGACGCCATCCATTCCCAGGCCCGTTCCGATACTATTCTCGCGGTCGCACGGTTACTCGGTTTCCGGACGCTTCAGGAAGATGCTCTCGAAAAAGTGAAAGCCGGCCTGACATCCCTCGATGAAATTCAGAGAGTCGTGCCCTGGGACACCATCAAGTCTTCACGGTGCCAGTCGTGCTCAAAGGAAATTCCCCCGGCACATGGCTTCTGTCCGCATTGCGGTGCGGGGAAGCCGGCCAACCCGGCGAATGCGGAAGAGGTGCTTGTAGGCGCCGGGCCACCGGCTAAGAAACGACACGGAAGGCATGGATGAACGAACACGAATCGCGCGAAGTAAAACGCTACGAACTCCCCTCTGAGCTATCGGTCGTCTACGAAGGAGCCGTGGAAGAAATACCGATCCGGCCCGCCGACCTGAGTACGCGAGGCATGTTCATCCATTCTGCCAAACCCTTTCCGGAGGGCTCCATTTTGAAAGTCCGATTCCGCCTGTGCCGCGTGGATTTTGTGGTAAATGCGCGGGCGGAAGTACGACACTGCGTCGCGGGCATCGGATTCGGTGTCGAGTTCATCGCCCTGGAACCGGAAGCAATCTGGGCAATCGAACAGGAGTTGGGTGTGCCGGATTCGACTGGTACATAGAATAGATCGTAAGAATCCGTTGCCGCCAGCAATCGATTACTGCTGAGTTGTGCCATGGCGGCATTCGCGTGTCGGAACGCTCCTTAATTCGAGGACTCCTCAAACTTCCCAATCCAGGATTCGGGGATCGTGAGGCCTGGACGCTCCGCGTCCCAGATGTTGGCGGCAATCCACCAGCGCTGGCCGTCCCAGTAAAGCTGGAAGTAGTTGACCCAGCGGGCAGTGATTGGTCCGTCTGGCGTTTCACGATTCACGCTTACGCTGCGAACCTGCGCGACGTTTCCGAACCGTTCGATAAGCCGGCCCGCCTCCGTCTCGTAGGATGCGCCCGCGCGATAATGCTGGCGGTACTCTTCCGGTGTCTGGATTACCGTCGTCACCTTGCCATTATCGTAATAATTGGACACGTAGATCGCACCCGGCAAATAGAGCGTGCGGTCCCTGTCCCATTGCCGGACCTTCAGAGGGTCTCCGTCCGGACCGCTGATCGTTTCGTAGGAGGCGCGGATGATCCGCGGGATCGTGCTGACATCGCTCGGATTGGCCGCCAACCTGGACACCTGGGGGTGGTACATCGACGAAGCGCATCCGACCAGCCAACATAACAATCCCGCCACGACCACGAGGCGGGGAAGCCTGCCAAACCGGGTATTCGCGCTTTCCGTTCTGAATTTCATGTTAGGTCTCCTTCCGATCTTCAAAATGTCGGCGCCGTCAAAGCGCAGGTGAACGCGACGTCGCTCGCATGCAACGAACCTGCACGCGAGTATGCCAACAGCACCGACCAGTGCACGGCATTTCACATCGACTGAGCAATCCGCGTCAAAAAGTATCGCGTCGGCATCACAGACGGTGCAGGACAATCTCAAGGATGGCGAAATTAAGAATATCAGCAAAGAGAAAGAAGACGAGGTGGCGGATTCGTCACTCAGGCCGGCGCCGGATTTTGAATATCTCCAGCGATAAAACCGAAGTGAAAGGCGTTTGATTCGCAATTCAGGCGGGAACCGATCGCGCAACGCCAAAGGTTCTCAAAGAAAAATTAGACAGGATTTCTGAAGTGCTCGTCCGGTTACCGCTCGGGGACGGGCTGACGTTTCGGCATCAAAACGCCGCCTCCAAAACTCATATGTTCCGGCGACGATCCGCCTCTTGTCAGTTTCACGGCACAATATTTGAATTCGGGAATTTTTCCGAATGGATCCAGCACGGGATTCGTCAGCATATTCGCCGCCGCCTCATAGAAGCAGAACGGAACAAAAACGACGCCGCGTGGCATTCCATCGTCGGCTCGTGCGTAGAGTGAAATCGCACCGCGACGGGACTGGATGGTCAACGTCCCGCCAGGTTCGACATTCATTGCCGCAAGATCGAGGGGATGCAGGGACGCCACTGGTTCGGGCTCAATCGAGTCCAGTGCCGAAGCACGGCGCGTCATCGATCCCGTATGCCAGTGTTCAAGCTGGCGGCCTGTGATCAGAACCATCGGGTATTCCGCATCCGGCCGCTCCGCTGCGTAGATGAGATCCGCGGCGACGAATCGTGCCTTGCCCGACTCGGTGGGGAATTCGTCTATAAAGACGACCGGGTCACCCGGGTCTCCTTCTTTTGCGCAGGGATAGGTGACGGATGACTCGCTCTCCAGGCGTTCCCATGTAATGCCCGCAATGGAATCCATACAAAGCCGCATCTCGTTGAAGACATCTCGAGGGTGGCCGTAGTACCAATCGACGCCCACTCGGCGGGCCAGCTCGTTCAAAATCCAGAAGTCTTCTCTGGCGTCTCCGGGCGGTTCGATTGCTTTGCGTCCCAATTGCACCATTCGATCCGTGTTCGTCACGGTGCCGACCTTTTCAGGCCACGCAGTGGCGGCCAGAACAACGTCGGCGAGGTACGCCGTTTCTGTTAGAAAGATATCCTGCACGACGAGGTGATCGAGGGTGGCGAGCGCTTCTCGGGCGTGATCGACATCCGGATCGGACATCGCGGGGTTTTCCCCCATCACAAACATGCCGCGAACATCGTGCTTCCTGGCAGCATTTATGGTTTCGACGACAGTGAGGCCGGGATCCGGATCGAGAGCGGTGCCCCATAATTTCTCGAAGCGCTCTCGAGCCTTCGGCATACCGACGCGCTGATAGTCCGGATAGAACATTGGGATTAAACCGGAGTCCGATGCACCCTGTACATTGTTCTGTCCGCGCAGAGGATGTAATCCGGATCCCGGCTTGCCGATCTGGCCGGTCGAAAGTGCCAGTGCGATGAGGCATCGCGCATTGTCCGTCCCATGGATATGCTGAGAGATGCCCATTCCCCACAAGATCATCGACCCCTTCGATGTGGCATACAAACGCGTGACCTCGCGAATCGTTTTGGCGTCGATGCCGCAGATTGGCGCCATTGCTTCCGGCGAGAACTTCCTGACGTTTTCCACGAGCGCGTCGTAACCGGATGTGCGGTCCCTGATGAACTCCTCGTCTGCCAGGCCTTCCTCGACGATCACGTGAAGCATCGCGTTGAGAAGCGCCACATCGGTGTCGGGTTTGAACTGCAGGTAATATGTGGCATGCCTGGATAAATCGCTGCGTCGCGGGTCCGCCAGTATCAATTTCACTCCAGCCTTCGCCGCGTTTTTGATCCATGTCGCGCCGACCGGATGATTCACGGTGGGATTTGCTCCGATCAGGAAAATCACTTCCGCATTCGCCACGTCGCGCAACTGGTTTGAAACGGCACCGGAGTTGATTCCTTCCATCAACGCAGCAACGCTGGACGCATGGCACAGTCGGGTGCAGTGGTCGACGTTGTTCGAGCCAAAGCCCGTGCGAACGAGTTTCTGGAAGAGATAAGCCTCTTCGTTCGTGCACTTGGCGGAGCCAAATCCGGCCAGTGAACGCTTGCCGTACGTATCGCGGATTTCACGAAAACCCTTCGCCGCCACATCCAGTGCTTCTTCCCAGGTCGCCTCGCGGAAGACTTCCTGCCAATTGTCAGGATCAACCACAAAGGATTTATCCTTTGGAACGCCGGCCTTTCGGATCAGCGGCTTCGTGAGGCGATGCTTGTGCTGAACGTAATCAAAACCGTAACGGCCTTTGACGCAAAGGCGACTCGAGTTCGCGGGTCCGTCTCTGCCTTCCACATACAGGATTGTGTTGTTCTTGATGTTATAGGTGAGCTGGCAGCCGACGCCACAATACGGACATACGGAATTCACCTGCTTATCGGGTACGACCATCGCATTTTGGGCAGGCGTCAATGCGCCGGTCGGACATGCCTGCACACATTCACCACAGGCCACGCAGGTGGAGTCGCCCATTTGATCGTCGAGGTCGAACACGATCTTCGATTGTCCTCCCCGGAACGCGTAACCGATGACGTCGTTGACCTGTTCTTCTCGGCAGGCTCGCATGCAGCGATTGCACTGGATGCAGGCATCGAGGTGAACCGCTATTGCCGGATGCGAGAGATCTTCGACAGGCTGACGACGGGCGGCGAAACGCGGCTTACCGATGGCCAGCTTTTTGGCCCACAGATCGAGTTCGGAGTTGAGTGTGTAGGCGGTCTCAGGAACGTCCGACAACAGCAACTCGATCGACATTTTCTGGCTGATCAACGCACGCTCGCTGTTGGAGGTGACGACCATCCCTTCTGTCGGAAAGCGACAGCACGATGGAGCTAAAACGCGCTCACCCTTAATTTCCACCATGCAGGTGCGACAGTTGCCATCCGGCCTCATTCCTTCCATGTAACAGAGACGAGGAATCTCCACGCCGTGCTGATCGGCGACCTGGAGGATGGTCTGATCCGAATTGCAGACCACGGTCTCCCCATTCAAGGTGAAGGAAACGGCCGAAGTTGCGAGGACAGTATTTTTCTGCTGCACTAGTTCACTTCTTCTGGAAAGTATTTCAAAACGGTAAGCGCCGGATTGGGGGCGGCCTGACCCAGACCGCAAATCGACGCGTCCACCATCGCCTGCGAAAGCTCCTTCAGCAGGGGCCCATCCCACCGCTTCTCCTGCATCAACTGGAGCGCCTTCACCGTGCCCACACGGCATGGTGTGCATTGGCCGCAGGATTCCTCAGAGAAAAATTTCATCAGGTTGCGCGCGGCCCCGGACGCTGTGTCGTGATTTGACAGAATCACGATTGCAGCAGATCCGATAAAGCAGCCATACGCATTCAGGGTATCGAAATCGAGCGGGATGTCCGACTTCGATGCGGGCAGAATTCCACCCGATGCTCCGCCGGGGAGGTATGCGTAGAACTCATGTCCGTCGAGCATGCCGCCGCAAAACTCGTCGATGAGTTCGCGTACCGTGATCCCGGCCGGAGCAAGATGGACTCCGGGCTTCTTGACGCGTCCGCTGACGGAGAAGGACCGCAAGCCCTTGCGTCCGTTTCGACCTTTATCAGCAAACCACGCGGCGCCATTTTCGACGATGCTCCGTACCCAATGCAGCGTCTCCATATTGTGCTCGAGTGTGGGTCGACCAAAAAGGCCAACCTGGGCGAGATACGGCGGACGCAGCCGTGGTTCGCCGCGCTTGCCTTCGATGGACTCGATCATCGCGGACTCTTCACCGCATATATAAGCGCCGGCGCCACGTCGGAGATGAATTGCCGGAATTGTACACGGTGGATTCGCCTGCAATGCTGCGATCTCGCGCTGCAGGATTGCGCGGCATCCATGATATTCGTCGCGCAGATAAATATAAATGGCATCGATGCCTACAGCCCAGGCGGCAATCAACGCACCTTCGAGAAATCGATGCGGATCACGCTCGAGGTAGTAGCGGTCCTTGAATGTTCCCGGCTCGCCTTCATCGATGTTGATCGCCAGCAGTCGAGGCGCTGGTTCTGCCGCCACGAGTTTCCACTTCCTCCCAGCGGGAAATCCGGCCCCTCCCAGGCCTCGCAGGCCCGAATCTTCCATGATGGCGATAATATCGGCAGGATTCTTCTTTCCCGCAATGCACTCGGCCGCCAGCGTATATCCGCCGGCAGCGCGATATGCCGCGTAATCGATATGGCCGGGTGTGACCGAACTGTCTGCGCTCGAGTGGACCACTTGACCGTTCTGAACGGCGTCCTGCACTCGCTCGTGGGTTGCATTCGCAATAGGATTCTGGCCGACGATCGCATTTGGCGCGGTCTCACACCGGCCGACACACGGGGAGTGCAACACACGAACATCCGTCCCCAGAAGGCCCGGGAGTGTTGCAAGCAGCTTCCTGGATCCCGCGAGTTCGCACACAATGGAATCGCAGACGCGCACCGTGATGGCCGGCGGCGATGCCTCGCCCTCCTTGACCACATCGAAGTGATGGTAGAACGTCGCAACTTCGTAGACCTCCGCCATTGCCAGCTTCATTTCGGAAGCCAACGCGACCAGATGCCGTGCCGACAGGCAACCATACCGGTCCTGAATCTTGTGAAGGTGCTCGATGAGGAGGTCCCGCCGTCGCGGAGAATCGCCAAGCAGAGCCAGAACGTCCTCCAGCGCTTTGGGATCGACGCGTCGGCCTTTCGGCGTTGAGCGCACACCGCTTCCTCTTCTCTTTTTCGGGACAATTTCACTCATAGTCGTTTGAAATTCCGACCTTTAATTGTAGGCGCGTTCCGTGGCCGCGCAACTCCCGCAGTTGAGGAGAAACGGCGCGGTGATGGCAGCGACTACAACAGAATTCAGGCAATTTGTTCCTTTTGTATTCATCAGTTTGCTTTGCCCAACAGGGCGGCACCGGCGCGTGCTGCCAGCACGCCATGCTATCATCTTTTTTTAAGGACACCTCGCCGATTCCGGCGGCTGAAACGTACCATGCATGTTGAATTTCTAGCAGTCCCTCGCCGTCTTGCGGGCACTTCCCAGGTGGAGGTTCAGGCCGAAACGCTCGGACAACTGCTTACAGCTTTGGCAGCGCAGTTTCCTTCCCTCGGCGAATTCATCGTCCTGGACAGGCTGCATCCGTCGTTCATTGCGAGTCTGAATGGAGAACAGTTCGTGAGCGACCCTCAAACAGCGCTTGGCGAACACGATCATGTGCTGATCCTCTCCGCGGACGCGGGCGGGTAAAAAGACTATGCCGTTCGGTTATCACGGCTCATACCTTCGAATCGACCTTTCGTCCGGTGCCGCCGGAAGCGTCCCGCTCTCGGATTCGGTTCTTCGCCAATACATTGGCGGCAGCGGGCTCGGAGTAAAACTTCTGCTGGATGAAGGTACGGCTCAGTTGGATCCACTCGCCCCCGCGGCGCCCCTGATTTTCGCCTTCAGCCCTCTGGTCGGAAGCCCTCTCACAACGTCGGCGAAGTTTGCCGTCGTCAGCAAGAGTCCGCTATCGGAGCGCATCAATGACTCCCTTGCCAGCAGTGGTTTTGCGATCGCTGGGAAGGGCTGCGGCTGTGATGCCATTGTGATTGTTGGCCGCGCTCCCGAGTTCTCTGTCCTCGTCATCGACGAAACCGGGGTCCGGCTCGAATCCGCGGCGGAATTCCGCGGTGCAACCTGCGGCGCGACGGAAGCGGGAATCAAGGCTCGCCTCGGCGCCCATTATCGAGTTGCGTCGATTGGACCGGCAGGTGAAAACAACGTTCGGTATTCCACGATCTCGCACGATGGCCGGCATGCCGGCCGCGGCGGCAGCGGGGCAGTACTTGGTGCGAAAAACATCAAGGCGATCGCCATCTCCGGAACGCGCCGCACCAGGTGGGCGTATCCCGCGGAGTTGACGGCACTGAGCAAATCCCTTTCGAAAAAGTCCTTCGGTCCAGCAACGGCAAAATACCGCGAGCTTGGCACGGCTACGAATTTGCTCACATTTAATCGTTTTGGGGCGCTGCCGACACGAAACTTTCAGAGCGGCACATTCGAAGAAGCCGTGAACCTCTCTCCTGAGCAGCTGGGAGCAGTGCGGTCGAAGACTCGCAAGAGCTGCATGGCATGCACCATCGGCTGCGAGCACATCTATTCGAATGGCGAGAGCAACGTACGCGTGGAGTATGAAAGCCTGTTTGCTCTTGGCTCGTTGTGCGGAGTAGGTGATGCCGACGCCGTACTTCGCGCGTCTCAGCGGTGCGATGAACTTGGCATGGATACCATCAGCACCGGCGGTACGATCGCATTCGCAATGGAGTGCGTGGAGCGGGGATGGCTCGATGAACCGTGGTTGACCTTCGGCAGCAGCGATGCTTTGCTGCGGGCCATTGAATGGATTGGCGCGCGCGAGGGTCTTGGGAATTTGTTGGCAGAGGGCAGTCGTCGCGCCGCACTCGCCATCGGGCACAACAGTATTTCGATTGCACCGCAGGTA
>Ga0207679_10003055_pt1 | contig 10364 bp, 4 predicted proteins | sample KBSC73metaG_FD_184320 | JGI IMG/M metagenome (GOLD analysis project Ga0207679, IMG submission 184320) | Corn rhizosphere microbial communities from Kellogg Biological Station, Michigan, USA - KBS C7-3 metaG (SPAdes) (version 2) | ecosystem: Host-associated > Plants > Roots > Rhizosphere > Soil ...
CGTCCGAATTCAGGAAAGCGCCGGTGATGTTATCCTTGTCGAGCAGATTCTTGACATAAGCCATAACCTGCCAGCCAGCGTCTTCGTTGGAAAAAATAGCGGCAATATTGATGTTGGTGTAAGCCTTGAGCTTGTCGTACCCAGGGTCATTAAATATCCGGGTCCACGCTTCCGACTGGCGGTAGAGGTCTGTGTGCAGCGTCATCAACCAGTCGCGGGGCAACGGAAGGGTGTAGTCTGCCGTGATCGTGCTGGTGAATTTCGGCGCGTTCGGCAGTTTGTTGCCCGAAAGGTCTTTCGAGAAACCCTGACCATTATTCGGGGCATACCATTGAGATTGGCCAATCGTGTACGCCTCGCAGGCAAACAAGTTATCGAACGCATGCTCCACGGGCACAATGCAGTTCGACGGTTCTGCCGCGAACGGCCGTCTAACGAGCCAGCCCGGGGTTCCCGCAGTCCGGTCCATCAGATCGATAGCGGTTGAGCCGTCCGCAACGCGAGTGTTCTCGTAGCCGCCTTTGAAACCTAACTGAAGGTTCTCGAGCGGGCGCCAGTTAATTTCAAGCTCGGAACCCCAAATCTTGGCGTCAAAGTTGAAATTGATAGCCGCTCGATCGACGATTTCCGAGATCTGATACCCGGTGTAATCATAGTAGAATGCATTCATATTAAACGTAAGGCGTCCGCCTAACAGCGTGTTCTTCGTACCCATCTCATAGGCATTCACGAATTCGGGTTCGAAAGTAGCCGGGTGTGTCAAGGCCTGCGCGGCGAGAGCATCGGGATTGTATCCGCAATCCGGACAGCTAACCGGGGCGTCCAGTATCACCGCTGGCGGCGGATTGGCGCCGCCCGCCTTATACCCATGCACGAATGATGCATAAAGTAGCGTCTCATCCGTGAAGGAAAGCTGAGGCTTCCAGTCAATCGCGAGCCGCCCGGTAGGCTTTCGCCATTCCTGCTTGATGATCTTGCGCGCGGGCATTCCGTAGCTGCCGGCGGCCAGCACCCAACTCGGGATCTGGGGAGCGGTCTTGCGGTCGTCGGTCCAGCGAAAGCCGGCTGTCAGTTTGAGGTCGGGCGTTACCTGATAATACACCTCACCAAAAGTGGCATAGGAAATCAGATGATACGGATTTCTGCTCAAAAAGTAATTTCTGCCTTCGTCGTTCAGGTGATGGATGTCGTTCACGTCGACGAACGTGCAACCGCCTCCTGCGCCATATACGAGGGTGCTATCGCTCCACGTGTAGCCCGTATAATCGCTTCCGTTTTGGTTTGGGTCCCCCTCGAAACATTGCCGATTATCACTTAAAGCGCCCGTGCTTCCGTTTGACTGCAACGCCGCGATGGTGAGTGTGTTGATGAAGACATAGTATTTGTCCTCAGTGTCGTATCGCAAAAAGTTACCACCCAAGCTGAAATTTATCGGCCCGTCATAACTGGAGGAAAGCCGGAATTCCTGACTGAATTGCTGAGACTTCGCCGTCGCCAAGTCTCCGGCGGCTAGCCGGTTCGTGCAGCCGAGTTGCGGGTCGCAAAAGACCCCGTCGGGCCTGACTGGCCAGCTGGGAGAGCTGGAACCCGCGTTTTCCGCCAGCACACCTGGCTTGGTGTCAAAGCGATTGTAATCTTCATAAGAGAAGATGAAATCCCGGGAAAAGCCCGTTTCCGATGTGACCGTCAGTTTGTCGCCGAGATCATATTGCAACTGGAGCTCTACGACATCGGCCGAGGCAGTGTATTCGGGTTTAATATGAGTTTCAATTTCCCGAAGACTCGGAGACTGGAATTGGCTCAGGTAAGGGTCTCGATTCGTATCATAACCAAATCCCAGCGGTGAATAATAAGGGACGGAATATCCATTAGGCGTTTGATATGAATCGGGCGAATAGAGCGAGGCGGCTGTGCAGCCCTGATCGATCTGGATCGCCAACGGATATCCGGTCTGAGATTCATATCCAGGAGGGCCCAGGTCCTTGTGGCACAATTGCTTCCCCGAGCGGAGACGATCATCGTTTTCGCTAAAGTGCTCGTAAATCAGGTTGGCATCGAAGTTGTCCGTAGGCGTCAAGCCCAGACTAACACGCGCCGACCACAGGTTGCGCCCATCGGTCTGTTGACCGGTCAGGATGTTCTTTACGAATCCGTCGCGCTTGGTCCAGGCGCCTGCAATCCGGAGCGCCGCCTTATCCTGCACGAGCGGCATGTTGATCATGCCCTCAAAGCGGCTTGAGCTGTAGTTGGAGACATCACCCGAGAGCCTGGCCTCAAAGTGACTCGATTTCGCCTTGGCCGAGATGATGTTGACGACGCCCGCCGTCGCGTTGCGACCGTAAAGGGTGCCTTGCGGCCCACGCAGAACCTCAACGCGCTCAAGGTCGTAGAATTCCTGCTCGAAGAAGCGATTGCGAATGAACGGGGTGTTGTTGAACGCCACGGCCACGGCGGGGTCGGTCGTTGCCGAAATAGCCTGGGTGCCGATGCCGCGGATCTGGATCGAGTAGCCGCTGAAGTTCGTCTTCGTGAAGGTGAAGTTCGGAACCTGGGTCATCAGGTCCGGACCGCCGGCCACTTGCGACCGCGTCAGGTCTTCCTGCGTAAACGCCGACATCGCGATCGGCACATCCTGGATGTTCTCTTCGCGCTTCTGAGCCGTGACGATCAGCGCCTGGACCGTGCCGGAGTCAGCGCCGTCCCCCGCGGCGCTCCCGGACTGGGGGTCGGCGGCACTCGCAACAGCGATGAGGCCCGACGGGTCGCGTTGGACCTTCAGGGCGGTGCCGGCGAGGAGTTGTTGCAGGGCTTCGTCGGAGGTGAGCGCGCCCCGGACGCCGGAAGTCTTCATGCCGCGCACGTCGGCGACGCGGTAGATGAGCTGTTCGCCGGATTGCTTGATATAGGCGTCGAGCGCGGGCGCGAGATCCCCCGCGGGGACGTCAAAAGTCCTGGCCGTGTCCTGCGCCATCGCCACGGTGCTCAGCGCGAGCGCGCAAACGCCGCCGGCCAATACGGATTTGAAGGTCCTGGACCCCATCATCTTCCCCCCTGGTATGCGGCTCTGGAAGAGCGGCCGCGATTACCAGGACAAGCGGCTCCGGAATTTCCGGAACAGGTCAGCTCGAAATTCGGATTTCGTCTCCATCTTCCTGCACGTTCAGCCCGAACGCCTGACGCAGCAGGCGCGCGAAGGCGTCGACGTTTTCGGCCTCGAAGCTGCCGGTGATGCGGATGGCGCCGGCCTGCGGGTCCTCGACCACCAGCTTCTTGCGGTTGTAGCGGTTGATCTCCTGCGCCGCGTCGCCCAGCGTCGACTTGTCGAATTCCAGCAGGCCGCGGCGCCAGGCGAGCTCGCTTTCGACGCGGTCGATGGACTTGGGCGTAACCAGCGTGGCGGCGGGCTCGGCGATGACGGTGTCGCCGCGCGTGACGATGGCGGGGGGCTTGGTCGCCTTCACCTCCTCGACGCGGACGCGGCCGTCGACCACGGCCACCACCACCCGGTCGCCGTCGCGGCGGACGGAGAACTTGGTGCCCAGCACGGTGACCTTGCGCGCGCCCGCATAGACGACGAAGGGGCGCGAGGCGTCGTGGGCGACCTCGAAATAGGCCTCGCCGCGATCGAGCCAGACGGTGCGCTGTTTTTCGGCCAGCGCGGCGCGCAGTTTGGTGTTGGTGTTGAGCTCGATCTTCGTGCCGTCGGCCAGCGGCACGGTGGCGTGGCCGCCGACTTCGGTGACGTAGGCGTGGCGGGTGAAGCTGTCGGTGGCGACCAGCGACCCGAGCCCTATGGCGAGCGCCAGGCCGGCGGCCATGGCGGTCGGTCGCCAGAAACGAGCGAGCGGGCGGCGGGTCCGTGGGGCCGGCGCGGGTGAGCGGAGGGAGGCGAGGCGGCCGACCTTTTGCCAGCCGTACTCCATCCGTAGCCAGGCGACGCGGTGGGCGGTGGATTCGTCGAGCCACGCGTCGAGCGCCGCCTGGTCCTGCGCCGTCCAGTCGGGCTGTTCCTGGCGGTGGCGCCAGAGCGCGGCGTGCTCCTCGATGGCAGAGTGGTCGCTCACAGCTCACCTGCCTTGGGCGTCTGGGCGGCCGCGCCACGCCGGATCTTGCCCGAGCCGCCCAGCATGAAGTCGATGAGCGCGCGCATGCCGTAGAGCATCTGTTTTTCGACGGTGTCCTCCCCTACCCCCAGCTTACTGGCGACCTCGCGCTGGGAAAGGCCCTCGATGCGGCGCAGGACCACCACCTCGCGGCAGCGGGGCGGCAGGCGGTCGAGGCCGATCTGCAGGCGGCGCAGCTCGTCACGCGCGGCGACCTGGCGCTCCGGACCGGCGGTGGCGTCGGCGACGTTCAGCGCCTCGAGGTCGGCGACCAGCTCGATGGAGACCACCTGCCCGCGCAGGGCCCGGTTGATCAAGAGGTTGCGCGCGGCGCGGAAGACGAAGGCGCGGGTCTGGCTGGGCAGAGCCTCGCGCCCGGCGTCGTAGAGATTGACGTAGAGCTCCTGGCGGAGATCCGCGACCTCCGAGCCGTTGCGCCAGTTGCGGCGCAGGAAGCGCATGAGGGCGGGCTCGAGAGGCATGACCTCCGAGAGGAACCAGTCGTCCAGCCGCTGCGCGTCCACCATAGCCGCCGCCCCGAGCCGGGCCCTCGCCCGCTCCAACCTTATGATGACAGGCGGGCGCGCGAAATCCGGAACGCGGCGGATGAAAAAAGTTGAGGCGACGGTGGAGGACCGCCGCCTCAGTCGTTTCCGGTTCAGAAGGGGACCTAAGCCGGAGGGAGAACTAGCCGCCGAAGCCGATGGAGACCTTGACGTAGGGGCCATCGTACTGGCGGTCGTAGGTCTTGCGCTGCGCGATGCCGCCGTCGATGGCGTTCAGGTAGCGCTCGATGCGATAGCCGCCGCTGAGCTTCAACCCGTCCAGCGTGTAGGTAAGGCCGAGGTTGGCGTTCAGACCCGGAACCGTGACGCTGGTGGTGCGGTGATAATCGAATGGGGTGTTGTAGGGATTGACCTCGTGGCGACCGTAATTGTAGCCGGGCTCCGGGATTTGCCTGAGAACGCCGACGTTATACTCACCGTGCACGTCGCCCGAGGCCTTGGTCGACTGGCGCCCGAAGAGCACCGCGGCGCCCACGCCCACATCGACATCGATCCGGCCCGCGCCCGCGTCCATCACCATCGGCAGCGGAATCGCGCTTTCCCAGGAAACCGCCGGACCTGCCCCCTGGAATTCGCGGTGAGCATCCATGGAGGCGTGGAACCGGTGCGTGTGGCCGCCTTCGTATTTCACGGGATCTGGGAATGCGAAATCAGGCCGTCCGTGCAAGAGGGTACTGGAGTCGGAATTGAACTGTGCATAGCGCAGACCAAGCGAGACCCTCGACGACGCCCGGCCCAGCCCGACGTCCTTGCCGATCGCAAAGTCCGCGATCGCATGGGTTTCTTTGCTCTCTCCCATCGCGGTGGCGTAATTATACCACCCTAGCGAAGCCGGATCGAAGACGTATATGTTTTTAATAAAGTCAGTGAATTGCTGGTTACCGGCGAACGTATTTAGAAGAGTTTGATACTTTTCCTGACTGAAACGATGCGAGGCGGGAATATTCCACTTGGGATGTTCTTCAGCGCCGCCGCTGGCGCGGCCATAGCGAACGCCCACGTTTGCGAACCAGCCCTTCGGCTGCGGCTGATAGGTGAACTTGACGCCCCCGGCGCTTGCCCAGTCGAGGTCGTTCTGCACGCCGAGCGGATAGGGATGGTTCGCCGGGAACAGCGCGACGGTGTCGGGGATCAATATCTCCTTGCCGCCGCTGACACGGCCGTAGTCGCCCAAGAGTTCGAGCTGATAGGGATAGAAGCCGCTCTTGTTGGCGTGAGCGCTCCACCATTCCGAGCCCGTCCAGTTCTTGGTGACCCGCAGGCCATAGAGCCTCGGTTCGTTCAGGAAGACGTTGGTGGTGAGGCCGGTATCGTCGGAGTTCAGGAACGAGCCGGTGATGTTGTCCTTGTCGAGAACGTTCTTGATGTAGGCCATCACCTGCCAGCCGGCGTTCTCGTTTGAGAAGATCGCCGCGAGGTTGATGTTGTTGTAGGCCTTCAGCTTGTCATAGCCGGGCGTATTGAAGACCCGGGTCCAGGCTTCCGACTGGTAGTAGAGGTCGGTGTGCAGCGTCACCAGCCAGTTTGCCGGCAGCGGCAGGGTGTAGTCGGCCGTGATGGTGGCGGTGAAATGCGGCGCGTTCGGCAGCGCGTTGCCGGACAGGTCCTTGTCGAAGCCCTCGCCGTTGTTGGGCGCCGAGGCGGGGTCAAAGCCGGGGTAGTCCGGGCCCCACTGCGTCAACGGATCGGCGCCGAATGTGCCCTCCTGCGGGAAAGGCACGTAGGGCAGGTTGGTGGCGGGGTCGGTATTGGTTGAATAGGCCTGGCAGACGTTGTGGAGACGACCACCGTAGCTGACCAGCCAGACGGGAACGATGCAGTTGGAGGTCAGCGTCGGGAAGGGCTTTTGAAGAACCCAACCCGGCATGCCCGCCGTGCGGTCCATCAGGTCGATCGCCTTCGATCCGTCGGCAAGGCGGGTGTTCTCGTAGCCGCCCTTGAAGCCAAAGCGAAGGTTCTCCCGCGGCCGCCATTCCACCTCGAGCTCGCTGCCCCAGATGGTCGCGTCGAAATTGAGATTTACCGCCGAGCGATCGACGATCTGGGAAATCTGGTATCCGGTGTAGTCGTAATAGAATCCGTTCAAATTGAACGTCACCCTGCCTTCAAACAGCGTGTTCTTCGTCCCAATTTCGTAGGCGTTGACGAACTCGGGTTCAAAGGTCTGGGGGTGCGTCAGCGATTTGTGGATGATCTCGGCGGTAAAGCCGCCTCCGCAAGCCGGCGGGCAGACCGGCGCGTCGATGTAGATGGCCGGCGGCGGGTTCGATCCGCCCGCCTTGTAGCCGTGCACATAGGAGGCGTAGAGCAGGGTTTCGTCGGTGAAGCCGAGGTCCGGCTTCCAGTCGACGGCGACCCGGCCCGTGGGTTCACGCCATTGCTGGCGGATGGTCTTACGGGTCGGCGTGCCATAGGAGCCGCCGGCCAGCAGCCAGCTTGGCACCTGCGGCGCTTCCTTCTTGTCGATCGTCCAGCGCAACCCGGCGCTGAGCTTGAGGTTGTCCGCGATCTGGTAATAGGCCTCTCCAAATGCGGCATAGGAAATCAGACCGTAGGGGTTTTTGCTGAGGAAGTAATTTCGTCCCAGATCGGTCAGGTGATGGATGTCGTGGTTGTCGAACCAGGTGGGAAGGCCAAGCCCCACCGGAACCTGGGTAAGGTTGTCGGGGCCCCAGGCGTACCCCAGGAGGTCGAAGTACTGGCCGGCGAACCGGTTCTCGAAGTTGCCGGGATTCTCCGGAGTAAACGAGGACGGCTCCAACAATGCATTGAGCGTGTTGATGAAGACGTAGTATTTGTCCTCGGTGTCATAACGCAGGAAGTTGGCGCCCATATTGAAGTTGAACGGCCCTTCGAAGTTCGACGACAGCCTGAACTCCTGGCTGAACTGCTGCGACCTGGCCGTTGAAAGGTCACCCGCCGCCAGCCGGTCGGTGCAGCCCAGCTGCGGGTCGCAATAGACGCCGCCAGGCACCGTCAGCGTCCCGGGCCGGGTGCTGAACCGGTTGTAGTCCTCGAACGAGAACAGCTGGTCGCGGGTAAAGCCGGTTTCCGACGCCAGCGTCAGGCTGTATGGCAGATCGAACTGGAACTGGAGTTCGACCGTGTCGGTGGAGGCGGAGTATTCCGGCTTCAGCCGCGTTTCGATCTCCCGCAGGTCGCGCGATTGGGTGGCGTTCAGATAGGGGTCCAGGTTCTGCGCCACGGGCGCCCCGATGATCTGCGCGGCCGGGCCGTAGGGAAGCGCAAAACCATTCGCGGTCTGGAAGGAATCCGGTGAGTAGAGCGAGGCCGGAAGGCAGCCTTGCGTGTAGAATATCCGGATGGCCGCGCCTGCGAATACGGGATCGCCGTATTCGTTGATGTGGACGCCGTTGATGTCGGGCGGGCCGACGTCCTTGTGGCACAGCTGCTTGCCCGATCTCAGACGATCATCGTTTTCGCCGAAGTGTTCGTAGATGAGGTTGCCGGTAAACCAGTCGGCCGGCGTCAGGTTCAGGCTGACCCGCGCCGACCAGAGGTCGCGGCCGTCGATCTGGTCGCCGGTGAGGATGTTGGTGACGTAACCGTCGCGCTTGGTCCAGGCGCCGGCAATCCGCAGCGCCGCCTTGCCCTCGACGAGCGGCATGTTGATCATGCCCTCGAGCCGCTTGGATTTGTAGTTGGCGATGTCGGCCGAAACCTTCGCCTCAAAGCGGTTCGGGTTGGCTTTGGCGGAGATGATGTTGACGACGCCGGCGGTGGCGTTGCGGCCGTAGAGCGTCCCCTGCGGTCCGCGCAGCACCTCGACCCGTTGCAGGTCGTAGAATTCCTGCTCGAAGAACCGATTGCGGATGAAGGGCGTGTTGTTGAAGGCGACGGCGACGGCCGGATCGGTCGTCGCGGAAATGGCCTGGGTGCCGATGCCGCGAATCTGGATCGAGTAGCCGCTGAAGTTGGTCTTGGTGAAGGTGAAGTTCGGGACCTGGGTCATCAGGTCGGGGCCGCCGGCCACCTGCGACCGCGTCAGGTCTTCCTGCGTGAAGGCCGACATGGCGATCGGCACGTCCTGGATGTTCTCCTCGCGTTTCTGCGCCGTGACGATCAGCGCCTGCACAGTGCCCGCGTCAGCGCCGCCCCCCGCGGCGCTTCCCGACTGGGGGTCGGAGGCGTCCGCGATGGCGATGGCGCCGGACGGGTCGCGGCGGATCTTGAAACGGGTGCCTTCCAGCAGCTGGGCCAGCGCCTCGTCGGAGGAGAGCGCGCCCTTGGCGCCTTGCGTGCGCACGCCGCTGACGTCGGCGATGCGGTAGATGATCTGCACGCCCGATTGCCGCGCATAGGCGTCGAGCGCCACTGAGAGATCGCCCGCCGGCACGTCGAAATCGCGGGTCTGGGCGGCGGCCATTCCGCCGGCGGCCAGGGCGAACGCGCAAACGCCGCCCGCCAGCATGGTCTTCAGAGTCCGTTGTGGCATGATCTTCTTGTCTCCCCCCTTGGCGGCCTCCTCGACCGCTCTCGGACTACTGAGACGAAGCCTCGGCGCGTATCCGGTACACGCCATCAGCCAGAAATCACGATCTCCTCGCCGTGGTCTTCGACGGTGAGGCCGAACGCCTGCCGCAACAGGCGCGCGAAGGCGTCGATATTTTCGGCCTCGAAGCTGCCGCCGATGCGGACCTTGGCGGCGGCCTCGCCCTCCACCACCAGCTTGCGGCGGTTGTAGCGGTTGAACTCGCTGACCGCGTCGGAGAGCGTCGAGCGATCAAAGACGAGCATTCCTTCGCGCCAGGACAGCTCGGTCTCGACCTTCTGGATGGAGGGCGGCGCGAGCAGGGTCGCCTCGCCCTTGGCGATGGCAACGCCGCCGCGCGTCAGCACCGCGGGCTTGGCGCGCGCTTGCCGCACCGGGTCGACCCGCACGCGGCCCTCGACCACCGCGACCTCGACGCCCTCCCCCTCCCGGCGCACCAGGAACTTGGTGCCGAGCACGGTGATGCGGCGCGGGCCGGCATAGACCACGAAGGGATGGGCGGCGTCGTGGGCGACCTCGAAATAGGCCTCGCCCCGGTCCAGCCAGACCGTGCGGTGATCGTCGCTGATCGAGGTGCGGAGCCTGGTGTCGGTATTGAGCTCCACACGCGTGCCGTCGCGCAGCGGCACGGTCGCATGGCCGCCGATCTCGGTTGAATAGGCCCGCCCGGGCTGGGCCAGCTTGATCACGCCAAGGCCGCCGCCCATCGCCAGCGCCACGGCCGCGACCCCCGCGGCGATACGGCCGATCATCAGGCGTGAGGGCCGCGCGCTGTAACTAGACCCCCGCAGCGCCGCCAGCCTGTCCGCCCGGCTCCACGCCGATTGCAGGCGCAGGAAGGCCACGCGGTGGGCCATGTCCGCCTCGATCCAGGCGTCAAGCGCGGCCTGGTCGGCGGGCGACCACTCGCCGCTGTCCTGGCGGGCGAGCCAGGCGGCGGCCTTTTCCTCGATGGCGAGCGCGGCGCTCATTGGCCCACTCCGCGCTTGGCGCCGGAGGCGGGACGGCGGATGCGGCCAGGCCCCCCCAGCATGAAGTCGGCCAGCGCGCGCATGCCATGCGCGGTCTGGCGCTCGACGGTGTCCTCGCGGATGCCCATGCGGGCTGCGACCTCGCGCTGGGACAGGCCCTCGATCTTGCGCAGCACCACCACCTCGCGGCAGCGGGCGGGCAGCAGATCGA
>Ga0207679_10003059_pt1 | contig 10358 bp, 9 predicted proteins | sample KBSC73metaG_FD_184320 | JGI IMG/M metagenome (GOLD analysis project Ga0207679, IMG submission 184320) | Corn rhizosphere microbial communities from Kellogg Biological Station, Michigan, USA - KBS C7-3 metaG (SPAdes) (version 2) | ecosystem: Host-associated > Plants > Roots > Rhizosphere > Soil ...
AAACAATTGAGGTAGTATACGCTCAATGAAATTTCGATAATTGATCGCCGTTATCAATATTGTCGGTCATTACAAATACAGACTGTACAAAAAGGTCGCTTCGCTCCTGAAGAGAGTTAACTGCTTACGAGTTTTATTAACACATAAAAGTTCAAACGGTCTACTCATTGACAAATGTGATGATCATGCACAAAACTAACAACAGACAGGCTGAATCATTAAGTAATTACAGGAATGTTAATAGGTTTGTATGCCTCAGCATTAAATATTACATTACACAGAATTGAAAATTCAGTCTTATGAAAACGACTGGTATTCCACTTCTTCTTATTACTTTTTCCTGTTTTTTTACTTCAATTGCTTTAAGTCAAAGCAACTGGAAGCTAACGAAAAACAAAGACGGAATACAGGTTTATCAACGAGATGGCAGGAACTCCAATTTTAAAAACATAAAAGTAGAATGTAACCTGGAAGGCAGTTTTGAAAAGCTTATTGCTATCATAAATAATGTTAACCGATATAAAGATTGGGTATATAACAATAAAACGACTTCCTTGTTAAAACGTGTAAATGGCTATGAGTTTTATTATTATACCGAGACTTTTCTGCCCTGGCCTCTTGATAACCGCGATGCTGTAATGCATACGAAAATAACAAAGGACAGCGGCAACCGTGTGCTCAGGATTAATTCAGTTGCCGTGCCCAACTACATAGCAAAAAAAGGAGATAAAGTAAGAATCACCCGTTCTGATATTAATTGGAACGTAACTAAAATTTCATCTAACAACATTCGCATCGTTTACACTTTTGAAACCGATCCAGGTGGAAATGTGCCAGCCTGGCTTGTAAACAGTTTTGCCGATAAAGGCCCATTTGAAAGTTTTAAAAAGCTTGGTGAACTTTTAAAGCAATAATTTGGTTGACGAAAGCAATTGCAACCAATTTTGATAATTTTTGATCATGAAATATTTACTGCTGATTATTTCTTTTATCGCAATTTCATGCTCCAATAATAAAGAAATAACTAAGGTTCCAACTTCAATTATAGATCTGATGAACCGGTCGGCAAAGGATTGGAACGAAGGCAATCTTGATGCATTTATGGATTTGTATGACACTGCTTCAACGTTTATGCTTCCTAATGGGCCAGTGGGCATTGCAGGCATGAAGGAGAATTATCAAAAAAGCTTTTTCAATGGTAAAATGCCAAAGCAAAATTTGCGCTACGAAGAAATGGTAGTACGGCCTCTAGGAAAAGACTATGCCTTGCTTACCGGAAAATTTGTATTGTTCGGCAATGAACTCAAGGAAAAATCCGGAAGGTATTCACTTGTGTTTGTGCACAGAAAAAATGGCTGGAAGATTTTGCACGACCACTCGAGTTAACAGGGAATTCAAAACTTACAATGGATTTTACATTTCACTCATCTTCCATTTCATCCATAATTTCCTGGCTTGGCTTTACCAATAGCTTGTCAATGCGGTGACCGTCCATATCAACCACTTCAAAATCAAACTCTCTCCATTTTAGCTTGTCGCCTGTTTGAGGAATTCGTTCCAATTCATGAAGAACACATCCGGCAAGGGTGTCAAACGAGTATTCCTCTGCACTGGCCCAATCGGCCTTGTCAAATCGGCTCAGAAAATCATAAAAAGGAATTTGAGCATCTACAAGGAAAGTTCCATCGCCACGATCAACAATTTCATAGTCTTCGATACCGGTTTGCGGAAGTTCACCAACAATCGCTTCCAAAATGTCATTAAGTGTTATGATGCCTTGCAGGCTGCCATATTCATCTACAATAAAACACGAATGTTGCTTGGTCTCTTTAAATTTTTCCATCACCTGGTAGGCTGTATTGTTTTCGGGAACAAACATAGCTGGCTGTACTATGTCTTTAAATTTGGTGAAATCGTCAATTATATAAAGGTCCTTGATGGAAATCATTCCTTTGATATTGTCTATACTTCCGTCGCAAATAGGATATATGGAATGGGGTTCCTGAACAATCTTGTCACGAACAGCTTCTTCATTGTCATTTAAATCAAACCAGATAATATCGCTTCGGTGAGTCATTAAAGAAGTAATGTTGCGGTCGCCGAGATGAAAAATGCGTTCGATCAGTTCCTTTTCTTCTTCCTCAATACTTCCTGATTCTGTTCCCTCGTTAATGATGGCTTTTATCTCGTCCTCTGTTACCGTTTCATCTTTTGTTTTCTTAATGTTGAAAATCTTAAAGAAAAGATTGCTCACCTTATTCAGTATCCAAACAACAGGATGCGTAAATTTTGCAAAAGCTTTCATCGGGCCTGCAACCACCTTGGCAAGTTTTTCAGCATTTAATAACCCGATTCGTTTTGGGATCAATTCCCCGAAAATGATTGATAAAAAAGTAACAATAATCACAACAATGGTTGTGGCAATAGGCTGTGCGTATGGCGCAAGAATATCGATATTGGAGATATAAGGAGCCAGTTTAGTACCAAACCGTTCACCGGAATATACACCGGTTAAAATGGCAATAAGTGTAATTCCAATCTGTGCGGCCGAAAGAAAGGTTTCCGGAGAATTGGAAAGCTTTAGTGCAGCTCCTGCTTTCTTGTCGCCCTTTTCGGCCATTGACTCCAGCCTCGGCTTGCGGGCAGAAACCAGTGCAATTTCTGACATTACAAAAAGTCCGTTCAAAATAATAAGTCCGAGCAGTATAATTATCTCCATTTACTTTCTTTTTCGTGATTCGTCGTTGAACCCTGTTGGGTCTCTTTTCTTTCAATTCTAAATTGAAGGATTAACCCATGGAACATTGGCGAAATTGGTGCCTCTTTACTATTCTAATTTTAATCTTCCCCATTTATTATCAAATATCCATGCCGTTATACTACCTACTATTGTCCCCAATATACCTCCTCCCACAACATCCAAAGGGTAATGAACTCCAACATAAACCTGGGCGTATGCAATAAATATGGCCCATGCAAAAGCCAGGTACATCCATTTTTTAAATATTCCCCTGAAGGTTAAAAAAGAAAAAGTGGCCATGCCAAAATGATTCGCGGCATGATTTGAAACAAAGCTATAACTGCCCGAACATTGCTTGAGCAATAATCGTACATAATTCATAAACTCAACATCCTGGCATGGACGAGGTCGGTGAACTGCCTCTTTTAAAACCCTGGCACCGATTAAATCAGTAGTTGCAATTGTACAAACAAACAGAAGGCTCCACCATAAACCTTTTCGTCCAAAATTTAGAGCTATAAATACTGCCAGGAAAATATAGATAGGCGCCCAAAACACCGAATTACGAATAAAAGGTAATACAGCGTCAAAAAAAGGATTCGTCCATTGATTGTTTAACTTTATAAAAAGCCATTTGTCCCACTGATCGACTCTGTGCCAGAAAGAAATTGCAAGCACCGTGTTAAACATGGGGCAAAAGTAAGCGAAGAAGGAGCCTTATCTGTCGAATAGTATGTCAAGCAAGCCGAAATTTCCGTTTTTTTGCAGTTGCTTTCCGAATTAATCACCATCCGTTATAATGCTGATCAAACTACGTTTGCCAAAAACATTGCTTTGGGTTTTTAACCTCTTGGTGATATTCGTATTGATATTCACTGTTTACAGGTTACTGACACTTCTTGCGTTTAAACCCCAGGGCGAAGAATGGAATGGTTTGATGCCATCGCTTTTTCTTGGGCTTCGATTTGACCTGAGGTGGATCAGCATCATTTTATCACCGATTGTTATTGCAAGCCTTGTGCCTGAACTTTCTCCATTTTACTCCAACCGCAACAGAAGAATCTGGACCTGGTACTTAGCCGCAATGACCTTTTTAATCGTTTTCTTTTTTGCCGCAGATTTTGGAGCCATATCCTACAACCGAACCCACGTTGGCGCCAGTGCCTTAAATTTTCTGGAAGACCCAGGGATTTCTATAAAAATGTTATGGCAATCCTATCCGCTCATCTGGATGCTGCTTGGACTTGTTGTTATGGTTTTTATGCTAAGGTGGATGTTTCGAAAAGTGCATGTTTATATTGTAAGCAAAACCGATGGCAAGGGCATTCAGTACAAACGCAAATGGTTTTTAGCCTCGATATTTTTCTTTGGTTTTTTTATTTACGGGAACGTAGGCGCAAAACCTTTGAAATGGAGCACGGCCCTGGAGTTCAACAATAGCTTCAAATCATTTTTAGCCCTGAACCCGCTACAAAACTTTTTTTATACGCTTAAGTTGAGAAGAGCTACGTATGATGAAACAAAGGTGAGAGACTATTTTCCTTTAATGAAACAATGGATGGGCGTTGATAGTAAAAACTTTTCTTTTAAGAAAGAAGTGCCTTTAGCCGCCAAGACGCAGCCAAATATTGTTTTAATTGTTTGCGAGTCTTTCAGCATGTATAAAAGCAGCATGAGTGGAAACCCGTTGAATACAACACCATTTTTTCAATCAATAGCCGCTGATGGCATCTTCTTTAACCGTTGTTTTACTCCGCATTTTTCAACTGCAAGAGGACTATTTGCCAGCCTGACCGGCATTCCTGATGTTCAGCTATCCAAATTTTCAACCCGCAATCCCCAGGCGCTGGATCAACATACCATTATCAATGATTTTAAGGATTACGAAAAATATTATTTCCTGGGAGGTGATGCCGGGTTCAACAATTTTGGAGGCCTTGTAAAAAACATTGACGGGCTGCAAATGAGTACAGAAAAAAATTTTCAATGCAAACCAGTAAATGTTTGGGGTATTAGTGATAAAGATCTTTTCTTCCAGGCAAACGAAGTATTTACAAAACAGGATAAGCCGTTTTTTGCTGTCATTCAAACCGCAGATAATCATAGACCATTCACCATTCCAAACCAGGACACCAATGATTTTAAAAGAAAAATGGTTTCTAAGGAAGAATTAGTAAAATATGGGTATGAATCTGTAGAAGAGTACAATGCCTTCAGGTACGCCGATTATTGTTTCCAAAAATTTATTGATGCAGCTAAAAAAGAAAAATATTTTGACAATACCATTTTTGTTTTTGTGGGCGATCATGGCGTTTCGGGAAATGCCTTGAAAATCTATCCCAAAACCTGGACTGAACAACGGTTGACGGAAGAGCACGTGCCCCTGCTATTTTATGCACCCAAATTATTGCCTGCATTGCAGCGTGAGGAAGTGGTCTCGCAAATTGATGTGCTGCCTACCATCGCCGGGCTAGCTGGTCAATCTTACACCAATACCACCCTGGGGCGGGATGTGTTTCACGATTCAACCGGCAATCATTTCGCTTTCATTATTTCCCATGATGAAGGAAGGATTGGAATGATTACCGACGACTTTGTTTTTACTAAAAACCTGAACTTTAAACAGGAAGAGGTGCATCCATTACGAGATGATATAAATTATACGCCCTGGCAGATCGATTCAATCAAGATCAAAATGACCACGTTCACTTCTGCATTTTATGAAACTGCCAAATGGATGCTCGTTCATAATAAAAAGGGTGGTGCAGAATAATCCTGTAATAAATATTGGCAGTTAAAACCGTTTACGAATTATTTTTTAGCAAGTAAAATCATTCTCGGCGTGTTTTTTACATGATACCCATTCAAATTATAGTCCCCAAAAACTTCAAGAACCTGCAAACCTTGAAATGAAAGCATGTCTGTAAAGTCTCCCAAACTTAGTTTGGCAACTTTTTCAGTAAACTGTACCGGCGATTCTAAAGATTGATCGGAAACAATAATTTTCTTATAAAAATGATCTTCATCCATCCATCGATGTATTTCGTATTGGGTGTTGTCCACCTTTTTTATTTCATCGTGCACTAAATGTTCCTCTATGTAGTGAACATTGAGGTAATCAAACAGCACAGTTCCACCGTGCTTTAAACTTTTGGCAATCGTTCGTATTGCATCATCATGTTCCCGACGCGTTGCAAAATATCCAAAGGAGGTAAAAAAATTAAAGACATAATCAAAATAATTAATCCACATTGGCAACCTCATATCGTGCTGATAAAAATGAAGATTTTCCTTTTCATATCGTTTAGCATATTCAATACTATCAAAAGAGAGATCAATGCCGGTAACATCCAGTTGCTGTGCTGCTAAAAACTTACTGTGCCTGCCCCTGCCACAGGCTACATCCAACACGCGGCTGCCGGACGGAGCTTTTAAACAATCAAGCAGGCAAAGAATAAATTTTTGTGCTTCATTTTCGTCATGTTCAAAGTAGAGCTTATGATAAAAAGGTGAACTGAACCAGGCTTTGTACCACTCTTTTTCTGCCATTGCCAAATTTTTACAAAAGTAAGGCTGCACCTTGTTTATAAGTTGAACCCCTTCGATCGTAATGCCTTATTTTTGCCGTCCTGAAAAAACCCGTTTAAACATTTACTGTGGCGTTGATCAAGAGCATATCCGGAATAAGAGGTACTATTGGTGGTGTACCTGGCGACTCGTTAACCGCTATTGATGTCGTAAAATTTACTGCTTCCTTTGGAAACATTATTGCAGAACGAAGGGAAGACAAGTCGCAGCCAACAAAAATTGTTGTTGGACGTGATGGCCGTATTAGCGGAGACATGATCAACCAGCTGGTGATCAATACGCTGATAAGCCTTGGAGTGAATGTGATTGATCTTGGTTTGTCGACGACGCCTACGGTGGAGATTGCAACAAAGAAAGAGAATGCAGATGGTGGCATCATCATTACCGCAAGTCATAATCCTAAAGAATGGAATGCATTAAAACTTTTGAATAAAGATGGCGAGTTTATTGATGCTGAAGTTGGAGCAGAGGTTTTGGATAGAGCAAAGACAGAAGCATTAGGCTTTGCATTGGTAGACAAATTGGGAACCATCACTAACGATCGCAGTTATCTTCAAAAACATATTGATCTGGTTCTCAGCTATCCCCTTGTTAATAAAGACGCCATCCAAAAAAAGGAATTGAAAATTGTAGTGGATTGTATCAATTCGTCGGGTGCATTGGTTCTTCCACAATTATTAAATGAATTGGGTGTTGCTGAAGTAATTGTTTTAAATGGAGAAGTGAACGGAAGGTTTGCCCACAATCCTGAACCACTGCCGGAACACTTGTCTGTTTTGAGCAATGAAGTGAAAAAGCAGAATGCAGATTTAGGTATAGCAGTAGATCCGGACGTTGATCGGCTTTGCTTTGTTTGTGAGGACGGGAGTATGTTTGGCGAAGAATATACTTTGGTTGCCGTAGCAGATTATGTGTTGAGCACTAAAGTGGGAAATACGGTGAGCAATATGAGCAGCACTAAGGCATTGAAAGAAATTACACAGCGTCATGGCGGTGAATATTTTCCATCTGCCGTTGGCGAAGTGAACGTGGTGAAGAAAATGAAGGATGTGAATGCGGTAATCGGCGGCGAAGGTAATGGTGGCATTATCGTTCCCGATTTTCATTATGGTCGTGATGCACTAATTGGTATTGCTTTGTTTCTTTCGCATTTTGCCGGGTATAAAAAGGGATTAAAGTCGTTTCGAAGGAATTATCCGGAATATTTCATTTCCAAGAATAAAATTGAGCTTGAAAATGGGCTCGATGTGCGATCTATTTTCGAAAGGATCAAAAAGAAATACAAAAACAACCCGATCAATACTGAAGACGGTTTAAAAATTGAGTTTGATTCCGACTGGGTTCATCTTCGTACATCCAATACGGAGCCCATTATTCGCATTTATGCCGAGAGTAGTTTTGAAACCACTGCGAATAATATAGCCAGGAGACTCATGCAGGATATTAAGGAATGCAGTGCTGAATATTAAGAATTGATATAACAGAAAAATACAGGACGTATCGGGCCAAAACTGCTGTTTTGAAGTCATTAGCAGAAAATCTGGAAAATCATCTTTGAATTCCAAACTAAATTGTATTTTGTCTTTTCTTAATTCGACCCAATATGGAAACAACTCCCATGCCCGAGGAGCTGCAAATTGAGTTTTTTTACCTGAAAAAAGCTTCCCTCGTATTTCGAGCGGTGAATAATAAAGTACGACTGCAGATTTTACAAATTTTACAGGAACACTCTAAAATGACGGTAACTTCTCTGTACATAAAACTCAGGTTGGATCAATCTGCAACATCGCAACATCTGAGTATTTTAAGAAAGACCGGATTTGTAACAACAGAAAGAGATGGCAAATGCATTTATTATTCAATTAATTATCAGCGGCTGGAAGAATTGAATAAATGCGCACAGGACCTTCTAAAATCTGAGTCTTCAAGCGACGCAAATTAAAATCGATTATTTTTTTGGTTTGATAGGAATCCAGATTTCTTCTTCTGATTCCGGATCACCGTTTTTATACTTGTCACCCAGGACTTCAAAATGTGGACGTTCATCTAATTCATAGGCCGAACGAGGTAGCCATTCTTTGAAAATGTAAATGAAGATTTGGGTATCCGTATTCAAACCTTTATAGTCAAACACTGCATAAGAGCCTCCGTTTAAAATAAAACATTCCATACTCGCCGGTACTTCATCATGGTTGAAGACTTCAACTGCAGCCCATTTTTCAAACTCCTGGTTTGGATCCTCTAAAATTAAAGGCTCTTTGTACACACGCATTGAAATCAGTTCACTGGAAACCCGGTTTGGAATTTTCATTCGCTCGGGCATAAACGATCTCCATAAATCGAAAGTTTTGTTATTGGCCAATGACATTTTTAATTTTCGGCCGATTAATTTTCTTTCCTCCCCCATCACAATTCTGGGTTGCTGTGCATCTTGTATCATCAATGGAACTTGTTATGATTTTTTCTTGCCGGCTCTTTGTTCAAGGTCTGATATTGGCACAGAAATCATTCTGCCCATTTGTTTTTTACCCCTGTAGCTAACTACGCGCAACATGAGGGCATCTTTTGGTGGAGTCAATGCCTGCTTGTAAACCGGGTAGAAATAATCCGGAAATGAGTTATCAAAAGTATAGTGTATGGTGACATCCGGTGCCTCTGTCTCCATTGCAATTTGTAACAATCCCTGGTTGTTTCTGCTCAATGTAAATTTTGGTTCATAAACACTGGGCGCATATTTTATTTCCGCTTCATCCAGTCTTTCAAAATGTGATTCAACCTTATTAAAAAAGTTTTTCCATTCTTTTTTTGCTTGCGGCGACCACACAGATTCTGCAATTGCCAGCGCTCTTGGATACGTCATATATTCTGCATGGCGCATATTGTACACCTGCTCGGTCCATAAATTAGCTTGCCCGCCCTTAATATATTTTGCATTTACACCATTTGGCAAAGGTTCAAACTGGTAGGTTTTGCTTAATGATAATGACGCATAAATTCTAGGCTCCATCGCAACATCTCCCTGCATGTAATCTATGTAGGCAAAATCAGTTGGGCTCATCACCACCTCGTGACCGCTTTTTGCTGCTTCAATTCCACCCTTCATACCGCGCCAGCTCATAACGGCAGCAGTAGCAGGCACGCCACCACCCTCGAGAATTTCATCCCAGCCAATGAATTTTTTTCCCTTTGATCGAACAATACTATCTGTCTTTTTAGTAAAATAATTTTGAACCTGCTCAATTGTTGTTAATCCCTCCCTTTTCATTAATTCTCTAATTTGTTCATTTTTCTCCCAGTAATTATGTGGCGCTTCGTCACCACCCATATGAATGTATTCAAAAGGAAAGATTTGCGCTACCTCGGTAATGACCTTATCTAAAAACTCGTATACTTTTTCGTTGGCAGGACACAATGTGTTATCCACCAAAGCAATTGGCGGTGCTCCGTGCGACCAATCCATGATCTGCTCCCCGGATCGCACCCTATAAGTATTGGCTTCCGGAGTACAGGATAATTCAGGATAGGAAACTATTGCAGCCAAACTATGTCCAGGCACATCAATCTCTGGTAAAATATCAACAAAACGATCTTTTGCATAGGCAATGATTTCTTTAAGGTCTTCATGTGTATAAAAGCCTCCGTAATCTTTTGGCTCATCAGGCGAGGGAGGTGAAAACGTACCAAAATAACCGACTTTGTTTACGCGCCACGCTCCCACTTTCGTGAGTTGTGGAAGGCTTTTAATTTCAATACGCCAACCTTCATCATCGGTTAAGTGCAAATGAAGCAGGTTGAGTTTATACCGAACCATATCATCTATATAATGCTTCACATCTTGTTTTGTAAAGAAATGTCGTGTCACATCAAACATCAACCCTCTCCATCCAAAACGGGGATAATCTGTTATTTCAACGCATGGTAAGGACCATTTTTTATTTTTTACAACAGTAGTGCTTTCAATTTCTTTTGGAAATAACTGAAATAAAGTTTGCAATCCATAAAACAAACCTGCAGCTGCATTGGCTTTTAT
>Ga0207679_10003062_pt1 | contig 10354 bp, 10 predicted proteins | sample KBSC73metaG_FD_184320 | JGI IMG/M metagenome (GOLD analysis project Ga0207679, IMG submission 184320) | Corn rhizosphere microbial communities from Kellogg Biological Station, Michigan, USA - KBS C7-3 metaG (SPAdes) (version 2) | ecosystem: Host-associated > Plants > Roots > Rhizosphere > Soil ...
ATAGCGGCCCCGCGCGTCGTCAATCCGGCGAGCCCGGCCGATTTCTGCCGATTTGGCGAGCTTCGGCCCCTGCTCCATGCGCTTCTCGATGGCCCGCTCGGTGTCGTCGCTGAGCTTGTAGCCGTCCGGCCCGAACAGCTTGATGCCATTGTCGGCGAATGGATTGTGGGACGCCGAGATCATCACGCCGAGATCTGCGCGCATCGACCGCGTCAGCATCGCGACCGCCGGGGTCGGCATCGGACCCAGCAGCACGACATCCATCCCGACACTGGTGAACCCGGCGACCATCGCCGATTCCATCATGTAGCCCGAAAGGCGGGTATCCTTCCCGATCACTACGCGATGACGGTGATCGCCCCGCAGGAAATGCGCGCCCGCCGCCATGCCGACGGACAGCGCGGTCTGCGCCGTCATCGGCTCAGCATTGGTCGTGCCGCGGATGCCGTCGGTACCGAAGAACTTGCGCGTCATGGTGTGGCTTCTAGCGCCGGCGCGCTCCGGGCGCGAGTGTCAGTGCCGGTACGCCTCGGGAAGATCGCGCCGCGGCAGATAACGATAGCGCTCGAGCAAGCGGGTCTGGTGTGTTTCCAGCGGCTGTCGCACACCGTCGATATAGACCTGCTCCGCAGCGCTCGATCCCTCGAGCGGATCGCCGGACCAGATCACGAGGTCCGCGCGCCTTCCCGGGGCAAGGCTGCCGATCTCGCCGCCCATGCCGATCGACTGCGCGGGCTTGGACGTGATCATCGCCAGGGCCTGGCCCCAAGTCACGCCTGTTGCGCCCGGAACCCGCTGCAACGCGACGAGGTTGCCCGCATACTGCCGCTCCATGAACAGGTTTCGCGTGTCATTATCGTCGATCATCCCGATCGAGACGTCGACGCCCGCCGCGCGCATCCGCCCGATGTTGGACTGTGTCGCGGCAAGCTGCTCGAAGGTAGCTGGCAGGTCGTTCACCGCCGAAGCGATGACCGGCACGCCGGACCGCGCGATCTGATCCGCGACCGTCCAGCCTTCGCTGGCTCCCACAAGCACCAGCTTCAGTGATGGAAACTCACGTTTCAGTCCCAGAACCTGGAGGATGTCGCTCGCACGCTCGACGTGGACCAAAAGATACTGGCGCCCTTGTAGCACCGGGACGAGCGCGGCCGCGTCAAACCGCGTCAGCAGGACGTCTTCGCTGCGCCGAGCATCGGGCCCGTAGACTCGCGACTCGTTGGGATTACGGACCATCGGCCGTTCGCGTTCGTCCGGCGTTTCGCCCGTAGTTGCGGCGACCCCCGGAGCGTAGCGCCGGAGCTCAGCGGCCTCTCGCAGCGCGTTACGGAAGAAGACATGCGCGGAAGCCCGTGACCCACCGGCCTTGTCAGCGCCCGTCTGGCCCAGCTCGACAAACTGGAACCGTCGGCTCGAGGTCACGGGACTCATGTCCGCGCCGGTATCGATAACCGCGCCCTGCCCGCCGAAGATGCTCTTTCCGGCCTGTGGCGCAACGATGGCTCGGGTCACGCCGTCGGCACGGTTCACGGCGATCGTCGTGTGAAGCGGATTGATCGCCGTCGAAGCATCGATCGCCGCGCTGAACGGACCGTTTGCCGTACTGTCGTCGGCGCCGTCGGCGGAAAGGTCGACGTCCGCCAGCCCGAGTCGCGAGAAGCCGGCAACGATTCCAGGAGTGACCCACTTCCCCGTCGCGTCCACGACTTGCGTCCCCGCAGGAAGCTTCATCTGCATGCCGCCGGCCGCGACAACTTTCCCGTCCCGGATCACCACAGTGCCGTTCTGGATGGGCTCCGACCCGTCCCCGAGAGCAACGGTGCCTCCGCTGATAGCGATCGTCTGAGCGGTTGACGGAGCAGCGGCCGCGAGCAGCAGCGCGGCGATCGTGCGGCCGATCATTTCACGTCCCCCTCGCCGGGCTGGCCAAGCTCGAAGTCGCTGACCGGACGCTTCTTAGGATCGTTGATGTCGTACATCTCTGCCCCGTCCACCCACACATGCTCGGGCCGCGAGTAATCGCTGAACGGATCGCCGTTCCACAGCACCACGTCAGCCATCTTGCCGGGGGTCAAAGTCCCGGTCTTGTCGAGAATTCCAAGCGCCTTTGCCGGATTTCGGCTCAGCCACTCCCAGGCCACCGCTTCGGAGAGCCCCGGAATGCCCGCGCGGATCCCGTCTGCGAGGGCCTTGGAGGCCTCCTGGTTCAGCCGCTGGATATAATTCGGGTCGTCGGAGTGGACGATGGCGCAGGCACCGGCATTGTGCACCAGCGGGATGTTCTCCTTGATCGCGTCATAGGATTCCATCTTGAAGCCGTACCAGTCGGCCCACATCACCGCGCAAATGTCGTTGGCCGCAAGCAGGTCGGCGATCTTGTAGGCTTCGACCGCGTGGTGGAACGCAGTGATGCGATAGCCGAACTCCTTCGACATATCGATCATGTTCGCCATCTCATCGGCGCGGTAGCAGTGGTTCTGAATAAGGATCTTGCCGTCAAGCACCCCTTTTAGCGTGTCCATGGCGAGATCGCGCTCCGGCATGTCGCCGCCTTTGGCGTAATATTTGTCCCACTTGCGCTTGTATGCCTGCGCCTTGATCCAGACCTCACGCGCATAAGCGATGTTGCCCATGCGGGTCTGGGGCATGCTTCCCTTCGATCCGTAAACGCGCTTCGGATTCTCGCCGCACGCCATCTTGAGGCCGTACGGCGCAGCCGGGAATTTCATGCCCTGCGCCGTGCGGGCCGGCACGTTCTTCACGACGACCGAGCGGCCGCCGAACAGGTTCGCCGACCCGGGAAGGATTTGCATGGTGGTGACACCGCCGTTGATTAGCGCTCGGCTGAATCCCGGATCCTGCGGCCATACGCTATGCTCTGCCCAGACTTCGGGCCTGGCGGGCGAAGTCGCTTCGTTGCCGTCGGACAGTGACGCGACGCCCGGCGACGGATAGTCGCCGAGGTGGCTGTGGATATCGATGATCCCGGGCGTGACGAACTTGCCCGTACCGTCGATTTCTCGCGAGCCAGCCGGCGATGGCAGGCTCGCGCTTCCGATGGCCTGAATGACCCCATCGGCGAAGATCACGGTCCCATCGTTGATCTGCTGGCCATCGCCCGTGAACACCGTCGCGTGACGGATGACCGTCGGCACGCCGGGATAGCGCACGTAGGTCGAAGGATACGGGTCCTCGTTGATGTGTACGGCAGGCGCAGGCTTCGGCGGCGGATTGAGCGCGGCGCACCCGGTGAGGAGCGCGGCCGGGGCGAGGACAGCAAAAAGCCTATTTGACACCGTGCATCCACTTCTGGAGCGGCCAGGAGAGAAGGAAGAGGAGGACGCCGGCGCCGATCGCGATCCAGGCGATGGTCGTGAACGTCGCGGTGTACGTGTCGAGGCTGACTTTCAGATTGGTGACCTGGCCGCCGACGGTCTCGACGCTGGCAAACTGCGCGACGGCCCCGGCGACATATTGCGCGACGGAAATCGACAGGAACCAGACACCCATCATCAGGCCGACGACCCTGGCGATCGAGAGCTTGGTGATCATGCTCAATCCGACCGGCGAGATGCACAATTCTGCGAGCGAATGGATCAGGTAAAGTCCGGCTAGCCACCAGAGACCAACCTGGAAGTTGTTGCCCGATCCAGCAAACGCGGAACCGAACACCAGAAACAGGAAGCCGGCGCCGACCCCGATCAGCGCGATCGAGAATTTGACCGGAATCGACGGTTCGAGCCCTCGCTTCGCCAGCCCCGTCCACAGCATGCTCATCAGCGGCGCGAAGAGCACGATGCAGATCGGGTTGAAGTTCTGGGTCTGCGGGGCGGAGATCGAGAAGAGCCCGAACACGCTGCGGTCGGTGTTGCGATCGGCGAACAGCGTCAGCGAGGAACCGGCCTGCTCGAACAGCGTCCAGAAGAACACGTTGAAGATGATGAGCACGATCGCCGCGGTCATCATCTGCGCTTCCTGCCGCGTTCCGCGAGCATAAGACCAGATCAGTATCGCCGGGACGCTGAGGATGAACGTTCCGAACAGCAATTTGCCCATCAGCGACAGCGACTCAAGGTAACCGAGGAAGCCGGAACCTTCCGCGGCGGGTGCCGAATTCATCAGGTTGCTGAACAGGAACACGAACACCGGCACCGCGATCAGCGCTCCGATGTAGATGACGATATCGCGGTTGGGCGCGTGCGCGGGCCGCTCGCCGTAACCGTCGAGGCGTCCGCCATCGAACTGGATCAGCATGTAGCTGACCAGCATACCGACGCCGGCAAGGCTAAGACCCGCCCACCAGCCGAACCAATCTGCGAGCAGCGGGCAGAAGAGCTGACCCAGGATCGAGCCAAGGTTGATGCCCATGTAAAAGATGGTGAAGCCGGCATCGCGGCGCCGGTCGGTCTTGTCGTACAGCGTGCCGACGATCGTCGAAATGTTGGGCTTGAAGAAGCCGTTGCCGACAGAAATCAGCGAAAGGGCGACCAGCATGATCGCGATCGTCAGACCGTTGCGCTCGGCTCCGGCCTCGAGCGCGCCCTCGGGCAGCCGCTTCGCCTCGACACCATTGTCGAGAAGCGAGATCGAATTGTCCTCGTTGCCGCGGATCTGCAGCTTCTTGCCATTGTCGATGAGGTAGCGCGCCTCCTGCGGATCGCTGGTCGGCCGGTCGACGAAACGGTCGACGACGACCTCGTAGCGCTGCTCGGCAATCGTCGCATAAGGCTTGGCCGGAGAACCGCCGAACGCGAGCGTGAAGTAACCGATGGCCATGATGATCGCGCCGAACTTCACCGCGCGCTTGGAGCCGAGGAACTGGTCCGCGAGGAGTCCGCCGACGAGCGGCGTCAAATAGACGAGCGCGGTGTAACCACCGTAAAGGCCAGTCGCTTGCTGGTCCGAGAAGAGGAAGTGCTTGGTCAGATAGAGCGTCAGCAGGGCGCGCATGCCGTAATAGCCGAACCGTTCCCACATCTCGGTGGTGAACAGCCGCGCGAGCTCTCGCGGATGGCCGAACCAGGTCTTTTTGTCGGATGGATCAGTACGCCCTGAAGCGGGCGAAAACGGTTCCTCTACGGCCGGTGTGTCGACCATATCTAATCTCTCCCCAGCGCAGCCAGCGCGAAGGGCGCGAACCTAGCGGGCAATTTTCGCTTGTGAAGCCGATTGTTGCGGCAATCCGAGGCGGCTATCGCGCCGGGCGATGCTCAACGACCGTTCGTCGACCCTTTCGCTACTCGAAACGCGCCGTTCGGGAAAACCGCGTGATCTGGCAGGCCCGGGGCCGAGCGCTGAGGACCTGCAGCGCATCCTCAAGGTCGCCGCGCGCACGCCCGATCACGGGGCGCTGACGCCCTGGCGGTTTGTAATTGTCGGTGACGACGATCGCGACAGGCTTGCTCAACTGCTCCTGCAGGCCCTGGCCGAGCATAATCCGGATGCGAACGCGGCTCACCGCGAGAAGGAGGTCAACTTCGCACATTATCCCGGACAGCTAGTCGTGCTGGTGTCAGCACCCGTCGCCGACCACAAAATCCCAGTCTGGGAACAGGAATTGTCGTGCGGCGCGGCCGGAATGAACCTCCTGCTCGCCGCTCATGCGCTCGGTTACGTCGCGGGATGGGTAACCGGCTGGCGCGCTTATTCGAAGCGCATCCTCGGCGCCTTCTGCGAACCCGGCGAGCGGATCGCCGGCTTCATCTTCATTGGACGGGCCGGCGGAGAGCTCGGAGAGCGCGAGCGCCCCGAGCTGAGCGCAGTCTCGCGGCAGTGGCAGCCGCCGACATACTGATTTTTCGATTGAATTTTGCGCGCCCCGCTGTATTATTACACCATGACGCTTCGCACCTCACACGACAAGCCGGTTTACGTCCGCCTTCGCGAGACGATCGCCGACGCGATCCTCGCGGGAAAATATGGCGACGGCGACCCGCTTCCATCGGTTCGCGCTCTGGCGGCCGACGAACAGGCGAATCCGCTGACGGTGGCGAAGGCGTACCAGGGCTTTCAGGACGAAGGCCTGATCGTGGTCAAGCGCGGTGTCGGCATGTTCGTCGCGCCCGGGGCCCGCGCGCGGCTCCGCGATTCCGAGCGCTCGCGATTCCTCACCGACGAATGGCCTGAAATCCGGGCACGAATGAATCGCTTGGGTATCGATCCCGCCAACCTGATCGAGCGCGAACGCGCTTAGTATTCCGGGTCGAGCCGGAATCCCTTACCGCGCCGCGAATGAAGACGCGGGTTTTGCCCTTCAACGACGACGCCATCGCCGAAGCTGCAGAGCTGATCCTCGCCGGCGAGCCGGTCGCTGTACCCACGGAGACCGTTTACGGGCTGGCTGGAGATGCGACGAACGCGCGGGCGGTTGCGCGCATCTACGACGCCAAGGGAAGACCAAGCTTCAACCCATTGATTGTCCATGTTTCTGATCTGAGAGCGGCCGAGCTTCTCGGTGCGTTCGATGCGCGGGCTCGGGCCCTGGCGAAAGAGCATTGGCCCGGCCCATTGACGCTCGTGGTTCCGCTGAATGAGGCCGCGCCGATCGCGGCCCTGGTCACGGCGGGTCTATCGAGCGTAGCTCTTCGCGCACCTGCCCATCCCGCAATGCAGGCGCTGCTTCGGGCCGTCGGTCGGCCCCTCGCCGCCCCTTCGGCCAATGCAAGCGGCTCGATCAGCCCGACCCGTGCAGGCCATGTCCTGAAGAGCCTGGTGGGCCGGATCCCTCTGATCATCGATGCGGGGCGGACCGACCGCGGCATCGAGTCCACGATTGTCGCGGCGACGGGTGGGGCATTGCGGTTGCTCCGGCGCGGACCCATCCAGATCGACGCGGTTGAAAGCGCCGCCGCCGCGATCGAGGCCCCTGGCCAGCTCGCGAGCCATTACGCGCCTTCCAAACCCTTGCGCCTGAACGCGGACCGAGCCGAGCGCCGAGAATATCTCATCGGTTTCGGAGCGGTCACCGGAGACGCGACGCTCAGCGCATCCGGCGACCTGGTTGAAGCCGCTTCGCGGCTGTTCGATCTCCTCCACGAAGCCGACGCCTCGGACCGCGAAGCGATCGCCGTCGCTCCCGTGCCCGACAATGGACTCGGCGCAGCGATCAATGATCGGCTGCGCCGCGCCGCGCATCCTTAGGCGGTCGCAGCGGCGCTTTTCGCTCTGGCTTGAAAGCTCTTCCGCAGTTTCTGCAGCTTGGGCGGGATGACGGCCAGGCAATAGGGATTTCGCTGGCCTTCGCCGGCCCAATAGTCCTGGTGATAGTCTTCGGCAGGCCACCACTCGCCCAAGGGTTCGATCGTCGTGACGATGCGGCCGTCCTGATCGGCGTTGTTTCGCGCGATGGCGGCTCGCGCCTTGCGCTCCTGCTCTTCGTTCAACGGAAAGATCGCGGAGCGATATTGCGTTCCCACGTCATTCCCCTGCCTGTTGAGCTGCGTCGGGTCGTGGGTCGCAAAGAAGATCTCGAGCAGATCGTCGTAGCTTAGCTGCTCATTGTCGAAGGTGATGCGGATCGCCTCCGCATGGCCGGTATCGCCGCCACAAACCTGCTTGTAGGTCGGATTTGCGACTTGGCCGCCGGTGTAGCCGCTCTCGACCGATTTCACGCCGACAATGTCGAGGAACACCGCTTCGGTGCACCAGAAACATCCACCCGCGAGAATTGCGATTTCGTCGGCCATCGTCCGCTCCTTCGAAAGAGCGGCTGAGATAGGTGGCCTCAGTGAGTTTGGTAAGACGCCTTAAGGCTCGCGAGCTCGAGCCGTTTACCCACCCACTCGGCGAGTTCGTCGAAGTCCAGCGGCTTCTCGAACACGATGCCGGCGCGGCGATCCGAATACCAGCGCACTTCGCCCTTGATCGGACGGAGGCTCTCCACGACCACGATCACCTTCTTGCCGACGCAATATTCCTCGATCGGCTCGACCTTCATGCCACCCAACGAGATGTCATGGACGTCGACGCTGTAATAGACTTTGCCGACCTTGACCGACGCCCGGCACGGAATCTCGAGGCGCGGCGGGCGCGCCCGGAAACCGTGCCGCTGCTTGCGGCCCGCAAGCAGTTCGCCAAGGTCCAAGTTCTGGTCGAACTTAAGACCAACCAGGTCTTCCCGCGTCCACACGACGCGCGCCGGGATCGTCGCCGAAGACAATTCGATGCCAACCAAGTCGCCGACGGCAGGCGGCGCGCCGATGAAGGCCATGAGCCCGCCGGCGGACAGGTTCTTGATGCGGATCAACTGTTGCGCGCCAGCTGCGGTCGTGAGTTTGCCGACGCGGAGCATCGCTGAAACGCGCTCGTCGGTTCGCCGCTCGGTCGGGCGCGGAACCGCGGTGGATAGAGAAACCGTGGTCGACTCGAACGCTTCCTCGCCGGCGCCGCCATTTCCAGCGGCCGATTTCCTGCGGATAAGCGATGCAAACATCGTCGGGCGCCTCCAGGCGCTCTCTAAAATCGCGCCAAAATGGGACTTTAGGGAAAGTAGGGTTAAAAGAGCGTTTCTCCCGTTGACCCACGGGGTAATTAAAGCGCACTCCCGCTCCGGGGAGAGAGGAGCGAATGGCGCAGCCGCGGTTGTTGTTGATCGACGACGAGCCCGCGCTCGCGCAATTCCTTGCGACCGCAGCCGAGGATTGCGGCTTCGAGCCCATGATCACGTCCCGAGACCAGGATTTTCGCGAACAGCTCGTTGCCGATCGGCCCGACATGGTTGCCCTCGATCTGGGAATGCCCGGCATGGACGGCGTCGAGCTGTTGCGCTTTCTGGCCGAGCAGGATTTCAAGTCGCCCGTGCTGATCGTCAGCGGATTCGATCGCCGCGTTCTCGAATCCGCGTTTAGGCTCGGCGAAGCGCTTGGCCTGACCATGGTCGGCCCGCTGGAAAAGCCGGTGCGGCTGGAAGAGCTTGAAACGGTCCTCGCGCAGCTTCGCGCAACAATGGCGTCATGACACGAGGTCCCGATAAGGCGCTGGTCACGGAGCTCGCCCGCGCGCTCGAAGATCAACGGCTTTACATGGCCTATCAGCCCAAGGTCTCCGTTCGGGATGGCAGCCTGACCCGGGTCGAGGCGCTGGTTCGTTGGGAAGATCCGGCACTCGGCGTCATCGAGCCTTCGCGTTTCGTCCCGTTGGCGGAGCAACACGGGCTGATCGACGACCTTACCCTATGGGGCCTTCGCACAATCCTTAGGCAATGGGTCGATTGGAGGGATGAAGGGCTCGATACGAGCATCGCCTTCAACATTTCGGCCCTAAGCTTGCAGCATCTCGATTTCCCCGACTTGGTGGAACGGATGTGCAGCGCGCTCGGCGTGCCGACTGAAAGACTGGTGTTGGAGCTGACCGAGGGCGCCACTCAGCCACTCGTCAAGCTCATGGACACCCTAACCCGTTTCCGGATCAAGGGCATTGGGCTCGCCATAGACGATTTCGGCACGGGCTATTCGTCCCTGATGCAGCTCCGGCAGCTGCCCTTCTCCGAAGTGAAGATCGATCAGGCGTTCGTCGCGGACGTCCATCGCTCGCGCGACTGCCGGCTGATCATCCGCGGGATCACGGACCTCGCGCATGGGCTCGGGCTCACCTCTACCGCCGAGGGGGTTGAGACGGTCGAGCAATTACGCGCCGTACAGGAACTCGGCTGCGATTTGGTCCAAGGTTATCTGATTTCCCCGCCGATGGAGCCGTCGAAGCTCCCAGGGTGGAAGAAAGACTTTCGCAAGCGCTGGCCCTCGCTGGTGGCCGACGACACGCTCGCTTTATGGAGCGACGTCGAAACGAATGCCTTGGGCCAAAGGTAGGTCGGTGCCGTAGTTCACGGTGTTCGTTTGCCGCCGCATGTAGGCCTTCCAGCTATCCGATCCGCTCTCGCGCCCGCCCCCCGTCTCTTTTTCGCCGCCGAAGGCGCCGCCGATCTCCGCGCCTGAGGGCCCGATGTTCACGTTTGCGATGCCGCAATCGGATCCGGTCGCTGAGACGAACCGCTCGGCATCGCGAACGTCATTCGTGAAGATCGACGAAGACAGGCCCTGAGGGACAGCGTTGTTGAGCCCGATCGCTTCGTCGAAATCTCGATAGCGGAGCACATAGAGGATCGGCGCGAACGTCTCTTTGAGCATCTGCCCATCTTGCGCATCGACCTCGACGATGGCGGGGCGGACATAAAACCCGCCGGGCACGGCATCGACGCGCTCGATCTCGTCACCGAGCACCTGGCGCATTCCTTCGAACGCGGTTTCGTCGATCAGCGGCCCAATCAGCGTGTCGGACAAACGTGGATCGCCGATCTTCACATGAGCAAAGTGTTGCTTGAGCCGCACCAGCAGCGGATCGGCCACATCCTCGTGCA
>Ga0207679_10003065_pt1 | contig 10350 bp, 9 predicted proteins | sample KBSC73metaG_FD_184320 | JGI IMG/M metagenome (GOLD analysis project Ga0207679, IMG submission 184320) | Corn rhizosphere microbial communities from Kellogg Biological Station, Michigan, USA - KBS C7-3 metaG (SPAdes) (version 2) | ecosystem: Host-associated > Plants > Roots > Rhizosphere > Soil ...
ATCGACACTCCGGCGGCCTACCCAGGGGTCGAATCCGAAGAACGCGGGATCGCCGAAGCGATTGCGTTCAACCTTCGCGAAATGGCTGCGCTCAACGCGCCGATCATCGTGGTCGTGCACGGCGAGGGAGGCAGTGGTGGAGCGCTGGGCATCGCGATCGGCGATCGCATCCTGATGCACGAGTTCGCGATCTACAGCGTGATCCCGCCCGAAGGTTGCGCAGCCATCCTGTGGCGCGATGCCGCGCGCAAGGTCGAGGCTGCGGAGGCGCTCAGGCTCACCGCGCCCGACCTCCAGACGTTCGGCGTCATCGACGAAATCGTGGCGGAGCCGGTCGGCGGCGCGCACACCGATCACGAGCGAGCGGCCACACTGCTCGATGCTGCGCTCGACCGTGCACTGAAGGGCGTCTGGGCGATGGAGCCGTCGGAACGGCTCGATGCGCGCTACCGGAAATTCCGCGCCATGGGAAATATCGGAATCAATGAAAGCTGAGCGGATCTGGGAAACGATCGCGTGCGAGGACTCGCCGATCGTCGCATTGTCGCGAGAGCTCGGCGTATCGCCGGTGACGGCGCGGCTGCTCTGCATTCGCGGCCTTGGGGCTCCCGACGACGCACGTCGCTTCCTGTCGCCGCGGATCGACGACCTGCATGACCCGTTTCGGCTGGCCGGCATGTCGATCGCGGTCGACAGAATTCTCGGTGCGATTGGAGCGAAGGATCGCATCGCGATTCACGGCGACTACGATGTCGATGGTGTGACCTCTACGGTCATCCTGCGTCGCGCGCTGGAGCTGCTTGGTGCGGACGTCATCCACTTCATTCCCGAGCGTTTTCGCGACGGCTACGGGCTGCAGCCGGCCACCATCGATCGGCTGCAGCAGGACGGCGTGCGGCTCATTATTTCCGTCGATTGCGGCATTCGTGCCGACGAAGCCGCGACGCGCGCGCGGGGGCTGGGCATCGATCTGATCATCACCGATCATCACGAGCCTGGCGCCGAGCTGCCGCACGCGCTCGCGGTCATCAACCCGAAGCGTCACGACTGCACCTATCCAGACAAGAACCTCGCCGGTGTCGGCGTGGCGTTGAAGCTGGTTCAGGCGCTGTGCACCTGCACCGGCCATGCGAACTGGTTGTCGGCATTCGTGAAGGTGGCGGCGATTGGAACGCTGGCCGATGTGGTTCCGCTGACGGGCGAGAACCGCATCATCGCCAAGCTCGGCCTCGGCATGCTGTCGAAAGGTCCCCACAAGGTGGGCCTGCGTGCGTTGCTGCAGGTGTGCGGCCTCACGGGCCGCGAGATCGACAGTTACCACATTGGCTTTGTCGTCGCGCCTCGCGTCAACGCGGCCGGGAGAATGAGCACGCCCGACATCGCGGCGCGTCTGCTGCTCGCGGCCGACGAAACAATGGGAGAAGAGGCCAGGGCCCTTGCCGAGCAGTTGGATGCCGAGAACCTTCGCCGCCAGCAGGAAGAGGCGGAGATCGTTGCGCAGGCGAGGAAGATCGTCGAGACCGACCTGGAGGTTGGCTCCCGTACAGTAATCGTCGTCGCCGGCGAAGGCTGGCATCGTGGTGTCATCGGCATCGTCGCATCGAAGCTGGTCGACGCCTTCCATCGGCCGGCCATCGTGATCTCGACCGACGGCGATCTTGCGCATGGCTCATGCCGCAGCATCCCGTCGTTCAACATGCTGGCGGCGCTCGAATCGTGCGCGGAGCTGATGTCGAAATTTGGCGGCCACAAGCAGGCCGCGGGCCTGACGCTCGAGACCTCGCGCATTCGTGAACTGCGTGCGCGCGTCAACGACTTTGCCGATGCGCGCCTGGCGCCTGACGATTTGCGGCCGCGCCTTTGGATCGATGGCTCGCTGGCGTTCCGGTCGATCAACGAGCAGGTCGTATCGGAACTCTCTACGCTGGCACCGTTCGGTGCGGGAAACCCATGCCCCATCTTCCGGACGAGCCGTGTCGAGATCGTGGATGGCCCGCGGCGCTTGAAGGAGCGTCACCTCAAGATGGCGTTCAAACAGGACGGCCGCATTCTTCGCGGTGTGGCCTGGCGCGCCTCCGACCGCGAAAGCTTCGTTGCCGAGCACCGCGCCGCGATCGATCTGGCGTTTTCGCTCGAAAACGATATGTATAACGGCGAGCGCTATCTGCAACTTTCGGTGGCGGATTTTAGGGCGCCCGAGAGTTAACAGCCGTTCACTCTTCTGTCTTCTCAGTTCTCTGTTCGTGTTCATTTTCAGTTCCAGGCGAGCGTCGCAGATTCTGAAACGCAGCGCGGATCGATCGGATGCAGAACCTGCAACGTCGAACCATGAACCCCGAACCGAACCATGAACCTAGAACACTGAACCGAACCGTGAAACTGAACACGAACCGGGAACGGAGAACTCAGAAGGGTGACCGGACTGCTATCCTGTTATCCACCTCATGAAGTGGCAAAAGTGGGCGCGACTGCTCGCGGCGACCATCGGAATCACGGCTGCCGTCGTCGTGTATGCCACGATGGGCGAACGAGCGAAACCGGCTCCGTTCAGTGAGCCCACCCGGATCGATCCCAAGGCGATCATCGAGAGTTCCGGCAACGTCGTCCAGCAGGTTCGCGGTGCGCGGCAGGATTTCCTTATCGAAGCCGAGCGTCAACTGACCTACGAAGGAGGCTCCACCAAACTGCTCGGCGTCAGGATCACCGTCCGCAACCGCGGCGGCCGCGACTACGTCGTCAGTGGTCGGGAGGCGCAGGCCGGGGAGAACCAGAAGGATCTGCAGCTCACCGGCGGTGTTGAGCTGAAAGCGAGCGACGGGTTCACGCTCAAGACCGACAACGCGGCATTCAATCAGGACACCGGGCTGATGACCGCACCGGGGGGTGTCACGTTCGAGCGCGACCGGTTGTCGGGGTCGGGTGTCGGCATGTCGTACGACAAGAACACCGACGTCCTCTCGCTGACGGAGCAATCGCATGTGCTGCTGCGCGACGAGCAGGGAAAGACGACGCTCGAGTTCACGTCCGGGAAGTCGACGCTGGATCGGATGGCGCACACGCTCGCACTCGACGGAAACGTCCACGCGTTGCGAGACGAGCAGGTGATTGAGGCGACCCAGGGCCTTGCTCGTCTGACTGCCGACGATCAACGCATCACGGATATCGAGCTGCGCGGCAACTCGAGGGTCACTGGAGGCGGGAGCGGCGTCGACGCCATGAGTGCGCGCGATATGAACCTACATTACGCGGCCGACGGGCGCACGCTCGAACACGCCCAGCTCGTTGGAGGTGGCGCCGTCGCCCTGACCGGCCCGAACGGCACGCCCGGACGCCAGTTCATCGGCGAGACGCTCGACATGCTGCTCGCACCCGATGGTTCGCTCACGAAAGCGACGGGGCGCGAGAACGTCCGTCTCGATCTGCCGGCAGCAGCCGATGCGTCGGCACGCAGCATCAAGGCTCGCACGCTGGATGCTGACGGCGTGTCAGGAAAGGGGCTGACCGCGGCGCGGTTTACGGAAAACGTCGAGTACCGAGAAGAGAGCGGTAAGTCTTCACCCGCGCGCACAGTGCGCGCGCGTGCGCTGACGGTGACGCTCGACGACGACGCGATTGACAGTGCAGTGTTCACTGGCGCGGTGAAGTTTGAGGAGCAGGGTCTACAGGCCGCAGGCGGCGAAGCGCGCTACGACCCGGCCGCGGGATCGCTTCGCTTGAGCGGCGTCGAGGGTGGCGTTGTTCCGCGCGTCGCCGACGACCGGGTGACGATCGACGCAAATACCATCGACGTCGCTCTCCAGGGACGTCTGATGAAGGCGACTGGCGGCGTGAAGACGGTGCTGCGCGCGAGCACGTCGAAGCTGCCGGGATTGCTGAAGCAGGACCAGCCCGCGAACGTGAACGCCGACACGCTCGACTATCAGGGTGCGTCTGGACAAGCCATCTACAACGGCAATGCGACGATGTGGCAGGGTGAGACCGCCGTCCGTGCCGACAAAGTGACGATCGATCAAAGCAAAGGAGACTTTCTCGGATCGGGTAACGCGAGATCGACGATCGTTCTCGACACGGGCGTATCCGTCGCCCACGCTAGCGACATCCGGTACGACGACGCGGCACATACGATTACCTACTCGTCGACCCCGAACGCCGCCGGTGCGATCACCGCGCCGGCGCAATTGAGCGGACCGCAAGGGGATCTGCGCGCGGACAGGATTCAAGTGATACTGGCGCCGACCGGAGGGCACATCACGCGCCTGGAGGCCTACACGAATGTGAGCCTCAAGCTCGATGCGCGTTCCGCAGTGGGGGAGCGGCTCACCTACTTTGCCGACGATGATCGCTACCTGATGTCGGGCGCCGGGACCAAGTCGGTGAAAGTCGTCGAGTCTTGCCGCGAGACCACGGGACGCACGTTGACCTTCTTCAAGTCGACCGACCGGATCATCGTCGATGGCAACGAAGAGATTCGCACCCAGACGAGAAATGGCGTCAGCCCCGGATGCGCGCCGCCGCCGGCATCTCGCCCCTCCACGCCGACACCCGCTCGTCCCACGACGACGCCCGCGCCTGCTCCGCGTTGATGTCCACGCTTCGCACTGACGCTCTCACCAAATCGTACGGCGGCCGGACGGTAGTGAAGGGCGTCAGCCTTGACGTGAACTCGGGAGAAGTCGTCGGTCTGCTCGGTCCGAACGGCGCGGGCAAGACGACGACGTTCTACATGACGGTCGGGCTCACCCAGCCGGACTCGGGGCGCGTGTTCCTCGACGGTGAAGACGTCACAGATGATCCGATGTATGTCCGCGCGCGGAAGGGTATCGGGTATTTGCCACAGGAACCGTCGATTTTCCGAGGCCTCTCGGTCGAAAAGAACATCCTCGCCATTCTCGAAACGCTCAATCTGACACGGGTGGAGCGGGAGCAACGGCTTCGGTCTCTGCTTGCGGAGCTAAGCCTCACTCACCTGGCGAAGGCACCCGCCTACACGTTGTCAGGCGGCGAGCGGCGTCGTGCGGAAATTACGCGCGCGTTGGTGATTTCTCCACGTTTTATTCTGCTGGATGAACCCTTCGCGGGTATCGATCCCATCGCAGTAACCGATATCCAGAACATCATCTTCCACTTGAAGGAGCGCGGCATCGGCGTTTTGATCACCGACCACAACGTACGGGAGACGTTGCGGATCACCGACCGGGCATACATCGTGCACGATGGCGTGATCTTTCGCAGTGGAACGCCCGATTCTCTTGCGGCCGACGAGGACGTCAAGCGAATCTATTTGGGCACGGAATTTCGATTGGATTAATGGACTAAGATGGTTCTGTAGTGGCGATCTCCCAGAAACTCCACACCAAGCTCGTCCAGAAACTCATTCTGACGCCGTCGCTGCAGCAGGCGATCAAGCTGCTGCCGATGTCGACGCTCGAGCTGTCAGAGCTCCTCAATCAGGAAATGGTCGAAAACCCGATGCTCGAGGAGGTACCGACCGAAGAGCTCCAGCCCGTCGAAGCGACGCAGGAAAAGCAGGAAGAGAAGCCCGCCCCGGAAAAGGGCGATACCTGGGACGACCAGGATTACGAGTATTTCTTCGGCGACTACCTCGACGACGGCTATCGGCCGCGCACACCAACGGAGGTCAAAGAACTCCCGCCGATCGAGAACACGCTCTCGACCGGCACCTCGCTGTCCGATCATCTGCTGTGGCAACTCTCGATGCAGACCGACGATCCGCTGATACGCGAGATCGGCGAGGCGATCATCGGCAACCTCGATGACGACGGGATGCTGGTGGCGACGGTCGAAGAGCTGGCGGCGATGGGCCCGTGGCCGGTCGAACACGTCGAGAACGCGTTGCGCCTCATTCAGGGCTTCGATCCGATTGGCGTCGCCGCGCGCGACCTGCAGGAATGCCTCCTGCTCCAACTGCGACATCTCGGTATGGGCGGTACGCCGGCGGAGAGGATCGTCACCGAGCACATGCGCCTGTTGCAGAACCATCAGGTGCCCGAACTGGCGCGCAAGCTGAGTCTTTCCATCGACGAGCTCAAGCAGCATATCGAACTGATTCGTCATCTCGATCCGAAGCCGGGAAGCCGCCTCAATCCGTCGCAATCGCAGTACGTCATTCCCGACGTCTACGTCGTCAAGGTCGAAGATCAGTACGTCGCGGTGCTGAACGAAGAGGGGCTGCCGCAGCTTCGCATCAGTCCGGTCTACCGTCGGTTGCTCGACAAGAGCGCGTCAGAGAACACCGACGAGACGCGCGCCTACGTCAAGGACAAGTTCCGGTCGGCGCTGTGGTTGATCAAGTCGGTCGAGCAGCGGCAGAAGACGATCCACAAGGTCGCGACCAGCATCATCAACTTTCAGCGCGACTTCCTCGACCACGGCATCGAGTATCTTCGTCCCCTCGTGCTGCGCGATGTTGCCAACGACATCGGCATGCACGAATCAACCGTGAGCCGCGTCGTCACGAACAAGTACATGCACACGCCGCAGGGCGTGTTCGAGATGAAATACTTTTTCCACAGCGGCATCGCCAGCTCGTACGGCGAGGCGGTGTCCTCTGTGACCATCAAGCAGCGCATCCGGAAAATCATCGAGCAGGAGGATCCACGAAAGCCGCTGAGCGATTCGAAGATCGTCAGCATCCTGCAGCGCGAGGGCCTCGAACTGGCGCGCAGGACAATCGCCAAATATCGCGAGGAACTGAAGATTCCAACATCGAATCAACGGAAGATTCTTTACTAGGATCAGTTTGCCCGAGTCTTGAGCCGGAAGCCCGAAGCCAGACGAACACTCATGCGTCTCGAACTTACCGCCAGACATTTTGCGATCCCCGCGCCGGTACGCAAGCTCGCTGAGCAGCGTCTCGCTCGCATATTGCGGCCACTCAACGACAGCGCGCTCTCGGCGCAAGTCGTCATCACCAAAGAGAAATCCCGGTTCCACGCGGAGGTGACGCTGCACGCACGAGGCGAGCATTTCCTGCACGGCGAGGCAATCGGTCGCGACGCCCAGACGGCGATCGGCGCGTCGATCGACAAGGTTGAACGCCAGGTCCAGAAACTGAAGAGCAAGTGGACCGAGCGGAAGCGCCAGGGAGTGTCCGCTTCGAAGGCCGCATCCGCGGCGCCTCGTCCCGAGCGCGGGGCAGCGGCGTTCGCCATTGGTCTGGAGGCGCGCGACAACGGCGGACAGCCGCTGCGCATCATCCGGGCGCGCCGCTATGCGGTGAAGCCGATGTCTGTGGACGAAGCGGCGCTCGAAGTGGCCGACGGCCGCGACTCGTTCCTGGTGTTCCGGAACGCCTCGACTGAGGAAATCAATGTGCTCTTCCGCCGCGCCGACGGCAATCTCGGACTAATTGAGCCTGAGGCCTAGGCCGGATTTGTGATGAGCGATTTGTGGTTTGTGATTTAAGCTGGCAACTGCCGGCCGCGAATTACAGGTCGCCGTCACACAGGGATGAACCGGTCGATCACCGTCGAAGGGCTGCTCAAGAGCCGCGCTGAAAGTATCGGGCTTCCGCTCGAGTTGCTCGGCGGCCGCGACGGTCTCCAGCGAACGATCTCGAGTCCTCACATCCAGAAAACCGGCCTCGCCCTCGCCGGCTTCGATGCCTACCTGCAGCCGGGACGCATTCTCGTGTTCGGGGAAAGCGAAATCCGTTATCTCGAATCGCTCGATGTCGCCAATCGGGTGAACGTTCTCGCGGCCGCCTTCAGCCATGACATCCCGTGCGTGCTCATTACCAGCGGCTGGGAGCCGCCGGCGGAGCTTCTGGCCGCGTCCGATCGATATCACGTACCGCTGCTGCGGACGGGTGTGAGCACGCCGGTGTCGATTGCGAAGATCGAATACCTGCTCGACGACGAACTCGCCGAGCGGCAGGTGATTCATGGCGTGTTGATGGACATGCTGGGGCTTGGCGTGCTGATCACCGGCGAGAGCGGCATCGGCAAGAGCGAGTGCGCCCTCGATCTGGTCGTCCGGGGCCACCGGCTTGTTGCCGACGACACCGTCGAGATCCGCCGGCGCGGCGAGACGACGCTGATTGGGACCTGTCCGGACCTGACCCGGCACCACATGGAGATCCGCGGTCTCGGGTTGATCAACGTGCGTGATCTGTTCGGTGTTGCCGCAATCCGGAACGCGAAGCGGGTCGAGCTCGTGGTCCAGCTCGAACGGTGGGATCCGGATCGGGACTACGAACGGCTCGGGCTCGACGAGCTGCGCTATGAGATTCTCGCGCTCAAGGTTCCTCTCATCCGGATGCCGGTTGCTCCCGGCCGCAGCCTTGGCGTGCTCGTGGAAGTTGCGGCGCGAAATCAGCTCCTGCGCACACGCGGCCTGAATGCCGCGCGCGATCTCGCGACGCGGCTCGAGCAGACGCTGCGCGAGAAAGACATGCACGCCGACGCCGATGCCGATGAGGACGTCGAGCACGGGGGCCACGTATGAGCCTGGCCGTCGGCGCACCGGTGCCCGTTAAGACGATGCGCATGGGACGTGGCACGCGGCGGTTCGTGATCCTCACGGGCTTGTCTGGATCGGGAAAGACACACGCGATTCGCGCGCTCGAGGACCTCGGCTACTTCTGCATCGACAACCTGCCGACGCAGCTGATACCCACAATGGCGGAACTGGCGACGCGGGAGGGCGCCACGCTCGAGAAGGTCGCCATCGTCGTCGATGTGCGCGAGAAAGGTTTCCTGTCTCAGTTTCCGCGCGTGTTCAGACGGCTCCGGACGGCCGCGGGTCTGAAACCGATGCTCATCTTTCTGGAAGCGAGCCACACCGCCCTGGTGCGCCGCTTCAGCGAGACGCGGCGTCCTCACCCGCTGGCGCGCGACCGGTCGGTCAGCGAAGGGATCACGGAGGAGCGGCACAAGCTCAATGCCATCCGGGCCATGGCCGACCTCATCATCGACACGACGAATCTCACCGTACACGAGCTCCGCGACATCTTTATGCAGATGTCGCGTGACGGTCGCAAACGGGCCGACATGGTGGTAAATCTAGTGAGCTTCGGCTACAAGAATGGCGTGCCGGTGGATGCGGATCTGGTGTTCGATGTGCGTTGTCTCCCCAATCCGCACTTCGTCGATAGCCTGCAGAAGCTGACGGGGCGCGATGCGGCGGTCGTCCGGTACATGCGCAAACACAACGAGACACACGATTTTCTCGAGAAGCTGACCTCGTTTCTGAAATTTGCGCTTCCGCAGTACGTGAAGGAGGGCAAGAGTTACCTGACGGTCGCGGTCGGCTGCACTGGCGGCCAGCACCGATCGGTGATGATTGCCGAAGCGCTGAGGAAATCGTTGCACGACGTGAAAGGCGTGCGGCTGCGCGTCAAGCATCGGGATAGCTAGAAGGTTCGCCCTTCCGTATGCTCCATTCTCGGTTCGTGTTCCATGTCAGGTTCAGGTTCGGTGCGCACGAACAAGGAACGGAGAAGATCAGAAGCGTGAACGACTGGAATTGGTAATGATCGGGGTCGTTGTCGTTACTCACGGGCAGCTCGCGACGGAGTTGCTGAATGCGGCCGAGACGATCGTCGGTGAGCTGCCACGGTTCACGGCGGTTTCGATCGGTTGGCACGAAGATACCGAGGACGCGCGCTCGGAGATCGCTGACGCGGTGGCTCGCGTGAAGGGCGACGCGGGCGTGCTGGTCCTGACCGACATGTTCGGGGGAACGCCGTCGAATCTGGCCATGACGTTCCTGGGCGATCGCGTCGAGGTGATTACGGGAGTGAACCTGCCGATGTTGATCAAGCTGGCCAACCTGGCAGAGCAGGCGGATTTGCTCACGGCCGCACGGGAAATCCGTGAACAGGGGCGCGCCGCCATCTGGGTCGCATCCGATCTGCTGCGCGGCGAGAAAACGACCGAGAAGGCGTGATGGTTACCCGATCCGTGGAGGTTACCAATGCGCTCGGCCTGCACGCGCGGGCGGCGGCCCGGTTCGTTCACCTGGCCACGAGGTTCAACTCGCAAATCCGTGTCTCACGCGACGCAAAGGTGATGGACGGGAAAAGCATCATGGGCATCCTGCTGCTCGCGGCAGCGCGTGGCACCAGACTGACGATCAGCGCGGAGGGCCCCGATGAGATGACGGCGGTGGACTCGCTGATCCAGCTCGTCGAATCGGGATTTGGAGAGGAATCGTGGAACGCCTGAAGGGCATCGGAGTTTCATCAGGTGTTGCGTCCGGCCCGGCGCTGGTCGCCATTCAACGCACCCAAGTCATCCGCTTTCCGATTGCACCCGACCGCGTCGCGCGCGAGCTGTCGGCGCTCGAACGTGCGCGCATGCGGTCGCACGAACAATTGCAACAGATTCG
>Ga0207679_10003069_pt1 | contig 10342 bp, 9 predicted proteins | sample KBSC73metaG_FD_184320 | JGI IMG/M metagenome (GOLD analysis project Ga0207679, IMG submission 184320) | Corn rhizosphere microbial communities from Kellogg Biological Station, Michigan, USA - KBS C7-3 metaG (SPAdes) (version 2) | ecosystem: Host-associated > Plants > Roots > Rhizosphere > Soil ...
TATAGGAAGAACCTATTATGGCTCGGCTACTTCTTCAGATAAGGCACTGATGCCTTTCCCTGCTTTGAAGATTGGCCCTGGCGATTCAGCAAGAAGTCATACTGCAGATGAATTTATCTTTATTGAAGAAATAAAGGAAGGAATTGATCTTTACATACAGCTGTTACAACAAGTAGTTTTATAATTCGTGAATAAATCAGTGTAATCAAATGAAACTTTGGCAAAAAGAAAATACATCCGTTTCTGAACTTATAGAAAAATTTACTGTCGGCAGAGACAAGGAATTTGATCTTCTTCTTGCTAAATATGATGTTCAGGGATCTATAGCACATGTCACCATGCTTGGTGAGGTTGGGCTGATGACAAGAGAGGAAGCATTAAAGGCGAGTGCCGCCTTAAAACAAATTGGCGAGGAAATTGAAAATTCAAAATTTGAAATAGGAGCTGATGTTGAAGATGTACACTCCCAGGTTGAATTTTTATTGACGCAACGAATCGGCGACATCGGAAAAAAAATTCATAGTGGAAGAAGTAGAAATGACCAGGTGGCGGTTGACATCAAATTATATTTAAGGGCAGAAGTTCAGAATATAAAAAATGAGGTAAAAGAATTTTTTGATTTGCTGATCGGGCAAAGTGAAAAATTCAAAGACAAACTTTTACCAGGCTATACGCATTTACAAGTTGCCATGCCATCTTCCTTTGGATTATGGTTTGGCGCTTATGCAGAAAGTTTAGTAGACGACCTTGAGGTAATGGCTGCCTCTTACAAGGTGGTCAATAAAAACCCATTGGGAAGTGGCGCCGGTTATGGTTCTTCTTTTCCACTGAATAGAACATTGACAACTCAACTTCTCAACTTTTCGACACTAAACTACAATTCTGTTTATGCCCAAATGACCCGAGGTAAAACGGAGAAAATTGTAGCAATGGGATTAAGCTGCGTTGCTGCTACCTTGAGCAGGCTTTCCATGGACTGCTGTTTATACCTGAATCAAAATTTTGCATTTATTACTTTCCCTTCGGAGTTAACTACCGGCAGCAGTATCATGCCCCACAAAAAAAATCCAGATGTTTTTGAATTGATCCGTGCCAAATGCAACCGCATTCAATCCATCCCAAATGAATTGATTTTACTGCTAACCAATCTGCCGTCTGGCTACCATCGAGATTTGCAGCTTACAAAAGAAATTTTATTTCCGGCAATTGAGGATTTAAAAGCCTGTATGCAACTGGCAAGACTCATGCTTTCAAATATTGAGATCAGGGACAATATTCTTTCGGACGAAAAATATAAATACCTTTTTAGCGTGGAGGCCGTAAATGAGTTGGTAAATAAGGGCATTCCTTTCAGAGAAGCGTATCAACAGGTCGGTAATCAAATTGAAACAGGTGCATTCAATTTTGATCATACAAAACAATTACATCATACACACGAAGGCAGCATTGGCAACTTGAGCAACCATCAAATAGTACAACAGATGGATTTAGTTCTACAAAAATTCAACTAATCCTGCCTGGCATCTGCATCAAGTTTAATGATACAAACCTTTAGACTTTGTTTCCAGTCCTTTGGTTGAACTGAATAGGCCTGTTGAATTTTTGATTTGTCCAGCACGGAATATCCAGGACGTTTGGCAGGAGTGGGAAACTGCGTTGTTGTCACTGAATTTATAATACAGGAAGAACCAGTTAAACGTTTGATTTCATTGGCAAAATCAAACCAACTAATTACGCCTTCGTTACTAAAATTATAAATGCCGCCCTCCCATTTACCAGAAGTTATGATATTCATGATTGCTTCAGCTAGGTCAGCGGCATAAGTAGGCGAGCCGATTTGATCACTGACAACGCTTATACTTTCCTTCTCATTCATCAAACGAATCATCGTTTTCACAAAATTCTTTCCGTAAAAAGAATAGACCCATGAAGTCCTGATGATAACAGTATCGGGATTGTTTTCAAGCGCTAATTGTTCGCCTAATAATTTTGATGCTCCATATGCATTTACCGGATCCACAGCATCGTTTTCCTTTAATGGTGAAGTGGCCTTACCATTAAAAACATAATCGGTTGAAATGTGGATCAATTTCGTTCCAAAGCTTTTACAGGTTGCTGCCAGGGAACCAACTGCCCTTCCATTAATTTCTTCTGCTTGTTCCTTTTCAGATTCTGCCTTGTCAACAGCAGTGTAGGCCGCACAATTAATTAAAAAAGCGGGTTCATATTCCCGAAAAACTTTTTCAACAGCAGCTTGGTCATTGAGTGGCAATTTTTCACGACCAAAAAAAACAAACTTGAATTGAGGATATGCTGAACTCAATTCTTTCAACTCATTTCCTAATTGACCATTGCTGCCTGTCACCAAAATTTTATTCGACGCCATTACCCTGCAAATTCAAAATTATTCCTGCAATTTTCAAAAAGGGGTTGCTGAAGATCTTTTTCCGATACAATTTCCTTACCGGGAGGAATTTTCCAATCGATGTTGAGGGAAAGATCGTTGTAGAGAATACCTGCTTCAGTTTCCTTACTGTACACTGCGTCACATTTGTAAAAAACTATCGCGGTTGGACTTAATACCGAGAAGCCATGTGCAAATCCTGCAGGAATTAAAAGTTGCTTTTTATTTTCTGCAGACAATTCAATAGAAAAATGCTTTCCAAATGTTGAGGAACCCTGCCTGATATCAACAGCAACATCCAAAATAGTTCCCTGCAGGGCTCTAACGAGTTTAAATTGCGCATGAGGATTTAGCTGGTAATGCAAGCCGCGTATCACACCGTAAGATGACTTGGATTGATTGTCCTGGACGAAGCGAATGTTAATGCCGTCATTACGAAAAACCTGTTCGTTGTATGCTTCGAAAAAATAGCCCCGACTGTCCTCAAAAACCCTTGGTTCAAATATTAGCAAATCAGGAATATCAGTTTTATGAAAAGGCATATTTTGTTTATTACACGAATTTTATACGAATTACACGAACGCATTCAAAAAGGTCCAGGTATATTTTGTAATTCGCTGCATGAATTCGTGTTCTTATTTAAAAACTCCAGTAAGGCCTGTTTTTTATTTTTCCACGGTAAGTGCCTTTAAGATCGGCAATCAACGCATGTGGTTTTGTAATCGAAGCAAAATAGTTCTCATCAAGACATGCATAAGGTTCGTGGCACACAGTTACTATCACTGCATCATAATTGTTTCCCACCTCGTTCGTTAATCCAAATCCATATTCATGATGCAATTCCTCGCTATTTGCATGGGGATCGACAACATCCACATTTAAAAAGAACTCTTTCAATTCTTTTACTACGTCCGCAACTTTTGAATTGCGAATGTCACTAACATTCTCTTTGAACGTTGCACCCATCACCAAAACTTTTGCTGACTTCACATCATTTACATTGCTAATGATGTGGCGCACCACCCTTCTTGCAACATACAACGACATGTTATCATTGATATAACGCCCAGCCAAAATTACTCTCGAATTATAACCCAGCTCACTGGCCTTATAAGTAAGATAGTATGGGTCCACACCAATGCAATGCCCCCCAACCAGGCCAGGACTAAATTTCAAAAAATTCCATTTCGTTCCAGCTGCCTCCAATACTTCAAAGGTATTGATGTCCATTTTATCGAAAATGATGGAAAGCTCATTCATCAAGGCAATATTCAAATCCCTTTGCGTGTTTTCGATAATCTTGGCAGCTTCGGCAACTTTTATTGAAGAGGCCTTGTGTACCCCGGCTTTTACCACCAGCTCATAAACTTTAGCGATGTTGTCAAGCGATTCAGGATCACAGCCGGAAACCACTTTGATAATTGATGCTAATGTGTGCTTTTTATCTCCCGGGTTAATTCTTTCCGGCGAATACCCTAACTTGAAATCCAACACATTCTGCAACCCGGAAAGCTTTTCGATGATGGGCAAACAATCTTCTTCCGTACAACCGGGATACACAGTGGATTCAAACACTACGTAGTCGCCCTTCTTAATCACCTTTCCTACTGTTTCAGATGCTCTTTTTACAGGTTTCAAATCAGGTACGTTGTGCTCATCCACAGGGGTGGGAACGGCTACGATAAAAAAACTCGCCTGCCGTAATATGTCTAGTGAATCTGTAAAAGTTATATCGCAACCTTTAAATGCTTCAGTTGTCAATTCATTGCTGGGATCTATGCCCTGCTTCATCATTTCAATCCTTTTAGCACTGATGTCAAAGCCAATAACAGATAATTTTTTGGCGAATTCAAGTGCTATTGGCAGACCCACATAACCAAGACCTATCACGGCAAGTTTTTCTTTTTTATGTACTAATTGCTGATACATGGATTTGTTAATTGCCTGCAAATATATTGGGCAATGCTTAATACACAAGAAAGAAGGGTTTTTACCATAATTCGAAAGTATGAATTGGTCCAGCCATCGAAAATGAAATAATGACGGCGCTGACTTAGGCATTTGCCGCTCATCCAAAATGCAAGGTGTCTTTTTCGCAATGCTGTAACCACATGAAAATGGCCGTTGTCATAATAAGCAAATACTTAATCTTAAAACAGTTTTTATGAAATGCTTTTTTTTAGCCAGCCTTGCGGCATGTTTGCTTAGCTTATCTTCTTTCGCAAATGATAAAAATCTTCCGGATGCGTTGCAGTCTTTTTATAACACATTTCGTAGTGCACAGAATGTAAACTGGACCGAAGTAAATGACATGTTGAGGATTGGCTTTGTACTGGATGGCCACCAGATGTTTGCTTATTATTCAAATGATGAATTAGTCGTTGTAGCCTCGGAAATTAAAGCTGAAGAGCTACCTGAAACTTTGAGGGCACAATTATCAGGATACACGGGGTATGTTGTTACTCAAGCTTATGCATTAACCAAGAACAAATCAAAAGAGTATTGTGTGGTGATGGAAAACGCTTCCAAGCGTATTATTTTGAAGGGAAAAAACAAATGGAAAACTTTCGTGGACCCAAGGTTGTGATAACAAAAGCCCGGGGAGTGCCCGGGCTAAATTATATCCATGAATTTTAAAATCAGATGGAAAATACCAACCCGGAAAACCAAAATCATCATTGTGGTCATTAATTTGATCGTTCTGGAGAGTCCACATTAAAAATATTGCTTTCCTCCTTTTTACGAATGCCAAAGTTGTAACGAAAATTCAAGCCAAATCTTTGGGTATCTGCTTCTCTTATTCCACTGGCTTGCATCGAGCCCTGGTTAATAGTGAACTCGTTTTTGTTGGTTTTAAAAATATCATTTGCACTAAATGTAATTGTCAGTTTTTGTTTTAAGAACAATCGGTTAATACTTGCATTTAAAGCACCAAAATCACCTAGTTCATAAAAACCCTGCTGCCCTCTCAATCGAATAAAACCGTTTACGCTTAATTGTGAACGCTTGTCGAATTTTAAAGAATGATAAGTATAAAAGGTCCACGTTCCTTTTTTGTACGACAGTGGCTTATTTTCATACAAACCCTGGTAGAACAAATGATTGTACTGTCCCCCAATTACAAAAAAATACCGTTTGCCTGGCGGTATGGCACCAAATCCTCGTAAATACCATTCCTTATTTTTTCCAAGGTTATCGTATGTTCGGAACGAATGCCTGTTACTGGTGTCGGATGAATACACTACCTGCGTAAACATATCCGACGTGTTGTTAATACCAACAGCAATCAATGGTTTTTCATCCACACTGATGTTTGCTTCGTAATTGTTGGTGAATTGTGGCCGCAGTAGAGGATTACCAACTTCTGACAGGTATTGATCAACATACCTCGCAAAAGGGTTCAATTGTTCGTACACAGGCCTGACAATTGTTCTTCGCGCCACCAGGTAGGCCCTGAGGTCATACCCGGCAATAGCCATAATTTTTTTACTGAGGTAGACATATGGAAACAGGTCCGTTCGATGGATATTAAACGAAGTATCTGCTGGAACGATTTGACGGCCATTCATATTTGTATTTTCAACACGGGCGCCTGTTTTTAAGATAACGTTCTTTCCAAAACTCTTAGATGCCTGCAAATAAGCAGCATTTATGTTTTCGTTGTAATGAAAAGTGTTGGTTCGGGTTAAATCCTTTATCGAGGATGTGGCGGTACCTATAAAATATTCTGCTTCACTTTTGTACTTAAGAAAGGAAGCTTTGACACCGGTTTCAATAGTGAGCCTGTTTTGCAATTTCTTTTTGACATCCGACGTAAAAACGAAGTTATTGCGGTCGCTGTTAGGAGAACCAAAACCGGCAGAACTAAAAATGGAAGGCGAATAATAAAGAGTGCGGTATTGTTGATTGTTCCTGTTGCGGTCGTAAGAAAAATAAAAATCGTTCATCCATTCAGAAACCGAATCAATCCTGCGATTGAAACTAATACCATTACTTAATCGTAAATACTTGCCACCATAGTTTACAGCATTTAAGCTTTTGGAAACCGTTTCACCTGTGCTGATCTTTTTGATCATGTTTTCATTCTGGGTAAAATTATTGAAGGTTTGATAGTTAATACTGCCCGCAAAATCGACATACCATTTTGCATTGAGAGAATCGGAAATCCCATAACTGGTGAAGTAATTGGTAGCCGGATATTTTGTACGGGCATCCTGGTGTAATACTGAATCCAATGAAAACAATCTATCGGATTGAATCCGTTCAAAATTATTGCGGCTACTATAATTCAAATTCAAATAGGAATTTTTTTTGCCCGTGTTGTTATTTAAATTGAGCCCGGCAAACTGGTTACCATAATCGCCTTGCTGCATACCTGCCACGACACTTCCGGTAAGGCCAAGCTTTACTCCCTTTTTCAAAACAATATTTACAATTCCACCACTACCCGAAGCATCATATTTGGCAGAAGGTGTGCGAAGAATTTCAATTTTTAAAATGGCATTTGGTGGAAGGTTTTTGAGCATGGTGGCTATATCCGCAGTACTCATTTTCATTTCCCGGCCATTGATGTAAATTTTTGCAGGATTCATACTGCTCAAATAAACGTTTCCATCCTGGTCAACAAAAATGCCCGGTGTTTTTTCCAGTATTTCATAAGCATTGGTAGATGCAGCGGCCAATGGTTCAGGATCAACAATTGTTTTATCATCTTCCTGTCTTGTCAAGGGTTTTGTTGCCGTTATGACTACAGTGCTCAATTTGTTAGAAGCTGGTTGCAGTGTAAAAACAAAATTTTCATTTTCCTGTTTGATCGTTATCGTTTTTTCAAAAGGTTTGTAATTAACCGATGAAATCCGAACGACATACACTTGTTGCTCTTCCAACTCAAATAGAACACTGCCTGTACTGTCTGAAATATTTTGCATCTGCTTAGTTGTATCCACAATAGATACAACGTTTACCGTTGAATAGGGAACCGGTTCCTTTTTAACGTTGATGATCTTGAACCGAACACCAACCGGCTTCTTTTGAGCATCTGCAAATACAAAATTGAATATGGTGAAGAATAAAAGCAGAAGTCGGTGAGAGTACATAGGCGGTAAAAGTAATATCGGCCGTTAACAGAAGCGACGTCTTTAACATTCTGTTTGAAGATCATTTATTGTTCTGCAAATAAAAAAGCCGTTCAAGTGTGAACGGCTTTCCAATCAAAACAGTGAATTTATTTTCTGGTGGTATCCTTTTTATTTGTGGTGTCACCCATTGTTACTTTCACAGTGGTGGCGTTTGGCATCTGTTGTGCCCTCATCATCATCAGGTCCTTCTGGTCAATTGTGCCCCAATGCTCAACCACCTTTCCATCTCTGAATTTGAGAATTTCTACTCCACTCAAGCTGAACGGCTGATTGGGTATAAAACCCATAGTGCTGTCTAAAGCAGTGCCTGTCATTTTTGTCCAGGTGTAAACATTGTCACCGCTGGCTGCATCGCCGAGTATATCAATTTTCAGATCTTTAATATGGTTATGCATTTCCAGGAGATAACCTTTAATACTATCCCCATTTGTAACATCTCCATTGGGTCCGGCATGGTCAACAGCATCAGGAGCAATAGCCGACATTTTAGTGCTGTCACCCGTCTCAATTCCTTTTATTATATCACGAGATGTCGAAATATTATTGTCATTCCCAGAGTTTCCGGTGTTATTGCAAGACATCAGAAAAATGGAATAAAATGCTGAAACAGCAAAGAGTAACTTTTTCATGTTGGTTCCGTTTTTATTAAATGATTATTAAAAAACTTTTACAGTACGGAATTCTGCCTTCTTAGGGAGGAGTTTAAAAAACTATCTCTTCTTTAGAAAGAAAAAAATCCGTCCTGCGTTAACAGAGACGGATTTGAAATGTAAGTCGCTTATTTATTTGCGTCCACGTGAATTTCCTTTCGAGTTATTTCCCCTCCCTCCTGAGGATGCACGTCCATTTGCACGTCCGGAAGTTTTAGAACTACGTTCGTTGCTTACGGTTTTTTTGGAAGAAGAACTGCTTCTCCCATTTTCACTTCGAGGAGAACCGGAAGATTTTGGCTTAGTGCTTTGATTGTTTGTTTTAGCTGTTTCATCCCGTGAAGAAGATCTGTTTCTTCCGGCATTGACAGGTTCCATCTCCATTTCACGATTTGCTTTTTCTTTTACCCTTCCCGCCGACCTGCTGGTAGAGGAAGCTGATGCTGAACCCCGGTTTGGAGTTTCGGCTTCTTCATTCACTTCCATCACTGCCAGGTTGGTTAACAGATCATCGGCAGCATATTCTTCATTCAGCGTTTGTTCCAATTGCCTGGCTATCTGTTCCATACCAAGCTGCCTTGCAAAAGTGCGGGCCGTACCATATCCGCAAATTTCATAGTGTTCTACTTTTTGAGCACTGGCAATGATAGCGGCATCGAGGGCTTCGGGAGAAATGTCCGTGCCCATTATTTTTTCACCTTCTTCAATAATTCCTTTCATGCCTTTGCACTCATGTTTGCCACCCCCAAATATTCCGCCTAATATTCCTTTCTTTTTACCGTTGGATTGTTCACTATCTGATCCAATATTTTTCATAATTTTTTCAAGCCTTACTTTGTGTTGCTCTGTCACTTTCAAGTGCTCCGATAAAGCCTTTTTTAAATCAGGGTTATTGGCTTTGTCAATCATTTTAGGCAAAGCCTCGATAATCTGGTCTTCAACAGACTGCAGATCCTCTATTTCGTGTTTGAGTAGATCTCGTAGATCATTCATCTTTTCCATAATTGATTTTTTATACAGTACTATGAAAAAAACTGTGCCGTGCTTAGTCAGGATATTCGTCCGAGCCCATTACCCAAATAAAAGATTGCAGGTCGATGTAGTCCTGCGGATGTAAATCGCTGGTATCCTTTCGCACCAGTTCTGCAAAATCAAGCAGGCTTTTATAGGTTTCCCAATTTGGTTTGGACCGATACTGAAAATGATAATGGTATTTTTCTGCAGCAATTTGTGTAACCCGGGGTTTCAGAAAAATATGCTCTTGCGGGTTTGCAATGAATCCAAAAACCGTTTGAAGTGGCCAGGTGTGTACCCTGGTTTGCTTCCTTGGCAAGGATGCTATAACCTTTGAAAACTCGTTGAACCTGTCTTCCAGGGAACTATCGCCATACACATATTGGTACAAGCCCAATGCAAAAGCCTTTGCACCAGAAGCAGGCTTAACAGCATCGCGTAATGCCATTTTTTCAAATGAAAATAAAAGATTGGTACGACTTTCTATCCGAACAGCGGTTGCTGCTATCTCTGCATAGTTTCGTTTGAATAAAAGTCCATCGTAGTCTCTTTTATTGAGTGCCTGTTGAAACTGAAAATGAGCGTCGAGTTTATATTGTCGTTCCCATGAAATGTACTTTTGGTCGGAATAACCTTTTTTGAAATAGTACAGGAATTTCTTACGGCAATTCAGCCGCTCTTTTTCAATAGGATCTTTTTTTGAAACTACTCCCGTTCCCATTTGATCATTTTTCTTACCACATAAAATATTGCGCCAAAACGTTGGTGGGGATGATGAAATTCATTCTATATTTAATCCGCCTTACCAAAATTTTACTCAAATGAGAACCGTTAAGGACATCCTGGAAAATAAAGCCAAAACTTTCAATGTAGTAAGTCCGCATGCCCTTGTTATAGATGCCCTGAGTATGTTGAACTCAGTTAATTTAAGTTACCTGGTTGTGATGGATCACAACGATTATAAAGGCATTTTCAGCGAGAGAGATTACAGTCGAAACGTGATATTAAAGGGTCGCACCAGCCGAACTGCTACTGTGCAGGAGGTAATGACAACTGATCTTCCTGTCATGCATTTAGATCATACCGTTGAGCATTGTATGAAAACAATGATCTTAAACAAAACACGATACTTGCTC
>Ga0207679_10003076_pt1 | contig 10333 bp, 9 predicted proteins | sample KBSC73metaG_FD_184320 | JGI IMG/M metagenome (GOLD analysis project Ga0207679, IMG submission 184320) | Corn rhizosphere microbial communities from Kellogg Biological Station, Michigan, USA - KBS C7-3 metaG (SPAdes) (version 2) | ecosystem: Host-associated > Plants > Roots > Rhizosphere > Soil ...
CGAGATGGCCGAGTCGTTCATTCGCAGCCATCCCGGTGCGACGCCCTCGTTCAAGGGGCTGTACGGCTTCCCGGGCAGCGTGTGCGTGTCGATCAACGACGAGATCGTGCATGGCATCCCATCCCGCCGGCGTGTCCTGAAGGACGGCGACATCATCTCGATCGATGTCGGGGTGAAGTACGACGGCTACCACACCGATTCGGCGACGACGGTCGCTGTGGGTGCGGTGCCTGACGAGTCCCAGCGGCTGCTCGAGATCACCGAGCGTGCGCTGGCGGCAGGGATCGAGGCGGCGCTGCCGAACAACCACATTGGCGACATTGGCGCCGCGATCCAGGCGGTCGTCGAGGCATCCGGGTTCAGCATCGTTAGGGATCTCGTCGGCCACGGCATAGGCGCGGCGTTCCATGAAGAGCCGCAGGTGCCTAACTACGGCAAGCCGAAGCGCGGAACGAAGCTCGTCCCGGGGCTCACGATTGCCATCGAGCCGATGGTGAACGTCGGCGGCGCGGGTACGCGTACGTTGCCTGATCGATGGACGGTGGTCACCGTGGACGGATCGCGGTCGGCGCACTTCGAGCACACCGTCGCGATCACGGAGAGCGGCCCGCGGGTGCTCACGACGGCGTAATTTCGCTGTAATGGGGGTCAGACTCCGTACGTATCAAATCGCGGCTTCCACGGCCGCGACGGCCTGCGCGGCGAACTTCCCCGTCCGCGCAACCAACTCGGTCGCCTCGGCGGCCAGCGACGCGCCGCGAGACTTGTCCTCCAGCGCGGCGATGTTGATCCGAACGTTGTACGCGGCGCCGCGGCAGGCCGCCTCAGCAAGCAGCGCGGCGACGCCGGCGTCCGACACGGCGTTCGTGTTGCCCTTCACTGCGACGGCCGACGCCAGCTCGGCCACTCGAGCGCACGCGCGTGCCGTGTCGAGTGGCACACGCGAGGCACCGAGCAGCGCTTCGGTGATCGCCTCGGTCCGCCTAACGGCGGCGTCGTCCGGCTCCTTCGGGAGCTTGTATGCGTTGGACACCGCCGTGTACGCCCGTGCGTCCGCCTCGACGAGCGCCGCGAGCTCGTTGCCCAGGTCGGCGGCATCGAGACCGATCTGCTTCATCTCCGCGTCCACGGCCGCGTATTTCTTCCGCCCGACCGTGAGACCGGCGACCATCTGCGCCAACGCCGCGGCGAGCGCACCGACATGTGCGGAGACGCTGCCGCCGCCGGGCGTCGGCGTCGAGGACGCAACGGACGAGACGAATCCCGACAGACTGACACCGCCCGACACGGCACTTCGCACCTTCCGCTCGAGAACGAGATCCGGCGAGAAGTCGCGGAGTTGGACGTGCCGCGCGGCCGTCTCGAAGAGCGCGCGCTCCGGAACGAGTCCGACGACTTCGCTCCAGGTCGGCGATACGCCGCGAGCCTCAGCCTCCGTCTTCACCATGTCGAACGCCCGGTAGAGCGGCGTCTTCTCGATGTCCACGAGGTTCATCGACACCTGGGCCTGACCGTCCACCTCCAGTCCCAGCCCTTTCACGTATCGAAGCCCGCCTGACGAGCCGCGGACGGCTTTCGCGACGTCCTTGGCGACGGCGAGGTTGGATGCGGGACCCAGATAGACGTTATACGCGACGAGGAATGGCCGCGCGCCGATGACGACGGCGCCCGCGGTGGGATGGATCTGCCGCGGGCCGAAGTCGGGATCGCGCGCGGGATTCGTTCCGATCTCGTTCCGGAGAGCTTCGAACTCGCCACGCCGAATGTCGGCGAGGTTTTCGCGATCGGGGCGCGTTGCCGCGCGCTCGTAGAGGTAAACCGGAATCTCCAGCTCTCGGCCGACGCGGTCCGCAAGCCTCCTCGCGAGCGCGACGCAATCATCCATCGTCGCGCCCTCGAGCGGAATGAACGGCACCACGTCGGTCGCACCCAGCCGCGGGTGCTCGCCCTGGTGCACCGTGAGATCGATGAGGTCCCGCGCCGTCGCGATCCCGGCGAAGGCAGCGTCGGCGGCATGCTCCACGGACGCGACGAACGTGATCACGGACCGGTTGTGCGACGGGTCCGACGACACATCGAGAATGTGCACCGCAGGAACGGCGGCGATCGCGGCGCGGATCGCGTCGACGATCTCCGGACGGCGGCCTTCGGAGAAGTTTGGAACGCACTCGACGAGCTTCATCGGGAATCGGGAAGAGGGAATCGGGAGCGCCTAACGTGATCACGCCGTCCGGATCGTCTTCAACAACCACTCGTGCATCAAGGGGCTTCCGGCCACGAGCCCGCCGTGCGCCAGCCCGCTCACATCGCCGCCCTCGAGGTTCGTGACCACGCCGCCCGCTTCGCGAATGAGCAGCACGCCGGCGGCTATGTCCCACGGCGCGAGGCTCAGCTCCCAGAACGCCTCGAACCAGCCATTTGCGACCGCGGCGAGATCGAGCGCGGCCGCACCGGCGCGACGGATGCCCGACGTCGTGCGCACCACGGCGGCAAACTGTCGCTGGTATTGCTCAACGTACACCAGGTGCTTGAAGGGGAAACCGGTCCCTATCAGCGCCTTCGATGGGTCATCGATTCGAGACACGCCGATCGGCTCGCCGTTCCGGTGTGCGCCGCCATCTCGCACCGCCGTGTAGCGATCGCCGCGTGGGACATCGAGCACCACAGCCGCATCGACGACTCCGTCGACCGCAACTGCGATGGAGACCGCATACACCGGAAAGCCGTGGACGAAGTTCGTTGTGCCGTCGAGAGGGTCCACGACGAACGTGATGCCGTGCGGCACGGCGTCCGGACTCAACTCCTCGCCGATGACGACCGCGTCCGGTCGCTTCGTGAGGATCACGTCGCGAATTGCGCGCTCTGCCGCCGTATCGACCTCGGTGACGAAGTCCGAGTGGCTCTTGAGATGCCACGCGATTTGGCCCGCATCGCGCGCGCGATCGCGAATGATCGCGCCGGCTGCGTCGGCAGCGGTCACGGCGATGTCGAGCAACGCGCGTCGTTCGATCACGGCGTCGGCTCCGCCGCGAGCGGAGTCATCAGTCGCTTGCAACGCGTTTTTGGGTCGGATAGGTTGCCCGAATGTCACGAATCTTCAGCGGCATCCAGCCGTCGGGCGAGCTGCATATCGGAAATTATCTGGGAGCGGTGAAGAACTGGGCCGAGCTCCAGCGGAGCTACGAGTCGTTCTTCTGCATCGTGGATTACCACGCGATCACCATTCCCTACGAGCCCGAGGACCTTCGCGTGCGCACGCGCGAGATGATGGTGTCGCTGCTCGCCGCCGGCCTCGATCCATCGAGGTCGACCATCTTCGTCCAGTCGATGGTTCCGGAACATACCGAACTCGCCTGGATATTCAACTCGGTCACGCCGCTCGGAGAGCTCGAGCGACAGACGCAGTACAAGGACAAGGCCTCGCGGATGGAGAGTGTGCCGGCCGGGATCCTCAACTATCCCATCCTGCAGGCGGCGGACATCCTGCTGTATCGCGCGGATCTCGTGCCGGTGGGGGAGGACCAGGTGCAGCACCTGGAGCTCTCACGCGAAATCGCCCGCCGATGGAACGCCAGATTCGGCGACGGCTTCTTCCCCGAGCCGCAGGCCAAGCTCACGCCGACGCGTCGCATCATGGGGCTCGACGGCAACGCGAAGATGTCGAAGTCCATGGGAAACACCGTCGGCCTGCTCGAGCCACCGGAGTCCATCTGGGAAAAATTGCGGCCCGCGGTCACGGATCCGGCGCGCGTGAGGCGAACCGATCCCGGCACGCCCGAGGTCTGCAACATCTACCACTTGCATCGAGCGTTCAGCCCGCCCGATGTCGTGGCGCACGTAGAGACCCAGTGCCGGACGGCGGGCTGGGGATGCATCGAGTGCAAGAAGGTCCTCTTCGAGCACATGAACAAGGAGCTGGCGCCGATTCGCGCCCGCTCCGTGGAGATCCGTGCGCGCCCAGAGGTCGTGGACCAGGTGATCGGCGACGGAGCCGCGACCGCGCGTCGAGTGGCGAGCGAGACGATGCGCGAGGTCAAGCTGCGCATGGGCCTCATCTGACGCGGGCGAGCCCGACTGCGCAGACCGCACGCATCTTGCACGAATTCCGTCGCCCCCTACCGAGAGCAGTCGATGGCAAACCAGAAGGGTTCAGGCTACGTCACCACGATGGTCTGCGTGACATGTGGCGCGGAACAGTTCTTCGACGATGCGGTGCCGGCTAGCCTCACATGCTTCAAGTGCCAGTCGACGGTGTTCCGGCAGTTCACGACACCCACCGCGCGCGACGAGGCGGCCATCGCGACGCTCGAGGAGCAGGCGCGCAGCATGTCGTACGGCGACGCGTCACCGGGTACGTCGGCGGACGACGTGCGGGACCTCGAAACCTAACGAGTTTCCGGGACGGTCCCGAGGCCACGTGAGCGCTCCGCGGCGTCTGGTCGTCGATCTCGCAGCCACTGCTCCAAGCTGGGCGCTCCCGTCGTGGGCCGAAGCGGCCATTCTGAGCGCCGCTCCCGCTGACTGGGATGTCCATTTTGTCCGCGATCTCACCGTCTCGGACGGCGATGGCACCGGCGCCGTCAGCGCCGAGGCGCTTGGCGCGGTGGCCGACGCGGAGGTCTACTTCGGGCACGGGCTCGCGCCGACCCTGTTCGCTGCGGCGCCGCGGCTGAGATGGGTGCAAACCGCGGCCGCGGGTGTTGCGAGCCTGCTGTTTCCGGCCATGCGGGACAGCGATGTGAGGCTGACCAACTCCGCGGGTGTGATGGGAGACACCATCGCCGAGCACGTGCTCGGCGGTGTCATCTATCTGCTTCGCTCCTTCGACATCGCGGTTCGGAACCAGGACCAGCGGCACTGGGACAAGCTCGGATTCGCGGCAACGGATACGACGATCCGGGAGCTGAACGAGTGCCGCGCGCTGATAATCGGTACCGGTGGCCTCGGCGGCGCCATTGGCTGGCGACTGTCGGTCCTCGGCCTGCGGTGCGTCGGAGTGCGGAGGCGGCCCGAGTTAGGCGCGCCGACCGGGTTTGATCGAGTCATCGGACCTGACGGTCTGGATGCCGAGCTTCCCACGGCGGATATCGTCGTCCTCGCGACGCCGCTCACGTCAGGCACCGATACGATTTTGACAAGTGCACGGATGGATTGCCTCCCGCCCGCCGCAATCGTCGTAAATGTGGCGCGCGGTGCACTCCTGGATGAGACGGCTCTCACACATCGTCTCGAGCGCGGGAGTCTGCGTGGCGCGGTGCTCGATGTTTTCCGGGAGGAGCCGCTCCCGCCGACCAGCCCACTCTGGGGGCTGCGGCAGGTGCTCCTGACCCCGCACGTGGCAGCCATCTCGCCTCGTCGGTTCTGGGAACGCGAGCTGGAACTGTTCCTCGACAACTGGGCGCGATACCGGCGCGGTGAGCCGCTCCGGAACCTCGTCGACAAGGACGCGGGCTACTGAATCCCGTACAACTCTGATTCATGGAAAAGATCATCAAGGCGGCGGTCGATCGTGGGGCGTCGGACCTGCATATCAAGGCAGGCGACGTCTTCCGCGCACGTATCGATGGCCGGCTCGTCGCGCTCACGAAGCAGGCGCTCACTCCTGAGCAGACGAAGGCGATCGCGCTCCGGTTGATTCACAACGAGGAAGTCAGACAGCGCATCGACAGCATTCTCGACTACGACTGCTCGTGGGGCGTGGCGGGCGTCGGTCGATTCCGCGTCAACATCCTGCGGCAGCGGTCGAGCTTCATGATCGTGATGCGGGTGATTCCATTCACCATCCCGACCGTCGAAACGCTGCAGCTCCCGCCGGTGATTTCATCGTTGGCCGAGGCTGAGCGCGGGATGGTTCTCGTTACCGGCGTGACCGGCTCCGGAAAATCCAGCACGTTGGCGGCGATGGTGCAGTCGATCAATCAGAACATGCACAAGCACATCGTCACGCTCGAGCAGCCGATCGAGTTCCTGCACCGCGACATCAACTCATCGATCACGCAGCGGGAAGTCGGCATCGACACGGACAGCTTCCGCGATGGTCTGAAGGCAGCGCTCCGTCAGGACCCTGACGTCGTCCTGATTGGCGAGATGCGCGATTCCGAGACGATCGACACGGCGCTCAAGGCGGCCGAGACGGGGCACCTGCTCATGTCCACCCTGCACACGCCCGACGCCGTCACGACGATCATGCGCATCATCGCCATGTTCCCGCCTGAGGAGCAGGACGTCGTGCGGATTCGCATTGCAGAGTCACTCAACGCGGTCATTTCGCAGCGGCTCCTGCCGCGCAGGGACGGGAACGGCCGCGTGGTCGCAGCGGAGGTGATGGTCGTGACGCCTGCGATCCGCGATCTGATTCTCGAGTCCCGCATTGGGGAGATCCGCGACTTCATCGCCGAGGGCCGCGAGACCTATCAGATGCAGACGTTTGACCAGCACCTGGTCGACTTGGTGAACGCCGACAAGGTATCTTTCGAGATCGCGAAAGCGGCGTCGACGCGCCCAGCAGACTTCGAGCTTCAGATGAAGGTGCTGAACAGCGGTCCCGAGACGTCGAACGGACATCACGACGACGACACCGAGGGCGGGATCATGGGACTCGTGCCGACCGCACTGGCCGAATCGGACTCGCCGCCCGAAAAACGAGGGAAGAAACGGTAAAATGCTCAATCTGCGCGGCGTAATCGCACCGGTGGTGACGACGTTCGAGGATCGAAACGAAGCGGTTGACCTCGATGCCTTCGCAACCAACCTCCGGGTGTACGCCGCGGCGGGATTGAGCGGAATCGTGGTGTGTGGCTCCACTGGTGAAGCGGCGCTCCTGGACGAAGACGAGCGCCGCTCGCTCATCGAACACACCCGAAGTGAGGTGCCGAGCGACATGCTCGTCATCGCGGGCACCGGAGCAGAGTCGACGCGCCAGTGCGTCCAGCGGTGTCGCGTCGCAAGCGATCACGGCGCGCACGCCGTGCTTGTCGTCGCGCCGCACTACTACAGTTCGGCCATGACGCCGGCCGCGCTCGACGCGCACTATCGACGTGTCGCTGACGAGAGCCCGCTGCCCGTGCTGCTGTACAATATCCCGAAGTACATGCACTTCGCACTGGAGCCGGATCTCGTCGCCCGACTCGCGTCGCACGAGAACATTGTCGGCATGAAGGACAGTGCCGGAGACCTAACGCGGCTTGGCGGCTATCTGCAGTCGCAGAGCGAGAGCTTCACTGTGCTCACCGGCCATGGCGGGACGTTCCATCAGGCGTTGGCGCTCGGCGCGCGAGGGGGCATACTCGCGATCTCGCTGTTCGCCGCGGAGTTGACAGTCGAGATCTACGACAGCTTCACGGCGGGCGATCGTGACGCATCGGCGGAAGCACAACGATCCGCTGCTCCGCTCGCGGCCGAAATCGTGGGTCGGATGGGGGTGGCCGGCGTGAAGGCGGCGATGGACCGTGTCGGACTGAACGGAGGTCGGGTTCGTGCTCCGCTGATGCCGCTTGGCATCGAGGACGAAGCGCGCGTCGATGCCCTGCTACGGGACGCGCGGGTGACGGCGGCGGTGTAACGCGAGTGTCCGCGCCGCCGGTGCAATCGGCGGAGCGATCCGCGGCGCGTGCTGAGCACGCGCTCGACATCGTGCGGGTGCTGGCGCGTGAGCCACGGCCGGCCGGCAGCGAACCGGAGGCGCACGCTCGCTCGTATTGCGCGGAGCGGCTTCGCGCCGCGGGGTTCGTGGTGCAGGAAGAAGCGTTCGAGTATTCCGCGTTTCCCGGTCGATGGGGCACGCCGGCTGGTGGACTCGTGGCGCTCGCGGTGCTCGTGGCTGCCGCGGCGGCCGGCCGGGCAGACAGGGCCGGAGTCGCCCTCCTTCTTCTCGCGTTAGGTGGGGCTCTCGTGGGGGCCGCGGTGCGGTGGCTGTCCCGCACGGGAGTGCTCGCGTTTCCGATGCTGCGCCGGAGCGGCGTGAACCTGGTCGCGATTCGAGGTGACCGGTCGCCCAACGAGTCAATGCTCTGGCTGATGGCGCATCTCGACTCCAAGTCACAGCCGGTTCCCATTCTCGCGAGAGCGGCGGGGATCACCCTCGTCGGGGCCGTTTGGATTGCCGGCCTGGTCGTCGGCGCGACACAACTCACGTGGACTCATCTCCACGTGGCTGACAGTTGGCTCGTGTTGGCCGTGCTCGCGGTCGTGGGAGCCATTCCGGTCATTGCCACGACGGTCGGCGCGAAATCTCCCGGCGCACTGGACAACGCAACCGGCGTCGCCACCGTGCTCGCCGCGGTGGAGGAGGCGCGCCACTCGCCGTGTGGCGTCTGCCTAACAAGCGCCGAGGAGCTCGGGCTCGCGGGCGCGCGGGCCTGGGTGTGGGCGCGGCCTGACGGTCCGGGCGTCGCCATCAACTGCGATGGGGTCGACGACCGTGGCGCGACAACCTGCATGTATACGGGTCCGCGACCCGACGCACTCGTGGCGTCCGTGCTCGCTGCATCAGCGCGGGCCGGCTCTCGAATGCGCGCACATCGGCTCCTGCCCGGTGTACTCACGGACGCTGTCGCGCTGGCCGACGTTGCATGGAGCGTGGTGACACTGAGCAAGGGGGGAGTGCGTACGTTGGGGCGCATTCACACGCCACGTGATCGCGCTGAACAGCTGAACGGCACGGGTATGGCCGAGGTTGCCCGTGTGATCGCCGATCTCCTCGAGACCAGAACCTGAATTTCCACTCCACATGGAAGTCTTTCTCTTCGCCGTCGTCCTGTTGGTGTCGCTTTTCCTGATTCCGCTCGGACTTCCGGGGACGTGGATCATGGTCGGATCGGCGATCGGCTACGACGCGATCGTCGGCGGAGATCCCATCGGATGGGTGACGATTGCGGCGACGGCGGTGCTCGCGATCATCGCCGAGATCTTCGAGTTCTCGCTGTCGGCGCGTTACACGAAGAAGTACGGCGGCTCGAGGCGAGCCGGCTGGGGCGCGATCATCGGTGGCATCGTGGGTGCGATCGTTGGCGTGCCGGTGCCGATCATTGGCTCGGTGATCGGCGCCTTCGTCGGCTCCTTCATCGGAGCGCTCGTGGCCGAGTACACTCGGCGCGAGGCGACGGCCGGCACGGCGACACGTGTGGCGACCGGCGCGCTCATTGGCCGCGTGGTCGCCGCCGCCATGAAGACCGGGATCGGCGTCGTGATCGCTGTGTGGCTGGTGGCTGCAGCGGCGGTCTAGCGACGGCGGTATCAGACGGAGACGGGAGAGAACTGAAGACAGCAGACAGCAGGTTGCAGATGGCAGAGGCCACTGTTCCTCTGCCCTCCGCCATCTGACTCCTGCCGTCTATCGTCTTCGGTTGTCTGCTGTCTGCCGTCTCGGCTGCTGGCCCTCCAGCGATGCTAACGACAGTCGGTTGACGCGCCGGATCCTGAAAGTAGATTCAATCAACGCCCCGCCCGAGCCGGGGCGTTTTTTTGTGCCGCCCTGCGACCTCCTGACGGAGCACCATGTTCGATACCAAAACGCGCACGCTCGTCGTCGTCGGCGCCCAGTGGGGAGACGAGGGAAAAGGAAAGCTCGTCGATGTGCTCGCCGAGCGCGCCGACTGGGTCGTGCGGTATCAGGGCGGCGCCAACGCCGGCCACACCGTGCACATCGGCGACGCGAAGTTCATCCTGCGCCAGATTCCGAGCGGCATCCTGCACGCGGGCGTGCGATGCGCGGTGGGCAACGGCGTCGTGCTCGATCCGGACACGCTGTTCTCCGAAGTCGACCGTCTCGTTGCCGACGGCATTGACGTCGAAGGGCGACTCTACATCAGCGACCGCGCTCACCTCGTGCTCCCGTATCACAAGCTGCTCGACGGCGAGAGCTCCGCGAGCAAGGAGATCGGCACCACGGGTCGAGGAATCGGGCCTGCGTACGAGGACAAGGTCGCGCGCCGAGGCGTTCGCGTTCTCGACCTGCGTCATCCCGCCCGCGTTCGGCAGCTCGTGGAGCGCGGCGTCGAGCACGCCAACGGGCAGCTCGCGCGCTTCACGGATCGCAGGGCCGATGCCGACGCCACCATGCAGCTGCTCGAGCGTATCACACCACGGCTGCTCTCACTGTCGGAGGACGTGGGACTTTGCGTGCACCAGGCGATCGAATCCGGTGCGGCGGTGTTGCTGGAAGGTGCACAGGGCTCGCTGTTGGACATCGATCACGGGACGTACCCATTCGTGACGTCGAGCAACACGACGTCCGGAGGCGCCGCGATCGGCGCTGGTATCGCACCCACGGCGATCGACGCCGTGCTCGGCGTGGTAAAGGCGTACACGACGCGGGTGGGCCATGGTCCGCTGC
>Ga0207679_10003077_pt1 | contig 10332 bp, 9 predicted proteins | sample KBSC73metaG_FD_184320 | JGI IMG/M metagenome (GOLD analysis project Ga0207679, IMG submission 184320) | Corn rhizosphere microbial communities from Kellogg Biological Station, Michigan, USA - KBS C7-3 metaG (SPAdes) (version 2) | ecosystem: Host-associated > Plants > Roots > Rhizosphere > Soil ...
GCCAATCGACGCTCACCTCGGTCAGTTCGTGCGGTAACGGTGCACCTCGAATGCCGTCACCGTGTGGCCCTGGTTGCCGAAGCTCTTGCGAATGTGGGTCAGTACGGCGGCCACGTCCTCCTCGCTGAGAACGGTCGCGAAGGGTGGCATGCCGAACGGGCGCGGGTTGCCGGCGGTGGATGGGGCGAACCCGCCGAGCAGCACCACGCGCACGAGGTTGGCCGGCGGATCCAACGTGACGGCGCGGTTGCCGGCAAGCGCCGGATAAGCCCCGGCCACGCCTTCGCCCTGGGCGCCGTGGCACTGCGCGCAATGCTGGCTGTAGAGGCGTGAACCGACGGTTTCACGGCCGGAGGGGGACGATGCAGCCGGATCGATCACGCGAGCGGCTTCCTGCGGCAGCGCTTTCAGGTAAACGGCCATCGCCCGCAGATCGGCCTCCGTCAGATGCTGGGTGCTGTGTTGCACCACTTCGGCCATCGGGCCGATGGCGGAGCCGCGTGTCGAGACGCCGTCGCGCAGCAGTGCCACCACGTCACGGGTGTCCCATGCGGCCACGCCCGCTTCATCGGGCGAGGCCAGCGAGGGTGCGTACCAGTTCTGCATCGGGATCAGGCCGCCGCTCAGGTCGAGCACCCCTACCGAGCCGCCCAGCAGGTTGCGCGCCGAATGGCATGCGTTGCAATGTCCAAGCCCCTGCACCAGGTACGCGCCGCGATTCCATTCGGCGCTTTGCAACGGATCGGTGATGGTGCCTCCCGGCCAGAAGAACAAGGCGCGCCACACGGCCAGGGCCACTTGCGTGTTGTACGGGAAGCCCACGGTGTGAGCGGCGTTGGGCTGGCGCACCGGCGGCAGCGAGCGGAGGTAGGCGTAGATCGCGTCCGAATCCTCTCTGCTCACGTGGGTGTAGTTCGGGTAGGGGAAGGCCGGGAACAGCCGGTGACCGTCCTTCGAGCGCCCCTGGTGCATGGCACGCCACAGGTGGGCGGGCGCCCAGGTGCCGATGCCGGTGGCATCGTCGGGGGTGAGGTTGGACGTGAACACGGTGCCGAACGGCGTGTCGATGGGCCGTCCGCCTGCGTACGGGACACCGCCGGGTGCCGTGTGGCAGAACATGCAGTTGCCCGCGGTGGCGAGGTACAGGCCGCGCTGCACCTGTTCGGCCGTTCCTTCCACAGGCGTCGCGTTGGCGGGGATGGCCTCGTCGCTGCGGAAGTCGAGCACCACGACCGCCAGCACCATGGCGAGTGCGAGCGCGAGCAGGACATGCCACACGCGCCGCATCATGGCGGTCCCCCTTGGCCGATGCCGCCGCACGGCAACGGCAACGGGCCGGGCAGCACAGGGGCGGCCTTGGCAGGGACTGGCACGGGCTGCGCCGCAAGCCAGCTGGAGACGGCATTGATGTCGGCCAGGTTCATGCGCACGGCCACTTCACGCATGCAGTCCGGCGCATGCGCCCGGCGCTTGCCGGTGCGCCAGGCGCCGAATTGCCCGTTCAGGTAATCGCGGGGCAGTCCGAGCAGGCCGGGAATGGCCGGCGCCACGCCGGTCATCTGGGCGCCGTGGCACGAGACGCAGGCTGGCACCCCACGCGCCGGATCGCCCCGGTGCACAAGCATTTCGCCGCGCGCGGCCAAGTCGGCGGGTGGGTTTGCAGCGGGTGCCGGGTACGGCAAGTCGAGTGCCGAGAAGTGCGTGGCCATCTCGAGCAGGTAGGCGTCGGTGAGCGGCGCCACGAGGTGGGTCATCAACGGGTAGTGGCGCCGCCCGTCGCGGAAGTTCAGCAGCTGGTTGTAGAGGTAGCCTGCCGGCTTGCCCGCAATGCGCGGGTAAAAGCCGTCGGGCCCCGCGCGGCCCTGCGCCCCATGGCATCCGGTGCAGGCCAGCACCCGCTGCGCAATCGAATCCTCGAACCGGGGCGCGGCCCACCCGGGAGGGGCAAGCCCCCCGAGGGCCAGGGCGGACAGCAGCTGCAACAAGAGGCGGCGCGGCATCCGCACAGCGTATCAGTTGTGGGCTGATGTGGTGTGCCGTCAGTGCAGGATGATCGGCCGGTCGCCGCCCGTCACTGCCGTCTGGGCATGCCGCGCCATCCACAGCGTGGACCAGCGCAGGAACTCTGCGGCGGGCATCGGGCGGCTCATGTGGAACCCCTGGGCTTCGTCGCACCGCAAGGCGCGCAGCAGTTCCCACGCCTGGGCGTTCTCGACCCCTTCGGCCACCACCGACAGGCCGAGACCGTGCGCGAGGTCGATGGTGGAGCGGACGATGCGGGCGCCGTCGACATCGCTTTCCATGCTGAGAACGAAGGATTTGTCGATCTTCAGTTCATCGACCGGCAGCCGCTTCAGGTAGGCGAGCGACGAATACCCGGTGCCGAAGTCATCGATCGACAGGCGGAACCCGAGCGCGTGAAGCCGCTCTAGCGTGCACAGGGCCCGCTCGGGATCGTCCATGATGGCGCTTTCCGTGATTTCGAGGCAGAAGGCCTCAGCCGGGACCGTGTGGCGAATCAGCAGCGTTTCGAATTTCTGCGGCAGCTCGGGGTCGAGCAGATCGCGGGTGGAGAGGTTCACCGACAAGGTGAGCTGCAGCCCGCTTTCCAGCAGACGTTTCCATTCGCGGGCGGCCTCTTCGAAGATCCAGAGGGTCAGCACCCGCACGAAACCCGTTTGTTCGGCGAACGGGATGAATTCCATGGGCGGCACGAGGCCGCGCTGGGGATGCTGCCATCGCATCAGCGCCTCCGCGCCCACGATGCGCGCGGTCTCCAGGCCCAGTTTCGGTTGCAGGTACAGCCGCAGCTCGCCCCGATCGATGGCCTGGCGCAACTCGGTCAGGAGCGACAGCGTCTGGTGGCTCGCAACGTCCACCTTCGCGTCATACACCTTCGGCCCGTCGTGCCGGCGCTTGCTCGCGTACATCGCCACCTCGGCGCGGCTGAGCAGCGTGTCGGTGTCGCCCGCATGGTGCGGCCACAACGCGATGCCGATGCTGGCCGTGATGTCGACCGCCTGCTCGGAAAGCATCAGGCTGCGATCGAAGGCATGGTTGATGCGCTGCGCCACTGCTCGCGCGAGGGCTTCGTCATGGACCGGATCGAGGTCCCGCAGCAACACGGCGAACTCATCACCATCCAGCCGGGCGATGACGTCGCCGTCCCGCACGGCCTGTTGCGCGAGCCGCTCAGCCACCCCCTTGAGCATCAGGTCCCCGATGTGGTAGCCGAGCACATCGTTGACGTGCTTGAAACGGTCGAGGTCCAGGACCAGCACGGCGACCGAACGATTCGCCGGGCCGGCCGCCTCCGTGGCCGCTGTCACCGCGTTGCGGAAGTGCGTGCGGTTGGGCAGGCCGGTCAGCGAGTCCCGGTACGCGAGCTGGAGGATCTCCTGCTGATGGCCGGCGATGCTCGTGCGCATGCGTTCGAACGATTGCGCCAGTTCGCCGATCTCGTCCGTGCGCTGCAGGCCGCTCAACGGCGTGTCGTAGTCCCCGGCGCCAAGCCGCTCTGCTGCGGCGGCCAGGCGGCGGATCGGATGCGTCACCCGGCGCGCGGTCAGCACGCTGCCGATGACGAACACGATCACGCCGAGCAGTGTCAACGCGGCCAGTCCGAGTTGCAACTGGCGGTACGGATCCAGGGCGTCCTCCACCGAGCGCATCAACAGGGCCGACACCTCGCCGGACGACCCTTGGGCGAGCGGCACACGGTGGCTGCTGTATTCGCCATCGGCCAGGTAGAGCGCGGACGGCGTCTTGTCGCCCCAGAAGGCGGCCGCTGGGAGTGCATTGCCCGGCAAAGTCGACACGGTGGTGGCCCAGCGCGCGTTCGGGCCCTCACGCACCTGGATGCTCACATGCAGCGCGGACAGATTGCGCATGTCGTTCATCAACGGCCCATGAATCGGAAAGCCCATCAGCACCCAGCCGACGACGGCGGGCGTTCGCATGGGCACCATCACCAGCTGAAACGGATTGCGGCCGAGCACGACGACTTCCGTCGCAGGCTTTGATCCGGATGCCCGTTCCGCGAGGCGGTGGATCGCGGGCTGCAACGCCTCGAGGCCCGGTTGCGCCGCGGCCAGCAAGGCGAAGCGGGTGTTGAGCAGCGCCGTCACCGTGGCGCCGATGCGATCACCATGGTCGGCCAGCACGGCCGCGATCGTTTCCGCATCGTTGCCGGTGACGGCGGTGCGGAAACCATGGTCCGCCGCGAGCAGGCTCGCGCCCTGCGTGAGCTTCTGGGCGTTCTGGTCGAGGAGCCGTTGCAGCAGATGCTCGCCGGATTGCAGCGAGTCCGCGATCGACGTGCGGGCGTTGCGGTCGATCGTCGCGCGAATCGCCAGGAAGCACAACGCCTGCACGGCGAGCAGCAAACCGAGGAACAGCAGCACGATGCGTGCACCGAGTGAGCGGCAGCACCAGGTCTGCAGCCTGGCGAGGGCGGTGGGCAGGCGCTTCATCGGACCACAGGCGGTGCGGCACCACCACCGGGCACAGGGCCCTGGCACATGACATGGCAGGCAATTGAACAAGAGGCAACCATCGGCAGGCTTGGAGAAGTGGCGCCTCGCTGGGGGCGTGAAGGCTTGTGGCCCGTTCAGCGGGAATATCGGCGGCGAAACGAAGGGCTTGAACGCAGGTGCCCGTTGATGTGAACAGGGTCACATACACGTCGTGTGACATCCGGACACCCCTGCTGACGAGGCTCCCCGTTAGCCTTTGCGCATGAAGTACCCGACCTGCGCCAGCCGCCTTGCGGCACTCTTCGCCGTCTGTGCCACCCTTGCCGCTTGCGGCGGTGGGGGGGACGATACCCCCGAAACCAATGCGGCAAGCGCCACGGCCACACCGGCCGCGGCCGAGACTGCTGATTCAGCGGGTACCGCGCCCGCCGCCGAGACCCCCACCGTTGGGGCGTTGGCGGTCACATCGTCCGCTTACATCGGCAACTGTGGTCTGGCCAACTTCGTCTCCGACACCATCAACCTGGTCAATGCTTTCCGGGCCCAGCCCCGCACCTGTGGCACCACCACGTACCCGGCAGCACCCGCACTGACGTGGAACGACAAGCTCGCGCAGGCCGCCTACGGCCATTCGCTCGACATGGCCACGAACAACTACTTCTCGCACACCAGCCGCGACGGCCGCACATTCGCCCAGCGCATCAGCGCCACGGGTTACCAATGGCGCTCCGCGGGGGAAAACATCGCTGCCGGCTACAGCACCACGGCCGCCGTCATGGCGGGTTGGCAAAAAAGCCCGGGCCACTGCGCGAACCTGATGAACAGGTCGTTCGTCCACATCGGATTGAGCTGCTCCAAGGGGACCGCCACCAGCACGTACCCCACGTACTGGACGATGGACCTCGCGAAGCCGTACTGAAGCAATGAGAATGTGACCTGGCGGAAGTCCAGGTTCATTTCGGGCAGTGGGTACCAGCGTTCGCCGGTATGACGTGGTGTGCGATCAGCACCCGAACAAACAGACGTCACCCCGGCGCAAGCCGGGGCCCACCGCAGCCGTGGGGCACTGCCGTGCGCCCAGAACCAGCACCCGCCTCACGCAGGCGCGCGAGGCAAGGCGCCGGAGATCACCCCGCCCCCCAGGCACACCTCACCGTCGTACAGCACGGCGGATTGCCCCGGGGTGACCGCCCACTGCGGTTCGTCGAACCGCAACGCGAACGACACATCGGTGGCTTCGCTCAGGCCACAGGCTGCATCGGCCTGCCGGTAACGGGTCTTGGCCGACAGCATCTCGCCGCCCGGCGGACGACCCGCCACCCAGCTCGTGTCGTCGGCCGTCAAATGATGCGTCAGCAGCCAGGGATGGTCGTGCCCCTGCACGGCATACAAGGTGTTGGCCGCCATGTCCTTGCGGGCCACGAACCACGGCGCGGCTTCGCACTCCTTCAGCCCACCGATGCCAATGCCCTTGCGCTGCCCGAGCGTGTAGAAGCTCAGGCCGACGTGCTCGCCGATGGTGCGGCCGCGGTCGTCCTTGATGGGGCCGGGCTGGTTGGCCAGGTATCGGTTCAGGAATTCGCGGAACGGTCGCTCGCCGATGAAGCAGATGCCGGTCGAATCTTTCTTCTTCGCATTGGGCAGGCCGATGTCGGCGGCGATGCGCCGCACTTCGGTCTTCGGCAATTCGCCGACGGGAAAGAGTGTCTTTGACAACTGCGCCTGGTTGAGCCGGTGCAGGAAGTAGCTTTGGTCTTTCAGCGGATCGAGCCCCTTGAGCAGCTGAAACTCCCCTTGCACTTCGCGCACGCGGGCGTAGTGGCCCGTTGCGATCTTCTCGGCACCCAGCCGCATGGCATGGTCGAGGAAGGCCTTGAACTTGATTTCCGCATTGCAGAGCACGTCGGGATTGGGCGTGCGGCCCGCCTGGTACTCGCGCAGGAAGTCGGCGAAGACGCGGTCCTTGTAGTCGGCCGCGAAGTTGACGTGTTCGATCTCGATGCCCAATACGTCTGCGACGCTCGCTGCATCGAGGAAATCCTGGCGGGACGAGCAGTATTCGCTGTCGTCGTCGTCTTCCCAGTTTTTCATGAAGATGCCGACCACCTCGTGGCCCTGCGCCTTCAGCAGGTGGGCGCTGACGGCCGAATCCACCCCACCACTCAATCCCACGACCACGCGTTGCTTTGCCATGCGGCGATTTTAGGCAACAGGATCCGGGTTCCCCGGGCGCGGGTTACTTCACTTCGGGATCGAAGAGGCTCGGGTCGGCGTACACGGCATCGAGCGGGAACCGCCGCCCGGCCGAAAAATCCTCGATGCACCGCAGCACGAGCCCGCTGCGATGCCGCTCGCGGCTCGCCCGCACTTCGTCGAGGGTCATCCACACGGTTTGCACGATGCCGTCGTCGAGGGCCCGGGAAGCATCGCGTTCGCCCGCCGTGCCGCCGAAGGCCAGGCGAAGGTAGGTGACGTCCTCGCCCGTGGCCGGCCGCTGGAAGCGCGACAGGTACAGGCCCAGGAACCGGTCCGGCACGAACATGCGTGCGGTTTCCTCCAGCGCCTCGCGCACTGCACCTTGTTGGGGCGATTCACCGGGTTCGAGGTGCCCTGCGGGATTGTTGAGCCGCAGGCCCTCGGGCGTCTGTTCCTCGACGAGGAGGAACCGCCCGTGGCGTTCGATCACCGCGGCAACGGTGACGCTGGGCTTCCATCGGTCTGGCTTGTTCATGATTGGATGACAGGGCAATCGTTTCCCGGGATAACCCGTATTCACTCCGATCGGTTACGCTTGCGGCCCGTTCGTCTTTTGTAAAAGTTGGGTGGAAGTACCGGCTCACCCGCGCCTGAGGAGGCTGTCATGTTAATTGGGGTTCCGCTCGAAACGACGGCTGGGGAATCACGTGTCGCCGTCACGCCCGAGACTGCAAAGAAGCTGAAGGCTCTGGGGCACTCGATCAAGGTGCAGTCCGGCGCCGGCGTGGCCGCCAGCGTGCCGGACGAGGCCTATCTGGCCGCCGGTGCAGAAATCACCGACCAGGCCGGGGCGTTCGGGGCCGAGCTGGTGCTGAAGGTGCGCCCCCCGCTCGATTCCGAATTGAGCCTGATGGACCGTGGGGCCGTGCTGGTCGGCATGCTCAATCCGTTCGACCGTGACAACCTCGCGCGCATGGCCGGTGCCGGCATCACGAGCTTCGCACTGGAAGCCGCTCCCCGCACCACCCGCGCGCAGAGCATGGACGTGCTCAGTTCACAGGCCAACATCGCCGGCTACAAGGCGGTGATGATCGCCGCCGACCGCTACCAGCGCTTCTTCCCGATGCTAATGACCGCCGCGGGCACCGTGAAGGCCGCCCGCCTGGTGGTTCTGGGTGTCGGCGTGGCCGGCTTGCAGGCCATTGCGACGGCCAAACGCCTGGGCGCCGTGATCGAAGCAAGCGATGTCCGCCCCTCGGTGAAGGAGCAGGTGGAGTCGCTCGGCGCCAAATTCATCGACGTGCCGTACGAGACCCCGGAAGAAAAGGAAGCCGCCGAAGGCGTGGGTGGCTATGCCAAGCCCATGCCGCAGAGCTGGCTGGATCGCCAGAAGATCGAGGTCGCCAAGCGCGTGGCCGCCGCGGACGTGGTCATCACCACCGCGCTGATCCCTGGCCGGCCCGCGCCGGTACTCGTGACGGAGGAAATGGTGTCTGCGATGAAACCGGGCTCGGTGATCGTCGACCTGGCCGCCGCGCAAGGCGGCAACTGCCCGCTGACCGAAGCCGGCAGGACCGTGGTCAAGCACGGTGTCACCCTCGTGGGCGAGACGAACCTGCCCGCGCTCGTCGCGGCCGATGCGAGTGCACTTTACGCACGCAACCTGCTCGATTTCCTCAAGCTTGTCTTCAACCCCGAAGGCAAGTTCCATGTGCCGCTGGACGATGACATCGTGGCCTCGTGCCTGATGACACAAGGTGGTGAAATCAAGCGGGTCTGAGCGAATTCGCAAGTTGTTGTTTTCAAGTCAGTGAATTGAGAGTTTTCATGAGTAATCGAGTCATGTTGCGGGCCAAGCTGCATCGCGCAACCGTCACCGAAGCCGACCTGCATTACGAGGGGTCCTGCGGCATCGACAGCACGCTGCTGGAGGCGGCCGACATGAAAGAGTTCGAGCGCATCGAGCTCTACAACATCAACAATGGGGAACGGTTTTCCACCTACATCATCAAGGCGCCGCCGGGATCGGGCGCCATCTCGTTGAATGGCGCCGCCGCGCGCCGTGCCCAGGTGGGCGACCTGCTGATCATCTGCACTTATGCCACGATGTCCGAAGACGTGGCCGCGACGTACACGCCCAAGGTGGTGCTGCTCGACGAGCGCAACGCCATCAAGGAAATTCGCAAGTTCTGATCCTCAACCAGGAGCACGTCGGATGGACATCATCTCGCCGACCATCATCAACCTCATCATCTTCGTCCTGGCCATCTACGTGGGTTACCACGTGGTGTGGACGGTGACGCCCGCGCTGCACACGCCGCTGATGGCGGTCACGAACGCCATCTCGGCCATCGTGATCGTCGGCGCAATGCTCGCGGCGGCGCTGACCGAGTCCTACCTGGGCAAATCGATGGGGGTGCTGGCCGTGGCCCTGGCCGCGGTCAATGTGTTCGGTGGGTTCCTGGTCACCCGGCGCATGCTCGAGATGTTCAAGAAGAAGGACAAGAAGGCGCAGGGCAAGGAAGGCGGTGCACCATGAGCATGAACCTGGTCACGCTGCTCTACCTCATTGCGAGCATCTGCTTCATCCAGGCGCTCAAGGGCCTGAGCCATCCCACCACATCGATCCGGGGCAACGTCTTCGGCATGGTGGGCATGGGGATCGCGGTCCTGACCACGGGCGCGCTGGTCTGGCGCATCGCCGGAACCTTGCAGCACGCGCCTGCCGCAGGTGTGGCGTGGGTGCTGCTGGGTCTGCTCGCCGGTGGCACGCTCGGCACCTTGATGGCCAAGCGGGTCGAGATGACCAAGATGCCCGAGCTGGTGGCCTTCATGCACAGCATGATCGGCCTGGCGGCGGTGTTCATCGCGGTGGCTGCGGCCGTCGAGCCGTGGGCTTTCCAGATCGCGGCCAAAGGCGAGGGCATTCCGCACGGCAACCGTCTTGAACTGGCGCTCGGCGCGGCCATCGGGGCCATCACGTTCAGCGGCTCGGTGATCGCGTTCGGCAAGTTGTCCGGCAAGTACAAGTTCCGGTTGTTCCAGGGGGCGCCGGTGTACTTCAAGGGGCAGCATCTGTTGAACCTGGCGCTGGGCCTGGCCCTCGTCGTCTTCGTGGCCCGCTATACGGCCACCCAGGTGGGCCTTGATTTCGTCGTGCTGCTGGTCCTTGCGTTCGTGCTGGGCGTGCTGATCATCATCCCCATCGGCGGTGCCGACATGCCGGTGGTGGTGTCCATGCTCAACAGCTACTCGGGCTGGGCGGCGGCCGGCATCGGCTTCTCGCTCAACAACAGCATGCTGATCATCGCGGGTTCGCTCGTGGGCAGCTCGGGGGCGATCCTGAGCTACATCATGTGCAAGGCGATGAATCGGTCCTTCTTCAATGTGCTCCTGGGTGGTTTCGGGGGGCAGGGCGCCACGGCTGCGGCGGGCGGCGCGGTACAGCGCGCGGTCAAGAGCGGCAGCGCCGATGACGCCGCGTTCGTGATGGGCAACGCCGAGACGGTGGTCATCGTGCCGGGGTACGGCCTGGCCGTGGCCCGCGCACAGCATGCCGTCAAGGAACTGGCCGACAAGCTCATCGAAAAGGGCGTCACCGTGAAGTACGCCATTCACCCAGTGGCCGGCCGCATGCCCGGCCACATGAACGTGCTCCTGG
>Ga0207679_10003080_pt1 | contig 10326 bp, 10 predicted proteins | sample KBSC73metaG_FD_184320 | JGI IMG/M metagenome (GOLD analysis project Ga0207679, IMG submission 184320) | Corn rhizosphere microbial communities from Kellogg Biological Station, Michigan, USA - KBS C7-3 metaG (SPAdes) (version 2) | ecosystem: Host-associated > Plants > Roots > Rhizosphere > Soil ...
GCGCTGCTGCCCGCCGGCGAGCGCGTCCCGGACGGCGTGGAACGCGAACAGGGTCCAAGGGAACACGCCGGCGGGCAGCAGCGCGAGGAAGAACCACCACGGCTGGTAGCGGCCGTGAACCCGGGTGGTGAAGCGCTCCCAGTGCTCGTGGATGAAATAGAAGTGAAGAAAGTCCGGGTTCGCGCGCGCCGCCAGGACGTGCCAAGGCGCGGCGATGGCGAGCAGCAGCAGCGTGCCGGCCAGCGGGTAGAACGGCCACAGCGCTTTCCAGCGGTTCAATAAGAGCACCCAGAGGAACACGACCGCGCCTGGCAGGGCGATGCCGATCAGGCCTTTCGTCAGCGTTGCCAGCGCCATGAAGACGTAGAACGCCATGAACAGGGCGAAGCGTTTCCGGCCGCGGGGCTGCCGCATGGCCAACAGGAAGCAGAACAGCGCTCCGCTGATGGTCACGGCCACCGCCGTATCCAGCAGGATGATCTGCCCGAGCACGTAATAGAGAATCGACGTGCTCAGGACGATGGCGGACCAGATCCCCGCCGGGCGGCCGTAAATCGTGCGGGCCGTGGCGTAAGTCAGCAGCACGCCGAGCAGCGCGAAGCACCCGCCCCAGAACCGGGCGGTGAACTCGCTGAGGCCGAAGGCCTGGAACGTCAGGGCGGAGAGCCAGTAAAGCAACGGCGGCTTCTCGAAGTATTTCACCCCGTTCAGGCGGGGAGTCACGAAATCGCCCGAGGCCGCCATTTCACGGGGGATTTCGCTGTAGCGGCCTTCGTCCGGGTTGGCCAGCGGCCGCATGCCCAGAAAGGCGCAGAACCAGAGCCCGGCGAGGAGTGTCAGCAGGAGACAATCCCTGAGCCAGTGGGAGCCGTTGGAGGAAGAAGTCGGGGTGCCTGCTGGGATGGCGTCGGAGTCGGAGGGCATCGTATCGGTTCGGGCGGGATCCGGTCAGGCGAACGGCTGGGAGGTATCTGAGCCGGTTGCGCATGAGAATTCGATGAGATCGGCGCGTTTTGCGGCGCTAAGCGGGTCTTTTCCGGACGCGCATCCGATCGCGCACGAGGGAGACGGCTAAAAGCGCCGCGGCGACGATGCCTCCGCCCGCGGCGAGGAATCCCCAGCGTCCCGAGCCGAACGAGCTGCCGATGGTCAGATAGCCGAAAGCGATCGCCAATTCGGCCAACAGCGAGACGACGAGATAAGGACGGAGGGAGATTTTCGCCAGGCCGAGCAGAAAATTCTGCGCCATCAGGGGGGCGCCGGGCGTGATCCGGACCAACAGCACGATTTTCCAAGCGGGCATGCCGTCGAATTGCGGCATGGCGGTGCCGAATCCGCCGAGCAGACGTTCCACCGGGCTGCGGAAGGTGCGTGCGGCGGCATAGCTGAGGAGCAGGTTCAGCAACAGGCCGAGGGAGAGTCCACCCAGGGTGGCGGGCAGGCCGTAAAGCGGCGTGTAGACGGCGCCCGCCGCGAGATAGAGGGTGGTGACGGGCACGCCGATCATCGGCAGCGCCCCGACGAGCAGGATGAAAAGCGGGAAAGGGGTGCCTCTTGCCCAGTCGAGAATGCATCCCAACGCGTGGCGGCAGGTCTCAAGCGACAGGTTGCGGCCGAGCAGTGCGCCGATCACGAGCGCGGCGGTGAGGCCCAAGCACAAGCGGAACCGGTGGCGGTGCAGCAGCGCTTTCATCAGGAGGGGGAGGATCTTGTCCCCGGCTCCTGTATCCGCCGGCGGCTGGGCGGGTTGGTTCCCGCGGGTTTGTCGAATGGAAAGATTGGAGGCGGAGGAGGGAATCGAACCCTCGAATGGAGGTTTTGCAAACCTCTGCCTTACCACTTGGCTACTCCGCCGTTGCCGGGGAGCGCTTCCGTAAGGATTCGCCCGCCACGTGTCAATGCTTGGATGATTCGAAAAGGAAAACTTGCCGCGATCGTTTGCGAACCCGGCGGGACGGTGCGATTGGTTCCACTGGCGGATCGCCCGCCCGAGAGGGCTCCGCTTCGAACCAACCCATCCCTGCCATGCTCCATTGGACCTTAGTTTTCCTGATCGTCGCGTTGATCGCGGCGGTGTTCGGTTTCACCGGCATCGCCGGAACCGCCGCGCACATCGCGAAGATCCTGTTCGTGATCTTCCTGGTGCTGTGGCTGATCTCGTTCCTGTTCCGCTGAGGAGGCCTCAGCAGGACAGCGGCTTGCCGAGGCGCAGCAGCGCGGGGTCGAGCTTGTATTTGGCGTCCGCCACGGCGTGGATCGGCAGGTGGCCATAGGTGCCGTCGCGATACACCATGATGGCGTTGGTTTCGCCGGCATCGAGCGCCTCGACGGCGCCGACGGCGAATTTGTAGGCCATGATGCGGTCGTAGACGGTGGGCGAGCCGCCGCGCTGGACGTGGCCGAGGACGGTGAGGCGGGTGTCCATGTCGAGCGTGCTGGACATCCAGCGCGTCAGGTAGTCGGACATCTTGGTGCCCTCGGCGACGATGGCGATGATATAGCCGCGGCCTTCGTTTTTGATCTCGTGCTGGAGGCGGGCGCCGATCGCGTTGAGGTCGTATTCCAGTTCGGGCACCAGGCAGATTTCCGCGCCGCTGGAGAGGGCGCTGGTGAGCGCGAGATAGCCGCAGTGGCGGCCCATCACTTCGATGACGAAGGCACGGGAGAACGAGCTGGCGGTGTCGCGGATCGAGTCGATCGACTGGCGGATCATGTTGAGCGCCGTGTCGACGCCGAGGCAGTAGTCGGTGCCGGCGATGTCGTTGTCGATGGTGGCCGGGATGCCGGCGAAGGGCACGCCGAAGTCGGCGTAGAACTGGTTGAGCGCGCGGAACGAGCCGTCACCACCGATGACGATGAGCTTGCCGATGCCACGGCGCTTCAGGTTCTCGTAGGCTTGGCGGCGGTATTCGATGTCGAAGAAGCGCTGCGAGCGCGACGAGCGGAGCACGGTGCCGCCTTTGTGCATGATGCCGGAAACCAGCTCGCGGTTCGCCTCGACGATGCGGTCGTCGATCAGGCCGCGGAGGCCGTCATACACGAGGTAGGGTTTGTAGCCCTTGCTGGCGGCGTATTCGACGGCGCATTTGACCGCGGGGTTCATCCCGGCGGCGTCGCCACCGGAGGTCATGATAGCAAGTCCTTCAGCCATGGTTCGAGCGCAGGGAATCTCCTGAACGGACGGGATGCAAGCACGGGTGGTGCCGATCGTTGCGAGAAACGCCGCATGGATTGCGGGGGGCGGTCGGGGGCGATGCGCCGGCACGAAAAAGCCCTCGCGACGGCGAGGGCTTTTGGAGGTCGGGGAAGAGATGGCCCGGGCGCGGGGCTCAGGCCTCGGCGGCCGGCAGACGCAGCGCGCGGATTTCGGCGAGGTGCTCGCTGAACTCGCGGATGTCCGCTTTCCAGCGGCGCAGCGCCTTGCGGGACAGGTCGACCCGCTCGGAAAGGGCGTGCTCGAGCTCGTGGTAGCTTTTCGCCAGCAGTTCGAGGCGGTGGTGGAGGGCGGCGGTGGCGGCCTCGCGCCAGGCGTGGTCGTGCGACTCCTGGAGTTTTTCGAGGTGTTGCTCGGCCTTGCGGCGGGCTTCCGTCATCTGAGCGAGGATCACACGGCTTTCCGGCACGCGGCGCAGGTCGCTGGCCAGGCCCGTTTTGTCGAGCAGCCAGATCATCCACTTCGTCGGGTCGAAGTTCCACGGCTTCACCCCGTTACGGTAGTCGTGTTGGAACTCGTGGTGATAGTTGTGGTAGCCCTCGCCGAAGGTGAAGAGGGACATCAGGAAGCTGTCGCGGGCGCTGCAGCGGGTGGAGTAGGGCTGGTTGCCGATGGTGTGGCAGAGCGAGTTGATGAAGAACGTGCACTGCTGGACGCAGAAGACGCGCAGCACGCCGGCGAGCAGGAAGCCGCCCCAGGCGCCGGACGAGCCGTTCCAGAGGTAGCCGAGCACGGCGGGCAGGATCAGGCCGACGCCGACGGCGACCGCCTTGTCCCAGCGGTACTGCCACATGACGAGCCCGTCCTTGCGCAGGTCGTTGACGTTGTCGAGCGGCGGCTCGGGGTTCACCTTGAACAGGATCCAGCCGATGTGGGCCCAGAAGAAGCCCTTGCTGATGTCGTACGGGTCGCCGTCATGATCGGTGTGCTTGTGGTGCTTGCGGTGGTCGGACACCCAGTGCAGGGCCGAGTTTTCGAACGCGCAGGCGCCGAACACCAGGGTGAACAGCTTTACCGGCCATTTGGCCTTGAACGAGAGGTGGGAGAACAGCCGGTGGTAGCCCAGCGTGATGCTCATGCCGGTGGCGATGGCGTAGAAGAAAAACATCGAGATCTGGAACCAGTCGATGCCGTGGTGCCAGAGGTAGAGCGGTGCGGCGACGATGGCCAGCAGGCTGATGACGAACAGGAAGCCGGTGTTGATCCAGTCCACCCGTTCGAAGGGGATGTTCAGTTTGTTCCGCATGTAGAGTGCATGCCCATAAGGCCGAAAAGGTTCCAGGTCAATGGCGGCGTTCTAACCATGTGGTCGCCGGGCGCGACGGAATGTCGCGCTTGCAAAGTGCAATCAATTAGGCAGCGGATTGCGTTTTGCGCTGGACGCGGCGGTTCGCGCGGCGTCATGGCTTTTTGCAAGATGCTGGAATCGAATCGCTTCCGATCGGGCGAAAGCCTTGGCACGCGTCATGGTAAAGACCGGGGGAAACTCATGGACATTCTCATTGTGGATGACGAGCGCTCGGTGCGCCAGGCCACGGCGTTCGCGCTGGAGGGCGACGGGCACTACGTGGAGACGGCGGAGGACAGCGCCTCGGCGTTGGGGCGGCTGCGGGAATCCTCGTTCGAGCTGATCTTCCTCGACCTGCGCCTCGGCGCGGAGGACGGGCTCGAGGTGCTGAAAAAGGTGCTCGAGCTGAAGCCGGACCAGCTGGTGGTGATGTTCACCGCCCACGCGTCGATCCAGACGGCGGTGCGCGCGACCCAGCTCGGAGCCTTCGATTTCCTCGAAAAGCCGTTCGTGCCGGAGCAGCTGCGGGCCTTGATCGTCAAGGCGTCGAAGGCGCTGCGCACGCAGGGCGAGGTGCGAGAGCTGAAGCAGACGGTTTCCGTGCTCAAGCGCGAGGCGCAGTCGTCCAGTCTGCCGCTGCATTTCGAGTCCGAGGAAGAGCGGACCCGCACTGCGCTCGACATGCTGTTCCGCGCCGCCGGCACGCCCGCCTCGGTGCTGATCCTGGGCGAAAGCGGCACCGGCAAGAGCGTGATCGCGCGCGAGGTCCACGAGCGCAGCCACCTGCGGGACAAGCCGCTGGTCACCATCAGCTGCCCGAGCCTTTCGCGCGAGCTGCTGGAAAGCGAGCTGTTCGGCCACGTCCGCGGGGCGTTCACCGGGGCGGTGCGCGACAAGACCGGCAAGGTCGCGGCGGCGGACGGCGGCACCTTGTTCCTCGACGAGATCGGCGAGCTGCCGCTGGAGATCCAGGCCAAGCTGTTGCGTTTGCTGCAGGAGCGCGAATACGAGCGGGTGGGCGACAACAAGACGATGCAGGCCAACGTGCGCGTCATCGCCGCGACCAACCGCGACCTGCGCCAGGCGGTGGCCGAGGGGACGTTCCGCGAGGACTTGTATTACCGCCTCAACGTCATCGCGGTGACCATCCCGCCGCTGCGCGAGCGCCGGCGCGACCTGAAGCGCTTCGCCGCGCGCTACCTCGATCACTTTTCCGCCCAGGTGGGCCGGAAGTTCGACGGCTTCGAACCGGCCGCCTGGGACGTGATCGTCCAGCACTCCTGGCCGGGCAACCTCCGCGAGCTGCGCAACGCCATCGAGCGCGCGGTGATCCTTTCGCCCGGCTGCGCGATCGCCGCGGCGGATCTGCCCGCGCCCGCCATGGTGGGCCTGGCGAAGGAATCCGTGGCGGCCGGCGTGCAGATCGGCAGCCAGGTCCGGCTGGAGGATCTGGAAACGGCGCACATTCGCGCGGTGCTCGGCTGGGCACCCAGCCTGCAGGAGGCGGCCGAAATTCTCGGCATCGACAAGGCCACGCTCTACCGCAAACGCAAGCGGCTCGACCTCGACTGATCCGCGGCCCGCGGTCCAAGATTCTCCTCCCTCATGCTTCGCAAACGTCTGTTGCTCGCCCTCAGCGCGCTGGTGCTGCTGCTCCTCTGTGTCGGCTCGGCGGGCCTGCTGCTGTTGCGCTCGGCGGTGCGCGAGTTCGACACCAAGCTGGAGCATTCGCTCGACCTGCTGCATGCGGAGAAAAACCTGCGGGTCATCACCTCCACGCTCAACTCGCGCTACCTGTCGCCGATGGGTTTCCCGTTCGGCGGGCGCGAGCCGGACCGCAAGACCTTCGACGACCTGGCCGGCGACATGCGTCTGGCGGTCGGGCGGATGAAGGAGGCGGATTCCGGCCGGCGGGCGGGCGACGTGGTCAGCCATCTGGAGTCGGCGTGCGAGGAGTATCTCGACAGCTACGAGCGGTTTTTCGGCCATTATCCGACGGGCCAAGCCGAGCGGGCCAACGCGCTGCAGAACATCTCGCGGCTGACCCAGAAGATCACCGAGTATTCGTCCGCCGCGGGGCTGCTCTACGAGGAGCAGCTCGCCGCCACGACGAACAGCCTCAAGGTGCGCTCGCTCGACAGCGTGCTGTTCATTTTGGTGCTGATGGCGCTCGGGGTCGTGGTCGCGGTGCTGATCTATTTCCACCTCGCGCGGGCGATCGTCGACCCGGTGGTCAGCCTCGCGCACTCGATCCAGGAGGTGAAAAGCGGCAATTTCGAGCTGTCGCTGCCCCAGCCCGCGGAGAACAACGAGCTTTCGGCGCTGATCCCGGCCTTCAATGAAATGGCGGCCGAGCTGCGCCAGCGGCGGCGGGAGAGCGACGACAGCCTGCGGCAGGCGAACCAGCAGAACCGCGCGGTGTTCACCGCCATCCCCAAGCCGATGTTCGTGCTCACGGACGACGGGGCGATCGACCAGATCAACCCGGCGGCCGAGGTGCTGATGGCGCGGTTGGGCGTGAGCGGCCGCCTGCCGTCGGTGCTCCAGCCGCTGTTCGAGGACTGCGTGAGGCGGCGCGCCAACTACATGCCGGAGGACGTCCGCGAGGCGGCGCTGTTCCGGATCGGCGACGAGGAATATTACTTCCTGCCGCGCATCTTCCGGTTTTCGACGGAGAACGGCGAGCGGTCGTGGTGGTCGGTCGTGCTGATGGACGTGACGCGCTTCCGCTGGCTCGACGAGATGAAGTCGAACCTGCTCGCCACCGTCAGCCACGAGATCAAAACGCCGCTCACCGGCATCCGCATGGTGCTGCATCTGCTGCTGGAAGGGCGGACCGGCGAGCTCGCGCCGCTGCAGCACAAGATGGTCATGTCGGCGCGCGACGACTGCGAGCGGCTGCTCGTCACGCTCAAGCGGCTGCTCGATCTGGTGCGGGTCGAGAGCGGCGCGAGCCAGCTGCAGCTGCGGCCGCTGCACCTCGCCGACACGCTGGAGCGCGCCCGCGAGTTGTTTGCCAGCACCGCGGCCGAACGGGACATCGAGCTGGTGCTTGATTGCGAGCCGGGGCTGCCGCCGATCGAGGGCGACGCGGTGCGCCTCGACGAGGTGGTGCAGAACCTCATTTCCAACGCGCTCAAGCACGGGCCGGAGGGAATGCCGGTGACACTGAGGCTGGCCAAGCACCAGGACGGGCAGCACCTGCGGCTGTCGGTGGTCGACCACGGGCCCGGCGTGCCGCCGGAGATGCGCGGGCGGATTTTCGACAAGTTCTACCGCGTTCCGGATCAGAAGAGCGACGGCGTCGGTCTCGGCTTGTCGATCGCCCGGGAAATCGTGCTCGCCCACGGTGGACGCATCTATCTGGCCAACGGCGGCGATCCGACCGAGTTCCAGGTCGACCTGCCGCTGGCCGCGGGCTGAACGCGGGGGCGCGATTTTTCGCCTCCGCTTTTGGAGGAATCGTGCTATCTCTACCGGGATGAACCGACAGACCCATTCTCTTGCCCGGCGGGTGCGGGACGATTTCCGTCTGTTATCCGCCGACACCCGGATGCTGCTGCACCAGGCGCTGCAGCGGGATCTGCCCGAGGCGCGCGACAAGCTTGTCGACACCGCCCACCAGCAGCTCGACCGCGGCCGCGACTGGGTGGCGGGGCGGGCGCAACGAATCCGCACCGACGCCCGCACGCCCTACGTGGTCGGGGCGATCGGCCTGGCGGTCGCGGCCGGCCTGGCCTTCGTGCTCTGGCATCGCGGCAAGGACGCCGTAGACGATCTGGGCTGGCCCGAGTGAGCGCGGTTCGGGCCGTTTTCGCCCCGCCCGTGCTTTCCCGTGTCCGGATGAAACGGAGCCACCGCTCAGCCCGCGAACGGCTGCATGCAGCCGTTGCGCTCGTCGTGGAGCTTGGACGTGTCGAGGCCGTCGAGCACCAGCAGGCCCTGCAGCGAGGAAATCCGTGCCGAGTCGCTCCACTGCCAGACGATGTTGCCGGCGGGATCGAACTCGAGCAGCTGGATGCCCGATTCGCCGAAGCCCTCGCCGTGGCCCTGCCAGTTGGCGAGCACGATGTGGTCATTCGGTAGCAACTGGAACGTGGCGTAGAAGAACGGATTGACCGCTTCCGGCACCTCGTCCTTGCCGCCGAACTTGCGCAACAGGTTGCCGGCGGCGTCGAGCTCGACGACGAAAGCGCCGTAGCCTGCGGTGACGACGAGGTTGCCGTTCGGCCGCTGGACGGCCTTCCAGGCGTGGTAGAAGCCATCGACGGGATACTCGCGCAGGTATTCGCCCTCGGGCGAACCTTCGCGGATGCGGTCATTGCAGGACATCAGGTAGGTGCCGCGCGCGGTCTGGCGGATCAGGCGGACGTAATCGCCGGGAAACACCGTTTTTTTCGTGATCCGGTGGGAGGCGTCCAGTTCGAGAACGACCACGCCGGCGGTGCCATCGAGGTCGACGCCGGCGAGGATCGTGGTGCCGTCCGGCTGGCGGCGGGCGGCGGTGACGCCGTCGAGCGAGGCGAATTCCACCAGCACCTCGCCGGTGGCGATGTCGAATTCGCTGAACCCATGGTGGTGGCCGACGAGCAGGCGGTTGCCGCCGACGAGCTGCATGTCGCGCGCCTGCGGGTGGCCGATCGGCACGATCCAGTCGCGCGAGGGGTCGCGCTCGTCGACATGGAGCAGGGTGGCGTGGCCTTCGTCGATGGTGAGGAATTCGTGTTGGATGAGGCTCATGGGGCGTCGGAAACTCGACAAACCGATCCTCCGGGCGGGCGGATGGCAAGCTCCGGTCGGGGTTTTTTCCGACGGTCATCCGTTGCGATCCGGGGCGAATGGCGGTATTCTCTCAGGTTGGTTCCCTTTCCTGCCTCAATTCCAACCCACCAAGATCATGAAACTGGAAGTGAATCCGCGCACCGGATCGCTCGCCCACCGGGTGAAGGACGATTTCCGACTGCTCTCGCAAGACACGCGCTCGCTGCTCCATCAGGCGCTGAGCGACGAACTGCCCACCGTCCGCACGCGACTGGCGAACGCCGCCAGCGAGACACTCGACCAAGGCCGGCAATTGCTGAGCAAAGGCCGGCGGATCGCTCGCGAGGACCTGCGGTTGCCATTGGCGGCCGGCTCGGTGGTGATCGGCGCGTCCGCCCTCGCGGTCGCGGCGCTGGCGGGAGCCGCCGCATGGTGGTTCTTCCGCCGCAACGGCTCCGGTTCGTTCGAGCGGCCGAATTTTTCGAAAGGCAACTGAACGGCCCGGCTGCATGCCTTGAGACAAGCGGGCGAATGCCATGCGCGTTCGCCCGCCGCGGGTCGTTTTGGCCTGAGGTAACAACTCAGGGGGCTTTGCGCCGGTAGGCACGGCGGCCGGACGAAGCGGATTGGGCGAGGAAGACGAAGGAAAGCAGCTTGGCACCGAGGGCCGGGGTGCTTTCGAGAAAACCGTAACCGAGCCAGCCGGCCACGGCGGCGAGAATGAGCAGCGACAAGGACCAGAGATGCATCGTCTCGAGGGAAAAGGTGAAACGGTCACATAGCAGGTGACAGGCCAGTCGCCCGGTGGCGTTTCTTTCCCGCAGGCAGGCCGTTCGCGCGGGCCGGACGGGATCCGAGCCGGAGGGCGACGGGGCGTTTTGCGCGCCGGGCGGGGCATTTTGCACGCACTGGCGGCGGACGGATGCCGGTTGCGCCGGGGCTGCGCGGAGCCTAACAATAAAGGGTGCTGCGGAGTCGGAGCGTAGCGGAGACTTCGACCGCACCCATGGTTGAACAAGCCCGGAGCGGGTGGCGGGCTTATGCGTTTTGTGTTTGGGGGCGG
>Ga0207679_10003095_pt1 | contig 10301 bp, 4 predicted proteins | sample KBSC73metaG_FD_184320 | JGI IMG/M metagenome (GOLD analysis project Ga0207679, IMG submission 184320) | Corn rhizosphere microbial communities from Kellogg Biological Station, Michigan, USA - KBS C7-3 metaG (SPAdes) (version 2) | ecosystem: Host-associated > Plants > Roots > Rhizosphere > Soil ...
GTCGATCTGCCGCACGAAGGCACTCACCGAGGCCAGATCGGCCGCAGACAGGGCCGGCAGCTTGGTGTGCGCATTGATGGCAGCTTCGAGCGTCGGGGCCGATCCGTCGTGCAAGAAGGGGCCGGTGGCCCACACGGCACGCAAGGTGGGAATGTCGATGCCGGTCAGCGGGGCGTCCAGCCGCTTGCCGCTGGTGGGCTTGAGGGTGCCCACATCCTTGAGGTTGCCGGCCGCGCTGCTGGTGAATGCCGCGCCGCCGTGGCAGCTGGCGCACTGGGCCGCGAACACGGTGCGCCCGGCCGCGGCCGCCGCCGTCAGCGTGCCGTCGGGATGGCGGTGCGGGCTTTGGGGAACGGTGTTCAGCGATGCCAGGTAGGCGGCGAGCGCGTCGAGGTCGGCGCTGATGCCCTTTTTTGCATTGCCCAGCGGCTGGTTGCGTGTGCCGGCGTTGAAGTCCGCATCGGCCATCAGGCCCGTGCCGGCTGCCAGGCTGCGGATCTGCGCCTCGAAGTCCTGCACCTCGTCGAAGTTGCCGCTCCAGTGCAGCAACCCTTGGGCACCGGCGCGGCCGCGCAGGCTGATGGTGTTGCGCAAGCCCTCGCCGCGGCCGGTCATGTCCCAGGTGCGGCCATCGTGACCGCCGTCGTGGTGGCAGGAGGCACAGCTCATGTAGCCGTCACGGGCCAACCGGGGGTCGGCCGCGTCGTAGAAGAACTGCTTGCCCTTGAGCACCTGGGCAGGGAGTTTCTCCATCCCGACGGCAGGCAAGGTCGCTGCCAGCGGCAGGTTCATCTGTCCATGGTCCAACAAGCGGGACAGGTCATAGACACCGATGCTGCGGTCCATGAAATTGCTCACGAACATCGTGCGGCCGTCGGTCGACAGGGCCACGCCCTGCGGGGCGCGGCCCGTGCTCACGCGGAACAGCTCGCGCTGCCCCACGGGGTCGACCACCACCAGATGGCGGCTGGCTTCCAGCACGGTGAAGAGATAGGCTCCGCTGGGATGGAACACCCCGGCGCTGGCCACGCCGGCATTGTCGAAATCGATGCGCGCCGAGGGGGTCTCGGCCAGGGTGCGCAGGTCGATGCGGGAGCTGACCGCGCGCACGGTGTTCTGGAAATCGAGCTGAAGGCCATCGCGCAGCTGCCCGCGCTTGATGTTGTCCTGCTTCGAGGGCACCCAGGCCGAGAGTCCGTCCGGCGCGATCAGCGCCGCCCCGAGGTAGTTGGGGATGCCGCGGCCTTGCACGGTGCTGTCGGCCTTTTCGCTGTGTCGAAGCACGACGGTGCCGCGTAGGCCCATCGTGGCCGTGTTGACCACGAGCACCTCGCCGCCGTGATGGACCCCGTTGGTGCTGGTTTGCACAGCCGCTGTGCCTTCGCCCGGCAGCGGCGGGCTGATGAAGCGCGACACCAGCACCTGCGCCCCGGTCGAATCGACCGACAGGTGGCGCGGGTCAGGACCGACGTACAGGTCGGCCACCATGGCGCCGTTGCCATCGAGTTGCAGCAGGCGCCCCGTGGCCTCCAGGGTGACAAACAGCCGATCGCCAGCGGGTGAGGCGACGATGCCGTGGGGCTGCGACGCATACGGCATCGCCACCGTCTTGACCACGGCGCGGGTGGCCGCATCGATCACCGACAGGCTGGCGCTGTCTCGGTTGGCGACCCAGACCTGCCGGCGTGCACCGCCCAGGAACGTCAGCGTGCGCGGGGCCTTGCCCACGGCGATCTCGCCGAGCTTGGCGCGTGTCGCGGCATCGAACACGCTGACAGTGTCCGCATCGGGGTTCGCGACCCACAGGCGCTCGCCATACGAGGCGCTGGCGGGCTCGACGAGCACGCTGGTCGATGCGGCGGGCTTGCCGGCCGTGGTGGCCCCAACGATGGCTTGATTGAAGCGGTGCGTGGTGATCTGGCCGTCGGCCGCCTTGACCAGCAAGGTCACGGTGTACACGCCGGGCGCCGCATAGAGATGGTTGTTGGCAGGCGTGGCGGCATAGGCTGTCTCGGGCGTGCCATCGCCAAAATCCCAGGCGTAACTCAAGCCACTCGTGTCACCCGGCATCGACACCGTGTAAGCGGTGGCCGTGCCGATGCCCAGGATGGGTGCTGTCACCAGGGGTGTCGTCGACTGCGGGTCGATGACGCGCCAGTTGAAGTTGACCGTGGATGTAGCGCCCGCGCTGTCCGTCACCATCACGTTGACGGCATGGTTGCCGACCGCGGCGGGCTTGCCGCTGATGACGCCAGTCGTCGGGTTGATCGCAAGCCCGGGCGGCAACCCGGTGGCTGCGTACGCCAGCAATTCGGCTTCATCCGAGGCGATGATGTTCAGCGTCACCAGCTGACCCGGGTTGCTCACCTGATCGGCTGGCGTATTGACGACGGGCGGACGGTTGTTCGCCGGAAGGACCACATTCAACGGCACCGTTTTCTCGGCACTGTTGCTCGCATTGACCTGGCGGAAGTCGCCCTCGGCGACGGGGTTGCCCCAGTTGATGCCATCGGCACTCACGTAGACGCGGAACCTTGCGATGGTGCCGTTGCCTCCGCCCGGCCGCGGCAGGTAGCGCAAGCCGGTCAGGCGCTTCGGGCCGCCCAGGTCCACAACGAAACTGTGCGGGGGAGCGGGGACTGCACCCAGCCATTGGGTGTGCCAGAACGTCGACGGGTCGCCATCGATGGCGTTGGTGGCGAGACCGGCCCCGTTGCTCTGTTCCTGGCTGTCGGCGCTGACCTTCCATTGAGCGCGAGGCAGTGGGTCGCCATTGCCGTCCAGCAGGTTGAGCTCGGCCATCGATGCCCAAGGGTTCCCGTTGACCTCGGTCAATTGTTCGAGCTTCACGAAGCTCACGGTCTGGGGGCGTGCGATGCGCCATTGGAAATCGGTGCTGACCGTTCCGCTGGTGTTGCTCGCCGACACGGTCACGTTGTACAACCCTTCGGCCGATGGCGTGCCCGTGAGCACACCGGTGACGGTGTTCAAGGTGATTCCTGGCGGCAACCCGGTGGCTGCATGGCTGGATGCGTTCGTCGTGCCCAATGCGACGCTGGTGATGGCCGTGCCGGCAGGGGCCGACAGATCCGCCAGCGGCGCCAACACGGGAGCGTTGCCGGGGCCGATGCGCATGATCTTGGCGATCGAAGGAACCCCCTGGGCATTCATCGCGAACAGCATGTAGTAGCCCGGAACGGCCCAGCCCGGGTTGCTCGGGACGGACACCGCGTAGCGGTTGGTCCCCGTCGCCAGGAACTGCAGCGCCAGTCTGCGCTGGTCGTTGTTCACCGTGTGGGTCACGGAAGACAGGCGGACCAGCGAGAAAGCGGTGATCGCGCTGTCGGTCTGGACCGCCATCGACGTGCCATAGACTGCTGAAGCAGGCGCATCGAGGATGGCGGGCCGCGCGGCGGGGCTGCCGTCAGCATTGAGCAGGTAGTGCGGCGTGAGGATCTGCATGTCAGGGTGATTGGCCGGGCAACCCGTGCCGCACAGGCCGCCTCCGGCTGATACCACGCGGGCATCCGGCATCAGCAGCGCCACGCTGTGGTAATTGCGCGGCACGGAGATCGGCGCAAGCGTGGTGAAGGTCTCGGTGTCCGGGTCCCACAATTCGGGGGCCAGCACCGACATGCCGTCGCTGCCCGTGACCGGGTTGCTCTGACCGCCGATCACGACCACCTGCCCGTTGGGCAACACCACGCTGTTGTGGAATGCCCGCGCATAGGCGGAGGACGCCACCTTGCGCACCTTGACGCCAGCCTGAATGTCGATCACGTAGCTGTTCGCCGTGGCCTGGCTGTTCTCATAGGCCGGCGATCCGCCCACTTTCAGGATCTTGCCGGTGTCGTACATGACGGCATTGCCGCTCATGCTGTGGTCGTCGTCGCCGCGTGTGCCGGCCGGCCGGGAGCTGCCGTTGCCCGTGGTGTCGATCCAGTTCATGTTCCGGCTGGGCCCGGCGTGAAACACCTGACCGTTGCCCGCCGGGATCAACCACATGTGGTTGTCGGAGCGGAACACCCCGCGCGGGTCCGCCGTCAGGAACGGCTCCACGAGCAAGCCAGGCAGCTTCTTCCAGCCGCCCGCCTGGGTCCAGATTTCACCGTGCTTGTTGCCGGCCGAATCCGCCCAGGACCCGCCCAGGGTCAGCACGGAACCGTCGCGCAGCAAGGTGTTGGCCTGGTAGGCGCGCTGGATGTTCATCTGCGCACCGACACTCCAGTTGCTGGTGGCCGGGTCGTACAGGCTGGTCCTGGGCGCTTGCGAGCCGCCGCTGACCAGGAGGCGCCCGTCGGCCAGATTGGTCGTGCCGGGGCAAAACATGTTTTGCCCGGTCTCGTTGACGAACTTCTCGGTGATCTGGCCGCTGATGGGGTCGAAGATCGCGGTGTACGCCTGTCCCACGTAGCTGAAGAAGAAGCGGTCGTTGGCCGACCAGAACAGCAGCCGGCCGTCCGGAAGGTTAGCGGCCGATGCCGGCACCAGCGGCAGCCCGATCACGTCCCCCCACTTGGCCTGCCCGGGTGTTGCCATCCCGGAGGGCACTGCGGCCACCCGCGCCGTGGGCCGGCCATCCGTGGCGGCTGGATCGGAGGAACTGTCCGAGCCGCTGTCGTCGCCGCCGCAGCCCGTGATCCCCAGGGTGAAGGCGACCACGGCTCCCGACACCGCTACCCTGTGAGGCAATGCGGCCAGAGAGGCCAGGCGGGCAAAGGGTTGGAACAAGGATGCAAGGAAAGGCCCAAAAGGGGGGCGTACAGTCATGGAAATTGGTTGTTGTGATACTGGATACGACCCGAAGAGCCGGGATTGTAGAAATCACCGCCTACCGGCTCTACCCTGGGAACGGGGGGTTCTTGACTCCAATCGCCTTGCGCCCGCGAGATGGCGCCAACGTGGCGAGCTCGCCGCATTGGGCGTGGCTTGAGGAGGTCCACGACGGTCACCCCGGCGAAAGCCGGGGCCCACTGCGGCCGGTGGGTACCGGCGTTCGCCGGTATGACGTGTGTATGAGGTCAGGTGGAATTGCGCAGCGCCGCAGCAAAGTTGGGCTGTGCTACGCGTCCATGCGTCCGCAAGGCCATCTGCCGAGCAGTGAAACGCTGCACAGGCCGTCGTTCACGGAAGCCGAGCCGAGGTGGCATCGCGTGGTGTGCCGGACATTCACACGGGCGCGACAAACCTGCATCTGTCCCAGGCGTCGCAAGGCGGGCACAGCACGAGGGCATCAACTCGGGGCCGCGTGAGCGTCGGCTGTGCAACACGACACTGGCCCGACGGAAGCCGCCCTCGTTGAGATTGAGACGGCGCGTCGCGCACCATCACCGAATCAGTCCTGCAAGATCAGTTGGTGCGTGTGCCACGTGCATTGGTGAAGAGATCATCGGACCTTGCGTTGATCAACGGTGCCCTTGTGCTCAGTGTTTCGGTGTGTCGTCCCGGTCTGCAAGGGTGGGGCAAGACTGGGCGTGAAGCGTTTCAGCGAACAACGGCCGCAGGCCCAGCGGCAGCCCATCGCGCTGAAGATGAGACAACCCGGTGTCACGCGGCCGCCGTTCGACATGCCACCAGGCGGCGATGCGCGCTTTCATGCGCTGTTGCTGACGCGCCTCGCGGGTGAGGCGGCGAAGGGAGGTGGGAGCGGTCATGGCGTAATTTCCTGGCGGAAGATCGAAGGGGCGCAAATGCGAAGGCAAACACCGGGTGCCTGTCGTCCCTGCAGACGTCTGGGACGCGACCCCGGAAGGATGAGTTTGCCTGCAGGTGTTCACCTGCGTCAACACCTCGGGGTCAATTTTCCGCGGATGATGCAGCGGACCCCCTAGAACTTGGGGCGCCCAGCGCTGCGGATGGCATCGAATTGGCCGTCCGGTAGGCCGATTCGAACGAGTCGCCGTTGTTCATGCCGGCGATGAACGCCAAAAGCCCCTGCGTGCCCGCACCAGCCAGCCACGGGCGCACCTCATGGCCGGCAGCGGCATAGACGGGCCTGATCGCCGGCAACCCTTTCGCCTTGCGCTCGACATTCGCACCGTCGCCATACCTGTGGACGGCAGCGAGCCACTGGTTCAACGATTTGAATGTGCGGAGTTCATCCGGCCCCGGGCGAGGAATGCCAGACGCCACCAGAAACTGCCAGTGGCTCTCCGAATGCTCGGGCGCCTCACTCACCGCGACGGCCACACCTTCATCGAACCATTGAGGCATGCGCCACCAGGCCATGAGGGACAGCCGGGTGCGAAGTTCCGCGTGCGACCATTCATGCGCGAGAAAGTGCCAATCGAGCCCTCGCGGCGACAGCAGGATGCGATCACCGTAGACCTTCGCGATGGAACGGTGTCCGCCGAACCTTTCATAGCAGGCTTCGCTCACGCAGGCATGAACCACCGGGCGGGACAGCACGCTTCCGTACGCCGCACGCACAGCGCTTTCCGCCTTGATGATGTCGTCTTGAAGTCCGGCTCGGGTTGGTGCATCCGTGCCAGGCTCCACATAGAGCTCCGGTGTGACCTGGACCAGACCAAAGCTTTCGGGCGCCAGGATCTTTCCCGACTGAAGCAGGCTGCACCCGCTGAGCCAACACAGACAAAGCAGAAGGGGGAGGAGATGGCGTGCACGCATTCGCTCGGTTGTCGCGCTGTGGGATGGCCGACATTTAACTCCAAATGGATGCCGAGCTGAAACCGCCGCTCGTGGCGACGGCATGTCGATTGCTCGCGACGAGCCACGAGCAGCGCCGCCGTGGCGCTGTGCCAACCTGGATGAGGCCATGGAACAACTCTGGCAATTCTTGCGCGATGTCGACTGGGATCGTTGGAGCGGCCCCGCCATGTCGGCGCTTCGCATCGTGCTCATCATCGTCGTGGCCTGGGCGGCCATGGTCACGCTTCAGAAGGTCGTGCGCACCGTTCGCATCCGCGTCGCACACCGCCTGGACGGTCCCGACGCCGTGCGCCGGGCCGAGACGCTGGGCCGCGTGATCCGCTACCTCATCGGCCTCGTGATCGGCGCGATGGCGGTGATGCTGGTGCTGGCCGAGGTGGGAGTCTCCCTCGCGCCGATTCTTGGCGCGGCCGGCGTGGTGGGTGTCGCGATCGGCTTCGGCGCGCAGAGCCTGGTGAAGGATTACTTCAACGGATTTTTCATCCTGTTCGAGGATCAGGTGCGCACAGGAGATGTCGTCAAGATCGCCGACATCGGCGGTCTCGTGGAGGACATCACCTTGCGCCATGTGCGGCTGCGCGATTACGACGGCAATGTGCACTTCGTGCCGAACAGCCTGATCACCACGGTGACGAACATGAGCCGCACGTACGCGCATGCGGTGATGGATGTTCGCGTGGCTTACCGGGAGAACCTCGATGACGTCATGGCATTGATGCGGGACGTGGGCGCCCAGATGCGGGCCGACGGCGAGTTCGGTCCGAAGCTGCTCGATGAACTGGAAATCGCGGGCGTCGAGCAACTCGATGACAGTGGGGTGGTTCTGCGATGCCGCTTCCAGGTGACGCCCCTGGAGCAATGGAACGTGCGCCGTGAATTCCTGCGTCGCATCAAGGCGGCGTTCGACGAACGCGGCGTGCAGATCCCGTTCCCGCACATGACGCTCTATGCCGGGGTTGACCGGCAAGGCGGTGCGCCTTCTCTGCCGCTGCGCATCGAGCGCGAAGCCGTGCTGGAACGCACCGCCCCGCAGAGAGCCCCGGTGCGAGCCGTTGAAGCTGACAGGCATCTGGCCTGATGCACGATCACATGAGCGTCAAAGCGGCTGCCGCAATGGCGGTCGGTATCAGCGCGCCGATGAGCATTCCGCCGGCGCCGATCGACTCATCCGCAAACCCTCGCTTCAGCAGCGATACCCCGGCCGGGTTCGGGGCGTTGGCGATGACCGTCAAGCCGCCACCGGCTACGGCACCGGCGACGAGCGCATGTTTGGCTTCCATGGAGATTCCGGCAATGAGCGAGCCGAGGTAAGTCAGGGCCGCGTTGTCGGTGATCGCTGTCAATCCAAGGGCGCCAAAAAATAGCGCCAAAGGCTCCAGTCCAGAAACAATGGGCTGCAGCCACCAAGCCTGCATACCACCCAGCACCACCAGCCCGGCCAAGAAAAAGGCAACGAGCAAAGCCTCCTTGAGGATCAACGGATCCTGATAGCGTTGATAGGCTTGGCTGAATCCGAGGAACAGGAGGAACAGGGCCAAGAAAGCCACAGGATGATGGGCGAGCACAACGATTCCGGCAAGCAGTGCGACATGGACCATCGCGACCGTCAATGGCACTGCCTGCATCTGCGCCCCTTCTTGTGTCGAGTCCTGTTTGGCGATGAACTTTCTGACGACGATCGTCGCAAGGGTCGCGTTGATGACCACGGCGATTGCGGCCTTCCAACCGAAATGGGCGAGCATGTAACCGCTGTCCCACTGCCAAGCCGATGCGACCATGAGGACAGGAGGTGCCGCATAGGCAGTAAGCGTGCCGCCGATCGAAACATTCACGAACAACGCGCCGAGGGCCAGGTACTTGGCGTATTCGGGGACGTCAGGGCGAAAGATCAATGGGGCAAGCATGAGCGCTGCAATGGTCATCGCCGCAGGCTCTGTGATGAGCGAACCGAGCAGCGGCACCACTGACAGACCCAGCCATGCCCTCGACACGGGCTCTGACATCGGAACCCAACGTGCAACCATGTTCAGCGCGACGTTGACCAGCCCGAGTATCGGTCGCGACGCAGCCACGACCATGACGACAAACACGAACAGCGGTTCGGTGTAGTTGCGACTCTCGGCGTAGGCGAGTGCCCTGGATCCATCTAGCAACAGGGCCATGACGAGGATCAGGACGATGGCCCAAAAGCCAAAGACCACCTCGACTTCGCCGAGCAGGTGGAACAGGCCTGCGTGCCTCGGGTATCGCTGGGACAGCCGCTCGAACTGCTTGGCCGCGAACGTATGGGCCAAGGCCAAGACGAAGATGACGAGGGCACCGTAGTGAACTGTTTGGTCTGCTGGCATGGTTGTGCGGCATCCGCGTGGCGGCCCGACCATCGCACAACCTGCTGCGCTCTTACCGGCGGCGCGGCACCCGCAGGCAGTGTACCAATTCTCACCGAGGTCCTGCCGTCTTCTCCGCCCAATGGAGGGCGCCCCTCGTGGCGACGCTCAATGTTGCACACATCCTCAATTGCCGCGCGATCCTTCACTGGCTGTCATGGAAATCGTCTTGTCTCGGGCCAGCAAGCTGTCGAGCAACGAGCTCAGCATCTGATTGATGTTCTGGGGAGATGCGCCTTGTGCCAATTGGTCGCGCAGGTTGACCACCTGGCCGGCAACATCGATGCGCGCCTCCGCGATGGCGTGGCGCGTGTCGGTGCGGGCAATGTCCTTTGCCCTTTGCTGTTGCCCGCGGCGATCGCCTTCGAACACGGAGGTGACGGTGTCGACGAGGCGCTGGAGAATCTGGTGCACCAAGCCGGCTGAAAAACCGCCCAGCAGCGCGACCAGGGGTTTTTCGAGTGTCTGTCCCTGTTCGCCAGGTGCATGCAGCGGCACCAGCACCGCCAGCATCAGGCCGGCCACGAGGCCGAGGGAGATGCGCACCCAGTAAGAGGCGTCGTACATGGGGTCGTAAGTCGCGTTGGTGGCGTAGCTCTGGGCAGTGAACAGCGCTTGAAACGTGCTCCCCATGCCGGCGGCGGCCAACAGGAAGGACAACACCGTCAACTGTTGCATGCCGGAGAGCGAAAAGAGTTCGCCCGACATGGTCGGCGCATCGATGAGCGGAGAAGTGCTTATCGCCACGAACACAGCCACGCAGACGAAGGCCGCAATGGTGAGTCGACGCAGGTTGGGCAGTGGACCGAGGATGGCCAGCCCCTTGCGAGGGGCTTGATCGTGCAAAAGCAGCAAGGTGCCGGGCCGCGCTGGCGCCACGACTTTGGCGAGTTGGGCGTGCAGGGCCGTCAGTGCCGGCAGCGCCGTCGTTTCCGGAGTGCCACGGTCTGCGTCAACGGTTGCGACGGCGGCGGACAACGATGGAGGAATCTCGATTCCATTGGCGAACGCATGCCGCAGCATGGCCCGCACCTCAGCGTCGAGTTGGGCGTGCAGTTCGGCGCCGAAGCTGGGCCATGGCGCTTGCGCCGGCTCATTGATGAGCGATACCTGGCGTTGCGGCGGCGACGCAGTCGTCGCTTGCCGGCGTGGGGGTTCCGGGGCCTCGGGATCGCTCCCTCGAATGGAGCGCTTGATCACGTCCGCAGGTGCGGTGTCGACGTCCGACGCTTCGTCCGCTGTGAT
>Ga0207679_10003096_pt1 | contig 10299 bp, 6 predicted proteins | sample KBSC73metaG_FD_184320 | JGI IMG/M metagenome (GOLD analysis project Ga0207679, IMG submission 184320) | Corn rhizosphere microbial communities from Kellogg Biological Station, Michigan, USA - KBS C7-3 metaG (SPAdes) (version 2) | ecosystem: Host-associated > Plants > Roots > Rhizosphere > Soil ...
GAAAGGCCGATCCAGCAGAACCTGTTTATGAATCCGATATTCTTCCGGAATTCATTGTGATGAACTCAGGCAGGCCTGTTCTCGTGTGCCCTTGCAACGATTCTTTGCATACAGCGGGCAGACGATGCCTGGTTGCGTGGGACGGAAGCCTGGAGGCGATGCGGGCGATATCGGGTTCCTTGTTTATTCTGCGTGCAGCGGAAAAGACGATCCTTGCTGTGTTCAACCCCCGGATCGGCTGGTGCGCGCATGGAGAAGATCCGGGAGCGGATATGGGGCTCTACCTCGCGCGGCACGGCGTCAAGGTAGAAGTCGATTGCCGGCATGTGCCCAGGAAAACCGAGATCGGCGAAGCCTTGCTGGAACATGCCGACGAAATCGAGGCTGACCTCATCGTGGCGGGCGCGTATGGGCATTCGCATCTGCGCGAGATTTTCCTTGGTGGCGTGACCCAGACCTTGTTCGAAAAAATGACAGTGCCGCTCCTAATGGCGCATTGAAGATGTCGTCTTCCCGCTCGCATGACGAATGCGATATGAATTGCATTTGGCAACGGGAAGGGCAAGTCTGTCATCTGTTAGCCAAGCGACTCGTGAATTTGTCTCCCTTGTCGGGAAAGCTGGCGACAAGTAGCCGGGATTTTTGTTAAGGTGCCGGGCGATGCAAGCTTTAGGGAAGTCCTATCTGAAACACATTGCGCAGTGAGATGTCCCGCTTATTCCTTGTCTTTTGTTACGTCCGATTTACGGGGGCGACGGCTACGCATAGCAGATTTTCGCGCTGTCTTGACCGCTGTTTCTTCTGGAACTATTTGTGGCAGCGGCTCAGTTGCCGCGCGTGCTTCCGACACCTCACCGGATAATTGCACAGCATCCTTTGTCGCCGACTTTCGCCTTCCTCGCCCCTTGCGCTGCGTTTCATGGCTGATACCAATTTCCCCGGCTTCAGTCGCGTCCGATCCTGCTACGGCTTCGAGCAAAACCGGCACAACCACCGGTTGATCGACCACTGCATCATTCCCAACCATTGCGCTGCTGCGATAAACGTAGGCACCCGATTTCTCGTCACGGCCAAATTCAAGCAACCCGCGTTTTTGCGCCTCTTCGAGCAAATTGCCAAAGGTGCGGAAGCCGTAGTAAGACTCGCTGAAATCAGGCTTGCGGCGCTTGATCGCTTCCTTCAACACGGATGCCCAAATTTTGCCGCTATCTCCTCGTTCGGATACCAGTGCCTCGAAAGTCTCCACTGCCATTTCAATCGCCAGGCTCTTGCGTACTTCCAGTTCCTCCCTGCGACGATGTTCTTCATCGGGTGATCGTTTGGCTGCAGGCTGTGCACCTCGCTCATCGCGTTTGGCAGTCGCACGCCGATTCTCACCAACCAGGTCGTCGTAAAAAATAAATTCGTCGCAGTTAGCAATCAGCAACTCCGAAGTTGATTGCTTGACGCCGACACCGATCACGTATTTGGCGTTCTCGCGCAACTTGGAGACAAGCGGCGAAAAATCAGAGTCGCCACTGATAATGACAAAGGCATTGACATGCGATTTGGTGTAACAAAGATCAAGCGCGTCCACGACGAGACGTATGTCCGCCGAATTCTTGCCCGACTGCCGAACATGTGGAATTTCGATTAACTCGAAATTAGCCTCATGCATCGTGGCCTTGAAACCCTTGTAACGGTCCCAGTCACAATAAGCCTTCTTGACGACAATGCTCCCCTTGAGCAAAAGCCGCTCAAGTACTGGTTTGATGTCGAATTTTTCGTACTTTGCGTCACGCACGCCCAGTGCAACGTTTTCGAAGTCACAGAATACCGCCATGCTGACATTTTCTTGGGATAAAGCCATATGATTTATTGTTCTCTGGTAAAGGGAGTGCTTGAATGCACAAACTATACTGATTTTTTCAGGTGGCGGTGGCGTTTAACTCAGCGTTGCACGCTGACTTCGCACAAATGAACAAGTCATTATTTTTCAACTACATCTTCGATCCGACGGCCTGCCCCGGCTGAGTGTCGGATTAGACGCATGGCACGACGAGCGAGAAGGCGCTTGCCTATGGCTTTGTCAGCCACAATCAGCAATGGGGAGCCGATTACGTCGCGCATATCTTGGGTCTGCGATCCGGTACAGGGAAATGCGCAAAACGCGCTGCAAACCGGCGCTGCGAAGTGAAGGATGAAAAGCGTTGGAATCCTCGGACTCCAATCGCTCGTATTCCTAGTGGGTCACTTGGCAACGGGATGCGCAAATAAAAGCGATGGATTTTTGTGCCAGGCTAGGCGCAAACCACAGCGATAGTCGTTGCTATCGCGAGGATTTGCAACGACGCCTGGTGCAAAAAGACGCGCTTTTATGCGCATTTCGTTGCCAAGCGACCCACTAACGATAGCTAATCTCAATTTCGCACACGCTCAGGCCTCACGTATCGCTTGGTACCTTGCTCAATTTGTCCTTTAATTCCGCAAACGTGCTGGCCATCTTGTGGCACTCCCCAAGATAACGAGGGGGCACATGCTGTTGGGCGCCTGAAATGAAGCGGTCATAGATTTGCAAATCGTTCCAGAGCGTGGTGCGTTTGTCCTCGTCAGTCAGCTTGGAGGTAAGCTGAACGAGCAGTTGGAGTTGCGCGGTGGCGGCCTCGAAGTGGCGTCCTTTCATGGCAGCCATGAATCCGCCGTTCATCATCGCGCGTGGCCCAGTATGAACTTTTGCAAGCAGCAAATCGGCTTGCTTGTCCGGCGGAAGAAACTGTATCGCTGCGCCATATGCCATGACTGCTGCCGTGTGTCCCTGCTCCAGGGCGATCCAAAGCGCCGGGACGCCATCCTTCTTCTTTCCGGCAAAGAGTTCGACGAGTTGATCCATGATCGTCGCCGACGGTCCATCCTCCGCATGGGTTTTCTGGCCTTTGCTGGGCCGCGATTCGCCGCATAGCGATTCCACTAATTCGCCATACGCCTTGATCGCTTCTGTATGCCCCTTCTGTGTAGCTTTCCAAAGCGCTGGAGTGCCGTTGGCATTCTTTGCGGCAAGCAGTTCGATAAGCTGTAGCTCTTGTATTGGTCCCGCTTGTTGTACCAATTCGCAATATGCCCTGATTGCTTCCGCTTTCCCCTCCTGCATCGCCATAAAAAGTGCCGGACTGCCGTTTGCTCCCTTTCCAATAAGTTGTTCGATGCGTTGATCTTCGGACAGTGTGTCGAGATGGCTCCGCAAATCCCTCAGGTTTGCGGTAAAACCACGGTACATAAAATGCCATATGGCAGCAGTATTGACGTCCTTGATATCGATGCATGTAGTTAATCTTCTATCGGCTTCAGAAACGGCGGTGGAGGCACTTATCTGGTCCCCTTCCTTAGGGCGGACAAAAATCATCGACACCCCATTGGTTTCGGGATAATAACGGTGCAGCCGCCACTCCTCCGCCATATAGTCTGCTAACGTCTGCGTTTCCAAGGTTTGCACATTGCTTGCTTTGCTGCGTGTGCCGGTTGTTGTGTAATTGGGATCGAAGAACTTCACCACATAGGATTTTCTTCCATCCTCCTCCTTGATCATCAATCCAAGATTCATCATGTGTCTGGTCGATTGGACCTGCATCAAACGAGTGGCCGGCTTATCTTCCATTTCCATTTCCTGGAACTGTTTGGCAAGGAACTGCCCAAACTTCCTGTTGTCGATCAGATGTGTGGCTGATGCTTGTGCCATCAGCGTCTCATATGTCTCTTCGATCTCCGGCAGCACATTGGCGGCGATTGCATCCTCACTGCCGAATTTTCGGTAGTCGAATTTGATCTTTGGGACGAGCGCCTGTGCCTCTTGTTGGTAGGTCGCCAGATGGCGACATTTAATTAGCTCCTCTGTATTTCGGAATGCTACCTTGCCGTTGAATTGTGCGGGCTCTCCCCGCTTGGCGGATTGATAGGGAAATTCTTTCAGCACGGCAGACAATCCAGGGTCCTGGCGCAATTCATTCAACCATTTCCCCACTCGTTGTTTATCCTTGGCCAGCTCTCGCAAGGCATCCGGTCTTAAAAGCACCATGGCGCGCAATACATCGTGCCGCCCGTTCTCCGTGGCCAAATCCCAGAGGCCGGCGTGATTCTCTAAAGAAGTTGCTCCCTGAGCCGTCAGCAGCTGGTCTATCTTTTCGTCGTGGCCATTATTGAGGGCGTGGTCGATAGGCGTCCACTCTTTCTTGTCCAGTTCGGCATAGAGCAAGTTCTTCCGCCGCCACTTGGTCACCAGTGCATGCATGTCGGGGGTGGCGCTCACGAGGGAGATTCGTTCCGGATTAGCGCCATGGCGCAACAAATAATCGGCGAACTCCGTGTCCTTATGCCGCACCGCCAGATCGAGCGCTGTCTTCCCTTCCTTGTTATGGGTATCGAGAGCGAAGTCCGGACGCTCGTTGCGCGCCTGGCCGACGAGTTGTTGCCGCATCTCGCTGGAGGCGGAATCCAGCAGGTTTAAAAGAGCGTCATGAAAGGCGTGAGCGTCACCGCCGAAGTGCGCCGACAGGCCGTGCACTGCCTCTTCGGCGTTTCCACGCCCAATGGCGTCCTTGGCCTTGCCAAGAGCCTCTTTCCAAGCCGGTTCATGGCAAGCTTGCGAAGGGCTATGCGCGCGGGCTGTTGTCGTTACCGAAGATGAAAACATAGGTGACTCCTCAAAATAATTCCGACTTTCCCTTAGAGAGAAGGACGGCATGGCCTCGGTGGCCTTCATGGATGATGGATGTGCAAAGTTTGCAACATGACACTCCATAAGTGGCGGGAAGCGGTATTCAGTTCCCTTGTCGGCATGTCGAGCGCATCGTACGCCTGCCACAAGTCGTAATCGTGGGGATACAGGATGAACACCTCGCGCTCGACATCTTTCTGCGCGAGCTCTTGGCTTTGCACAAAGTTCGGGCCGGTAGTTGGCCAATACTAATGGCCAGTCAAACTTTGACTTTCCGGCTGCGCTTGAGAATTGCTCTACAAGACTCTCTATGCACAACGTGAAAATCGGAGAGTGACTGACCACTAGCGACACTATAAAAATAGTCAGGGAGCATCTTTCTTCATATCTCCGGAAAAATGCTTAAAAACAAATTGAAAAAAAACGCTGTTTTGTTGAGTTGCCTGATCATGACCGCTTGCGGCGGTGGCAATAATACCGGTCAATCCCTACTTGAGGCGAGCGGCAATACGAGGAACTCAACAACTGAAACACCTTCCTTATCCCCAAGCGGCATTAACGCGAAGAACAACTCGGAATACCAGTACGATCGAACGGCGCGATTCAACAGTCCAAGCGATCTCGCCCTTGATAATGCCGGAAATGTCTATGTACTGGACTTCGGTAACAAGCTTGTCCGGAAGGTCGCCGCAAATGGCCAAGTAAGTACCTTATCGGGATTCGTGACTCCATTGAGCCTGACCATTGATCTATACGGGAACATGTATGTCGTGGATGGTTGGGAACTCATCAAGGTCACACCGGATGGAACACGAACCACTATCAGGTCATATCCACAGTCCCCTGGCGCGTACAAGCCGGGAAAGGTGGTATCAGACAAGCAAGGTCAGTTGTACGTCACCTTGAATTACCGAAATATCTGGTGGGTTCAGCGGGTTGATCTTAGCCGTCTTGACAGAACCAATGATGCAAACGTTTATTCTGTTCACACGTGGGGATGGTTGAACGGCTCGGCCTTTAATTCTCAAGGAGATTTGGCGGCCAGTGTGAACCAACCGACGACGACACCGGCTGGAAAGGTCTTCTTTATACCCAGGTCGATCCAACCTGCACAACAGAATTTCGTCAACCCTTCGCCATCCGATCCTGACACGCCCGACATCGTTACTCTGATGACCAATAGCGACAGCAACGAGGCAATCACGTATGACTGGCAAGGCAATCTGTATGTCGTCGGCTTTAATAACCATGGAGTTACCAATCCGAACGGTACGCAAGGAGCAGTCACCAGCGACATGCATCTCACCAAGATTGCTCCGGACGGAACCATGTCCACACTAATGAATGGCTTCCCCGATGGCAGCACGGCGCCGCGTAATGAGGTTGCACCAGGCACCGCGATCGCAACAAGCGCGTCGGGTGACATCTACTTTATTTTCGACCAGGCTGTTTACCGGCGTACCGCCTCCGGGCAAGTGACGGTATTTGCCGGCAAGCCGGGTAAATCCGGTTCATCGGACTAATCAACGTGTCTATGTTTTAGGATCAAAGACATAAAGAAGATGGCCCAGGCTTCTCGCTTGGGCCATTTATAACCTTGATCGTTTTTTATATGGGAGGATATACATGAAACGCATGGCTTTGGCTTTACTAGGAACCATTTGCAGCACTGCCGTTTTCGCAGCGGATTATTACGTCGATCAGACAACAGGGAATGACAATAACCCGTGTACCCTGGCGCAGCCCTGCAAGAATCCGTGGCGGCTGATGCATGTCTTGCAGCCGGGCGATGTCGGCCATGTCGGCCCTGGCATATATGCCGGCATCTACATTACGGTATCGGGCGCGCCGGGCTTGCCGATCTCCTTCGTGGGCAATGGTGCGAAGATCGTGGAGCCATCCCAGCAAGGAATTAATTTCTCGAACGGCGTACATCACGTGAACGTCATTGGGTTCGATGTCGTTTCGCAGCAGAAGAACGGGATCTTCCTCTCCTCCGGTGCGCATCATCTTCTCATTCAAAACAATGTCGTGCACGACTCGCCGGTTGCAGGCATCGGAGGCATGGGAAACGACTATGTCACCATCGTCCAGAACACCATCTATAACACGGCCAAGGGATCGCCTCTGGATAGCTCCGCCATCTCCCTGTACCAGTTGAACAACGTCGATAACGGCGCGCAGTATCACAACATAATCTCGGGCAACAAGATTTACAACAATGCGAACCTTGTGGCGCCGTCAGGGAGCCAGCACCCGAGCGACGGGAACGGGATCATCATCGACGACAGCCGTCATACGCAGAACAATAATACTAATCCTCCGTATACCGGTTCTACTCTCATCGAAAACAATCTGGTATTCAATAACGGCGGTCGCGGCATCCACGTCTATTTGTCCGACAACGTCGAGATACGTAATAACACCTGCTATGCAAACAATTGGGCGCCAGGCGGCATGTGGCGCACGGGAGAGATCGCCGCTGTTGGCAGCGGAAATGTGAACGTGCAGAACAACATTGTCTTGCCGGTTGCTTCCACCATGACGGACAGCCCCCGCTATCATTACGGAATCGTTTTCACGCAGTCGAGCGGACTGCAGAACCGGGCTGACTACAATCTCTCCTATGGCGGTGACGGCCCCTACTATTCGGACAATATCGGCACTCCGTCCTACGGCTCCCATAATATTGGGAGCAATCCTTTGCTAAGGAATGCATCGACTGATCCGGCCACTGCGGACTTCCGGCCGACGAGCATGAGCCCGGCATTTGGTGCCGGCAATCCTGATGACTATGCGCCGTATGACTACTCGGGAGTAACGAGGAGTGTTCCTATTACGGTTGGAGCTTATCAATAAGCTCAGTATTGGACGAATGGGCTGCGCAGGAATAAGAACATGGAAATACGATGAAAATAAAGAAAAGCATCCGATCACTCATCTCTCGCTTGTCGCCATTGTCCAGGAGAGGCACCTATTCCACAGGGGTCAATCCTTGGACAATTCAGCCTCCTTTACCTTTACCCACTGGCTTCACTCGGCGGAAAATTCTCAACGTTCTGACATCCGTGTCTATCGACGGCAGTAAGAAAGGCGAACTCACTGGGTATGCCACCGCTGACTTGGAGCGCTTCTTGCGCACGTTGGACTTGGTACCGACAGAGGCGCAACGTATTTTGGAAATTGGAGCAAACCCATACTTCAATACACTGCTTCTGCGTCGTTTCCGCTCCCAAGCGTCACTGACCCTTACTAATTACTTCAATGGGGAGCCGAGTATCCAACGTCAGAAAATTAGTTTCGTTGGCTTCGATGACCGGGCTGAAGAATTCTCCGCGGACTTTCACAATCTGAATATCGAGCAGCACCGCTTTCCGTTTGCCGATGGCTGTTTCGACGTCGTTGTGTTTTGTGAAGTACTTGAGCACTTAACCATGGACCCGATGGCCGCCTTGAGCGAAATCTCCCGGACCTTGTCAGAGAACGGGGTACTCGTATTGACCACACCAAATGCCGTGCGCCTGGAGAATGTGATCGCGCTGCTGGAAGGGCGCAACTTGTATGACCCGTATTCAGCCTATGGTCCGTATGGTCGTCATAATCGGGAATATACGCGTCACGAGCTTCACCAATTGCTGATTCATTGTGGCTTCACTCCAGAAGTCAGCTACACCGCTAATGTACATGGTGATATCCCGGCCTCTAACGTTTCGCAACGCAGTCTCGACATTCTGCTGGAAACGCCCCACCGTGAATTCGATCTCGGGCAGTATTTCTTCACCCGGTGGCGCAAAGTTCGACCTTACAACCCAAGGCTGCCGACTTGGTTGTATCGTAGTTACCCGGAAGATCGGATGGCGACGTAATCGAAAGCACTGTTTCTCCGATACAGTAGTTTGAATTTCTCCTCGCATGAGTTGTTGCCGCGTTGGTTTTATCCGCGCGATAGCCACTCGGGCCGAGATGACCCGCGTGGAACTAGGACCGTTCGGTATTGCCCGGGTGTTTCGCTCATCCATACCTGTTCGGTAACGCCCTGATAAATGCCGCAGGGCGTATCGGCAGTGAACAAGTTAGGCGGCCGGTAGAGATGATCGGGGGCGCTGCCTGCTAGTGCGCGCGCGTATGATTTGTCGAAGATCCCCAGCGTCTGGATCCACAGGGCAACCCGCGCAAGCGATACATGAACGCGGTAGCTTCCCCCTTCGGTGGCGCGCCGCTCCAGTGCCGCGATGATACCGACGGCGGTCAGCCACGACACCAGATAATCGTTGACGACAAAGATCGCCGGCAATTTCGGCGTTTGTGGCGTGCCTTCGAGCGCCAAAATGCCGGTGACCGCACCAGCGGACTGGTCGAAGCCAATACGATTTTTCCAGGGGCCTTCTTCACCATGTAAGGTGATATTGGCATGGATGATTCCGGGCCGAATCTCGGCCGTTTCCGAGGCACTCAGGCCGAACTTTTGCAGCCAGCCGAAGCGGCGATTCGCGAATAGGATGTCTGCATCACGAAGCAACGATTTGAAGCGCTGCAACCCCTCCTTTTCACCCAGTTCGAGCGTTGTCGAACGCATGCCGACATTGGCAGTGTAGTACAACAGATCGAATTCGAACTCCGAAGGACGCCAGACATTCAGCACATCCGCGCCGTGCAACGCAAGCGCTCGTCCCACGCCTGAACCCGCGATCACATGCCCGAGTCCTAGTGCGCGAATGCCATCGAGCGGACTATTGCCATTCCAAGGCAGCGGTTCCGGGGCGCTGTCGCCGATTTTTTCAACCTCAATGAGCGGCAAACGCGCCACAATCTGGAATTGCGCCTCCCGCCTGTATTCCTCAATGGTCCGAACCATAGTGGCTTGCAAACCGTGCTCCTCGGCAGCTTGTTCCAGGTCCTCAGCTTTCCATTGGCGAATGGCATTGGCAACTGACTGAGGATCGTCGTAGCAACGCAGTAATTTCAGCGCGGCTGTCTTCAAACGGGGATAAATATTGAGCGCTAATACATGCCGATCATCGCGGGTTTTGTAAAAAAAGCGTGGCATGAAAGGACATGTCGGATCAGATGGCATGCCAGGCGGATAACCATTCAGCAATTCCCATTTTCTTTCGTAAAACGGCGACAGGCGGTGCAGCGCCTGGCCTAGGTCGATCGAGATGTCCTGCGGCTTTCCTCCACGCAAGCGCCACAATTTTGCAATGCCAACGCTTTTCGCGGCCAATCCAATACCCGCGGCGGAAGCGAGCCGTAGGACACTCGGCACAATCGGATCTTGTCCCTGGAACTCCACCGAGCCGCCACTATCGGCGGCAGACAGTCCTACGCCCTGTAACACGCTTTCCAGTTCAGCGGCGATATCAAACCCGGCGACCGTTTCTTGACATTGCGCGTGTACTCGACTGAGACGTTCAGCTAGCATTACACCTCCTATAGCATGGCGCTTTGCGTGCGCAGACAGCTTTCATTCGTCGTTCGCGCAAAGTGCAGTGTCCGGCAAAGTGCCGGGCAACATTGGTCGGATAAAAGGCTACTTTGAAGACGCGTACCGGCTCACTCTAGAACCGTGCTTGGTCAATGCGAAAAAAAGGGAAAGTAAGATTTGCGGGCAT
>Ga0207679_10003104_pt1 | contig 10283 bp, 7 predicted proteins | sample KBSC73metaG_FD_184320 | JGI IMG/M metagenome (GOLD analysis project Ga0207679, IMG submission 184320) | Corn rhizosphere microbial communities from Kellogg Biological Station, Michigan, USA - KBS C7-3 metaG (SPAdes) (version 2) | ecosystem: Host-associated > Plants > Roots > Rhizosphere > Soil ...
CAGCTCGAACGCCACGTCCCGATGGGCGGCAAAACTGGGAATGCACCTCCAGAGCTCGACGCTCAAAGACGATGAGAGCGGCGAACCGTTGCACGTGCAGCAGCGCAAGCAGATCGAGGCCTACCGGGAGGCATGGAAGGAGGCTGGGCACCAGCGTGAGCCGCGTGTGTCCGTGAGCCGCAGCATCTTCGCGCTGGTTGACGATCGCGATCGCGCCTACTTCGGACATGACTCACGCAGTCAGGATCAGATCGGCTACATCGACGCCAACACACGCGCCATCTTCGGCCGCTCTTACGCAGCGGAACCCGAGGCGCTCGTCAAACAGCTCGCCGAAGACGAAGCTATCGCCGCCGCCGACACGCTGCTCCTGACGGTGCCGAACCAGTTGGGCGTGGAGTACAACGCGCACGTCATCGAGAGCATCCTCAAGTACGTCGCGCCAGAACTTGGATGGCGATGACGCGTGCGCCCAGGGCATGCATGGCCGCCGTCATATAATCCCGCGTCGTCCACATGACCAACGACGCCTCGTCGGCTGCCGTGTCCGCGTCCTCGCCGGCTGACGTCACGCTCCCGTTCAAAGGCGTCGTCGCGGTCGTCATCGGCAACTGGCTCGAGTTCTACGATTTCCTGGTCTTTACCTTTTTCGCCGTGATGATCGGCGACGCGTTTTTTCCCGCCGAGTCGCAGTTCGGGCGACTGCTGGCCGCGCTGGCGACGTTCGGTGTCGGCTTCGTGACCCGGCCGCTCGGCGCCGCCATCATCGGCCCCTATGCGGATAGGGCGGGCCGTCGTGCCGCGCTGACACTCACACTGCTGATGATGGCGATCGGCTCGGTGATGGTGGCGCTGACGCCGCCGTACGCCCAGATCGGAATTGCCGCGCCGATTCTCCTGGTGGTCGCACGTCTGATTCAGGGCTTTTCGTGCGGCGGCGAGGTCGGTCCGGCGACGACGTACCTCCTGGAGTCGGCCCCGGCGTCGAAACGCGCGGCGCTCACGGCGTGGCAAGCCTACAGTCAGCAGCTTGCGGTTCTGATGGGCAGCGGACTCGGATTGATCCTCGCAGCGACACTGACCAAGGATGATCTGTACTCATGGGGCTGGCGTATCCCGTTTCTCCTCGGCATCGTCGTCGCGCCGGTCGGCATCTATATCCGCCGCTCTTTGCCGGAGACAATCGCGCCAACGCAGACCCAGCGGTCGACGGGCCACGTACTCAGCGAATTAGGGCGCCATCACTCGCGTGCCGTCGTTCTCGGAATATGCATCATCTGTGGCGGAACGATCTCGACCTACGTGCTCACTTATATGACCACGTACGCGATTACGACACTCCATCTTTCCGCGACGATCGGCAATGCGTTGAATTTCACCGGGAGCATCGCGCAGATCGCCGGCTTTGCCGCCGGCGTCTGGCTGGATGGTTTCGGTCGAAAGCGGATGCTCATCGCCACTCGGGTGCTGTTCGTGGCGGGCGTCTTTCCCGCATTCTCGATTCTGACGTCGCCGCACGCGACTCCACAGACGATCCTCGTGACGAACCTGATTCTCAGCTTTGTCTTCGCCACGACAATCGGCGCGGTGTATGCGTTTCTGGCGGAAGCGTTTCCGCAGTCGGTACGTTCGAGCGGCCTGGCAATTCTCTATGCACTCGGGGTCTCGATCTTCGGTGGGACCACTCAGTTCGTCGTCGCCTGGTTGATTGAAGCGACCGGCGATCCGATGGTGCCGGCGTATTACCAAATCGTGGCGAACATGGCGGGAATCATCGGCGTCGCGCTGCTCGTCCCGGATGCGGAGGTCGCGCGTGAGCGCGCGGCGCAACTCGTCAGGGCGTGACCGGCTCGATGCGCATCACGGTGCCGTCCGGCATTCCGCCGGCCGATTGCAGTTCGGTTGCGATGTACAGGTTTCCGTCGGGCCCCTGCTGCACGTCGCGAACGCGCACATCGAGCGAGAGCAGCAGGAACTCGCGCTGCTCCACCTGCTGCGGCTTCGGGTTGTTGAGCGACACACGCCACAGGGCTTTTCCGTTCAGCGCACCGAGGAACGCACTCCCCTTCCAGCCCTTGAATCGGTCGCCCGTATAGAAGATGAGACCCGATGGACTGATCACCGGGTTCCAGAACATCCGCGGGTCGTCCATCCCCTCGCGGGTCCACGGATGGTCGGAGACCGGCGTGCCGGTGTAGTTGCGACCGGTGGATACGAGCGGCCACCCGTAGTTGTGTCCCGCGTGCAGGATGTTGATCTCGTCGCCGCCAAGCGGACCTATCTCGGATTCCCAGAGCTCGCCCGTCTCGGGGTTGTACGCGAGCCCATAGGCATTGCGGTGACCGTAACTGAAGATTTCGGGCAGCGCGCCAGCTCGTTTGACGAACGGGTTGTCCGGCGGAATGCTGCCGTCGTCGCGGATGCGAAGGATCTTGCCGAAGTCGTTGTCGAGCGTCTGTGCCTTCATTCGCTGGCTGGTGTTCTCGGACCCGTCACAGCAATACCGATCGCGATCGCCGACCGTCACGAGCAGCGTGCCATCGCGCATGAACAGCATTCGGCCAGGATTCGCGCCGTAGCTCTCCCAGGCCTCGGAGACGAAGATCTCCGTGAAGCCCGTCAGCGCATCATCCACTAACTTCCCCCGACCGACGGCCATCGTGTTACCGCGAGGGCCGTACTTCGGATAGCTGAGATACACCAGCCCGTTCTGCGCAAACGCGGGATGCAGTTCCACGAAATGCAGGAGGTCTGGGGCGTTATTGGAGGGCGGCGATCCGGCCGGCGGCTGCGGCGCCTCCCACGCCGGCTTCGGCAGAAGCTTCCCGTCGCGAACGATCCGCAGACGGCCGGCTCGCTCTGTGACAAGCATCGTACGTCCATCGGGAAACGCCATGCCGAACGGGTGCACGAGGCCATCGGCCACCACGGTGACCTTGATCTTCTGGCCCGTGCCCGTGTCGAACGTGAAGGGGCCTGGGCCGCCAGGCCCCTTCGCGGGTCCCTGCCCCTGCGCGATGACAAGCGGTTGAACGGCAAGCAGCGTAGCCAGCGCGGCAAGGCACCAAAGAGAAAGGCGCGCAGTCATCGAAGCTCCCATCGAAATGCACATTGACGGAAAAGTCTACTGTGCCGCACACCAAGTCGACTATCCGGGTCGGTCCGACGTTCTTCCGATCGCGGCGATGTTCGGCCCGCGCCTCCGATGCGTTTTGCAGAGTGACGCCATTTTTTTGAAGCATTGGAGGACTGCCGTGTCAAAAACCCGTGCTGTTCCGGGGCCACAGGCCGTCCGCAAGGTCCGCCAGGTCGGAGTCGCGGTGGCCTACGTCGCAGTCGCCTTCCGGCTCGGACTGATCGCCGCAGCCCCCAACACCTCGATCGTCCAGTTCTGGACCGCCGTTGCGATTGCCACTTGTTTATCGGCCTGGGGCGTCTCGCTTCTCATCCGGGCTTTCCCACGACGCGACTTGACTCACATCGTCTTCGAGGACCTGTCAGCTGAGCGCGACGAGCGGCTCGACCGCAACCGGATTCTGGCTCAATCGGTCATCAGCCGGCTCCAAAACCCACAGCAGGCGACGTTCAACCTGCAGATGGACGTCATGCCAGGCGCCAACGAGCCCGGATTCGGCGGGTTGCAGCCAGTGCTCACGATGGCGTCAGCGCTGGAGTCTGAGCGCGCCGATCGCCCGATCAAGATTGGCGCCGTCGAGTTCTCACTCGGCGATGTGTTGACGCTCATCTCGTCGCTCTTCGCCAGGCCTCCCAAGCAATACCTGGAGGGCTGGCTCATCGAGGCGAATGGTTCCGTTGAAGTCGGCGCGCGGATGCTCGACCATCGACGCCAGCCTGAGTTCAAAAGCGGCCCGGCGCGCACGTCGGACCACGAAGCAACGCCAGAACCATTCGCATGGCTCGTCCGCGGCACCGGTGGGCGCGAGCGCGCGATCGCGGATCTCGCCGCGCAGATTCTCGTGGACACCGACCGCTCAACGATCACTAACGACTGGCGCAGCCTGCGGAGCTTCCAGGAAGCGATGGTGTTGCGCGACGATCAGCGCTTCGACGCACACCAGGAGACCTCGCCAACGGTCGATCCAAAGGCCACGGTGTCCAGCGCGCGCGGTCATCTGGCGCGCGCAGTGAGCTACGACCCTTCGAACTGGATTGCGCGCTTCAGCCTCGCGGTGACCCTCTGTCGTGACGACGAACCGCTTCTGGCACTGCAGCATCTGGACATCCTCGAGAAGGCGATCGCGCGCGCGTGGCCAAACGTTCGCAAGCTACGTGAGGAGAGGCAGGCCGCGCGCCAACTCGAGCGAACAGTCGGACGCGCGCGGGCGTACGTTCGCAAACTGCGCCAGGGGACGGAGACCGCGAAAGCGCCGGACGATTTCGAGGGTCCAGGATTCAGAGAACTGGTGCGTCATCTCGACATGCTGCCCGAGTGCGCGTTTCTGATCCTGTTCAATGAGGGAATTGCGCGCGCCACGCGAAAGGACGACTCGAGGAGCCTTCGCCAGGCACGTCACGTGTTCGAGCAGTTCTCAAACTGGATGCCCGCCTCCCCCGGGTGCGCCACGAGTGCCCTCCCGGTCGTGTCGTTCAGGCGACCTTACGAGGCCATCGCAGGATGCGTGAGCGATCAGCGTCGGACAACGCTGGCGCTCTACGCAATCGGCGCGCATGCCAGCCTCATCGCGGATTCTGATGGAAGTTCACGAGGCGTCCCGCTGGAGAGCGATCCGGTCGCTGCGCTTCAACAACTGCTCCGTCGAATTGACGAGAATTGCCGCGTGCAGAATGCGGACCATTGGCCTTCCGCGCTGTCGGCCCGCGCGATCACGCAGGCTGCGCTAGGACACGTCTACTTCAAACATCGGCTCGACGAGGGCGCCGATCTGGACAAGTGTCTGAACGACGCCCAAACGAACTTCGAGGGTGCGCTTGCTGCCGAGCCACGCCTCGTGCGGGCCATGCTCGGGCTCGCCGAGATTTATCTGGAGCGCGCGGATCAGGAGTGTCATCCCACACGCATAAACGAGTGGTTGTCCCGCGCGGATGCTCTGCTCGACAGGTCGATGACCATCAACGCCGGCTGCGCGCTGGGCCGACTCCTGCGCGACCGAGTGCACGCGTCGCGAGCTTTCGCCGGCGGCGCGCCCAGCGGCAGCGCCGTGCAACTACGTCCGGCAGGGCTCATCGCGGCGTTGTGAAGCCGTTCGACTCCGAGATATCCTCGCGGTCATGAAACACGCCATTGCGCTTGCCTTGACGTTGTTTGCCGCATCCGTGGCGGCCCAGCAGGCAGGTCCTGCAGCTCACAGCTCCCGCGGCTGGGATCCCGCGGCGGCCGCCGCGTATCTGGATGCCCGGATGGACCTCTGGTTCGCCAACGGCACCAAGCTCAAGACCGGAGACACGCAGACGGCGTGCGTCTCGTGCCACGCGGGGCTCGCCTACGCGCTTTCGCGCCCGGTGCTGCGACGCGTCATGCACGTCGACGCCCCTTCGACACAGGAAGCGAAGCTGATTGACGACACGACGCGCCGCGTCGAGACGTACGGCACACACCAGGTGCTCTATGACTTCAACGAGCGCCGGCAGATCGAGTCACGCGGAACCGAGGCAGTACTGAACGCGGTGATCCTCACGAGCGCCGACGCCGCGAGGAATCTGCGCGAGCCGAGCGCGCCGGCGAAGAAGGCGCTCGCGCGGCTGTGGGAAACCCAGCGACCCGATGGCCGTTGGGACTGGCTCGAGTTCGGGCTCGAGCCGTGGGAAACCACCGAGGCCGCGTATCACGGGGCCACGTTCGCGGCATTCGCCGTGGGCACCGCGGCGGGCCAGCCTGACACCGTCGCAGCGGCCGGCATCGAGCGTCTTCGCTCGTATCTCTCCACCAACTATCAATCGCAGCACCTCTACAACCGCACGTGGGCGCTGCTCGCCTCTACTCGCTTGAAGCGAGTCGTCACTGACGCGCAACGCGACGTGCTGATCGACGAGCTCGTGCGGGCACAACGAGACGACGGCGGATGGTCGCTCGAGACAATGGGCCCGTGGAAGTGGAGCAAGACGGCCCCGCCCGTGAAATCGCCAGGCGATCTCGATGCATCTCTGGTGACGCAGTCAGATGGCTACGCCACGGGTCTCGTCGTCTACACCTTGAAGCAAGCGGGTGTTGCGTCCAGTCATGCCGCGATCCGCAAGGGAATTCAGTGGCTCGAGACGAACCAGCGCGCGGTCCCCGTGCCTGACGTTCCGGGCCGCGCCTGGCAGGCCCACTCGCTCAACTACGACCGCGAGCATGGCGGGGAGAAGGGCGAGCCCTGGCGGCGGCTGTTCATGTCCGACACGGCGACGGCGTTCGCCATCCTCGCGCTGGCGGATGGCGAGTAAGCGGCGTTTTCGTCCTTGGTTCTACGTGCTTGGTTCTCGGTCCGTCCCTGGCCCTGGGTCCAAGCATCAAAGGACGGACGTAGCTACTCGCCCCATCCGGACGGGGGTTCAACGCGTCCCTGGGTAAGGACCCAGTATTCGCGTAGCTCACGACACTCCCCCGTCCCGTCAAAGCGCAGCAGGAACTCCCCCGCCAACGTGAGAGGGCCGTCGATGGTCTGCAGGTTCGCCCACCATTCCACAGCCAGACGACGACCGTCGACAATCGATCGGCCGTAACGAAGCTCGACGCTGGTCTGGGACGCCGTGACCTTGCTCCAGTAGTCCCGAATAGCCGCGCGACCGACGAACGGCGCCTGAAACGGCTGCTCGCGATATGTCGCGTCCTCCGTGAACAATCGGCTTGCGGCGTCGGCGTCTCTTTCGATCCATGCGCGACGATATCGGGCCAGCCAGTCGGCGTACTCGTCTTCGACAGCATTAGCCATGTTGTGTCTCCTGCGGCTCCGGAACCCCTCAGTCCCGAGCGCCGCGCGACCGACTTCGAGCGCCCGGAGGAATGCGCTGTCGATCTTCCGCGAATCGGCAATTCGGATCCACACCGAGCTATAACAGCGACGGGCGGCTGGCGCGTGCACAATTACTTGACCGCCCGACGCTTCGAGCAGGATCCTCATGCGACAGGTGCAGGTGCAAAGGGAATTCGCCGCGCTCAAATTCATCGATGATCTGACGGCACATCTGAAAGACGTCCGCGACTCGCAAAAGGCCCTCCGCCACGCCCTTCGCGACACGCGCGACTTCTTTCAGGCCGCTCATGGCTGCGTGGCCACGCTCCACCCTGGGCGCCAGCAAGCCGATCTTCTCTTCACGCTGCCACAGCAGGCGGGCTGGGATCTCGACGTGCTGACTCGCTTCATCCGCCACACACGTTGGCCAACCCAGCGGGACATGTTGATCGGATCGGTTCGACGACGCGGCGGCGCATGGGGAGCTTTCGCCGTCGTGCGCCCGGGTCATTCGTTCGATCGAGACGATCGACACCTCATCGCACGCGTAACCGCGGCGCTGTCAGCCACCGTTCACCGAATCGACCGCGACCGGCTCCTCGGCGTACGCGATCGCATCGACCGGAAGATGATGGAGCAAATCCATCCCAAAGATCTCTTCTACCAGATCCTGGACGGCATCCGGTCGTTGACGCTCTACGATCATTCGTCCGCGCTCCTCATCCGTGAAGAAAACGAGCCGGTGCTGCGAGTCGTGGCGGAACAAATCGCGTGGACGAAGGCCAAGAGCGAGCGGATCGGGTTGCGTATTCCGATCAGCGAGGAAGCGGCGGCACTCCTGCAGTCGGCGCGAGTGTATGGCTTCGACCGTCATGGCGACCGCTGGAGAGAGTGGCGAGGTCAGCCAGCGGACGGTCTCGCCGCGCTGCTGGATTACAACAGCGGCGACGGGGCCGATGGCGAAAGCAATCGCGAGGCGTCGATGCTGTGCGCGCCGCTGGCCACGCGAGACAGCCTCGTCGGCGTGCTGAAGATCGCTGCCCGCTACCCTGAGCAGCTCAAGCCATTTGATGCTGAATTGGTCGAGCATTTCCGGGCGCAGGCGGCGGTCGCGATCCAGAACCTCCACCGTACGGAGTCGCTGCGCGCCCGCGTCGTGACCGCCGAGCGGAAGCATGCCATGGCGGACCTGGCCCGCAGCGTGTCGCACGACGTGAACAACGCACTTGGATCGATGCTGCCACTGATCCAGGAGATGCAGGTCGATCTCCGCAACGGGACATTTACGCCGGCGGTGTTTGCCGAGGACCTCGACCAGGTGCAGAAGTCGCTTCAGGTCTGCCGCCGGATTTTCGGCGGCATGCTGACATTCGCGCGCAACGCGTCGCGGCAAAGCCGCGACGGCCACGTGCGGCGCGCGATCGAGACAGCCTCGGCCATCCTGCGATACGGGATGAGCCGCAGCGCCATCGAGTTGCTCATCGACATTCCCGATGACATCCCGCCTGTCGGCTGCAGCCAAAGCGACCTCGAACAGGTCTTTCTCAACCTGCTCACCAACGCACGCGAGGCCACGCCGCATGGTGGCCGCATCACAGTGACGGTGCGGTCCGTCGATCAGGCCGTGGAAATCGCCATCGCCGATACCGGGGGCGGGATTTCCCGGGAGCATCTGCCACGAATCCTCGAGCCATTCTTCACGACCAAGCCGCACGGCAACGGCATCGGCTTGTCGATCTGTCGCTCGGTCCTGTGGGAAGTCGACGGCACGATGACGATTCAGAGCGAGGCCGGCAAGGGCACGCGGGTCGACGTGCGCATTCCACAGGCGACGCCGCAGCCCCACGCGCAGGGGTCATGAAATCGGCGCGCATCCTGGTCGTGGACGACGAACCCGGCATGCTTCGTGCCGTCGATCGCGTGTTGAGCAAAGACCATCACGTCGTCGGAACGCGTCTGTCGCGTGAGGCGCTGTCGATCGCCGGCGATTTTCATCCGGAGCTTGCGATCGTCGACATCCGGATGCCCGATCTGGACGGCTTCGAGCTGATGGCGCAGCTCAAAGCTCGCTTCTCCGGTATCGATGTCATCCTGATGACCGGCAGTGTCGATGATCTCGACGACAAGCTGGTCCGGGCGATCCGCAGTCCCGCCTTCTACTTCATTCAAAAGCCGTTCGATCGCGAAGTCCTCAGGACACTCGTGGATCGATGTCTCGAACTGCGCTGGCGTCGCGAGGAGCATCGCCTGAACCTCAACCGGCTGGAAACGGAGATGGCCGAGGCGCGCGCCTTTCAGCAGAGCCTGTTGCCCGATCGGGAGACGGTCGTCAATGGTGTCGCGGTCTGTTGCCGTTACACGCCGTCTTCGGCACTTGGCGGCGACCTGTACGACTATGCGGCCAGTACCGGGCGAACCGCACTGCTCATTGCTGATGTTTCCGGGCACGGCGTCTCGGCGGCGATGCTCACCGGCATCGTGAAGAGCGCGTTCCATGCGTCGCACGTCGATGGGTTCGAGCCGGCCGCCGTCGTGCAACGCGTCTCGATGGGGCTCGCAGCTTTCAGCCCGGAACGATTCGTCACGATGGTTGCCGCGCTGATATCTCCGGAAGAACGCCAGTTGCGGTATGTGAACGCCGGCCATCCGCCCGTCGCTCTATGGGGGAGAACACGCCAACTGCGATGGCTCCACAGCACTGGTCCCCTGGTCTCACCGGCGCTGATGGAGTCAACCTGGGAATCGCCCGTCGTGCCAATACACGAGGGCGATCATCTTCTGCTGTATACGGACGGTATCTCGGACGCCTTGGCCGACGATAACGGGAAATCGGAAAAGGGGTTCACGCGCATCATCGACCGTGAGTCCGAGGGCGGAGCGCCACTGCTCGACACGATTCTCGCCGACGTTCATCGGCGGCTGGCGGGCCGACCGCAGCCTGACGATCTCACACTCTTGACTGCGAGCGTGCTGGGCACGACCTAGAGCTATCGCCGTCAACTTCCAACCTCCAATTTCCAACTTCCAAAGAGCACTGTTTGGGAGTTGGGAGTTGGAGATTGGGCGTTGACGTTCTAAGAAGGGGCGAAGCCCTTGATTAGTTTGTGGCCGAGCCCGTCTTCCACCTGGCCTGCCACTTTGCCTTCAGCGCCGCACGATCGACTTCCGCTCCGCGCAGGAACACCTTGTTGATCTTCCGCGAATTGGCGATGTTCGTCAGTGGGTTTGCGTCGAGGACGATGAAGTCGGCGTACTTGCCGGCGGCCACCATCCCGGTGTTGAAGTGACCCGCGATAGCCGAGTCGCGCGTGGCGGCGACGATCGCTTCCGACGGCGTCAGCCCCATGCGTACCCAGTTCTCGAATTCGA
>Ga0207679_10003107_pt1 | contig 10278 bp, 11 predicted proteins | sample KBSC73metaG_FD_184320 | JGI IMG/M metagenome (GOLD analysis project Ga0207679, IMG submission 184320) | Corn rhizosphere microbial communities from Kellogg Biological Station, Michigan, USA - KBS C7-3 metaG (SPAdes) (version 2) | ecosystem: Host-associated > Plants > Roots > Rhizosphere > Soil ...
ATCGGGAGTAGTGAAGCAATCTAAAAAAATTCATTGTTGACTATCAAATAGATTGCCTGCCTGCCGGTAGGCAGGCTTCAGTCGTTCCTCCTTCGCAATGACGAGTGGCGACTTTTGAGACGACCTCTCCTTAGTAAATACGAGCCTCAGTTTTCCTGATTGATACGGAAAATCATGAAATCTCGCGTGAGATTTTTCTTCGTATTACAGTTAATGGAATTGAGACCGGGAACTTAATCATTAAAAGGAGAAAGCAGCAGCCGGATTAATTAAATAAAAAAGGCCGAAACGCTTAACCGTAAGCATTTCAGCCAGCGTAGCGGAGATGGGACAATTGTCTAACCAAATTTTGACTGATTTCCTTCAGTTTTCCAACCTATAGTTGCTTCGGCCGATCCCGTCGGCCTGTTTTGGCCTGGACGCCGCCCTTCAATTTGAGTTTAGCCCCTGGAAAGGAGGAACAGCTTGATTTTGCGATAGGAAGAAAATAGCCATATAATGGCATATTTATGCTATAATTAGCTGATTTTCAAGTCGAATATTTGTCTAAACTCATTTTTTTTGCATATTAAATATATGGGCAAGACTAAAACGCCTATGTTTTCAAAGAACATGAAAAACTCCGAATTCAGGCAAGTGCCCGGCGAGAAGGCGGTTTACAAGGTACAGGAGGGACTGCTGCTATACTAAGGTGGTGTATGAAGGACCCGGATTACGGCTATATCCAAGGACAATGAAGAAGTAGGTATATTGCTTTGCCATTTGTGACCTTAAAAAAATATAATTCCCTTCTCCGAGGAAACATACACGCATTACTATCAGCTAGTCAGCCAGCAACTCCTGCGACCGTAACTGATCCCACCTGCCAGACCGCACACAAATCCCACTACAGCATAGTCGTTTCTGTCCGTATGGCGCGGGTCGATGTTTATTGGCTAAACTAAATGACGATTTTTCTGATCTTGATTGATTCTCCAAAAAGGACCGTTCGCCCTGAACGGGGTTAAACTGCTTTTTTAAAATTGTAGTTTATTGGAGAGATTTGGGAAATGGAAGCAAAATCAGGGGTCGGGCTGGGACAACAACTCGTTACGTTCAGACAGGAAAAGGAAATCCAGGAATATAAAGAGTTCTACAAAAAATATTTTGCAGGTGTTCGCAATCGAACGATGGCACTCACCGAACTGGCTGCGATTTCCCAAAAATTGTCACTTAAAAATCCCGCTATTGTCACACACTTCGACAAGCAATACATCAGCCTGGTTGCAGAGGGAAAACAAGTGCTAACCAAGTATTTTCCTGCCGAGTTAGTGGCTTTATATGAGAGAGATTTGCCCATTACCAAAAAGAAAGATCAAGAGTTTAACAATCTTTTAGTTGCCTTGCTTGCAGCATTCACCACCGCTTTTGAGGAACTGCGCCAGCAAAATCAACGCGATTTTAATTACAAAAAGAACTTGTTATCGTTCATTTACAACGCCTATCTAACGTTTGGGCTTCATCCAAGTATACTCAAACGTGACCCCGCGTTACACAAGCGGTTTAACCTGGTGGTTGTACACTATCTGAGAAGCCGCAAAGCAGTCTCAGAAATAAAGTTGCTTTTGACTTATGAAGAATTCTGCAACCAGTTTCTCACACTTTATCTTGACAAAAAGCCGGTAAAGTTCGGCGGTAAACTAATACCGTTTGACAAGATTCACGAGGTGACAATTACAACGACCCTGCTGATGGATGATGAGATAGAATTATTCGGGTTTAAAAACAATTTTCGGTGGGGCAGTGATTATAAGGATGTCGAATCCTTTGTCCACTGCTGCCTCGACGAAACAGAAACTTATCATCCCAATCCTTATCATCCCGCAACCTACAGCAAAGAAATCAATTTATTCTTAACCGCGCAGGCCAAAGAGTTTTTAATGGCCTATCCTGATGCATACAAATTATACACGCAGGCGCTCTACAATTTTGAGAAAGGCATTATGGAGCGTCATGTCCTCGATGATCTGAGACTATCGCTTGAACTATTATTAAAAACTATCCTGAACAATAAAAAATCACTCGAAAACCAGGCGCCGGAGCTGGGCAAGTATAAAAAGAGAAATGGATCATCGCCGGAACTGATGAATATGTTTCAAAAAATTCTGGAATACTATGCCCAGTACAATAACAGCTATGTCAAACACAATGACCAGGTTAATAGCGGGGAGGTAGAACTGATGATCAATTTGACCACAACCTTCATGAAATTTATTATTAAATAATAAACGCTAAATCTAAGGAACAAAATGAAAGGTAATCCGATTACACCTGTCGTAACAGTGGATTCGCTTCGTTTAGCAGCTGTTTTTTTTGGCGCGCTACAGTACCCTTCATATGCGAGACCGGATTACTTTATTCAAAATCAAAAAGCGAGCGGCTGGTCAAAGGGTGTCTACCTTACTACACTTAACGAAATTTATCATAGTTATATCACGCGTCTTCAAATACACTATCACGCCCAAAAAAAAAATACTCCAGGATTGAGACTCGAAGACGTCGAGCTTGATATTGAAGGTACTACCGTGGCGAAAAAAGTCGATAAAAAAATTCTTGATGAACTGCATCTTGCTGTTCGATCCGCCTGGTACATCGGCAGGCCAGAACCAATTTTCTCGCCTTACCAAATTTTGACTTTTGTCGAAGCAGCATTAATATTTATCAGAAAAGAATTCAAAGAGCAAGTGCGTAAAGACAAAAGCACTCATCCGCGCCCCCGCACCAAATCTTATTTCACTTACCTCATAGCAGCAGACGCTCCCTTTTTCGATTTTCCTACCTTCAAAGCAACAGTCAGGGAACTCATACTAACTTCAGGCAATAAAGACCAGGTGCGCAGGCTACTGTCGCAATTTCATAGAGTCGCAGCAGAAATAGTAACAATATGGAACAACGATATCTATTTTTTGGAAAGAAAAATTTCTGAAGAAGGCAATGCGCAGCCTCCGGAGCGTGCTATGATCGAATTCCATGCTGATACATTGAAACATTCGTGGTGGTCCGACGAAAAGCATTTCCAGATAATGCCTCACAAGTTTTTTTTGAACCAGGATTTTGCTTATTTCGCCGCGAATATTGCAAGCCTCATTAATATTGATCTGCTGCACGGAAAACAAATTGAATTCAAGCCGCAGTCAAAGAACTTTACCAAAGATTTTTTACGGGGAATCAAACATTTATCAGTAAAGAATGAACGTCAGGCTTGTATCCAAAATATTTTGGAAGGACACCGATGGGAATCACCCTTTAGGGATTTCTTTTGGGATTGGTTTGAAGGACAAAGTTATGTTACCAATGCAGAGCCTCATCGAGGCAACAACCATATTGATCTGAAGGTTGAACACGATTCCTGTGGCAAAAAAATTATTGAATTCAAAGGCTGGTGGAACAATACGAAATTGGAAGTCGTGCTCCAGCTATTTAACTATCTTACCGACTTTGAAGGTGATGGCTATATTTTTATCATCAATCATTCGAAAAAACCAATCGTCGATCGATACCAAAAAATAGTTACCGATGCCGGTTCAGGTTATGTCGCCAAAACGTGGAAGGTTCATTCAGTGAGGCCGTCCGCCTACCAGTATTTCACATCGAAACACCAGTCAAACTCGCAACCTAAAACGATCTATCATTTTGTTTTCAATGTCCATTACCCGAAAAAGAAATCCAAATCAACCTAATTTGTATGATACGTGACGCCGCATTTAAACAACTACTGCACGCTTGCAAAGGCTACTCCCAGTTTACCAACGGCAATTCAGTCGAAGCTGGCTACAAGCCCGATTACGTTCTAAAAAGAAGCAATGAATATATTATCCTTGAAAGCGAAAACAGTTCGAGCCGGAAGACATTTGTGGGTGGACTGATTAAAGCTGCACATTTTCTGTCAGGCGAAAGGAAAGGTATCTTAGTTTTTATTATCGTTCCAAAAACCAATACAACCGATAGAGCGATAGCCAACCATCTTCGAAAGTATTTATCCTGGGTGGCTGATAAAACAAATTTGCGGGACGTATATGTGATCGAGGCTAACGCGTATTACCAAGCAAATCTTGTGTTACCATTGCTTGGAAAGAAATTTCTGTCGGTTGCAAAAAAGGTGTAGCATATGATAGTCTCATCGAATTACAGATTATTCTTTTCCAGCGACAAGTATTCGCCCTGCTTGGGTCAGTGTCGTATATACACGTCGCTACTTAACCTCCCACAAAAAATCTACTTTCATTTCTTTGGTCGTTGTGTAAGAGCCGAGGCAGCAACCGATTTTATTCTTGCTGGCGTCTTTGGGTTACGTAACAGCTTTGAAGCGATTGATGCAACCTTTTTTGAGGTGCTCTCATTTAATTTTCGTCGCATAAAGAAGATTAAATGTAAAAAATTAATATGCTTTTTGATACGTCAAATCTTCAATTGAGGCCCTTGGCGCATCTTTCTTTACTGCATCAATACCACTTTCTCTTGCCTGTTGAGTAATATAGGTTTCACTTGTCCCAATTACTTCACCATTTGCGCCAGTTAATACAAAATAATATTGATTGTTAGAAGATACTTGCCTCCTATATCTTGAATCATAGGGAGCATTTGCCTTTACGGAATCAATTCCGTTTTGGCAGCTGGTTTTTGATAAATATCCTTCACTCGATAGAATTTTCTCGCCGTTTGCCGACTTAAGATTAAAATAAAATTGGCTATTGGTGCCGTTGAAGATCTGAAATTTAGGATTGCTCATTATTAATTTTTTTAAGTTTAAATAAAAATTGATTTGGAATTTGCAATACCAAGCGTGCGTGGGCAGACTAGTATAGTACGGTATTCCTTAACCGCCTTTGCTTTAAAATTTCGCTTTTTCCATAGGCTTAAATATCTAGAACGTTTAATGGAACAAATGTATATTTTCTATTCTTATTAGAACGTAGAACTTATCCACATGTTCTACCATTTTTACTAAATGTGTTACATTTACACAATGAAGGAACTTCATCGGAGCCAAGAAAAGCTTCTATCTATTCTAAAAAATAATGTTGATTCTCCACTTACTATTCGTGAAATTCAGGAAGAATTGGGTCTGTCTTCACCCAGCGTTGTACATCATCATATTCAGCAATTAGAAAAAAAGGGTTATTTAAAAAGAAATCCAAATAATTCAAAAGACTATGTTGTTATGGGCAACCCTGAAAAGTCTATTATTTACATTGCTAAATATGGAACAGCTCAATGTGGCCCAAAAGGCACAATTCTTTCGGGAAATCCCATTGACCGAATTCCGATTGCATCAAGGTTATTAAAATTTCCAGCTGAAGAAGCATTCATCGTTGAAGCAAAGGGCGATTCTATGGAACCAAAAATTAAACATGGAGATTTAGTAATTGCAAGGATGCAAAAAACTGCAGAAAATGGAGACTTAATAGTTTGCATTAATCATGGAGAGGTATTAATTAAAAAATACACTAGACACAATAGGAAGACAGCAATCTTACATTCTCTCAATGATAAATATGAACCGTTTATTGCGACTGACCTTAAAGTCGAAGGTATTGTAAAAAATATTTTACAGTATGATTAGCCGGGCCAATGATCGGCCAACCCGAATCTGCCCACTACTTATCGCCATGATATCTGTGGGGCCTCGCGAATTTAAAAAGCTAAACCGCCCTCACGAATTTTTTTTTATCTTGATATACGGTACAAGGCCGAGTCCAGACCATCGGCTGCCATTAAACTAACTGCATATGCCTGACAGACATCTGGAAAAGTTATTTTCATCATTCCTTGTACAAGAAAAGGGATTTCCTGAAGGATGCCTTTTATTTGAAGCATCACTTCACCCAAAAGTTGATGAGGGCTCATTTAGGCGATACATTGCTGACTTATTAATCCTTGACACCGAGTTTAACAATTATCTGGCCTTAGTCGAATTCAAAGCACAAGGCGATAAAAGAAACGTTTCGATTGCTTATGAACAAGTGAGAGCATATCTTAATGTTTTAAATAAGCCAGATCTCCCGTCCTTCTTAGTCGTACCGCGCGAAGAGAACGATTTTGAAATCTATCAGTTGTCGACGCATGATTGGGCAAGAATTGAGAAAGAGGACTTTCCTCAATTCCAGACGTTACAATCAAAAGCCCAGGCGGACTCGAAAACTCTTTATGAGGATTTAAATGAGAGAAAGTATAGAGAGGCAAAGAGAAGGAAGGAACTACTAAGGGGGGCGGCTTGGTCGACTTTATTAAGTCTTTTAGCCGGAATTATTGCGGTTGTTATCTTTTCGATAGACACATTTAAAAATGGTTTCGGAAATTCTGTTGACAAAGAAACTTGCTGTGATAGTACAAGTCTGCTGCTAAATAAACTTTCGGTCAAGTTGAATCTGCTAGATAGTCAATTTAAAAACCTAAAAAATAGCGACACTCTTATAAAATCCTATTTTCAAGGTCAGAAGCTGAACGCAATCGAGCAGAGAATTGATAGTTTTGAAAGATCAGTGACATCTTCGCCAGACAAATTGCTGAAACTTCAGGAAATAAATTTCCAGTTCCATGAATTACAAGCTCTCATTGCCAAAGAAAAAGAAATTTCAGACATTAAAATATCCAACTTAAGGGAAAAGCTAGACCAAGTAACTATCTGGACATCGGGTTTAATAATAACTATTATTGGCTCAATAATCGGATTCGCAATAAATGCCTTTAGAAAAAGTTAAACCGCAGCCGCCGCCATGGCTTGCTGCTAAACTAGTATTCAAATGTCAGAGAGATTTTTTCGCACAATTCTGAAAAATTTAAAGTTTATTCTAATTGTATCGTCCATAATTTTTATCGGAGGTAGTTTTTATTTAATTCTTAACTGGGCCAAACAAGCTAGTACCTTTGGAGACAATATACTGATAGAGGTTTTCGTGGGTGGTCTATTTTTGATTATCCCAATTCTATTTGGAATATTTTTGGGCAAAAAGCTAAAAGAGATACAGTTTTATGATAAGATTAAAAACTTATTGCTCACTGTTAAAAGGCATAGAGAAAATGGAGATATAGAGCCAGAAGCGACGAGAAACTTAATAGTTGAATTCTCAAACACACTTGGAAATGATGTTTTAGAGGAAGATTGGCTCAAAAATGTTATTCGCGTCGATCAAACATACGATACGAAAGATTGTGGAGTGTGTGGTCTAATGGCTGAAACTGTAAATGAAAAATGCAAATATTGTAAACTAAACTGCTTTGCGTGGAAAGAATAACCACGGAGTTTTCTTAAATTCAGGCCATGGGGCGTTATACAGAATTACTCAAGACCAAATAAATAACCCGTCATTCACTCAAATAACCACACAATGCCATCAGAAAATATCAGGGGTAGCGCGCTCGCATGGTTTGGGAATAGACAACCTACGGCGGACAAGGAAGTATTTACTTCGAAATTCTATTCTCGAGAAGAGTCCTGGAGTAAAACGAAAGTTTGGTTTTTTCAGCTACCTCTTGAAGCGATAGAACCCCACAGTCTTATTGCCCAGATTGTGACTTCCAGTAATTAGTACATCAGGTTAACAATAACATTCGATCTCTATCACGCATTATTTCTGTGGAGAAATTTTTATGTAAAAATTTCTGTCGACGATCATATCGTGGTCAAGGTTGGAAATGGCGAGGTGTTTCCATTCGGTTGTTGGGTAAATGAGTTGATATGTACGACTATTCAATGAAATTTTTACCGGCATATTAAAACCTGCGACACAGTTCGACCAGCGATATTCAAGACGATTATTCTTAACCGCATAATTAAGCACAGGAACATTAGTCGTTTTTAAGTATTGATCAAATACCTTTGTAAAGTCGTGACCTGTGTAATGATTAATGAAATCCAATATTTGTCCTGTGCTTACTGTGCAGTGGTAAAAATTGGAACATAGTCCGCGTAACATCCCTCTGAATATAGAATCGCCAACAATCTGCCTGAGCATATGCAGCATCGCACTGCTTTTATTGTACGAATCGGACAAACTGGCTCCCAAAACAGGCCCGTCATTTTTGATCCTCTTCCAGATACCGATTGAGTAATCATTGCCTGCCGCGTTGCCAAAAAGATGAGCCGTAAAGAGCGTTTCCAAATACTTTGTAAAACCTTCATGGATCCAGCTTTCCCCTTCAGTACTTGCAGTAATGCTATTGCCAAACCATTCATGACCGCTCTCATGCACCAAGATAAAATCCCATTTTAATCCCCATTTTGTCTGCGACAAATTTTTTCCTGAATAACCGTTTTGAAAATTGTTCCCATATGCAATAGCACTTTGGTGTTCCATGCCGGGCATGGGTGCTTCCACTACTTTGTAGCTGTCTTCATAAAAAGGAAAAGGCCCCAACCACCATTCGAAGCAGCGAAGCATCGTATCTGCCTGCTTCAAATGTTGCTTTGCCCTATTGAGATTATAATCCAATATCCAGTAGTCGCAATCCAATTTGCCTTTAAGGCCGGCAAAATCTTCATGCCATGTAACATATTTTCCCACATAGGGGATAATATCATAGGCGTTTATTGGATTCACCACATTCCATACGTACGTAGACGTTTTGTTCTTGTTGACAATCTTGTTTTGAAGTCGTCCATTGGCAATTGCTACCAATGTATCCGCGACACTGATGCTAAATACAACTCCACTATCGGGTTCATCATATCCTACATTCTTACATGGCAACCAGATACTTGCCCCTGATCCTTCACAGGCTACACTGATCCAGGGTCTTCCTTTCTTATCAATTGCCCAGATCCATCCGCTATCCCACGGAGGCTTCACGGCGGCGTGCGGATGTCCTTCAAAATTTATGTCGACTGTCTCCGTCTCCCCTTTATTTATACTCCGGGGAAAAGTAATGACATAAAAATCACCATTTCTTTTGATTGCTAAAGCGGCGCCTCGCCATTTAATTGACGTGATAGACATAGGCTTATCCAAATCAATCCTCATCATGTTGCCTTTTTCTAATGCTTGAAACTTTATAATGTTTTTTCCCTTAACATATTTTCCATTATAGTCCGGCGTAATGTCAATGGTATAATGAAGCAGATTCCACCATTTATACTCCTTAATTGTATTTGGTGGCATATTTTCATTCCCGGTTTTTGGCAGAGTGTTTTGGGCGTGCCCCACAGTTGCAAAAAACAGAAAAGCAATGGTAAAAGGAATTGATCGCACAGAGCTTGTATTAAAAATTACTAATGTTGTAAATCTAGTATAGGTTTTTAATTTGTCAATTTCTATTTAGACTGTTGAGGTTGATTTAATATTTCAAAAGTATTATTTGTTTGTAGAAATGGTTCAAAGCACTGAGGCGAGAAGAATGAATCGACTTCATCCATCTCATATGCAAAGTCAAAAAATGATTCACCTTCTGCGTGTCACATTCCCCAAATCGATTTATATTTGGAACAGTTGTTTTATTTTTTGTTCCTTAAATTCTCCAGGCCGTTAGAGCCAGGGCAATATTGCAAGAAAAATTATATCGAGATTCAATGAAGCCATTTACAGAAATTCTGGATAAAATTTCATATGCTAACACTGCTTTAAAAAAGGAAAATGCGAAAAGAATACTACTACTTTATGAAGAAAAAGTCTTGTTTATCGGGGACACTTGTATTAAATTCGGAATGTTTGAACTTTTCAAATCTTTCTTTCCAAATGCGCATATAGACCTCAATTGGAAAAACAGCAAATTTTCTGAAGCGTATGAAGCTTTGCTTCAGGACAATCCTATCGTAAATAAAATGACCAATCTCGATTGGTCGAATCTGGATTTTTCTTGCTACGATTTAGTACTGATCATTTCATTTGAAGAAGAAAACTTCCTTAGCATGCTTGAGCGAAAATATCACTCATTGATGGCTGGGTTTCCCTGGAACACAGCTTTTTTTTCGTTGTCGAGAATCGGCTTGAATCTTACCACCCGCAAAGCAGAGGTATGTTTTCCCGAATATACAGAACTAATCAACTTCGCAGTGCAATATCCGCATCAGCCACAGCTTTTTATCAGCGAAGTGGAAAGACAGTGGGGCAAAGAATGGCTTGAGGCGCATCGTATCGATCAGGAGGATAAATTATTTATTCTTATTGACTCTGCCTCCAGCACGGACAAACTTGTCAATACTAAAACGTTTTGTGAATTAATTACTTTTTTATCAGGAATAGAAAAATCTAAAATCCTGATATATGACGAGAACTTATCGGGAAAGGAAAAATTCTATGCAGA
>Ga0207679_10003112_pt1 | contig 10272 bp, 7 predicted proteins | sample KBSC73metaG_FD_184320 | JGI IMG/M metagenome (GOLD analysis project Ga0207679, IMG submission 184320) | Corn rhizosphere microbial communities from Kellogg Biological Station, Michigan, USA - KBS C7-3 metaG (SPAdes) (version 2) | ecosystem: Host-associated > Plants > Roots > Rhizosphere > Soil ...
CGAAGGACCGGAGCTGCTCGACCATGACGTTGATGGTTTCCTTCAGTTGGAGAATTTCGCCGCTCACGTCGACGGTGATTTTTCGCGACAAGTCGCCGCGGGCCACCGAGGTCGCGACTTCCGCGATGTTACGCACCTGGGCCGTCAGGTTGTTCGCCATGCTGTTGACGTTGTCCGTCAGGTCTTTCCAGGTGCCGCCCACACCGGGGACGACGGCCTGCACACCGAGCTTCCCTTCCGTGCCGACTTCGCGCGCCACGCGGGTGACTTCGGACGCAAATCCGTTCAACTGGTCCACCATCGTATTGAGGGTATTCTTCAACTCGAGGATTTCGCCCTTCACGTCGACGGTAATCTTGCGTGAGAGGTCGCCCTTCGCGACGGCGGTCGCCACCTCGGCGATGTTGCGCACCTGCGCGGTGAGGTTGACGCCCATCGCGTTCACCGAGTCGGTGAGGTCCTTCCACGTGCCACCGACACCGGGCACGACGGCCTGCACGCCCAGTTTGCCTTCGGTCCCGACATCGCGCGCGACCCGCGTGACTTCGGCGGCGAAGCCGTTGAGTTGGTCCACCATCGTATTGATCGTGTTTTTCAGCGCGAGGATCTCGCCCTTCACGTCGACCGTAATCTTGCGGGACAAGTCGCCTCTCGCGACCGCTGTCGTGACCTCGGCGATATTGCGGACTTGCGCCGTGAGGTTGTTGGCCATGGCATTGACGGAGTCGGTGAGGTCTTTCCAGGTGCCGCCGACGCCCGGCACGTCCGCATTGACGCCGAGCTTCCCTTCGGTGCCGACTTCGCGCGCCACGCGCGTGACTTCCGACGCGAACGACCGCAGCTGCTCGACCATCGTATTGAGCGTTTCTTTGAGCTGAAGTATTTCTCCGCGCACGTCGACGGTGATCTTGCGGGACAAGTCGCCGCGGGCCACGGCCACTGTGACTTCGACGATGTTTCGGACCTGGGCTGTCAGGTTAGACGCCATCGAGTTCACGTTGTCGGTGAGGTCTTTCCAGGTACCGGCGACGCCCGGCACGACCGCCTGTCCGCCGAGCTTCCCTTCGGTGCCGACCTCGCGCGCGACGCGCGTGACTTCCGACGCGAACGACCGCAGCTGCTCCACCATCGTATTAATGGCTTCCTTGAGCTGGAGAATTTCGCCGCGGACGTCGACCGTAATCTTTTTCGATAAGTCGCCGTTCGCGACGGCGATGGTCACCTCGGCGATGTTCCGGACCTGCGCGGTCAGGTTACCCGCCATCTGGTTGACCGAGTCTGTCAGTTCCTTCCACACGCCGCTCGCGCCTTTGACCTGGGCCTGGCCGCCCAGCTTGCCTTCCGTACCGACCTCGCGTGCGACGCGGGTGACTTCTGAAGTAAAGACCGCCAACTGCTCGATCATCTTATTGACGAGCTTGGCACTGCGAAGAAATTCTCCCTCCAGCGGCCGTCCGTCTTTCTCGAGCACCATAGCCTGACTCAAATCGCCTTTGCCGACGGCGCCGACGGCTCGCGTGACTTCCGTGGTCGGAGATGCCAAGTCATCGATCAACGTATTCAAGGAGTCAATCTCATCCGACCATCCTCCGGAGACACCTGGCACGGACATGCGTTGCCGCAACCGTCCCTCTTTGCCGACGACGCGGGAGATTCGGACGATTTCTTCCGCCCGCCGCTGACTGACGGCAAGAATATCGTTCATCGTGTCGGACATTTTCCCAAGCACACCGGTCCAGGTCGACGGCAGCCGGACGCTGAAATCGCCATTGCGATAGGCAACCATGACGTTAAGTATTTCGCCGAGTTGCTCACCGACGTCCTGGCGCCGCCTGGTGCCGCCATTGGCAACGGTAGGTGCATCCACCAGTGCGGTTCTCTCTTGCTCGTCGTCTGGCTGCTTCATCGTATGCCTCCGGCGGGAAAAAGCCCGTTTGAAACTGGCTCATTTGAACCGAAACAACGTACCTCGTAGGCGGAAACCTGCGAACTAGGGGGACCCCTAGTTAGGCCGGGGTGACAGCCAAAATTGTACAACGGCGCTGGCGATGCCGAAGACCTGGTGGTTCAAGCATACGAGAAGGAGTTTCTTGAGCGGCGCTCCAACGACAGGCAAGCCGGATGGCTAGCAATACCCCTGGAATCGGCGGCGCACTTTCATAACGACGTTCCGCATGATGCGCCTTGAGCCGGTGAGATCTTGGAACGCCCGTCCAGGGACCTTTTCCTCTTCTTTCAGCGATTGCGGGAGCACCTCGACCGACAATATCATGCTCTACTTCACCTACTCGATGAGGTTCACATTTTATCCATTTGATGGTACTGGATACTTTCAACTACGCGAACGGCAGTAGCCGCGGAATATTTATCAGGCAGGTATCCTCCATGGCACGGGCGCCGCTCGCTTTGTCACGCCGCTCTGCGGACGTCCTGTTCCAAACTGCGATGAAGCAAGGCGAGAACGGCGGCTTCCTCCGGAGAAAGGTCGTGCAAATTTGAGCGAAGCTCTCGGCCGGTCCTCCGATTGAGCGACGTCGCCAGTGTTCCGTCGAAGTAGGCGTTCACCACTTCCGGATGGATGTAGCATTTACGGCAGACGGCCCTCGTGTTCCCCAGGCGTTTGGCCACCGTCTCGACGGCTCGTAGCACGTTGCGCTTCGCCTGTGCTTGTGAATCGAACGTCCTCAGTTCATGCAGGGCCCTGGCGGCCAGGACGGTGCCGGCCCAGGTGCGAAAGTCCTTGGCGGTAAATTCATCTCCGGCGATCGACTTGAGATAGGTATTCACGTCCGCAGCATCGATGGCGCGCCGCTCGCCGTCGTCATCGACATATTGGAAAAGTTCATACCCAGGAAGCTCCCTGCTCCGCCGGACGATGCGGGCCAGGCGGCGGTCGTGTAGATCCACGGCGTGAAGCACGCCGCTTTTCCCGCGAAATTGGAAGCGCAGCGCCGAGCCGTTGACCTTGACGTGTCGATTCCGCATGGTCGCCAGACCGAACGAGTCATTGTGTTTGGCGTACTCTTCGTTCCCGACGCGGATCAGCGTAACTTCCAGCAGGCGTACGACGGTCGCAAGAATCTTTTCACGCGGGAGCCCCGGCAGCGTGAGGTCCTTCTCTACCCGTTGTCGAATCAGAGGCAGCGCGCGGCCAAAGGCGATCATCCGCTCGTACTTATTTCCATCCCGCACTTCCCGCCATCGCGGATGATACCGGTATTGTTTACGGCCTCTCGCATCCCGGCCCGTCGCCTGCACATGGCCTTCTGAATCGGGACAGATCCAAACCTCCCGCCAAGCCGGCGGCACGGCAAGCGAACGGATGCGACTCAGGACTTCCTCGTCACGAACCGGCCGACCGTCGGGACCACGATACCGGAATTTTTTGTGATCTTTGACGCGGGAGATGCCAGGACGCCGGTCGTCGACATAGTGCAACCCGGCCGAGCGAGCGACGGCCTTGCCGTCGACGGCGGTTGGCAGGAATGAGCGGGACTTCATCACGCGGCTCTACGACCTGGTTTCCGCCCGCGTGCCTTGGCCGCCGGGGCCTGAGGCCTGCGCACCCTGCCTTTCTGCTCGACGCTCTTTTTCAGCAGAGCCATCAAATCGATGACCTCGCCTTTGCGAGGCCGCTCCTCTTCTTCGGGCGATGGCTCGGTGATCATCTCGGTCTGACCGGCCTTCACCCGCTTCTCGATCAAAGCCAACAGATCCTCATGGTAGGTGTCATGATACTCGCCGGGTTTCCAGCCGGCGCTCATGCCCTCCACGAGCCGGCGGGCCATTTCGACCTCACGAGGATTGACACCAACGGCTTTGAGATTGCTCGACGGCACCTCCAGATCGTCGGCGTCCCGCAACTCGCTCTGATACCGGAGCGTATTCATCACGATGACGCCCTGATACGGAAGGAGGGCGGCCACGTACTGCCGAGTCCGGATGACGACGTTGGCGATGGCGATCCTGCCGGTTTGCTTGAGGGTTTCCCGCAGCAGCGCGTACCCTTTGTGCCCGCGTTTGTCCGGCGCCAGGTAATAGGGCGTTTCAAAATACATCGAGCCGATCTCATCCTCCTTGACAAAGCATTGGATGTCGACCGTTTGTGTCGCTTCGACGTTGGCGCGCTTGAAATCTTCATCGGTCAGCACCACATACTGCCCTTTTTCGTACTCGTACCCTTTCACGATGTCGTCCCAGGACACGTCCTCCCCGGTCTCCTTGTTATAGCGCTTGAAGCCGACCGGTTTCATCGAACGCCGGTCCAACATCGTCAGGTCGAAGCTGTTGCGTTTCTCCGCCGAATACAGTCCGACCGGAATGTGCACGAGACCGAAACTGATCGCTCCTTTCCAGAGAGTTCGCGCCATGTTCGTCCCCCTCAGTAATGAGTTCGTGAACGATTCGTCACGCAGCCTGTCTCGTCCGGCTCGTGTCGGCGGATGCGGCCTTTCGTTCAGCCGCCGCTTCGATTTCCGAATTGATCTCTCCGCCGAGTAGCAGCACCATCCCGCTCCAATAGAACCACAGCATGAGCACGATGACACCGGCGATCGATCCGTACACTTTGTTGTAATCCCCGAAATTGTCGACATACGCTTTGAACCCCAGCGAGACAACAAGCCACATGAGCACCGCGAAGACGGAGCCCGGCGTGACCCATCGCCACCGTTTGTATCGGCGGTCAGGGCAGATATGGTAGATGGCGGCGACGACGATCAGCATGAGAAGGACAATGAACGGCCATTGCAGCACGTTCCACATCCAGGTGAAGGCGACGCCGAAGCCGAGCCGGTCGGCAATCCACTGCCCGATCGTCGGACCGTAGAGCACCAGCGCCAGGGACATGATCACGAAGCCTGCCAAGCCGATCGTGAGAAGAATCGCGGTGATCCGCACCTGCCAAAACGAGCGCCGGTCCTCTTTCACGCCGAACACGACATTTAGCGCATCCATGATGGCGGTCACGCCACTGGACGATGCCCAGAGGGCCCCGAGTGCTCCCAGCGAAAGAATATTGGCCCCACTGCCCTCCGCAACCTGGGTGAGGAAGCGCTGGACCATCGACAAGGCATCGGCCGGAAGGACGTTGCGCAGATAACTCATCAACTCCGGCATGAAGCTCTGAACGGAGAAGAGTCCCATCAGTGCGGTCAGAAAAATTAAGGCAGGAAAGAGTGCAAGGAGCGAGTAATAGGCCAGCTGAGCGGCACGTCCCAGCAACTCGTCTTGTTGACTTTCATGCCAGAGGCGCCGCCCCAACTCCATGAGACTGAGTCCGCCCAGGTTCCAAGGATTGACCTGCATGTTATCCCACTCGTTCAAAGCCCGGCAGGATCGCTTTGAAGAAGGCGTTCTGCACCAGCTTCTCCACCACCTGCCATGTGTTCGCGTGCGGATTCTCGACCGGACCGGACAAATCGGTGACGGTCGCCGCCTCGTTCCGCGACTTATTTTCAAAGAGCCCCAGCACGCCGCCGACAACCGCTTCATAAATCTTCTTCGTGACCGGCTTCTCCTTATCCTGCTCCGGATCGTACACCTCAACATCCTTCAAGAGCGGCTTCACGTAGCCGTGGATCTGATTGTCCTTAACCGCGAGTTCACTGAAAAACGCGAACACGCCGCGATGCGTATCCATGTCGCCATAGGCGCGAAGGACATTATTAAACGCCTCCACCTCCGTCTTGACGATCTTCACGTTGAGGTCGAAATCGGGTCGCGGCTTCTCAGGACGGAAGTCGCCTTTCAATTCGGTACGACCGCTTCCCATGAACTTGCCCGTCATCCTCACCATACCCGTCCCCTGTTCGAGCCGGTTGCTGAGATTCTTCACATCCATGTCCAAATCGGCGATGAAGACACGGTAATCTGGGTCGGTGGCCTTATTGACGAAGCCGACTTCACTGTGGACGATTTTCCCGTGCTCGACTTTGACAACAACGCTGGTGCCTTGATTCGCTTCCTTCACCTTCTGGGCGACTTTTTTGGCGCGGTGGACCTCCTTCGACTTAGTCGCAGCCGAGTGCACGTAGTCGATCTTGGCATCCCGTAGACGCAGGTCGTCGATGGCCACGACCGTGGATTCCTTTGAATACTGGACTCGGCCGTTGAGGTCGATCGCGCCTTCGCGACACTGCAGGTTGAACCGCCCGGCCACCGGCAACAGATTCTTGACTTGGAACCGATCGATTTTGAGGTCGGCTTCGACTCTCGGTACGGGGATGGCCAGCAAGTTGGCACGTCCCTCGAGGTCCATTTGAGAGTGGTCGGGAAATACCACCTTCACGCGAACCGGTGAGGGATATTCGTCGTTTGCCTCCGGACGGTTCGTGATATTTTTCACTTCAACGTCGATGCGCTCGATCCGAAGCGGTTCAACCGTCGCATTGCCCTCGTCATACGTCAGATTGCCGTTGGTCACGTAGAACGCGCCCTGGAAGGCGATACTTTCCCGGATCTTGTCCTGCCACGCTTCTACTTGTTCCTTGACCACCTCTGTATCACCACGACGGAGAAAACCGTCGACGTGCTTCTTAGTGATGGCGAACGCGGGCGCGTCGACACGAACTGCCGCGCCAACTTGACCAGAAAATAAGGGAGCTAACTCCGCATCGGCCGTGACGTGGGCGATTGAAAGGACCGGCGGATCGGGATGGATGTCCTGGCGGATGACGACGTCGCGAAGATCTATGGACAAGGTGAGCGGATGCAGAGCAAGCGCCCCGATCGTGATGTGATAACCGGGCAGTGCCGAATTCGCCTCTCCTTCGACATAACGACGGAGTGGCTCGTCGGCCATCAACGCGACAATCACCAGGGTCAGAATCAGGACGCTCAGCACGACGAGCGGGATCAGCCACCACCGACGACGCTTCGCCATGTCTAATCCTTTTCCGCAGCGCCTTCATGCGGTCGGGCACAGATGAGCGAATGCTGTCGCGGTGCGTCACCAACCGATCACTCGTTAGGAGGTTCGGCGTTGTCCCTGGCGGGACACTCTCGATCCGTCCGGACGGTTCAGCTGATCGAGCAACGACTCTCCGGCGATCCGGACGATGTCCTGGATAAAGGAACGGCCCACGTAGAGCGCAGTATTCCGAAGCCGATCTCGTTCTTGGTTGAATTCCGTCGCCAGTTCTTCCCAGAGCGATTGCAACGGCTTCCAGACTTCCGCGAGGGCAACTTTGGGCTGCGGGCTCTCGCTGGCGAGCCGTCGTGGCTCCTCATGCCCGTAAAAGGGGTAGACGCCGCTTGGCTCATGGGATGTGCCGTCTTCCGGCATGACATCCGCTCCGTGAGCGGCTGGCGGATAGTAGCGATAGACACCGGATCTCCGGCGCTGTTCGATTATCCCTGCAAAGAATCCTACGGCAATCGCGCTCCCGACCATGATCCATGGTCGCCGGCCCGCCTGCACGTTGGGATTCAGCTTGGTGGTGGTGGATTCGATGAAGCCTGCCGCCCTGTTCTTCGCCAAATCGAGGGCCTCCAGCGCCGCCATTTTGGTGGATTCGACGGTCGCCTCCACGTGCCGTTCGAGCTTTTGAATTTTGTCTGCCAACGCCAACCGGGTTTGGAGGATGTTCCTCACGTCCTCTTCAACATCATGCGCTCTTTGATCCATTGGACATTTTCCTTCATGGCATGGAGGCTTCGCCGTGGCGTCGCGTGTACGCTCCCGGCTAGCGATTGAGCTTTGACGATCAAGCCGATACCAATACCGGCAATGCTCGCTCCGACCAGTCCGTAACAGGCCCACAGCGGCCAGAGTAACCACTCATGCAAGCCATGCACGAGCATGAGCAGCAGGAACAACGCGCCGACACTCGTCAAGGCCGCACCAATCCCAAACCCCGATGCGGCCCGTCCCGCTTTGGAAACTTCCAACTTGATTTCATCTTTCAACAGTTGGGCTTCCTGGCGCATCAGAACTTTGGCATCGTCCAGAATGCCGCTGAACAAATTCATAAAACCGAATCCGGAGGATCGAGTCTCTTGCACGGGTTACCTCATCCGCCTCGCAAGCAGGTATCCGACGGCGAGCGCGAGAATTACTGTTGGCCAGGGGTAGCGTTCGATCAACATTTCCATCCGATCACGCGACTCTGCCATCTCATCGGTGAACGTCTCGGCAATCGCTCCGAGACGATACGCGTGTTCCGCTTCGATCGTCGGTATTGGATGGACCATGGTGCCGGAAGGGTCGTGTAATGGCATCGGGTGTTTGGCCGGCAGGAATAACCGCCGTCCTTTGTTGACGATACCATGCACCCGGGGGTCACCAACTGGGAGCATCCCTAGAGAATTCGTGCCGATGTGAACATCTGAATGAAACGGGTGAGGAGATCCGCAGGGTGTTACGAGATGCGTTCGAGCAGCGCGACCGGCGCGCGGCTCAGCACGCGCGCGAGCGGGAGGACCCGGCGGCCGTTCAAGGATTCGGCGGTGATGATCTCTCCGGTCAATAGATGCCGGAACTCGCCAAGCGTGGGCCAGGGAGGGGCCGTGATCCAGCTGTCTTCCCACACCGACGAACCCATGGGCGCGTGTTTGCTGTCTGGATTCAACGTGGCGACCAATCGAGGCACGACAGTGACCAGCGCCTGATGTTGATACAGACGGGCAAAGGCGCAGATATGTTGTTTCTTGCTGCCCCCGCATTCCAGTTGCAAATACTCTCCCTGCTGGAAAAGGTCAGGGTGCAGGCGGCGGTATTCCAAACCCGCCATAATCGTATACATCTTCACCCTGGCATCGTGTGCCTGTTCAAACAACCCTCGCGCGAATTCGGCACGGTCAGGACCGAGGCGCGACAGGGTCGCACGAAGTTCTTCCGCCATCTCCGACCGAATGCGGTAATCAACGGGACCGCGGTTGTCCGGATCGACGAGGTGGAACGACCAGAGCTCGGTGCCTTGGTAAAAATCCGGCACGCCGGGCGCGGCAATCTTCAACACCAACTGGCTCAGGGAATTATAGAGTCCATAGCGAGCGATCCGCTCCTGAAACGGCAGAAAGTCTTCGAGGAACCGATTGGACGGTGACCGCTCCAGCGCGCCTTCAACAAACGTCTGCACGGAGTGATCGTAGGCCGGGCTCGGGTTGATCCAACTGGTGTGCGCTTTGGCCTCGTGCACGGCTTTTTGCATGTAACGCTGAATGCGTCCACAGAATTCCTGATAGGCCTCGTCTCCCATGGCTTCGAGCGGCCAGGCGCCCACGAGCGTTTGATAGAAGAGATACTCGTCGTTGCGGTCGGGCATCCGCTCGCCTTCGCTCTCCTTGCAGAGGTGGCGGTTCAGGCGGTTCCAACGGCTCACCTTGAGCTTCCATTCCTGCGGGATCTCCGACAGCACATTGATCCGCGCGCGCATGTCTTCGCTCCGCTTCGTGTCGTGCGTGGACGACGCCGAGAGCGAATGCGGCCACCGGCCCTGCCGCTCCCACATCCGCCTATGAAACTCTTCCACAGAAAGTCCGAACTGCTCCGGCTCGCCGCCGACCTCGTTCAAGGAGACCAGGCGATGATAGCGGTAGAACGCGGTGTCTTCGACCCCCTTGGCCGTCACCGGACTGGTCGTCTGCTGAAATTTCATGACGAAGCGGATCTGCTCTTCCTGATCCTCCTTGGTGCGGGTTTCACGCTGCTGTAAGAGAATCGAGCGGATGAAATCAAATACCTGGCCGCTGATGGCGGGATTTCGTCGCTTTGCGCGGGCCACGGCCATATGAATGTAGGCGCGATCGCGGTCGGCCACCGTGTGCACACCCTCTGTCACATACGTCCTGTAGACGGGAAAGCAGGCAATGATCTCCCGGATGGCATGCGTCAGGCTGTTCAACGTAAAGTCGCGAGAGCGCCGGTCGCGCTCGGAAATGCCGTTGAGTTGATGACCCAGCACGTTGATTTCGCTTGCCATCGAGACCTGCATGATCAGCTGCTTGCAGGCATACACCAGATCGCCATAATCGTCGTCACGGCCGGTAACCTTGGCATACAATGACGTGAAGAATTTTTCGTTGGCGCCGGCCACGAACAGGCCGTTCACGTGATTGAGGAAATCGTAGCCGGTCGTCCCCTGGACGGGCCAAGCTTCGGACAACGGCTCATCTTTGCCGAGAATCTTCTCCACGACAATACACAGTGGTGCCTGGGAGCCATCCGGAGGCGTCGTCAACTCGCGCAGGTGATGCAGATAGCGGACGGGGTCGTACAGCCCGTCCACGTGATCGATGCGACAGCCTCGGACGATGCCCTGCCGCACGAAC
>Ga0207679_10003116_pt1 | contig 10262 bp, 7 predicted proteins | sample KBSC73metaG_FD_184320 | JGI IMG/M metagenome (GOLD analysis project Ga0207679, IMG submission 184320) | Corn rhizosphere microbial communities from Kellogg Biological Station, Michigan, USA - KBS C7-3 metaG (SPAdes) (version 2) | ecosystem: Host-associated > Plants > Roots > Rhizosphere > Soil ...
TGGAAATATTTGTTCTTGCGGAAAGTTGATGTTTTTCGTAAAATAGTACTCGTTTGTGATCATGCCAATCGTGCCATCCTGGTTAATGGTAAATGCAAAGTTATTTTTTGTATCGGCAGAGAGTAAGTCACGCCCCAGTGTAGTATTTGTGTATGACTCCTGGATCATGCCTGCGAGGGTTGGCAGCACATCGATCTGTGATGACACTTCATTTCTTTTTTGAGGGTGCAGTAGGTATGGTGCATAAAATAAGAGAGGAACATGCTCGTCGGTTAATCGTTGCTCTGTCCAGGTAGTTGGATACATTTCCTTTGCATTACCGGATACTCCATGGTCACCGATAAAAACAAAAATGGTGTTGTGAAAATAGCTCTCTTTGGAAGCAGCGTCCATAAATTTCTGGAAACAATAATCGGAATACCGGAAACTGTTGAATTCATTTATCGATTCAAAACCGTATTTCTGCAGTGTATCAAGAGGAATATTTGATTTTTCAAAATCACTGTCTTCCAAAGGAATCATAAAAGGCCGGTGATTATCGGCCGTTTGAATAATAGCAAAGAAAGGTCTGGTCTGATTTTTCAATTTGTCATTTGCCTCGAGAAAAAGGTTTTTATCGCTGATGCCCCACACATTTATTTTAGGCGACCGGAATTTTCCTTCTGTGACCATTTGAAGCCCGTCGATGTTTTGTAATAGGCCCTGGAAATTGTTGAACTCCGGATCACCTCCCAAAAAATAATATTTATTATATCCTTCAAAGCTATTAATGATGGTATGCTGACGAACTGCAAGAGGATTCCGTGTAGAAAATTTATACAGTTGTGCATCCGGGATACCTGTTAACACGGCGAATAGCCCACGGGCGGTCCCATAATGGGGAGAGAAACATCGTTCAAAAAAGATCCCATTATTACACATTTCATTGAAGAATGGTGTTGAATTGAGCGGATTGCCACTCATACTGCTTTTGTACATGCTGAAAGATTCACACAAAACCAGCACAACGTTTGGACGGCTTTCCAAAGAATTACTACCAGGCATAACTTCCCTCTTGTAATTGAACCTGTCTTTTTCTGGCAATTGCATCCAGTCGGCCATCAAAGGGAAATATTCCCGCGCTTTGGGTTCATTGTAGGCGGGGCGACGAAACCGTAGGGTCGCAAAAAAATTTTGCAGGGGATTCAATGCCAGGTACGATTTGAAGTTATCATGAAGTAGAAATGCTCGCTTCCAGGTAAGTGGCACAAAGGTGACACTTCCATAAACAAACAAACCAAGAAAGATGGTAGCAACTATAAACCACTTGCGTTTATAAGGAATGCCAAGCCCATCCGTCCTTGCAATAACCGTCCAATGGCTCCTGCGGAACATCCACCTGAAAAAAAGTACAGCTACGATCAATCCCATCAACATCCATGTCATCGGGTAAGTTTGCCAGAGCATTTGCAAAGCAATCTTGCTATCCTCATAAAAATTTAAAGCACCCGCATCAAGTCTTGTATTGTTGTAAGAAAAATTACCAAAATCTGCAGCAAAAAAGAAAAACGTCAGAAATGTCATGATTGCCAGGTACCAGGTCCACCATTTTTTATTTCGCGTGGAATAAAATGGAGAAAATCTTGGGATAAGGCTAAAGAAAATGATCGGCAACAAGATAATAGCGATCCAGCGCAGATCATAGCGAATACCCAACCAAAATGATGGCAGCAGGTCGCCAAAAGAAAGATCTCTGGGTTTAAAAGCAAAAAAGGTTGCCAACCTGAATAGGCTAAAAATGAGTAAAAAAATAACGAAGAGATTTACGACCCACAGAATGGTCTTAGGTATTTTTAATCTTATCAGCATAATGTCACGTCGGTGGAATGCAGTCTAATCCCGTTCAAAAAAGGACTACAAAAGAAGGCTTTTTCATCGGTTTCAACAATGATTTCTTGTTAATTTTTGCGCTTGAGATCGTCCCGCGATTTGGGGGTTGAAATCTGACCGAAATAGTTTCGGCGGCTTCTTACATTTGTAATTCTGCATGAACAACCTGATGACCATACTCCAGACTCTTGACCGGTTCGACAAATGGCTGTTTCAAAAGATCAATGGACAATGGACAAATCCGCTTTTTGATTCTGTTTTCCCCTTTTTAAGGCAATCCAATATCTGGATGCCACTCTACCTGTTCCTGTTTGTATTTGTTGGCCTTAATTTCAAAAAAAACAGTTGGTGGTGGGTAATTTTCTTTGTATGTACAGTCGCTCTAACTGATCTGACCGGTACTAATGTTTTCAAGCATTCATTTGAAAGGTTACGACCTTGTCGCGATCCCGCTTTTGCTTCTTCGGTCCGGTTGATCATTAAAGAATGTGCCGGTGGTTCCAGTTTTATTTCCAATCATGCCGCCAATCATTTTGGACTAGCTACTTTTCTGTATTTTACTTTAAGACATTATTTTCCGAAATGGGTATGGATTGCGTATCTGTGGGCAGCGGCGATAAGCTACTCCCAGGTATATGTTGGAGTTCATTACCCACTTGATGTTGTCTGCGGAGCCTTACTTGGTATCATCTTTGGTTTATTCACAGCTATGTTTTTTAATAAAAAGTTTGGATTTGTTAACTTCGACACACAACCAACCGTTACTCATTAATGGATATAATCATTCTCGCATGCCTCATACTAATAAACGGTTTATTTGTGATGTCGGAAATTGCACTGGTTTCTGCCCGCAAGACGCGTCTGGAGAATCAGGCTGAAAAGGGTGACCGTAAAGCAAAAATTGCATTAGACCTTTCCAACAACCCTGAAATATTTTTATCAGCTGCACAGATCGGTATCACGCTTATTGCTATCCTTACAGGTGTGTATTCCGGTGAACGATTCGGAAAAAATTTGCAGCCCGTTGTCGAAAAAATTGAGATATTACGACCTTATGCCGCGACCATCGCCACAACGATCATAGTCATCATCGTCACTTTTCTCTCTATCATATTTGGCGAACTTATACCAAAAAGGATTGGACTGTTAAAAGCAGAAAAGATCGCGAAACTTGTTGCCGGGCCAATGCTGGTATTTGCGAAGGTCACTCACCCAATTGTGTGGCTGCTGAACTTTGTAAGCAACCTTTTTTTCACCCTGTTTAATATCAAACGATCTAAAACCGATGCTGTAACTGAAGAAGAGATCAAAGCCATGGTCACCGAGGGAACTGAAGCAGGAACAATTGATGAAGCCGAGCAGGAGATCATCGAACGCGTTTTCCATCTGGGCGACCGGAACATTACTTCATTGATGACTCATCGCAGCGATATCGTCTGGTTCAACCTTGATGATAATGAAGAAAGGATGAAACAGAAAATCATCAACGAGCGTCATTCTATATACCCTATCTGTGATGGCGACATTGATCAGTTAAAAGGAATCATCTCGATCAAAGATCTGTACGTTGCCGATGATTCGACCATGTTCAAAGACCTGATGAAACCAGCACTGTTTGTGCCGGAAAATAATTCGGCCTACCAGGTCTTGGAAAAGTTTAAAGAGTCACAACAACATTCCGCGTTTATTGTTGACGAATATGGAACGATACTGGGCATGATTACTATCAACGATATCCTGGAAGCCATCGTAGGTGATATTCCTCAACCTGATTTACAGGACTACAGCATAAAGAAGCGTGAAGACGGTTCATACCTGATCGATGGTCAGATCCCCTTTTATGATTTTCTTTCTTACTTCGATAAAGCGGACTGGATGGGTGAAGGGGAACACGAGTTTGATACCCTGGCTGGTTTTATTCTTCATGAACTGGAACGCATTCCCCAAACGGGAGATAAAATGGAATGGCGTGGGTTCAACTTTGAGATCATCGACATGGATGGTCACCGCATCGATAAGATCTTAGTAAATGTCAGTAAGGCCATTGAGGATGAAATGGAGTGAACAACAAATGTCGAATAAAGAACAAGGAATGACGAAGTAAAAAATTGCCATTATCATAACCAACCTTTTTCCATGACTAAAGAATTTGACCTCGATGAGAGATTAATCAATTCGCTTCTGCCATTATTGACATATCTGAAGCCTTACCAAAAACATTTGCGGGTAATCACATTACAGGACGATTAGTCAGATCGGGAACCTCGCCGGCCTTGCATCATGGAGAAGCTCAAAGTGCCGGATCAGGAAATGATTTTATTCATAAAATGAAAGTTTCTGCAAAAGAGCTGTTGGAAACATTCAACTGCCTCCGGTTGATTAGCAGAAAAAAATGGCATAGTGAGGAAATACTGGCACATACTCTAGACGAAAACAAGCAATTAATTTCCATTTTTGTAAAAAGTATTGAACCCGCTCAGAAGAACAATCAAACCAAGAAATAACGTCCTTGGTCATTCAACATTCCTTGTTCCTTGTTCAATATTCAGAACTGAAAGCTTGCTTCTGTCTTAGGATAATCCAATTTATCACTTTGCCTCTTGCCTCCGATGGTGCAATGAATGATGTTGATCTGCTGATCTGAAAAATCATGGAGGATAGAATTGGTGACATCAATTTTTTTTACTGCAGGAACATTATCAACCTGGAAATAACTGTAAACAGCTTCATCCTCTTTTTCAAAGCCAACGTATGAGAGGCTTGAGGATTTGTTATCGGCCTTCACAGATAAGCGTTTCTTTATATAATCGCTTACGAGTTTATCCATCGCTGATTTATCAGGAGGATTTACCAGGTCGACTTTTGTCTTATAATTTTTTTCAAGAGTGGCCTCAAAATCGTTGGTAAATATCTTGCAACTGATCTCAAGTGTTTTATCGGTAGGATTGTGATTTATTTCCACCACGCTGATGTAATACGGATGAAGCCAGCCTTTCTCGGAGGGTGTCTTAGATAAAGGGACAAGGAACAAGAAACAAGGAACAAGAAACCATTTATGTATTGATAGTACCATTGAAAAAAATATTTTTTCATTTGCAAAACTCTGGATTATTTTGACCCGCTGTTTGTGAAAAGCGTTAAAATTACTGCATTTAATAAACGGCGCTGAGAAAACTATTATGAGTGATTTTGGCTTTTATTTTAGCCTGGGGTGGGAACATATTGTCAGCTGGGAAGCTCTCGACCACCAGCTCTTTATATTAGCCTTAGCGGCGATCTATCTATTAAAAGACTGGCGACAGGTTTTGGTTCTGGTTACTGCGTTTACGATTGGCCATTCGCTTACACTTGCATTAACGGTTTTCAACATCATTCATTTCCCCTCAACATGGATCGAATTTCTGATCCCATGCACCATTGTTGCAACAGCCATCACTAATTTGTTTCAAAGAAATTTTACACCAAGATCAATACGGATCAACTATTTCTTAGCTCTTTTTTTTGGATTGATACACGGGATGGGGTTTGCGAATAAATTGCGCTACATTTTAGCAGAGGATCAAAGCATTGGATGGAGTTTGTTTGGATTTAACGTAGGACTGGAAGCCGGGCAAATTGCTGTGGTGATGGTCGTGTTAGCTCTATCCTATCTGTTTGTGCATTTATTAAAAGTGGATCGCAGGGAGTGGGTGATCTTTGCTTCTGCAGCAGCATTTGGAGTAGCAGCCCAGATGGCCCTACAGAGGATCCCGCAGTGAGTGGTGAATGGTGAGTAGCTGGTGGGAATGGAAATGAATAATGAGTAATCAGTAATGAGTGGTGAGTACGATTGACGATTGACGATTCACGTCTGACGTCTCACGATGATGAATAGAATTACCGAACGTGCAAGTGTCCGAAGGACTCCCTTCGGAGAGTGACACAACCGGCGTCTAATAGCAATTCAAAAGTTGACAATTTAAAATAAAATCAAAATGAGAAGACCATTCCTTTTTATTTTTTCATGTTTTGTAATATTCAACCTGAAGGCACAGGACATTGAAAACAATTCGGCCTCTAATCACGGCAATAAGTTTGAGCAATTAGGGACGATATTGCCTACACCAAATGAATATCGCACAGCGAGCGGCGCGCCGGGGCCAAAATACTGGCAGCAACGCTGTGACTACGATATCAAATGCGACCTCGATGAGGCGAACCTCAAACTTACAGGCAGTGAAAACGTGACTTACTATAACAATTCTCCAGATATACTCACATACCTGTGGTTACAGCTCGACGAAAATCAGCATAGCAACATGAACAATGCAAACTACCAGAACAGTAGTGCGATGCAAAAGCAATCAACTGACGTTGCACTCGACCGGTTACAAGGCGAAAAAGATGATAACGGGTTTGGAGATAAAATAACAAAGCTTACTGATGTTACCGGAAAATCATTACACTATACCGTCAATAAGACAATGATGCGTATCGAATTGCCGGCTCCGTTAAAACCGGGGCAAAAGTTTGTTTTCAATGTTGACTGGAATTATAAAATTTCTAACCGCATGCAGCAAGGTGGTCGTGGTGGTTATGAATATTTCCCTGAGGATGGTAATTATCTTTTCACAATGGCGCAATGGTATCCGCGTCTTTGTGTTTATAGTGATTTCCAGGGTTGGCAGAATCATCAATTTACCGGTCGTGGGGAGTTCGCATTGACGTTTGGAAACTTTAAAGTGCAGATGACAGTACCCGCTGATCACGTGGTAGGCGCGACGGGTGAATGTCAGAATTACCAGCAAGTGTTGAGTCCGTCACAACTTTCCCGCTGGCAGAAAGCCCAGGCAGCAAAAGAGCCGGTTGAAATTGTCACACTTGATGAAGCAAAAACAAAAGAAAAAACGAAAGGCACTCAAAAGAAAACTTACATTTTTAAAGCAGATAATGTTCGTGATTTTGCCTGGGGCTCTTCAAGGAAATTTATCTGGGACGCGATGCCCGCTTATGTGGAAGGGAAAAAAGTGATGTGTATGAGCTATTATGGGAAGGAAGCGTACAACCTTTATCGCAAGTTCTCAACAAAAGTTGTTGCACATACTATAAAGACGTATTCAAAATTCACGATCCCCTACCCTTACCCTGTTGCCCAAAGTGTGGAAGCGGCTAATGGTATGGAGTATCCAATGATCTGTTTCAATTTTGGCCGCACCGAAAAAGATGGTTCTTATAGTGAAAGCACAAAGTATGGAATGCTTGGTGTTGTAATCCATGAAGTAGGCCATAACTTTTTCCCGATGATCATCAACAGCGACGAACGCCAATGGACGTGGATGGATGAAGGCCTCAATACTTTTTGTGAATATTTGACAGAAGAGCTGTATGATAATAAATTTCCTGTAACAAGAGGTCCTGCGTATACGATCAGGGACTACATGAAATTACCAAAAGATCAGCTGGAGCCGATCATGACAAACTCTGAAGATATTATTGGCTTTGGACCCAATGCTTATTCCAAACCGGCAACAGGTTTAAACATGTTGAGGGAGACCATAATGGGCCGCCAACTTTTTGACTATGCATTTAAAGAATATGCAAGGCGCTGGGCATTTAAGCATCCCACGCCCGCAGACTTTTTTCGCACCTTAGAAGATGCGAGCGGCGAAGATCTTGATTGGTTTTGGAGAGGATGGTTTTATGGAATTGAACCGTGTGATATCTCTCTTGACACAGTAAAATATTTTAAGGCCGATGTCAATGCGATCCCTTCTCTGACAAAAGACTCAACGGTGATGAGAAATCTTGATAAGCCAAGAGTAAATTCTTTTGAGGATGTTTCCAAAATACGCAACCGTGAAGACAAGAACATCACTTTCCTCACTGATGCTGATACTTCATTGAGAGATTTTTACTGGAAATATGACAGAAATGTTGAAAAATATGATTCAACCAAATATGCGGTTACTCTCTCTCCTCAAAATGAAGAACTAGACGCCGATGGTAAAACCAAATATGAAAACAAGAACGTGTATGAACTTACCTTCAGCAATAAAGGTGGTTTGGTGATGCCGATCATTGTTGAATGGACATACAAAGACGGAACAAAAGAAGTGGACAGGATACCCGCGCAGGTTTGGAGGTTGAATGAAAAGAAAGTAGTGAAGACCTTTGTAAAGGATAAAGAAGTAGCAAGTATCAAATTAGACCCGATGCGCGAAACGGCAGATATTGATGAAAGTAACAATAGCTGGGGAACGATTGCTGAACCAACAAAGTTCCAGATGTTTAAGGCAAAACAGGGAGCTGCTCGCGGGCAAACCCCGGGAGGTATCAATCCTATGCAAAAGGCACAGGAAAGAAAAGCATTTTAAGAGTCTATCCATATTAAGGCAAGAAAACCACCTTCATTCGGGGGTGGTTTTCTGCTTTTATGGCGGCAGCAGCCGACCGTCTTTATAAAAAGGTCAAACAGTCAATAATTCACCACATAGGCACAGTAGAAAACATAGGGTCACATAGAACTAATTCGAATTTGTGAATGTTTGAGACAGGTTTGTGCAAGAGCTGTTAAAAAATCTGTGTGTCTATATGTGATGGAATGTGCCTGCTAAATAATTCAGCACATAAGCAAAGTAGAAACACAGTGACACATAGAGCAGCTCTTAGTAACTCGTACTTCCGTCTCTTACTTTGATCTTTTTCTTGCCGGAATTCTTTTTTTCGTAGTCAAGAACGGCCTGGGGTTTGGTCATTGCTTTTTTTGCGGCAGTGTCAGATTTTTTTGCAGAGTTATCAGTAACATCAAGAGGCTTCAGGTCATCATCATTTTTACTGTCACCCGTTGCAGGTTTATCCAGAAACCATTTTTCTGTTTTTGTAATAGTGCCGGAATTCGGGTCGTAATATTTCCAGGTTCCATGCTTTAATGTAAAGCCCTCTAGTTTTACAATCTGGGTTCCTACAATTTTTGTGGGATCGTTTACATCATACACTGCAACGGTATCATATGGATTATCCGGGTTTACCGCTTTCCAGCTTTCTTCTCTGATAAGATCGCCAATATTTGAATAATACTGGCATTTGCCATCCTTATTGCCCCAGCGATAATTTTCAACCGCGATGAGGTCACCATCCAGCGAATACTGTCTCCAGGTCCCATCCCTTTTGTCATTCAAAAAATAACCCTCTTCTTCATAACCCCGTTCACCGTGATTGTCGTCGACATGTATTACCCAGGGACCTTGTTTCTTCCCTTTCATATCGATCCTGTTTAACGTATCACCTTTAGGGCCGATAATAAAATTTTTATACTGACCAAAACCAGTAAGGGAAACGAGCAATATTAAAACAAAAATAAATCGCATAGATTAGTAGTTTGAAATGCGCCAGCACACAAGCCATGCAATTTACTAACGAAAAACGACTGCTTTTATGTTTCGAAAGTTAAAATTCCATTTCCCCCTGTTCAGGTTCAGGATTTTACTTATTTCAGTTTTTACTTGTGCATTGTTCATTCGTATATCCATTTTCGCACAGGTAAAACCTACTCCTGCGGGAGAAAGAATGAAAAGCGTGGAACAACGACTTGCGCTGGAAAAAAGGTCAATCGTAAACGATGTGAAATTCCGCAGTATTGGTCCAAACATTATGAGCGGTCGCGTAGTGGATGTGGATGTAAATCCTGCTGATCCGACGGAATTCTACATTGCCTATGCCACGGGTGGTTTATGGCATACAACAAATAATGGTCAAAGCTTCACTTCAATTTTCGACAGTCTTGACGTTCTCTTCATCGGGGACATTGCTGTTAATTGGAATTCTTCACCAAGGATCATTTGGGTCGGGACGGGTGAAGTGAACAGCAGTCGGTCCTCCTATGCTGGCATTGGCATTTATAAAAGCAGTGATAACGGCAACCACTGGGAATATCTTGGCCTCCCTGAATCACATCATGTCGGAAAAATTCAATTGCATCCGTCAAATGAAAACATTGCATGGGTTGCGGCATTGGGACATCTTTATTCACCCAATAAAGAACGCGGTGTTTATAAAACAGCAGATGGTGGTAAGACATGGAAGCAAACACTATTTATTGACGATACAACGGGTGCTGTTGACATTGATATCAACCCAAAAGATCCAAACGAGCTATACGCCGCTATGTGGAGCAGGAGCCGGAGTGCGTGGAAATTTAAAGAAAGCGGCTCTACAAGTGGCATCTTTAAGAGCAACGATGGGGGTGAAACATGGAAAAAAATTTCGGGCGACCGTTCAGGGTTCATGAAGGGTGAAAAAATTGGAAGGATCGGAGTAGCTGTTTACCCGGAAAATCCTTCCATTGTTTATGCAATTGTTGATAATAACATGATAAAACCTGATACAGGAACAAAGCCGGCAGATACATTTTATCA
>Ga0207679_10003121_pt1 | contig 10247 bp, 6 predicted proteins | sample KBSC73metaG_FD_184320 | JGI IMG/M metagenome (GOLD analysis project Ga0207679, IMG submission 184320) | Corn rhizosphere microbial communities from Kellogg Biological Station, Michigan, USA - KBS C7-3 metaG (SPAdes) (version 2) | ecosystem: Host-associated > Plants > Roots > Rhizosphere > Soil ...
ACAATCTTCACGTCGGACTCGGACAGACCTGCTGTGGACAGCATGCGCACGAGCGCGTAGTGCGCTGACGTGTCACGCGGCAACGTGACGCGCTTTCCTCGCAAATCCGCCACCCGTGAAATTCCCGCGGACCGTTTGCCGACGATGCGGTAGAGGCCCTCGGCGACGGTGAACAGGATTCGAACGTTGGGCGTGCCGGCGATCAGGAATTGCGTCTCGGCGTTGGTCGCGGCATGCGCGCTGCCATTGGCGAGGTTTCTCACGCCACCGTTGATAACGCGGAATCCGGCACCTTGCGGTCCGTTGCCGGCGACGTAAACGGGACCGCCTTCGATCGTCGTCGTGCTGACGGCAACCGTGACTGGCGCATCGGCAGCTAACGGGACGGACGGCGGTGCAGGATTCGCGCCCTGGCCGCTGAGCGCCAGCGATGCGCATAACACATAGAGTGCGATCAGCGTCGCGCCACGTACACCGAAACAGGTCATAGGTTGAGACGCTCCGGGCGTGTATTCTCGCAGACTCTATAATGACTTCGCGAATACGCGACGACACCGGGTGTGATTTTCCGTTAGTCGGTGCAGAAAATCACACCCGGTGTCTTAATGCTCGGAGCGCTGATGAGACCTGCGCCTGCCCTCGTGACCGTGTTTCTGTTGGCCACCCTCGCGGTACCCGCCGCCGCGCAGGCTCCTGATGGCGCCGCGGTGTTCCAGGCAAACTGCGCTTCCTGTCACGTGAACCCCGCGCCCGATTCCCGCGCGCCAACCCGCGAGGTCCTTGCGCAGATCGCGCCCGAGAGCATCATGGTCGCGCTCACCAGCGGTCAGATGTTCCGCCAGGGATCGGCATTGACCGACGCCGAACGCCGCGCGGTTGCCGCATTCCTGGCGGGCCGGCCAGTTGGGACAGCGGCGCCGCCGTCCAACGCTGGCACGTGCACGGCCAAGGCGCCTGCGATCACGGCCGCGGATCTGACCAACGGTTGGAATGGGTGGGGCGGCTCCGGCGCAACGAACACACGTTTTCAGTCGGCTGATCAGGGCGGCCTCACGGCGCCGATGATTCCGCGTCTGAAGTTGAAATGGGCCTTCGGATTTCCCGGTGTCAGCTCCGCACGCTCGCAGCCCGCGATCCTCGGCAACCGATTGTTCGTCGGCAGCGAGAGCGGCGACCTCTTCGCGCTCGATGCGAAGAGCGGCTGCACGTACTGGATGTTCCACACGAAGGCGGGCATTCGGACGGCACCGTCGGTTGGACCTTACAAGCGCGCGAACGGCACGAACGGCTTCGCTGTCTATGTGGCGGACGGCGGTGCCAACGCATACGCCGTCGATACCGAGACGGGTCAAGAGATCTGGAACCGCAAGATGGACGATCACGTCTACGCCAAGTCGACCGGATCGCTGACCGTGTACGACGGCCGCGTCTACGTACCGGTCGCTGGCGTGGGCGAAGAAGGCCAGGGCGGATCGTCCAAGTACGAGTGCTGCACGTTCAGGGGCAGCGTCAGCGCGCTCGATGCAAACACCGGCGCACTGATCTGGAAGACCTACACGATGGAAGAGCCCAAGCCGCGCGGGAAAAACAAAGACGGCGTTCAGCTCTGGGGGCCGGCGGGCGCCGGCATCTGGGCTGCTCCAACCGTCGACGCTCGCCGGCGCGCGATTTACGTCGCGACCGGCAACGCCTATTCCGAGCCGAACTCGAAGACGAGCGACGCGGTCGTGGCGTTCGACATGGCGACCGGGAAAATCCTGTGGACCTTCCAGCCGACGCAGGACGTCTGGGTGGGCGGCTGCAAGCGAGGCGATGAGAATCCCAACTGCCCGAACGATCTCGGTCCCGACCACGATTTCTCGATGTCGCCTGTACTTGCCAAGCGTACCAACGGCTCGGACATCCTCATCGTCCAGCAGAAGTCAGGCATGGCCTACGCAATCGACCCTGACAAGCAGGGGGCGCTCGTGTGGCAATACAAGACGAGCGACGGCGCGGGCCTTGGTGGCCAGTGGGGCGCGGCCGCTGACGCACGGCAGGTGTACTTCAGCATCAACGGTCCGGCCAGAGCAGCGGGCGGCCTCCGCGCAGTGAACGTGGACACCGGCGCGGTCGCCTGGTCGAAGGACGCCGAGGCACGGCTCTGCGGCACCGAGCGTGGATGCAGTCAGGCGCAGGGCGCAGCGGTCACCGCGATCCCTGGCATCGTGTTCTCGGTCTCGATGGACGGCGGCATCCGCGCGCACGCCGCCGACGACGGGACCACCGTCTGGTCGTTCAACACCAACCAGGAGTTCCAGACCGTCAATGGCGTGAAAGCCAAGGGCGGCGCCATCGATGGTCCCGGAGTCGTCGTCTCCGGCGGGATGGTCTACGTCAACTCGGGGTACGTGAGTCTGATCGGACGCCCGGGAAACGTGCTGCTCGCGTTCGCCGTTGAGTAGGCTGGGTCTTGCTTTTTAGACCCGACGCGTAGGCCGCGTCCTGCTCTTTGGACCCGGCGTAGCTAGAACGAGTATCTGACCTCCCCGACCACCTGGCGCTTGATGATGTCGCCGAAGATGTGTTGCTGCACTTCGCTGTTCAGCAGGTTGTTGATCTTGAGACTCGTGACAAGACGATCCTGCGACCACTTCACTCCAAGTCCCAGATTCACCAGCGTGAACGCGTCGGTCGTGCCGGCGTAGCGCTGATCCAGCACGTCCTGCCAGTAGGCCGAGTCCGTGTAGTTGACGCTCAGGTTTCCGAAATACCTCTCGTAATTGCCGTTGAAGCCGATGTTGAACTTATTGTTCGCCGGAAAGTTGATCTCGCTCGGATCGAAGCCCTCCACATCGGGATCGGCCTGGTAGGAGTAGTTCGTAAACACGCTGAGGTGGCGATTGACGACCGCGTCCACACCAAGCTCGATGCCCTTGTCATGCACCGTTCCAAGATTCTGATACGTGAAGAGCGAGGGCAGCCCTGGTGGTGGAATCAGGTTCAACACGAACGTCGGAATCTGTGGAGGCCACGTGACCGGCGGATTGGTTGCCGTGTAGCGTCCGGCCTGCGTAAAGAAGATCCCGTCATCAGTAGTGTTCCAATACACCGCCGCCGTCACGGTGGCGCGCCTGTTCAACACGCCCGTGTAGCCGATCTCGTAAGCCGTCATCGACTCCTGTTTGAGGTCGGGGTTGCCGACAGCGCGGAACGGGAATACAAAGGCCGAGAGCGCCGGTGAGATCGCGCTGAGATTGGCCTGGTTCAGGAGGACGACGTCGAGGTTGTTGTTGATGAAGGACGGCGCTCTGAACGCACGGTTGAACGAGACGCGAAAAGTCTGATTCAGCGACGGCTTGTACATGAACGTCGTGCGCGGCGAGAACACCGCGTTGTCGATCGACGAGAATTTGTCGACCCGTCCCCCGATCACCCATCTGAACCGATCGCTGAGAAAGATCTCGTCCTGCGCGTAGGCGCCGCCCTCGTTGCGATTGTCGCCGTTGGGAGCGATCGAGATGTCGAAGCTGTTGTGACGGTAGTTGCCGCCATAGGTCAGGATGTGACGTGACCCCAGCGTTCGCAGATCGGAGGCCTCGATGTCGAACGTTTTCGTGTCGAAGATCAACGGCAGGAACTGACCGGACAGATCTCGAGAGAGCAGGTTCGTCGCGTCGCCGTTGAGGATGTTCGTGAAGAAGGCGATGCGGCGGCCGCCCTTCTGGTAGCGGCCGCTGAAATAGGTCAGCGTCGATCCGCTGTCGACGTCGAAGGGACCGATGCCGCTGTGGATCATGCCCTCGGTGCCGGCGACACCTCCCGAGAAGACGAGCGTCGCCGAATTGTCCAGCGCGTAATCCACGCGTGCGTCGAACTTGGGTTGGGCCGTGCCCTTGTTCGTGTAGGGCGGGTAGGGCGTGTTGAACGAATTCGGGATGGTCCCGGTCGGTCGCGGCAACGGGTCCTGGGAGAAGTAACCGGCCGACAACTTGTAGGCCCACTTGTCGTTGACGGCCTGGGCGTGCGTTCCATTGACATAGAACAGTCCGCCGGTGCCGTTGTCGACGCCGGTCGCGTCGCGGTCGAAGAAACCGGCCCCAATCGTCAACGATTCACCGCGACCAGTGGCGGCCAGCTCGCGTGGCGACAGCGTGATGACGTTGACGACGCCGGTCATGGCATTGGCGCCCCACACGGCGGAGGCCGGTCCGCGGATGACTTCGATCTGTTTGATCTCGCTCGGATTCGTGGGGACGAGATCCCACATCACCATGCCGAAGAAATCGAGATACACGCTCCTGCCGTCCACGAGCGCGAGTTGCGAGGTGGCCAGCGTGGACGTGGCACCGCGTGTGGTGATGTTGACGTCGCGGGCCGTGAGCTGTGAGATGTTGATGCCGGGCACGGCGCGCAGGAGATCGCCCATATTGGTCGCGGGCGTGTTCTGAATCGTTTCGTTGGTGATCACGCTGACCGAGGCGGGCGCGTTCACGAGCTGCTGATCGGTTCTCGAGGCGGTCACGACGATCTGCTCTTCGAAGGACACGGGGTGATCGGGGTCCTGTGCCTGATCGGCGGGAGCCGGTTGTGGCGCCGCCGGTTGCTGAGCGGACGCCGGGAGTGCGAGCGCCAGCACGAGGCCAGCGGCGAGGAAGCGCAGGCGCATGTCAGATCGTCTCCTTGAGGAAGGAAGAGTTCAGCTGGGGAATGATATGATGATCGCTTGCCGCGCCCGTAGCTCAGTTGGATAGAGCGCCGGACTTCGAATCCGTAGGTCGCAGGTTCGAGTCCTGCCGGGCGCGCCATTCGCGGCGCGCAAGGTCAAGGGCCAAAAAGTCAAAGGTGAGGCCGGACGCTCACCGCCACTTTGATGTTGGGCAGTTGACTTTTATCTTGAGCGAGCGAGCAATGCGAGCGAGCGAAGCGCCCGTAGCTCAGCTGGATAGAGCGTTGGCCTCCGGAGCCAAAGGCCGCAGGTTCGAATCCTGCCGGGCGCGCCAATGCTCGCTGCGCGAGCAAAGTCAAAGGGCAAGAGTCAAACGTAGGGGCTTCGCTGCCGGCGATTGAATTGATATAAAGGATCAGCGCTTCTGAATTCCGCCTCCTGACTTCTGCATCCGCGCGTCACACCTCTGGGCCGCTAGCTCAATTGGCAGAGCAGCAGACTCTTAATCTGCGGGTTGAAGGTTCGATTCCTTCGCGGCTCACCACTTTTCGGCGTTTACTACAGCCTAACTACAGCCTAACCCTCGGCGGCGAGGAGGGTGTCGATCTGGCGGGCAGCTTCCTGCTGAAGCGCAGGGAGGACGTGGGAATAGGTGTCCAGGGTCAGGCTGATCTGCGAGTGACCCAACGTTTCCATGACTACCCTCGGGTGAACGCCCTGAGCCAATAACAGCGAGGCGCAGGTATGACGGAGATCGTGGATCCGGATTCTGGGCAGTTTCGCGGCTGCGAGAATGTCCTTGAATGCCCGACGCACATTGCGCTCATCGAGCGGTGTTCCTGAAGTGCTTGTAAACACGAGTCCAGAGTCATTCCATCGGCCCCCAGCCGCCAACCGTTCCTCAAGTTGCTTGGTCCGATGGCCTTTCAGCACCCTTGCAGCAATTTTCGGCAACGCAATCGCCCTGCGACTCCGCTCACTCTTCGGTTCCACGAATTGCAGCTACCCATCGATTCGCTGGTGCGCGGCGACAATTAGATCTGCCGCCCGTGTTGCCTCATTTCGAAATGCTACCGCCGAACAGGATCGATCGGTGTGCGTTCTGAACGGCCAGCGCCGGAGCGCCGACAGGCGCGGAGGCGCCCAGCGACACTCCGGAACACTGGTGGCCGACACGCACCCAGAGCTGACGAGGGCGGATGGCCGTGCGACCTATCACAGCCGCCGTTTCGTTGACCAGCCACCTCCGCGCCGCGCCTCATGCGGCGTCCTCTGATGACGAGGCGAAGACCAGGTGGCGCGCGGCCGCCTGTCGCCACTCCTTGACCCGGCGTTGAAAGGTGCGCAGCTGACCATCCGGGAAGACGCCGGGGAGTTCAGCCTGGAGGCGGACGAAGAGTTCCTTGCCGACACGGTCGGGCTCGGCCTCGAGCCACGTGCGCACGCACGGCCACACGCGCTCGAACGGATCTATCCGGGTCCGCCAATCACGCGTGGGCCGCGGCTCGCGCCGATGGGTGGCGCGGACCTCGCCGTGTTGCCACGCGGAGGCCAGACCCTTGAGGAAGCCCTCGAGGTGTCCCTCGTGGCGAACGGCGACGTGGGTCGTCTGCCCAGCGGACAGCGCCGCCAAGTGGTCTTGCACCGATCGAACTCCTCCAGCAGCCGTAACGGGTCGAGTTGCTCGGCCACCGCGCGCAACCGCTCCTTCATCTCAGTACTGATGGCCACGGAGGCGAGGAGCTTCGTGTAGGGCGTCTCGGGTGCGTGATAGGTCTTGCGGACCTTCGCCCCGGTCCGGATCTTGGACGCGAGCTTGAAGGAAGGCTGAAAGAAATTCACGAAGAGTCGAGAGGCGGCGTAGAGCCGCGAGAGCGCTTCGGCCGCCGCGAGTCCCTCCAGGCGACGCTAACCCACGAGCCGGCGCACGACCGAGCCGTTCTTCTGTTCCACCCACGCCTGATCATTCTTGTGATACGGGCGGGACCATGTACATGGAATCTCATGCAACCGACAGTAGGCCGCCACGGTCTCATTCATGAACTCGCCACCGTTGTCGGTATCAAACCCGCGTAGGGGAAAGGGCATGCTCGTGCGCAGGTGCTCCAGGGCCGCCGCGACCAACGCGCCGTCGCGGACGACCAGCGCCACACACTCGGTCCATCCGGAGGCGACGTCTGTCAGCGTGAGTGTGTGGACGAAGCTCCCGGCGGCGGAGTCGCCGCCGTGGCTGACGAGATCGGCCTCCATGTCACCGGGCAGCGGCTCCTCCCACTCGGCGAACGTGCGTACGGGTACATTACGTTGCACGGCGGGCATCGCGCGCCGGCGTACGTGTTGTCCGGTGACCGAGACGCGGGTGAAGCGCAGCAAACGATCGAGGGTCGCCGCGCTGGCGGACAGCACGCGCACCCGGACCGTGGCGTCCAGCGCGAGGTGTCCGTGGCGTTCCAAGGCCGAGACAAGGATCGGCAGGAGCGGCTTGAGCCGCTTGCTGCAGACCCGGTCAGATGCTTCCCACAACACGACGATCGCCGCCCGGACGGCGTCGTCGTACACAGGGAGGCGCGCCCGTCGGACGATACCGCTCGTGACGGCCCGCGCATTGAACAGGCGAATGGCGTGCTTGCGGTGATAGCCGGTCACCGCCACGAATTCATTCAGAATGCGGAGTTTCTCTTCCTTCAGGCCGCTTCGATACCGCTCCCGAATCGCTTGCAGTAGATCCTGGCGGGTCTCCGCGTTGATCGTTCGTGCCATCGTGTCCTCCTTGGGTCTGCCACAGTGGTAGCAGACTTTGTGAGGCAACGACCGCCATTCGGTAACAGAAAGGGCGAGTCAATGCGACCGGCAAAAATAGTTGACGCCGCACACCCCGATCACCCGCTATCGCACGTCATGCGACGTTGTGATGGGGCTAGGGGTGCTGCTTAGGCTCGCGGTCTATGTAAGAGGTGCTTAGAGAAATAGCACACACAAGCTCGGCTATAATCAGAGCTGTAGCATCCTCGGAGAGAGCGCATTCGCGCTCCCGCAACCGACCCAGCGAGTCGCTGGTCACGGTGCGATGTCCTGACGAGGGACGATGCGGTCGATCTAAAAAGGTCGGCAAACTCCGGGGTGCCTCATGGAGGCACCAGTGTCCGATAGGAATACTCAAGGCGATCCCCTTCTATCCGAGTTCATCGAAGTAGTTGAGGCGCTGACAAAAGACTTCGCCGGTCATGCTGACTTCCCCAAATTCCGTATCCCTTCGCGTCCCGTTCCTCTCGACGCGATCAGCGCCCACGCAGGCCTGGACCCCGGGAACGATCCACACGGTATCAGCAGGAGGCTATTCACGCTGGAGTGGGACAGCTTCCCGGGTTACTCCTCCGACTGGCATTTGTTTGCGTTCCGGCTTCCCTTGGGTGAGCGAGTCTATTGGGTCGACGATGCCAACGGCAGGAGGATCATCGCCGTAGGCCCGGGAGGAGTTGGCGCGGACCGAAGGTTCGCTCGCGCCCTGTTGAAAGACAACGGCGAGAGCTTTGGCACCGGAGTCCTCGACTCCGCTCCTTCTCGCGTGTCAACCAACCTCCGAGGAGACTTTCTGATCTCTGCCTTCCTCGATGCCTTCTCCTGCAGCGCCAACGCCTGGGATTCAATCGATGGCTTCGGGCCAATCGCGATCAGAAAGTGGCTCAAGAAGACCCTCACCAAAGGCGGAAAGGAACTCTCCACCCTCACTCGAGATCAACTCCAGCAAGAGTTCCTCGCAAGGGTTGCGGGACTGATATCAGACTTTCATCCGCATCCCGAGGAGAAGCAGGTAGGAGTCCGTCCCTTCACCAGCAGCGGAGAGCACCCTCCCACCTTTGCGACTGATCAGCCGCTCGATCAAAGCGACAGCAACGACGTCGCGACCCAGCCTATCTCGTTTCGCAATGCACAACACATCGCCCCTCTTCAGGGCGCTTACCGCCTCCAGCAGGCCAGGTCGATCTTCAATGTCCTTCGACCCGCTCAGGCCTGCGTCCTCATAAACGCCGGCGACCAGCAATCCCTGACGGTGAGCAGCTTGCTCGATCGCTCTGCGCTGAGCGTCGAGTCCAAGCCCACTCTCCGATTGCTGGTCGGTGCTGACGCGAAGGTATCCGATGGCGCGTGCAGATCCATTCCTCATCTGACGCCGCCTTCCGCCCTCGCCTCGAGCCATTCATCAAGCCACTCTCGTTTGAAGCGCATCACGCCATTCGGGCTCTTCGTGAGCCTTGCGTGGCGAAGGCCTTCGGTCCTGCAGAATTCGTAAAGGGTTCGGGTTGAAACTCCGAGGTGCTCGGCGGCTTCTTTCGCCGAGAGCCAAGGAGAATGAGATGGGGTCATGTTGGTCTCCACGTGGAGGCCAACCGGCGCTGCGATAATGGCGGCAGGCCAGTCGGCAGTCAGTAGCTGCTGCTGGTTTAGGCTCCTCGTGGTGCTTCCAACACCTCGGGGGGCCGACTTCATTCAAGCAAGTCGCGCACCGACAACGACCATCAGATCGTCACAGCGTTCGCAAAGAGAACCGTAGTGATGTGTGCTCCGTGGAGAACGAAAGACCTCGAGACAGTGATGCAGTGAATTGAAGGGCGCTGTGAATCGGGTCCGCTGCCTTTGATGGGAGACGTGCGAAAGCCGGCGCGAGGCGATCGGGCGAAGCGATCCCCTATGGCCTCATCGTCCCCGAGGACAATCACGATGATTTCTCTGGACTGAACGTAAACGGCAAAGTTGTGGTCTTGCTAACCGGCGCGCCCGCTACCGTTCCCTCGACAGTTGCTGCTCACTATTCTTCGATCGAGGAGCGCCTGCGCACCCTTCAAAAACTCGGGGCAGCGGGGGTGCTGGTCATTCCGAACCCTCGTCTCGAAGAGGTCCCGTGGGAACGAATGTCGGCCATGCGATCCCAACTCGGTCAGACGATGGACTTGACCGATCCTTCAATGAAGATGGGGACATCCATAAACGTGGCTGCTTCGGTGAATCCGACGTATGCGGCAAGTCTAATGGGAATCCCCGGCGAGCGATTCGCAGAAATCCTAAAGTTGGACGCCGCAAAACAGCCGCTCCCAAAGTTCGAGGTTCCAGGCAGACTACGTGGCGTGATCACATATTCGCAATCGTCGCTGACGTCAAACAACGTCCTTGCCGTGATGCCAGGAAGCGATGCAAAACTGAAGGACGAGTATGTTCTCCTCTCGGCGCACCTGGATCATGTCGGCATCGCTGACCCTATCAATGGAGACTCCATCTACAACGGTGCGATGGACAACGCCTCCGGCGTCGCCACTCTCCTGGAGGTGGCACGGAGGCTCCGCGACACCGGTGAACAGCCGAAGCGTTCGCTGCTGTTGCTTGCGTCCACCGGCGAAGAAATCGGACTTCTCGGATCAAAGTTCTTTGCAGGCCGTCCCACGGTCCCAATCACGAATATCGTTGCAAACATCAACCTGGATATGTTCCTGCCGATCGTGCCGCTCCGAATCGTGCGTGGTTATGGCGTAGGTGAATCGGACTTGGCGAGCTATCTCGAAGCGGCCTCGAAAGAGGTGGGCGTGACCGTGCAAGATGACCCAGA
>Ga0207679_10003126_pt1 | contig 10235 bp, 12 predicted proteins | sample KBSC73metaG_FD_184320 | JGI IMG/M metagenome (GOLD analysis project Ga0207679, IMG submission 184320) | Corn rhizosphere microbial communities from Kellogg Biological Station, Michigan, USA - KBS C7-3 metaG (SPAdes) (version 2) | ecosystem: Host-associated > Plants > Roots > Rhizosphere > Soil ...
GTGCGGGGCCTGATCGCGCAGGAGAAGAAGCGGGTCGCCCGGGTCGTCGGCGACACCCCGATCTACGACGTCATCCTCGGTGACGGCGAGGGCGAGGTGTCGATCCGCAGGCTGAACAACCACCTGGTGAAGCTGCCCCGCAACCTCACCCAGGCGCAGGTCAACGCGCTGGAGAAGCGGCTGGCGGCACTCGGCGGGACGAAGGCGGCGCCGCTGCCCAAGGGCCCGATGCCGACCAGGGCCCGGATGTCCGGCATGGAGCGCACGCTCCGCCGCCGCTGACCCGCTACGTACGCACGACCGCCGTCTGGGTCAGCCGGTCGTGCACGCTGCGGCCCTCGCGGTCGCGGATCAGCGCCGGGATGAGCAGGATCACGCCGAGCGTGCGGACCGCGGCCCGCCACACGCCCACCGGTACCTTCCGGTCCACCCTGGCCACGCGGAGCTTGAGCAACCGCATCCCCGGAGTCTGCCCGACCAGTACGGTGAACCCGAAGTACAGCACGGCGAACACCAGAAGGCTGCGGTTGCGGGGCAGCTCCGGCGCGGTGAACAGGGCCGCGACCAGTCCGGAGAGCACCACGTCGACCAGGAACGCGCCCAGCCGGGGTCCGGCCGGGGCGACCGAACCCGGCCCGGCCTCCGGCAGCCCGGCGGTCGTCACCCGACGAGCTTAGGCACACCCCGCGACCGCCGCGGCGGGCGTACCCACGACCCCCGTGTAACCGCGTGGAAACGACCGGGATACGCGCGAGCAACCGGACGGCCATACCGTCGCGCGCAACGACAGCGACACCGGAGGATGGATGTTCACCACTGCAGACGAGGTCTTGAGCTACATCCGGGACGAAGGCGTGCAGTTCGTCGACGTCCGCTTCTGTGACCTGCCCGGCGTCATGCAGCACTTCACGGTGCCGGCCGCGTCCGTGGACGAGGACTTCTTCGAGAACGGCCAGATGTTCGACGGCTCGTCGATCCGCGGCTTCCAGGCGATCCACGAGTCGGACATGCAGCTGATCCCCGACCCCGCGACCGCGTTCGTCGACCCGTTCCGGTCGGCGAAGACGCTCGCGATGAACTTCTCCATCGTCGACCCGTTCACCAAGGAGAACTACAGCCGCGACCCGCGCAACATCGCCGCGAAGGCCGAGGCATACCTCAAGGAGTCCGGGATCGGCGACACCGTCTACTTCGGACCCGAGGCCGAGTTCTACGTCTTCGACGACGTCCGCTTCGAGACCAAGCAGAACGCCGGCTACTACTACATCGACTCGATCGAGGGCGCCTGGAACACCGGCCGGGTCGAGGACGGCGGCAACCGCGGCTACAAGACCCGCTACAAGGGTGGCTATTTCCCGGTGCCGCCTGCGGACCACTATGCCGACCTGCGCGACTCGATGGTCACCGCGCTCGGCAACGTGGGGATCCAGGTCGAGCGCGCCCACCACGAGGTCGGCACCGCCGGCCAGGCCGAGATCAACTACAAGTTCGACACGCTGCTGCACGCCGGCGACTCGCTCATGCTCTTCAAGTACGTGGTGAAGAACGTGGCCTGGCAGGCCGGCAAGACCGCGACCTTCATGCCTAAGCCGCTGTTCGGTGACAACGGCTCCGGCATGCACTGCCACCAGTCGCTGTGGAAGGACGGCGCGCCGCTGTTCTACGACGAGCTCGGCTACGGCGGGCTGTCCGACACCGCCCGCTGGTATATCGGCGGCCTGCTCAAGCACGCGCCGGCGCTGCTCGCGTTCACCAACCCGACCGTGAACAGCTACCACCGGCTGGTGCCCGGCTTCGAGGCGCCGGTCAACCTCGTCTACTCGCAGCGCAACCGGTCCGCGGCCGTACGGATCCCGGTCACCGGCACCTCGCCGAAGGCGAAGCGGCTGGAGTTCCGGGTGCCCGACCCGTCCTGCAACCCCTACCTGGCCTTCTCCGCGATGATGATGGCCGGCCTCGACGGCATCCGGACCAAGACCGAGCCGCCGACCCCGATCGACAAGGACCTGTACGAGCTGCCGCCGGACGAGCACGCGGACATCCCGACCGTGCCGGGCTCGCTGCCCGAGGTGCTGATCGCGCTGGAGGCCGACCACGGCTTCCTGCTCGAGGGCGGCGTGTTCACCCAGGACCTGGTCGAGACCTGGATCGACTACAAGCGCACCAACGAGATCGACCCGATCCGCCTCCGCCCGCACCCGCACGAGTTCGAGCTCTACTACGACATCTAGGGCCCGCCCTGGGCTGACCTGGGGATTCATCCGGCACTGCCAGCGTCAGTCCGCAACGAGTCCGCACGGGCCGCGAGAGCAGCACTCACGGCGGCCCGTGTGGACTCGTCTGCGTCCGGCCAGAGGTGGCCGTAGACGTCGAGCGTCGTCTTCGCCGAGGCGTGCCGGAGCCGGGCCCGCACGACCTTCACGTCTGCCCCCGACGCGATCAGCATCGAGGCGAGGAAATGCCGAAGATCGTGGAAACGGAAGCCGTCCGGAAGACCGGCGACCTCTGCGCGGGCGGCACGGACAGCCCGCTGGAGCTGCCACGGAGAGAGCTGGCGACCCCACTCGTTGACCAGGACCCACTCCCCGGGCCACTGCCGTACGTGCGCTGAGAGCGTCAGCGCCAGCTCGCGCGGGATCGGCACCGGGATCCTGCTCATGTCGCTCTTCAGCTCTAGGTCCGGGTACTGCAGGGTCGGGTGAACGACGCCGCGCATGAAGTCGACGTGCTCGACCCGAAGCCCGCATGCCTCGGCGTCGCGCAGACCGACGAAGGCCCCAAGCAGCACCGCTGCCCGCAGGCGCTCGGGCAGCGTGTCGTGCACCGCCCAAACCTGGTCGGTCGTGGCCACGTACGGCCGTTGCTCTCCGGCCGGCGGCGAGGTCCGCCGGGAGCACGGGTTGCGAGCGAGCACGCCATCGTGCACCGCGTCACTCATGATCTGCGACAGCCGGGCGTGCAGCGCGTAGACGTAGGAGTCGGCGGCGCCGTCCGCCTTTAGGCTCGCTGTCCACGACTTCACCTGAGACGGCCGGATCGCGGCGAGCTGCATCGACCCGAACTCGTTCTTGATCTTCGCGATGTGAACCTCAGCTTGTCGGACCGTGCTCGCGCGGCGCGTGCCATAGCCGGCAAGCCAGGTCTCACACCACTGCGAGACCGTGATCCGCGCATCCCGTGGCGCGACATGCATCCCGCTAACCAGCGCCGCGGTCTGCTGGTCGAGCCACCGCTGCGCGTCGATCTTCCGGCCGAAGTGGCGGGCGTGCTCCCGCCCAGCCTCGTCACGGTACCGAGCCCGCCACCGGCCGTCCGGGCGTTTGGCGACGCTAGCCATTGGTGCCGTCCGGTGGCTCAACACCGACGCGCCCCCGAAACTCGGCAATCTCGTCGGCGTGCTCGTAGCCGTAGATGCTGGCCTCAAGGGGCGAAAGCTCGGATCGCAGGAGGCCGCACGGTCGCTGCTGCGCTACGCCGGCGAGGTAGCCAATCTGGCCGAGGTCCTGCCCAACTGGCAGGACATCCAGCGCCGCAAGCCGAACGGCTCCCTCGTCGTCGGCTACAGCACCGGCAGCCCGTACGTCGAGCCGCCCTGGCGCTACGACCGCGACGACGAGCCACTCATCCCCAGCGTCGATCGCGACTACCTGACCTGGCTGTGCGAGAGCGGCGCCCAGCCGCGGGTGCTCACGGTCAAGGAGATGCAGGACGTGGTCGCCGCGTTGCTGCGGCCCCGGCTCGATGAGGACGCGCAGCGCCGCCTGAAGGCCCAGCGGCGCCACGAGGAAGCCGCCGCCCGCGTCGAGGTCGAGGTGCGCTCACACCGCCAGCACGCCGAAGACCAGGCCGCCGCCCACAGCCGCTACGGAGGAACACCGTGAGCACCGACGAACTACGGACCCAGGTCGCTGCAGCCAAGGGCATCCCGGACCAGCACGCCCACCGTCTCGTCGGCACGACCCGTGAGGAGTTGGAGGCCGACGCCGACCAACTGCGCAGCGACTTGCGCCTCGGCCACCCGGGCGGCCGTGGTCAGACCGGACTGGACGAGGCACGGCGCCGTTTCGGCGACCGGGTCAACAGCGCGGCGCGGCTGACCTGATGATGCCCACCAGCCCCGCTCTTGCACCCGGACGCTCATGGAGTGAGTCAGGCGAGCGGGATCAGCCTCAACAGCAAGTCCTCCACCTCACCATTGAGCTGTCGGATCCCGGGCAGAACAGGCTCACTCCGGACGGTGTCAGGCTCTCCGAACGCCGGCTCGAAGGCGAAGCCGGCTTTGCCCATCGGACGCAGCATGTCAGCCGGTCCGCGGAGGAGGACCTGATCCTTCTCGATGGGGTAGCGGTCCGTCGGGACCATGCTGACCGGCATGGCCGGGGCGTTTCTCACCCAGTCCGGCTCGTTGGGATCTGCCCTTACTCCCGCCATGAAGTCCATCGTGAATGAGGAGTACGACGTGCCGACGGTCAGCAGCAGTCGGTGCTTGTCGGTTACGTCGAGCTCATTCAGCGTCCATAGGAACTCGGTTGCCCCGCCCGGGTGCGACTCAGTGGCAAGGACCGCCTGCCGGAGCGCCTTCGAGCAACCCTTGAGCTTCCCGAAGACCAGCCCCTTCCAGTTGGAAGGGTTGGGCTGTCGCTGGATCGGGAATCCGCTGTCGTTGGTGGGGTTGACGGCCGCCGCCCAGACGAAGTGGTCGAGGCTGCTACGAAGGTTGTGCGCGGCGTCGCCCAGGATCACCGACACGGCATCCGGGATGGGCCTTGGTTCACCATCAACCCTTGCACGCAGGAAGCCAGGCTCCGGGTCCTCCTCCGTGACGACCCTCAGCGGTTCAGAGTCGCGATACTCAATGAGTGCTCGCTCCAGCTCGTCGATATGCGCCTTCGCTCGGTCGATCTTGCGCCACAGCTGGTCGAAGCGGTCTGGCACCCGCGCCAGAGTAGTCGGTCGGGCGGCATCGACTAGCACTCCGAGACGCGCCGGCAGGCCCGCGGAGCGACTCGCCTGCTCCCGGCATCGGTCTTGCTTCGCGACCGTCGGTGGGGAGTGAACCCTTCGGCCCCGACGGCCAAGTACCGCCGGCGAGAGTTCCGCGTACTACTGGCCTTCACGCCGGTCCTGGAAAGGCGGGCGGCCTGATGCCGGCGCGGAGAGTCCCGCTAGCGCTGGTCGCCCCGGACGAACGCGCCCGCCGGCTGGCCGCCCAGCGGCTCGCGCCGAGCTTGGAGCCGGACGAGTCGCCACCGTCGTACTTGCCCCGAGCCGGGAAAGCCGAGTGGCGCCGGATTGTGAAGGCCGCACAGACCGCGGACGTTCGATGGCTGCAGCACACCGACTCGGCGGCGTTGGCGGCCTACTGCGCGGCGTTCACGACCTTCGTGGCCGCCACCCAGGACGTCGCCCGCCGCGGCGTGGTCATCGCCGGCCGGTCGTCGGCCGACGCCGCCCGCGGGGAGGACGGCGTCGTGCGCAACCCGGCTGTGTCGATCGCCCGGGACGCGTCGGTGCTGATGCGGCAGTGGGCGGTGCAGCTGGGGTTCACTCCAGACGCCCGCGGCCGCGCCAACCTCGGCGCACTAGATCCGTACGACGTCGACGACCCAGAGGACCCGTTTGATTGAGCGATGTGACCTTCGACTCCGGAGAAGTCGACGAGCCGGCCGCGCTCAGCCGGGATGCGGCGCGAGCGCGGCAGCCTCCATGAGCTGAGAGTGGTCCCGCCAGGCCGTGAGTGCAGCAACAACTGGCTCCTGCCAGCTGGTCGCGTCCCATCCGTAGTCCTCGATGACCCGCCCCGCGGCCTGGACGAAGGCCAGCGGCACGGCCAGGAAGTGCGCGGCCGTGAGCACGCTGCTCTGGTTCACTTGACCACGGCTCACGCCCGGCTCCCACGCATGCCCTATCGGCTCAATCAGTTGCACGAGGCCATAGGCCACCGCGTGCGCAACTCCGCTGAGCAACCGGTACGACGCTCCGCCGACGTCGACGCCGTCCTCCGCGTCGGCCGTCATCTCGCGCAGCAGCGACATTTCCGTGGGCCGCTTCTGCTGTATGTACGGGGGGTCGAAGCCCTTGGCGCGCTTGACGTGCTCGCCCCGGCGGGCCGGACCGTCCAGTAGCTGGTCGATCAGCTGCTTGGCTTCGTCCATGGGCTCGCCGACCGCATCGAGAAGCAGAACTTGAGCGTGGAGGCTGTAGAGCCGCTCGTTGACCCGCCGCCGCGCCCGCTCATCCGGCGCGATGCCGGGAGCCAGCAGATACCACGTCCTCGACGAGGCCTCCAACGCACCCCTGGCCAGGGTGTAGCTGGCGAAGAATCCGCGAGGGCTGCGCAGCACGTCGGCCAGCGTGGCCAGGTGATCGGTCGCCGATGCCAGTGGCAGCAGCCCGTCCACGTGCGCATTCCGGCCGGCACTCGGTCCCCACCGACCAGAGTCAGCTGCGGCCTCGACCGCAGCCGGCGACCCCGGCGTCCAACCCGATGAGTTTGCGGCGCGGACCCGTTCCCACGTCTCAGTCAGCCATACCAGAGCATCCCCCAGCACTCGGAAGCCGTCGCGCGCAGCCGGTTGTACGGACACGGCCAGACAGCGTGCCAGAAGCCGGGCCGCGGCGTAGATCCGGAAGCCCGCGACCACGACCCGACTACTGGCCGGGTCGGGGTCAGTTCACCTCTCGGAAGCCAGCGCCGAGTAGTGCAGCGACCTGGTCGTCGACGCCCATCGTCCAGTTCTGGTCGGCCGCCGTGTGCATCTCGATCAAGGCCGCGGCGGCCTGCGGCACGTAGACGACCCGCTTCACCGCTCGGGCGCCGATGTTGTGGGCCGGCTGACCGGGTACGTCGAGGAAGACAGCGTCGCCGGGCGCCGGCAGGTTGGGGAAAGGCCACGCATCGGCGTCGCGGACGAACAGCCGCTCCTGTGCTCGCTGGGGGTCAGCAAGGTGGACACGGTAGGTGACCTTCATCCGCGGCAGGCTACTCGCCAGCCGACGTACGCTCCGACCATGCCCAGCCGACCGCTGTCCCCGGACCGCCAGGCCATCACCCGACTGCACACCCGCGTCGACGTCGAGGCGATATTGCCGTCAATAAGCGCGAGACCGACCGCGGAGCCGCGGTGGCTCGGCTGGCCACGCTGGTCCCGCCGACGCGCGTCGACCTGGTCGACGAGGTGATGGCCCGCATCGACACCCGAAAGGCGGACCGCAAGAACTGGCCGCCGTACAGCCTGGTCTGCGAGCTGGCGACGAAGGTCAAGGCGACGCACCTTGGAGAGGTGAAGCTGCGGGGGCCGAACGGCGAGACCGTCGAGGCGGTGTCGTACGTCGACAAGATGCAGACCCGCCGTCAGGTCTACCGGCTGAAGCAGCACGGGGTGTGGATTGGCGACTACAAGTCCGTCGAGGAGCTCGGCAAGCACGTCGACCTCTCGACGCTCGTCGAGGACACGGCCGGCGACTCCGCTGAGCCCGCCTTGCGTGAGAACGGTGATGCTCCGGCATGAATGGATGGGAGCACTACCGGCAGAGGGGCTACTCCATCGCGGTCGCCCCTGGAGAGACCGCGGCGGAACAGCCAACCGTCTGGCTGAGGCACAGGCGCATGCGACGCTTGGCTTGGCCGCCGCGACCGCTGGCGATACCGCCGCGTGGCTGCGGACCGGCGAGCAGCCACCTCCGGAGTTGCGCCCGGCGGCGGCCCCACCGCCATTCATCCGGGATCTACAACGGCAGCGCGGGCAACGACCGCTGGACCCCGATACTGACATGTGATTCACCGGCCCGTCTGCGGCGGCCTGATCCGCCCGGCCGGTCGGCGAGCCGGCTTGGGGAGCTCCGCCAGGCGGGGCCCGAGTCAGCAGGCGATGCGCGTTCGAGCGCGTGAGGCGGTAGCCGGCTGCGGCAAGATGGCTCTCCGTGGCGGCATTCAGATCTCGGCGTCTCGAAGCGCAACTGGGAGCCAACCTTGACGACCTCGACCATGGCCATGTCGCAGGCTTGGTGACTGGCCAGGTCCCGGAGGCGTTTGATCTCGACTACAAGTCGCAGCTCTACGGTGGGACTGACAAGGACCGGCGAGATCTTGCGACTGATGTAGCGGCTCTCGCCAACACGGCCGGTGGCCTTCTGATCTTGGGAGTCGAGGAGGACAACCAGGCTCAGGCATGCGCAATCCCTGGCGTCGACATCAGCGACACCCAGCAGAGACGGATAGTTCAGATTGTAGGCGGCGGCGTCCTTCCGCTTCCCGTTGTTGAGGTGAAACCACTCGAGGAACCCGGGCGTCCAGGTCACGGCGTACTTGTCATCGCCGTACCACGGAGCCCTTTGGCCCCGCATGCGGTGATTGTAAATGATGGGCTGAGGTACCCTCTGCGTAGTGGGAGCACAACCCGCTACCTCACCGAGCCAGAGGTGGCTGACGCCTATCGCCGTCGATTCGCATCGAGCGTTGATCGACTTGAGCGGGCTCAGCTAATTGAAAAGGAGGCGGTCGCCCGCCTTGACACGGACCGGGCTGAATGGCTGGTGGTCTCGATTGTGCCGGATTTCCCCGGAGAATATGTTGTCGATCTTCCAGCGCGAAATGCATTTCAAGCTGAAATCGTAAATACAAGTCCGGCGGTGATCCCATATGGACTTACATGGACTCGTGCATCCGTGGGACGCCGGCGACTTTTGGCGGACGGCGCGACGGGCGACGATCCTCGCGCAAGGTATCTATCTAGCGAGCTACACGACGATGGGGCAGGGGTCTTTGCCGCAGTTGTCGCGGAGGAGAGGCGCGACCCTGTAAGTGGGGCGACGCCTCCGCTTAGCATTGGCGATGAGGCGGCGGTCAACGTGGTCATGTCAGGGCTCCGCTTTCTCGGCTCGCACGCTCGAGATAGGGCTGCGGCGACTGGTGACGCGCTTGTGCGCGTCTTCATATATCCGATGAATCCAAGGCGACAGATCATGCTCTCACACGGCAGGTTTCATGGAGTCGAACAGCAGTTGGGTGCCCACATCTTGACCGGCCCGGAGAATCCCGCCGAGCGTGTTCTACCGCTGGACTCCATCGCCACAGCAGGGCCTGAACTTCTGTCGGCGAGTTATTTGCTCTTGACCGAGCTATTCCAGGCTTTTGGTTGGCCCGAGGTTGTCCAGGTGACGCGAGAAGGTGTCCTCCGCCGAAGATATTGGAACGCCCAATTGCAAGGCACCGTGGTGAGGTGGGCCGAACTGCACGGCATCGAGGTCACGGACGAGACGGTCTAAGTATCAAGTAGATTCCCGTTCCAAGCTACGGCGCCTCGCAGGTGGCGATGCCGTATGGCGTCGGAGGTGCCTTCGGCGATGTTCTCTCCGCCCTGCTTGATCTTGCAGGTCACTGAGCCCCATCCGGTCGTGTTCTGCGCGGACATGTAAGGCAGCGCGCCACCTGGGAGGTCGAACTCCTCCGAGTACGCCAGGTAGGGCACGATCGACTTGCGTCGTTGGCTAGGCCGTCCGAGTGATTCTCGCCGCGAATTGTTGCGCGGCATGGTGCGGAGTGGAGTCCCCTTGGACGCATTGAGGTAGAAGGCAGACCAAATTGCCGTTTGCCCTACCGGTTCGGCGGTGCCTACTTTCCCGGCCAGGTTCTCCGACTCGCTAGACGCAATGGCCGGCGGACCGGCATTCCGGCCGCCGTCGCCCGGCTCGTGCACTCGTGCCGCCAGCCGGCCCGACCTGGTCGAGGAGGTCTTGTCCGCCTGGCCCGGCGGGACCTGTCCGTGACTCTCGATTGGCCGCCGTCTTGTGTGTGCATCAGCTCGCCTTCCGGGTCCGGCGGGTTGACGTTGGGGACATGCGGCTCCGGGGTCGGTCCGGCGAGGTGGTCGACCGGTGGACCCCGACACGGACCCGTGAGGTGGAGCACGGCTGTACGGAGGGCCGGCCGACGCGCGTTCGAATCGGGAGCCGGTGCTTCCCTTCATGTACGAGACGCGGGCAAACTAGACCTAACTGTGTGGCCTCCGCTCCGGGTCGAGGGTGTCCGGCGAGACGTTGAACCGGTCGTGCATCGACAGCGAGACGTCGATCGCCGTTATAACCGGGGCCGGAGTGCACCCCGACTAGGTCGGATCTTGAGACACCGGCTGATCACGTCGCTGAGCACGAAGTCCGCGACCACGGGGCCTTGATCCTTGCCGGAAAGGAAAGCGCACGATTCATCGACCAGCGCAAGGTCACCTAGGTGCACC
>Ga0207679_10003133_pt1 | contig 10219 bp, 9 predicted proteins | sample KBSC73metaG_FD_184320 | JGI IMG/M metagenome (GOLD analysis project Ga0207679, IMG submission 184320) | Corn rhizosphere microbial communities from Kellogg Biological Station, Michigan, USA - KBS C7-3 metaG (SPAdes) (version 2) | ecosystem: Host-associated > Plants > Roots > Rhizosphere > Soil ...
GATCCACGGCCGTCCTCGGACGGAGCGCTTCCACGTGCGCGGCTTCAACGAGGAGGGCACCACCACCACGCCGTTCGACATGGTGGTGCGCAACGGGATGAGCCGGTATCACCTCTGCCTGGAGGCGCTGCACCGCGCCGGCGCCCGCGGACAGACCGAGGGCGCCGCGCTCGCCGCGCACTGCCGCGCCATGCTCGAGCGGCACCCGGGCTACATCCGCGAGCACCTCGAGGACATGCCGGAGGTGCGGGACTGGCGCTGGAGCGAGCCCTGATGCCGAGCGAGCCGATCGTCCTCTGCCTGAATGCGGGCTCCTCGTCGCTGAAGTTCTCGGTCTGGGGCGGCGAGAGCTGCCTGGGGCAGGGCGAGGTGGAGGAGATCGGGCGCCCCGGCACGGTGGCGTGGGTGACCCCCGCGGGCGGCCAGCCGCGGCGCCTGCCCGGCTCGTGGCGCGATCACCGCGAGGCGGTCGACGGGGTGTTCGCGCTGCTCGGCGAGCACGCGCTGCCCGAGCCGGCGGGGGTGGGCCACCGGCTCGTGCACGGCGGCCCCGACCACGCGGCGCCGGAGCGCGTGACCAAGGAGCTCCTGGCCGATCTGCGGGCGCTGGTGCCGCTGGCTCCGCTGCACCTGCCGAAGGGCCTCGACGGCGTGGAGGTGGTGGCGGAGCGCTTCCCGGACCTGCCGCAGGCGGTGTGCTTCGACACCGCGTTCCACCACGACCTGCCGGAGCCGGCCCGGCGCCTGCCGCTGCCGCGCGCGCTCACCGACGAGACCCGGATCCGGCGCTTCGGCTTCCACGGCCTCTCCTACGAGTACGTGCTGGAGCACCTCGGCCCGGCCGCGCGGGGCCGCGTGGTGATCGCGCATCTGGGCAACGGGGCCAGCATGGCCGCGGTGCGCGACGGCCGCCCGATCGACACCAGCATGGGGCTCACGCCGGCGGGCGGGTTCATGATGGGCACCCGGAGCGGGGATCTGGATCCCGGCGTGCTCCTCTACCTGATGCGCGAGAAGGGCTACGATGCCGACCGGCTCGACCGGCTCGTCAACCAGGAGTCGGGGCTGCGCGGGGTGTCCGGAACCACGGGGGACGTGAAGAGCCTGCTGGAGCGGCGGGACCAGGACGAGCACGCCGATGCCGCCCTGACCATGTTCTGTTACCAGGTGCGCAAGCAGGTGGGGGCCTACGCGGCCGCGCTGGGCGGCCTCGACACGCTGGTGTTCACCGGCGGCATCGGGGAGCGGGCGGCTCCGATACGGGCCGAGATCTGCGACGGGCTCGGCCACCTGGGCGTGCGCCTCGATCCGGCGAGGAACGCGGCCCACCGGAGCCCGGCCAGCGTGCCGGGCGCCGGCGGCCAGGTGCGCATCGTGAACACCCGGGAGGACCTCATGATCGCGCGGCACTCCCGGGCGGTCCTGTTCCACGACGACGGACGGAAGGAGACACGGTGATCAGCCAGAGCGAGGCGTGGGCGGCGTTGCGGAAGCATCACGAGCAGGTGCGGAACGTGCATCTCCGCACCCTGTTCGCGGAGGGCCAGAACCGGGGCGAGCGGCTGACCGTCGAGGCGGCCGGCCTCTACCTCGACTACTCGAAGAACCGGATCACCGACGAGACGGTGCGCCTCCTGCTCGCGCTGGCCCAGGCGGCGGGGCTGCGCGCGCGCATCGACGCGATGTTCGCGGGCGAGAAGATCAACGTCACCGAGGGCCGCGCGGTGCTCCACGTGGCCCTGCGGGCGCCCCGTGGGGAGAAGATCCTGGTCGACGGCGCCGACGTGGTGGCGGGCGTGCACGCGGTGCTGGACCGGATGGCCGACTTCTCGAACCGCGTGCGCGGCGGCGCCTGGACCGGCTTCACCGGCCGGCCCATCCGCAACGTGGTCAACGTCGGCATCGGCGGCTCCGACCTGGGGCCGGTGATGGCCTACGAGGCCCTGCGCCACTACAGCGAGCGCCGGCTCACCCTCCGCTTCGTCTCCAACGTGGACGGGACCGACTTCGTGGAGGCCACCCGCGACCTCGATCCAGCCGAGACCCTCTTCGTCGTGTCGTCGAAGACCTTCACCACCCAGGAGACCCTCGCCAACGCCCACGCGGCGCGGGCCTGGAGCCTGGGCGCGCTGCGCGACGAGCGCGCGGTGGCGAAGCACTTCGTGGCGGTGTCCACCAACGCGGCGGAGGTCGCGAAGTTCGGCATCGACACCGCCAACATGTTCGAGTTCTGGGACTGGGTCGGCGGCCGCTACTCCTTCGACTCCGCGATCGGCCTCTCCCTGATGATCGCGGTCGGTCCGGAGCACTTCCGGGCCCTGCTGGGCGGCATGCACGAGATGGACGAGCACTTCCGCACCGCGCCCTTCGAGGCCAACCTGCCGGTGCTCCTCGGCCTGATCGGGGTCTGGTACGTGAACTTCTTCGGGGCCGAGAGCCACGTGGTCCTGCCCTACAGCCAGTACCTGGCCCGGCTGCCGTTCTACCTCCAGCAGCTCGACATGGAGTCCAACGGCAAGTCGGTCTGCCTCGACGGCCGCCACGTCGACTACCAGACGGGGCCCGTGATCTGGGGCACGCCCGGCACCAACGGCCAGCACGCGTATTACCAGCTCCTGCACCAGGGCACGCGGCTGATCCCGGCCGACTTCATCGGCTTCGCCCGTACCCTGAACCCGCTCGGCCGCCACCAGGACCTGCTCACCGCGAACCTCATCGCCCAGACCGAGGCCCTCGCCTTCGGCAAGACCGCGGCCGAGGTGGCCGCGGAGGGCGTGCCCGCGTACCAGGTCCCGCACCGGACCTTCGAGGGCAACCGGCCCAGCAACACGATCCTGGCCGACGAGCTGACCCCCGCGACGCTGGGGCGCCTGGTCGCGCTCTACGAGCACAAGGTGTTCGTGCAGGGCTCGATCTGGGGCATCAATTCCTTCGACCAGTGGGGCGTGGAGCTGGGCAAGGCCCTCGCCGGGCGCATCGTCCCCGAGCTGGAGGCGCCCGCGGAGCCGCGGCTCGACCACGACAGCTCGACCAACGCGCTGATCCGGCGCTACCGCCGCCTGCGCGCGCCCCGGGCCTGACGCTCCCTTGCGGATGCATGGGCGCTGTGCCACGATCCGGCGGCCGCCGCTGGCGATCCCGTTCCATTACTGAGGGCGACGACGATGCGCTTCCACACCGCGCTGTGCGACGTGCTCGGCATCGAGTATCCGATCATCCAGTCCGGCATGGGCAGCGTCGCGGGGCCGGACCTCGCGGCCGAGGTCTCGCGCGCGGGAGGCCTCGGCGTGGTGGGCGGGCTCAACCAGCCGCCCGACGAGCTCCGCAAGCGCATCCGCTACGTGCGCGAGCGCACCGACCGGCCGTTCGGCGTGAACCTCTGGCTGCACACCGAGCTGCGCCCGCCGGTGGACCCGAAGGCCATCCCGCCCGCCACGGTGGCGGCGGTCCAGTCCACGCTCAACCGCTTCCGCGCGCGCCTCGAGATTCCGGCCGCGACCGCCGCGCCGCGGCCGGCACCCGACCTCGTCGACGCGGGCCTCGAGGTGATCCTGGAGGAGCGCGTGCCCGTCTTCAGCGCGGCCATCGGGGTGCCAGGCGCGGACATGGTGGCGCGCTGCCACGATCGGGGAGTGAAGGTCCTGTCGATGGTGGCCACCGTGCAGGATGCCCGCGACGCGGCCGCGAACCGCGTCGACGCCATCGTCGCGCAGGGGGGCGAGGCGGGCGGTCACCGCTCGGTCGCGGCCAAGCCGGCCAACCCGGAGGTCGCGATGGTCGGCACCATGGCGCTGGTCCCTCAGATCGTGGACGTGGTGCGGGTGCCGGTCGTCGCGGCGGGTGGACTGGCCGACGGCCGCGGGCTCATCGCGGCCATCGCGCTCGGCGCCCAGGGCGTGCTGCTGGGCACGCGGTTCGTGGCCACGCGCGAGTCGATGGCGCCGGAGTTCTACAAGAAGAGTCTGCTCGAGCGCGAGGCCGACGCCACCATGGTGACCGACGCGTTCACGGGCCAGTGGGCGCGGGCGCTGCGCAACACGTTCGCGGTCGAGTACCGGGACGCCGCCGCGCCCACCCTGCCGAGCCTGCTGCAGGCCGCCGTGGCGCAGGACATCTTCGGCGCGGCGGTCAAGCGGCAGGACGGCGAGCACTTCCCGATGTACTCCGGCCAGTCGGTCGGGCTCGTCCACAACGTACCGGGCGCGGGCGAGGTGGTGGAGGCGATCATCCGCGAGGCGCGCGAGATCCTGAGCGCGCTGTCCCGGCGCATCGACGTGTGAGCGAGGAGACGCGCGGGCTGTGGTAGGGTTGCGAAAACATTCGGCGCGAGAGTGGCGGAACTGGCAGACGCGCTGGACTTAGGATCCAGAGGGGCAACCCGTGGGGGTTCAACTCCCCCCTCTCGCACCATCCTCCCCTCGCCGCACCGCCCGAGTCCGGTCAGGTCTGCGCCCGGTCGGGGAGGGTCTGATGGGCATCAAGGGCATCGACCACTGGGTGATCGTCGTCGCCGACGTTTCCCGCACGCTGGCCTTCTACGAGCGTCTCGGGCTCGGCATCGCATGGGAGAAGCGGCCGAATCGGCCCGACATGCCGACCATCCGGATCGGTGAGGCGCAGAAGATCAATGTCCACGCGCGGGACTGGCCCGACCAGGCCGGCTACCTCGGCGCGCGACGGCCGTCGATCGGCGGCGCCGACTTCTGCCTCGAGTGGGCGGGCACGGTCGCGGAGCTGGTCGATCACCTCAAGCGGGTCGGGGTGACGCCGGAGGTGGGTCCTTCCACCCGGACCTGCGCCCGCGGGTCGTCCACGAGCGTCTACTTCCGCGATCCCGACGACAACCTGGTGGAGCTCACGGTCTACCCGTCCGCCTGACCCCTGGCCCGATTCGGAAGTGTCTGGCAAGTAGTTGTTTTCTTGACGCTGCGGCCGGATGGTGTAGGATGCGTCTCTGGCCCGCGGGCCACAGCTTGATTTCCCAATCGTGAGGGCGGGAGAGCCATGAAAGTCGACGTCGAGGAGCTGGGCGCCTGCAAGCGGCGCCTGCAGGTGGAGGAGGCGCCGGAAGTGGTGACCAAGGCCTGGGAGCAGGCCTTCGGCCGCGTGCAGCGCGAGGCCAAGCTGCCGGGCTTCCGCAAGGGCAAGGTGCCGCGCAGCATGATCAAGCTCCACTTCGCCGACGACGTGCGGCAGGAGGTGGCCCGGCGGCTCATCCCCGACGTCTACCGCCAGGCGCTGGCCGAGACCCGCATCGAGCCGGTGGAGGAGCCCGATCTCCAGGAGGTGACCCTCGAGGAGAACGCGGCGCTGAAGTTCGCCGCGGTGGTGGAGGTGAAGCCGGCCATCACCCTGGGGGCCTACACCGGCCTCTCCTTCGAGCACGCGCCCAAGGCCTTCGAGGACCGCGAGGTCGACGAGGCCCTCACCGCGCTGCAGGAGCAGCACGCGGAATACCGCGCGGTGGAGCGCGCCGCCGACCCCGGCGACCTGGTGATCGTCGACTACACCCTGACGCCCGAAGGCATGGAGCCCAGCTCGCAGACCGGCTACGGGTTCGTGGTCGGCGGGGGCGGGGTCCTGCCCGAGATCGACCAGGCGGTGGTGGGCCTCAGTGCGGGCGGCTCGCGCGAGACCCGGATCCGCTTCGCCGACGACCACCGCAACGAGGCGCTGCGCGGCAAGTCGGCGGAAGCCGCCGTGAGCGTCACCGAGGTGAAGGAGAAGGTGCTGCCCGCGCTGGACGACGAGTTCGCCAAGAGCGTGGGCGGCAACTTCGAGACTCTCGACGCGCTGCGAGACGAGGTGCGCAAGGGGCTGCAGGCGCGCCGCGACGCCGACAACCGCCGCGCGCTCGAGGGCGCGGTGCTCGACGCGGTGCTCGCCGGGCACACCTTCGAGGTGCCCGAGGCCCTGGTGCTCCGGCAGGTCGGGCACCAGATCGAGCACGCGCGCGAGCACATGCGCCGGCAGGGGCTCGATCCCGACCGGGTGCCGTGGGACTACAAGAAGCTGCTGGAGGACCTGCGCCCCGGCGCGGAGAAGGCGGTGAAGCGGGCGCTCCTCATCGAGTCCATCGCGGACAAGGAAGGCCTGCAGGCCACCGACGCGGAGGTCGACGCGGAGGTGGAGCGGCTCGCCCAGGCCTCCCAGCGTCCGGCCCCCGCGGTCCGGCGCATGCTGGAGCAGAGCGGGGAGCTGGAGGGCATCCGCCACACGCTTGGCGAGCGGAAGACCGTCGACTTCCTCATCGAAAAGAATCCGGTAAACAGCGCCTGAGGTACACTACGAGCATGGCAAGGAGGCGCCCGATGGGATTGGTCCCGATGGTGGTCGAGCAGACTCCGCGTGGCGAGCGCGCGTTCGACATCTTCTCCCGGCTCCTCAAGGAGCGGATCATCTTCCTCCCGACCTACATCGAGGACGAGATCGCCAACCTGGTCATCGCCCAGATGCTCTTCCTGGAGGCGGAGGATCCGGACAAGGACATCCACCTCTATATCAACTCTCCCGGCGGCTCGGTCACCGCGGGCATGGCGATCTACGACACCATGCAGTACGTGAAGCCGGCCATCTCCACCATCTGCATGGGCCAGGCCGCCTCGATGGGGGCCCTGCTCCTCTGCGCCGGCACCAAGGGCAAGCGCTTCGCGCTGCCTCACGCGCGGATCATGATCCACCAGCCGCTCGGCGGCGTGCAGGGCCAGGCCACCGACATCGACATCCAGGCCAAGGAGATCCTCCGGATGCGGGAGGAGCTCAACCGCATCCTGGTGCACCACACCGGGCAGTCCATGGACAAGATCCAGAAGGACACCGACCGCGACTTCTTCATGACCGCGGAGCAGGCGAAGGAATACAAGATCGTGGACGAGGTCATCTCCTCGAAGCCCACCACGCGGCCCGTTTCCGAAGTGGTCGTCACGGCCAAGTAAGGACGCCATGGCCCGGACGCCGAAGGCGGCGCCGCGCTCAAGTGTTCGTTCTGCGGCAAGAGCCAGAACGACGTCCGCAAGCTGATCGCGGGTCCCACCGTCTACATCTGCGACGAGTGCATCGAGCTCTGTAACGACATCATCGCGGAGGAGTGGGAGGAGGAGAAGAGCCGGGAGCTGCGGAGCCTCCCCAAGCCGGCCGAGATCAAGAACGTGCTCGACCAGTACGTGGTCGGGCAGGAGCGGGCCAAGAAGATCCTCGCGGTCGCGGTCCACAACCACTACAAGCGCATCGAGGCCGGCTCCGAGGCGGGCGACGTGGAGCTGCAGAAGGCCAACATCCTCCTGATCGGCCCCACCGGCTCCGGCAAGACCCTGCTGGCCCAGACCCTCGCCAAGATGCTCCACGTGCCGTTCACCATCGCGGACGCCACCACTCTTACCGAGGCCGGCTACGTCGGCGAGGACGTGGAGAACATCATTCTCCGTTTGCTGCAGGCGGCTGATTATGATGTCGAGCGGGCCCAGCGCGGCATCGTCTACATCGACGAGATCGACAAGATCGCGCGCAAGTCGGAGAACCCGTCGATCACCCGCGACGTCTCGGGCGAGGGCGTGCAGCAGGCACTGCTCAAGATCCTCGAGGGCACGGTGGCCAACGTGCCGCCCCAGGGCGGGCGCAAGCACCCGCACCAGGAGTTCATCCAGGTCGACACCACCAACGTGCTCTTCATCTGCGGCGGCGCCTTCGTGGGCGTCGACAAGATCGTCGAGGGCCGGGTGGGGCGGACCGGGATCGGCTTCGGCGCCGAGATCAAGAGCCGCGAGGACCGGCGGGTGGGCGACCTCCTGGCCCTCATCCAGCCCGAGGACCTGCTGAAGTACGGTCTGATCCCCGAGTTCGTGGGCCGGCTGCCGGTGGTGGCGACCCTCCACGACCTGGACGAGGGCGCGCTGGTGCGCATCCTGCGCGAGCCCAAGAACGCGATCATCAAGCAGTACCAGAAGTACTTCGAGCTCGAGAAGGTGCGGCTCAAGTTCACCGACGACGCGGTGGCCGCGGTGGCCCGCGAGGCGATGAAGCGCGGCACCGGGGCGCGCGGCCTGCGCGCGGTGCTGGAGGAGGTCATGCTCGAGGTGATGTACGAGCTGCCCTCGCTGCCCGGGCTGAAGGAGTGCATCATCACCCGGGAGGTCATCCTCAACAAGGACCGCCCGATCCTCATCTCCGAGCAGAAAGAGCAGTCCGCCTAGCTTCTCCCCCGTGTCCGGCACGCTGTACGTCGTCGCCACTCCCCTCGGCAACCTCGAGGACATCACCCTCCGCGCCCTCCGCATCCTGAGGGAGGTCGCGCTGGTCGCCTGCGAGGACACCCGCCGCACCCGCATCCTCCTGACCCACTTCGGCATCCAGGTGTCGGTCACGAGCTACTTCGAGCACAACAAGCTCCGCAAGGGCGCGCGCCTGCTCGAGACGCTCCGGGCCGGGCAGTCGGTGGCCCTGGTGACCGACGCGGGCACGCCCGGCATCTCCGATCCCGGCTTCCGGCTGGTCCGGCAGGCCCGCGAGGCCGGCGTGCCGGTGGTGCCGGTCCCCGGCCCCTCGGCGGTGGTGACCGCCCTGTCCGCGGCCGGCCTGCCCGCGGACCGCTTCGTGTTCGAGGGCTTCCTGCCCGTCAAGCCGGGCCGGCGCATCCACCGCCTGGAGGCCCTGCGGGACCTCGAGATGACGGTGGTCTGCTACGAGTCGCCGCATCGTATCCTGGCCACTCTCGACGCGGTGGGTCAGGTCTGGGGCGATCGCGAGATCGTGGTCGCCCGCGAGCTGACCAAGCAGTTCGAGGAGATCGTGCGCGGGCCGGCCGCCCTCCTCCGGGCCCGCTTCGCGGCCGGGACCGCCCGCGGGGAGTTCACCCTGGTCCTGCCCTCGCCACGTTTCGAGACGGCGGGCTCGGAAGCGATGGTAGAGTGAGCGCCATGGTCAAGCGCGGGCTCACGGTGTTGCTGGTCGTCGGCTTCCTCGGACTCGGTGCCGCTCCGGCCTCCGCGGAGTGGTTCGCGGACATCTTCGCCGGGTCGAGCTTCACCCGCGATCACGACGTCAAGCTCAACGACGCGGGCATCGGTCCCGGCACCTACCAGGACGTGGAGTTCGACCGCTCGCTCTCGTGGGGCGGCCGCTTCGGCCACTACTTCGACTCGCTGCCCTACGTCGGGCTGGCCGCCGACTTCTTCCGCTACTATCCGGACATCAGCGGCCAGTCGTCGCTGCAGCTCCGCGGCTGCTTCTTCCCCGGCGGCTGCGGCACCGGCAGCGGAGGCATCGGGCGCTTCGAGATCCAGACCACCGCGATCTCGGTGGATCTCATGCTGCGGCTGCCGCTGCTCAAGACCGCGGACGCGCCGTGGGGGCGGCTGCAGCCGTACATCGCGGTGGGGCCGCCGCTGTTCATCACCAACGTGACCCCGCGCAACACGCGCAACTTCCGCAACCACGACGACGACACCGATCTCTCGGTCGGCTACAAGCTGGCCGGCGGCGTGGCGTTCCAGGTCTACAAGAACCTGGCCCTCTTCGGAGAGTACCGCTTCACCCACGTGTCGCCCGAGGTGGAGCTGCGTGACGCCAACATCGGCCGCACCACGCTGCGGACGGACCTCGATACCCACTCCGCGCTGATCGGTCTCTCCGCCCGCTGGTAGCGCGCGGGCGGCTCCGCCGGATCCCCGGCGCCCGAGGCGGCCGGGAGGGGGAGGTTCTTCCCGACGCCTCCGGGCGTATCCCGTATACTAAGGGGCCATGTTGATTCCCAAGGCGCTCACCATCGCCGGCTCGGACTCCGGCGGGGGAGCGGGTATCCAGGCGGATCTCAAGACGTTCTCCGCGTTCCGGGTGTACGGCATGTCCGTGATCACCGCGGTGACGGCGCAGAACTCTCTCGGGGTCCAGGCGGTCGAGAACCTGCCGGCGCCCTTCGTGGCCGAGCAGCTCCGCTCGGTGCTCGACGACTTCGGCACCGACGCGGCCAAGTGCGGGATGCTCTCGACCGCGGCCATCATCGAGGCGGTGGCGGACACGCTCTCCCAGCACCGGCTGGAGAAGCTGGTGGTGGACCCGGTGATGGTGGCCAAGTCGGGCGATCCCCTGCTGCAGGCCGACGCCCGTGCCGCCCTGGCGGACCGCATCCTCCCCCTGGCCCTGGTGGTGACGCCGAACCTGCCCGAGGCCGAGGTGCTGGCCGACATGCGGGTGACCGAGCCCGAGGACATGGAGGAGGCGGCGC
>Ga0207679_10003136_pt1 | contig 10209 bp, 5 predicted proteins | sample KBSC73metaG_FD_184320 | JGI IMG/M metagenome (GOLD analysis project Ga0207679, IMG submission 184320) | Corn rhizosphere microbial communities from Kellogg Biological Station, Michigan, USA - KBS C7-3 metaG (SPAdes) (version 2) | ecosystem: Host-associated > Plants > Roots > Rhizosphere > Soil ...
AGGACCAGGAGACCGGCCCGCTCGCCTCGGACGTGCGCATGATCCCGCTGCCGCGCCCTGAGCGAACGCCCTTGCGCGTGCGCCTGCGCATGGCGAAGGGACTCTGGCGCCTCGACTGGTTGGCGCTTGCCCAGCTGAGAGGCGAGGCACACCCGCTGCGCCTCGAGCCGATGGCGCCGCCCGCCTCGCCGCTGGTCACGCTGCCAGGCGACGAGCATCTCTACCGCTTCCACGTGCCGATGGGCCCGCACGAGCTCTTCCTCGAGAGCCGGGGCTACTACCTCGAGTGGATGCGGGACGAGTGGCTGGTCGAGGAAGACCCCATGCGCGCCGTGCTCATGCTGGCCCAGCCCGATGACGCCTTGAAGCGGCTCGCGCCCGGCTTCAAGGCGAAGGAGGCGGGCATGGAGCGCGCGTTCTGGAGCAGCCGCTATGCGCGCCCGTGACGGCTGGCTCGCACTCGCGCTCGTGGCCTCGGGCTGCGCGCACTCGGGCGCGCCGGCGCACTGGCTGCCCCGCGCGGTCGACGCCGCCGCCGAGACGCACGGCGGCTGGGCGGTCGTGCACATGAAGGACCGGGGCCGGCACGCAGGCGAATTGCTCGCGGTCGACGCCGACAGCGTGTTCGTGCTCGAGGAGGGAGCTTGCCTCGGCCTTGCGAGCGTGGCGATTTCTCATGCCCTGGTCACCGGCTACGACTCCGAAGCCGGCAAGCTCGGCGGCTGGACCGCGCTGGGAGCGGTGTCGACCCTTTCCCACGGCTACGTGTTGGTGCTCACGCTTCCCACGTGGCTGATCGTCGGAGGGACCATGGCCTCGCTGCAGTCGCACGCGGGACGGGTCGACGTGGCGACGTGGGAGCGGGCGCGGATGTACGCGCGCTTTCCGCAGGGTCTGCCGCCGGGGATCGACCGCGCGTCGCTGCGGCCGAAGCCCTGAGCATCAGTCGCCGAGGCCGAACTTCCTGAGCAGCACGCTCAGGTGCGTGCGCTGGATGCCGAGCAGCTCGGCGGCGCGCGTGCGGTTGCCGTTGGTGCGCGCGAGCGCGGCGAGCACTTGGGCCTTGCGGCAGCGGTCGATCGCGCTCTTGAGGTCGAGCGACTCGTCGTCCGCGGCCTGGGTCTCCGCGGGCAGGAGGTCGGGCGTCAGCTCGTCGCCGGGCGCGAGCGCGATCATGCGGTGGACGACGTTGCGCAGCTGGCGGATGTTGCCCGGCCAGTCCATCGCCGCGAGCCGCTCGAGCGTGCGCGGGGCGAACGTCGGCGCCGGCCGGCCGGCCTCGCGCGCGAGACCGTGCGCCAGCGCCGCGGCGAGCGCGGGAAGCTCTGCGCGGCGCTCGCGCAGCGGGGGCATCCGCAGCGCGATGACGTTGAGCCGCCAGTAGAGGTCCTCGCGGAACGTCCCGGCCTTGATGGCCGCCTCGAGGTCGCGATTGGTCGCGGCCACGATGCGGCAGTCGACCTTGAGCGTCTTCGTGCCCCCGACGCGCTCGAACTCGCCGGTCTCGAGGAAGTGCAGCAGGCGTGCCTGGACCTCGGGCGCGATCTCGCCGATCTCGTCGAGGAACGCGGTGCCGCCCTCGGCGGCCTCGAAGCGGCCGGGCTTCCGTTCGGTCGCTCCGGTGAACGCGCCCTTCTCGTGGCCGAACAGCGTGGAATCGACCAGCTGGAGCGGCAGCGCCACGCAGTTGACGTAGACGAACGGCCCTTTGGCGCGCGCGCTTTCCCGGTGCAGGAACTCGGCGAGCTTCTGCTTGCCGGTGCCGCTCTCGCCGGTGATCAGCACGGTGGCATTCGAGCGCGCGGTTTGGGCGGCGAGCGTGAGCAGCGCCTGCATGGGCTCGCTGTCGGCGACGAACGGGTCCGTGCGCTCGGCCTCCCGCTCCTCGAAGGCGCGGTTCGCGCGCGCCAGCCGGCGGCGCTCGAGGATGCGCTCGAGCGCGGCGCGCAGCAGCTCGAAATCCGTCGGCTTGCCGAGGAAGTCGGCGGCGCCGCCGCGGATCGCGGCGACCGCGGACTCGATCGAGCCGTGGGCGGTCAGCATCACCACGTCCACGGGCGCCTCGCCCGCGCGGATTTCCTTCAAGAGGTCGAGCCCCGAGCCGTCCGGCAGCTGGAGGTCGAGCAGCACGACGTCGTAGCCGCGCCGCGCCAGCGTCGCGCGCGCGGTGGCGAGATCGGGCGCGTCGTCGACCGTGTGCTCCCAGAAGCGCACGCGGTCCGCCAGCGCGCGCCGCACGCCCTCGTCGTCGTCGACGATCAGGACACGAGCCATGGACCGCCCTCCTCCCGCACTGTGCAGACGAATGTCGCGCCGCCGCCCGGCGTGTCGCGCACCTCGAGCGTCGCGCCCGTCCCGTCGAGCTGCGTGCGCGCCACATACAGCCCCAGCCCGAAGCCCGCGCGCCCCCCATCCGCGTCCGGGCCGCGCGCGTAGCGCTCGAAGATGCGCTCCTTGTGGTCGTCCGGCACGCCCGGCCCGCGGTCTTCGACGGCGAAGGCCTGCAGGAATGGCGCCGGCCGCTGCATGGTGACACGGACCGGCGTGTCCTTCGGCGCGTGCTTGAGCGCGTTGTCGACCAAATTGAGCGCCACCTTCATCAAGGCCTCCCGTCCGGCAAGCACGCTCGGCCACGAAGCCGCCGCGCAGGCGTCGAACTCGAGGACGACGCCGCGTTGCGCGGCGAGCGGGGCGAGCGCAAGGCAGGCCTCGGTGAGCGCGCGGTCGAGGCGCACCGGTTCGAGCGGCGGCAAGGGCGCGCCGTCGTCGAGGCGGGCCAGGGTCGAGAGGTTGCCACTCAGGCGATCGAGGTGTGCGGCCGCGGCGTGGATCGACTCGGCGGCGCGCCGGGCCTCGGGAGTGAGCGGGCCCGAGACGCCGTCCACCAGGTTCTGCGACGACCACAGGATCGAGGTCAGCGGCGTGCCCAGGTCGTGCGCCACCTGCGACAGGAACTCCGACTTCCGGCGGTCGAGCTCCTCCTGCCGCTTGAGCCGCGATTCCTCCTCGGCCGCGTGGCGCACGAGCAGGATGCGCTCGAGCGCGGACGAGGCCTCGAGCGCGACCGTCTCCACCAGCGCACATTCCTGCTCGATGAAGCGGCGCTCGGTCTCCTTCTCGCCCAGCGCGAGCGCCCCGAGCGGGCCGGTCGCGCCGCGCAACGGCCGCAGCACGACCAGGCGCGCCGCCAGCAGCGCCGCCGGCCAGGTCGCGAGCTCGAGCTCGGGCATGCCGGTGCGTCCCGGCGCGGCCACGAGCACCGGTTCGCCGCTCAGGTCGGGAAGTTCCGGGACGCCGGGGGCCGGCGCCCACGTCGCGCGCCCGTCATGGACGACGACGGCGCGCTCGAGCCCGAGCGCATGCTGCAGGAACGAGGCGGTCACGTGCGCCCACTCGTCGGGATCACGGACCTCGGCGATCGCGCGGCGGAAGTCGCGCGCGGCGCGCTCGTGCGTCGTGCGGATGCGGAAGAAGGTCTGGTCGACGAGGTCGCCGATCGCCTTGCGCGTCGGAAAGAACAGCGCGACCGCCAGTCCGGCGGCCGCGAGCTTCGCGGCCTCGACCGATGGCCCGCCGGGCCGCCCGAGGCGCTCGCCCAGGAAGAGCCCAATCGCGACGTAGATGGCCGTCAGCATCGCCGCCAGCGCCCCATAGATGAGGCTTCGCCGGATGATCACGTCGATGTCCATGAACTGGTGGCGGATGACCGCGATCGCGAACGCCGACGGCACCGCCAGCGCGAACAGCCGCACCACGTCGAGCGTGAGGATCGGCGGCGCGCCGAACGCGCGCGGCAACACGTAGAGCAGCACGAACGGCAGCATCCCCACGCCGACGCCCCAGGCCACCCACTTCGCCTGGCGGCGCTCGCGCGCCAGCTCGGCGACCCGGCTGTTGCGCCACACCAGCGTCGCGCCGGTGACGGTGACGAGCACGATCCACGCATCCGCCAGGCGTTCGAACCCGCGCAGCTGCTCCCACGTGCCTTCGCCCCGGGCGTAGGCCGACAACGCGCCGGCGAACAGAAAGGTGACGATCGCGCCGCCGGCACCCAGGAGGCCCGCGGCCGCGCGCGGGATGCGCCATTGCGCGGGGCGCGGAAAGACGAACGCGACGCGCACGAGCAGGAGCGGCGTGAGCACGGTGCCGGCGATGCGCAGGAATGCGGGCAGGAGAGCGCCGCCGGGATGGAGGTGGACACCCCCGGTCGCGATCGCGAGCCCGTAGCCGAAGCTGCCCCAGAAGAACGTGCGCGCGGGCTCGCTCGCCGCGCGTCCGGCAAAGGCGAACAGGCAGGCGGCGGCGAAGGCGAACGCGACCACGAACGCGATCGCCTGGCTGCCCACCGGCACGGCCCGGCTCGCCGGCACGGTGCGCGTGCCGGCGGCGCTTTCGATCGTCACCGGGTGACCGGGGCGCACGCGCCCGGCGAGGAAGCGCGCCTCCTCGAGCGAATGGGCGACGCGGCCGTCGACGCGCGCGGGGTACGCCGTGGGCCGGGCGAAGGGCGGCAGGTCCCCGATGCGCGACTGCCCGATGGCCGCCCAGGCGTAGAGGGCGCAGGCGAACAGGGCGATCGCGGCGTAGAGACGCGGCATGCAGGCGAGCTCCGGGGCGGTCGAGGGAACGCAGGGGCATCCATGCTAGCCGAGGCGCGCCGGCCCCGCCAGCGCGGCCCGGCGCCGGCCCGCTGTCAGGGCTCCGCAAACTCCCTGTCCGGCCGCAGATTGCACGGGGAACCCGCCCCGCGGCGCAGGGTAGACTGGAGGCGCGCCCGGGCTCCCGGACCCGGCAGCCACGCATCCAGCCAGGGGAAACCGATGTCCGAGCCGCGCCTTCGGGACCACTTTCTTCGCTTGTTCGCCGCCTGCGCGCTGAGCGTGCTCGTGCCGCCCGGCGCGGGCGCCGCGACCCCGCCGCAGGCCGAGCGCTCGGCGTTCACCATCGCGCGCCTCAAGTACGGCGGCGGCGGCGACTGGTACGGCGACCAGAGCACGCTCCGGAACCTGCTGGCCGGCGTGCGCGAGCGCGCCGGGGTGCCGATCGGCGTCGAGGACGCGCCGGTCGTCTCGCCCACCGACGAAGCGCTGTTCAACTTTCCGATGATCTTCATGGCCGGGCACGGCAACGTGAAGTTCACGCCGGCCGAGGTCGAGCGGCTGCGCCGCTACCTGACCGGCGGCGGCTTCCTCTGGTGCGACGACGACTACGGCATCGACACGTCGTTCCGCCGCGAGCTCGAACGCGTCCTGCCCGGCACGGCGCTGGTCGAGCTGCCGTTCGGCCACCCGGTGTTCCACCAGCTCTACGACTTCCCGCGCGGGCTGCCGAAGATCCACGAACATGACGGCGGCCCGGCGCGCGCGTTCGGCGCGTTCCAGGACGGCCGCATGGTCGTCTTCTATTCCTACGACACCGATCTCGGCGACGGCCTGGAGGACGCAGGCGTCCACCCGGACGCGCCGGAGAAGCGGGACCTCGCGCTGCGCATGGGGATCAACATCGTGCTGTATGCCATGGGCGGCGGGGCCATGGGTGGGAGCGCACTGCCATGACCGACCCCGTTCGCCTCGAACACCGCCTCGAAGGCGGCCGCCGGCGCTACCTCGCGCACCTCCTGAGCGCGGGCGCGCTGCGCCTGCTCGCACTCCTCCTGCTCGGGACGTTCGCGCTGGTCGTCCTGGGGGCGCTGCTCGCGCGCGTGCCCGAGGCGCCGTACCTTCTGGCCGCGCTGCTCGTGGGCGGCGTCGTCTCCGGCCTCGGGTTGTGCGTCGTGCGCCCGCTGGTCTCGGCGCCGAGCCTCAAGCCGTACGCGCTGCTCGCCGAGGACCGCTTCCCCGAAGCCCGCTCGCTCCTCGTCAACGCGCTCGAGCTCGCGCCCGCCGCTGGGGCGGGTTCGCTCAGCGAGGCGCTCGTCCACGAGGCGCGCGTGCGGGCCGACGGCCTGGCGCTCGATCGCCTGGCCCCGCCGGCCCTGCCGCGGCGCTGGGCGGCCGCGCTCGGCGGCGGCGTCCTCTTGTGGGGGATCGGGTTCGGGCTCTTCCCCGGGCCGCTCGGCGCGTCGTTCGGACGCCTGCTCAATCCGCAGGCGGCCGCGGCCACGCTCATCAAGGTCACGGTCGAGCCTGGCGACGTCACGGTGCCGCCGGGCGCGACGCTCGAGGCGCGCGCGCGCGTCGAGGGCACGACGCGGCGGCCGACGCTCGTGTTCGACCGCGGCGGTGCGCGCAACGAGCGCGTCGCGATGGACAAGGTCGAGGACCGCTGGGTTGCCGCGGTGCGCGGCATCGCCGCGCCGGGCACGTACTGGGTCGAGGTGTCGGGCGTGCGCAGCCCCGAGTACGACGTCGCGCTCTCGGGCCAGGCGGGCATCGTCTCCTTCGACCTGACCTACGCCTATCCCGCGTACACGCGCCTCCCGGCCGAGACGCAGTCGGTGACGCGCGGCGACGTCAGCGCGCTCGAGGGCACGGAAGTCACCGTGGTCGTCAATCTCGACCGCCACGCCGAGGGCATGCGCTGGACGCTGCCGGGCGGCGCGACGAGCGCGCTCACCGCGCTCTCGCCGCGGAGATTCCAGGGCCGCTTCACCGTGCGCGCCAACGGCGAGTACACGGTGACCGCGACGACGAAGAAGGAGACGCTCACCGAGACCTACCGCATCGTCGCGCTGCCCGACCAGCCGCCGCTCTTGACGGTCATCCAGCCCGAGGGCGACCTCGACCTGCCCGAGGGCCAGAAGATCCCCGTGTGGGCCGCGGCGACCGACGACTACGGCCTGACGCGCCTGACGCTGGTCGCGCAGAGCGAAAAGGGCGCGGTCGTCCGCGTGCCGCTTTCGCGCTGGCCGGACGAGCCGCGCGACGCCAGCGCGGGCGTCGACTGGGACGCCTCGGGCCTTGCGCTCCTGCCGGGACAGAGCGCCGCGTTCCACCTGGAGCTCGCCGACAACGACGCGTTCGGCGGGCCGAACGTGACCGTCAGCCGCACGTTCACGCTGCGCTTTCCGCTCCTCTCCGAGCTCTACAAGACGCTCGAGCAGTCGCACGACTCGACGGTGGCCGAGCTCGAGGACGACGTGAAGCAGCAGAAGGAATTGACGCGCCAGGTCGAGGAGCTGGCCAAGAGCCTGCAGAACGAGCGCCAGGTCGACTGGGAGAAGCAGCAGGCCGCGAAGGACGCCGCGGCGAAGCAGAAGGAACTGGCGGACCAGGTGTCGAAGGCGGCGCAGGCGCTCGAGCAGCGGGCCGAGACGGCCGAGGAGCACAAGGCCTACGAGGACCAGCTGCTGGCGAAGATGCAGGAGCTGGCGAAGCTCGTCCAGGACCTCAAGAACGAGGACATGAAGCACGCGCTCGACGAGCTCTCGAAGAAGGTCAGCGAGATGGACCCGCGCCAGCTCCAGCAGCAGCTCAAGGACCTCGCGGAGCAGCAGAAGGAAACGCTCGCCGGGCTCGAGCGCTCGATCGAGCTGATGAAGAAGCTGCGCCAGGAGGAGAAGGCGCACGAGGCCGCCGAGCGGGCGAAGGAGCTGGCCGACCGCCAGGATCGCCTCAACAAGGAGATGGCCGGCAAGCCGCCCGAGAACAAGGACCAGGCGCAGCAGATGAGCCAGGAGCAGCAGAAGCTCGAGACCGAGGCGAAAGACCTGGCGCAGGACCTCGAGGCGCTGGCGAAGGAGCTCGAGCAGCAGGCGCAACAGTCCAAGCCGGAGGCCGGCAAGAAGCCGATGGAGCAGGGCGCGCAGGCGCTCGAGGAGCAGATCGCGCCGCAGATGAACGACGCCAAGCAGAACATGCAGCAGTCGCCCGGCAACCAGAGCGCGCAGCAGAAGGCCCAGAAGTCCGGCAAGCAGGCGCAGCAGGGACTCCAGCAGCTGTCGGAGAGCCTGTCGAAGGCGGCGAACTCGATGTCGCAGGAGGACAACCAGGCGGTCGCCCAGGCGATCCGGCGCTCGGCGCAGGACCTGGTCAACCTCTCGCAGGAAGGCGAGCAGTCGCTCGAGCGGCCGGGCAGCGACAACGACAAGGCGAAGAGCCAGGAGGACCTGCAGCAGGGGGCCTCGCAGGTGGTCGACGACCTGATCAACACCGGCAAGGACACGCCCTACCTGGGGCCCGAGGCGACGAAGGAGCTGGGGCGGGCGATCAACGAGCTGCAGAGCTCGAAGGACGCGTTCGCCCAGGGCAACGGCGCGCGCGGCCGCCAGGCCGGCGAGCGTGCGGGCGAGGCGCTCGATCGCGCCGTGATCGCGCTGCGCCAGGCCGAGTCCGCATGCCAGAAGCCCGGGAACAGCAAGGGCGGCAAGCAGGGCGGCGACTCGCGCGAGAAGATGCAGGGGCTGGCGAACGAGCAGGGCGACCTCAACCAGGAATCGCAGTCGCTCGCCCAGAAGCTGACGAAGCAGCAGCGCCTTGCCGCCGGCGACCAGGCGTCGCTCGAGCGGCTCGCCGCGCAGCAGCAGATGATCCGCCAGGGGCTCGAGCAGGCCATGAACAACGCCAAGCCCGGCGACCAGCTGCTCGGCCGCATGGACCAGGCGAAGGACGACATGGCGGCGGTCGAGCAGAACCTCAAGAAGGGCCGCCTCGACGACGAGACGCTCGCGCGCCAGCAGAAGATCCTCTCGCGCATGCTCGACGCGCAGAGAAGCCTCAACAAGCGCGACTTCGACGACCAGCGCGAATCGCACCAGGGCCGCGACGCGTTCCGCCCGACGCCAGCCGCGCTGCGCGCCGAGCTGCTCAAGCGCGAGGACCGCGTGAGATCGGACCTGCTGCGTGCGCAGGCGGAGAAGTATCCCGGCGAGTACCGCTCGCTGGTCGAGGCCTACCTCCGCCGGCTCGGAGCGAACGAGTGACCGCTCGCCGCGCCTTGCTGTTCGCGGGGCTCCTTGCGCTTGCCGCGCCCATGGCGCAGGCGCAGCCGCCGATGCCGACGACGATCGCGCCGCGCTCGCTCGCGGGCGGACGCTTCGGCGAGGGCGAGCCGAGCCTCCTACCGATCGCCGACGAGCAGGTGGTCGAGCGCGCGCGCAACCTCGTGCGCGCCGGCTACGCCGACCAGGGCCGCCAGCTGCTCGACGACGTGCAGGCCCGCCATCCCGACGACCTCGACGTCCTGCTCGCACGCGCGGAGTTCCTGATGCGCATGGAGCCGGGCCTGCCGGTCGCCCGCTTCCTCGAGGAGCAGGCGCGCCGCCCCGCGGTGGCGAAGTCGCTCGCGGCGCGGCCGCGGCGCGCGGGCTTCTGGCTGCGCTACCAGGCCGAGGCGCTGTCGGCCTCCGGCCGCAACGACGAGGCCGTGGCAAAGGCGAAGGAGGCGTGGGAGCGGAGTCCCGAGCAGGGCTCGTGGGCGCGCGTGCGGCTCGAGGCCTGGAGCGAGGCGAAGCCCGACGTGGTGGCGAAGGACCTGGCGAAGCTCGCCGACCGCCACCCGACGCGCGCCGACTTCCAGGTCGAGGCCGCGCGCGCCGACGCCTCGGCTGGGCGCGTGCGCGCCGCGATCCAGCGCCTGCGCAAGTTCGAGCTGTCCGGAGCGAAGGCGGCACCCGCCGACGAGCTGGGCGATGACGGCGGGCCCGCGCCGGTGGGCTCGCATTTGTGGCGCCTCGCGCTCGCGCTCGCCGCGCGCGGCGAGGACGGCGTCGACGCCGCCGACTCGGTGTTCGTCGAGTTGGCGCTGGGCGACGCCTACGACGCCGACGTGCGGCGCGCGGCGATCGCGCGCCTGTTCGACGAGCGCGTCGCCGCGGGGCAGGACACGGGCTGGTTCGACGGCGCGCCGCCCGGCGGCATCGTCCGGCTCCAGGTCGGCGAAGGCGGCCGCATCGAGACCATGTCGAGCGACGCGCCCCAGGCCGCGAAGTCGGCGAAGCCGCCGGTCGACGAGGCCACGCGCTCGCGCAACCGCCTCGCCGCGCTCGAGCGCGTGTGGCTCAAGCTGCCGCCCTCGTCCGAGACGGTGCGCACCGGCCTCGAGCTGGCGGAGCGCTGGCGCGCTCTGGGCGACGAGACCGCGGCGCGCCGCGTCGCCGACCAGGCCGCGAAGCTCGCGCCCAAGGCGCCGGGCGCGGCTGATGAGCCCGAGCTCACCGGGCGGCTCGCCGTGCGCGCCGGCGAGGCGGCGTTGTCGCGCGGCGACCTCGCGGCCGCCGAGGCGTCGTTCCGCGAGGCGCAGGGCTCGGGCGCGTCGGAGAAGGTGCGCGAG
>Ga0207679_10003138_pt1 | contig 10204 bp, 9 predicted proteins | sample KBSC73metaG_FD_184320 | JGI IMG/M metagenome (GOLD analysis project Ga0207679, IMG submission 184320) | Corn rhizosphere microbial communities from Kellogg Biological Station, Michigan, USA - KBS C7-3 metaG (SPAdes) (version 2) | ecosystem: Host-associated > Plants > Roots > Rhizosphere > Soil ...
TCTTCAAAAAAAACCGGACCTGCCAGCAGTGCTGAATAATAAATATCAGGGGACGTGATATCACCTGTCATGGCATCACGCGACAGGCTGGCCAGTGTTCTTGCATCTCCAGCCATATCCCGCACTGAGGTGACACCCGAGTACAACATTCTGTTCAGCACATTTAATGTGGATGCACGATTGTCAACTTCGGTCGGATCTGTTGCCATATGGACATGTGTATCGATCAAACCGGGGATCAAATACTTTCCATTTAGAGCGATCACATTTGACGAATCTGGTGTTTTCCTGCTTCCGTCAGCAAAGATCTCTTTGATGATCCCATCCTTAACGATGAGGGTTTGATGCTCCAGTGGTTTGGGATGGTTAGCGTCGATGATGGTCGCATCCGTGAAGGTAAGATTGTCAAATGCGATCTGTGCTTTAGAAATGTGCGAGATCAAAACAAAAAGGACGAGGACCAGAGGATTAAAATGCATCGTTGAAAAAATTACAAAGTTGAAAATAAACGAATTTTGTTCTTATACAGCATTCTTCGAAACTTTCTTACTTTTAAAAAATCATCAAGCAACTCTAATATGAAGAAAATAGTTTTTTGTTTATCGGTTTGCCTTACTCTTTTTGTTTTAGTCCATGCGCAAACATTACAATCTCCCGGAGGAAAGTTTACAATGGTTTTTGCCCTTGAAAACGATGGCACCCCCGATTACACGCTTAGCTATAAAGGCCGGGTAGTCATTAAGCCGAGCAAGCTGGGGCTGGAACTTAAAAATGATAAACAATTATTAGATGGCTTTGAAATTACCAAGACCGACACGTCTTCATTCGATGAAACGTGGAAACCTGTTTGGGGAGAAGTCGCGACCATCCGCAATCATTATAATGAAATGGCAGTTACCCTCAGTCAAAAAGAAACGGGCAGGCAAATAATAATCCGTTTTCGTCTTTTCGACGACGGGCTGGGTTTTCGTTATGAATTTCCATCGCAAAAAAATTTGGTGTACTTCGTTATTAAAGAAGAGAGAACTCAATTCGCGATGACCGGTGACCATACCGCCTTCTGGATCGCAGGGGACTACGATACGCAGGAATATGATTACACCGAATCAAAGCTATCTGAAATAAGGGGCCTGATGTCAAAAGCGATCTCATCCAATGCATCGCAAATGCAATTCTCGCCAACGGGCGTTCAGACTGCATTAATGATGAAAACAGCAGACGGGTTGTACATCAATCTGCATGAGGCGGCACTCATCAATTATTCCTGCATGAGCCTTAACCTTGATGATAAGAATTTTATTTTTCAATCGTGGCTCACACCCGATGGAGATGGCGACAAAGGCAACATTCAAACACCCAGCACTTCTCCGTGGAGAACTATTATTGTAAGCGATGATGCCCGTGATATTGTGGCATCGAAGATGACGTACAATTTAAACGAGCCTTGCAAGCTTGAGAATACATCGTGGATCAAGCCTGTAAAGTATATGGGTGTTTGGTGGGAGATGATCACAGGTAAAAGCACTTGGTCGTATACCAATGATTTTCCTGCCGTCGAACTTGGCGTTACGGATTATTCAAAAGCGAAACCAAACGGAACGCACGGCGCTACTACTGCTAACGTGAAAAAATATATAGACTTTGCTGCGCAAAATGGTTTTGATGCCGTGCTGGTGGAAGGATGGAACATCGGTTGGGAAGATTGGTTCGGGCACAGTAAAGATCATGTGTTCGATTTCATTACTCCTTACCCTGATTTTCATCTGCAGGAACTGAACGATTACGCACACTCGAAAGGTATAAAGCTCATTATGCACCATGAGACTTCGAGCTCGATAAGAAATTATGAACGATATATTGATACTGCATTTAAGTTGATGAAGCAATATGGCTATGAAGCCGTGAAGACGGGTTATGTCGGTAATATTCTCCCCGCAGGAGAGCACCATTACAGTCAATGGACAGTGAATCACTACCAATATACTGTTGAAAAAGCTGCACAATATCAGATCATGCTGAATGGCCATGAAGCGGTGCGTCCAACCGGCATTGCACGCACGTATCCGAATCTTATCGGCAACGAATCAGCAAGGGGGACAGAGTTCCAGGCCTTTGGCGGTTCTCATGCGAATCATGTAACCATCCTCCCGTTCACGCGATTGTTAGGAGGCCCCATGGATTATACACCAGGTATTTTTGAAATGGACATCAGTAAGATTAATCCTTCGAATCCATCTCACGCAAATACAACCATTGCCAACCAGCTGGCTTTGTATGTTACGATGTACAGTCCTTTGCAAATGGCCGCTGATCTCCCTGAAAATTATAACCGTTTTCCCGATGCCTTTCAGTTTATTAAAGATGTTGCAGTTGACTGGCAGGATAGCAAATACATCGAAGCAGAACCAGGCTATTATCTTACTGTTGCGCGCAAGGCAAAAACAACAGGCAAATGGTTTTTAGGAAGCGTAAATGGATATAATGCCAGAACATCAAAGATCAATTTCGACTTTCTGGAAACAGGCAAAACATACATCGCCACCATCTATGCTGATGCGCAGGATGCCGATTATAAAACGAAACCACAGGCCTATACCATTCGTAAAGTAGTGGTGACCAGCAAATCAAAACTTGCACAGTTCTGTGCTCCTGGCGGCGGATATGCTATTAGTTTTGTTGAAGCAGATAAAACGCAAATAAAAGGTTTGAAGAAGTTGTGAATGGTGAATGGTGAATGGCGAATAGATCATGGTCAATCATTTGCTATTTAATCGGATCTAATTAGTTGAGAACGGGGAAAGCAAAAGCGATTCGATTTAGCACCCTCGAAGCTATCTGCAAGCACTGGACAGCAAATCGGGCGATATCCTGGAGTTTGTGGGAAAGCGGCAGGTTATTTTTTCTTTTTTAGTTTTGCATTTTCTTTTTCCAAATTCTCCTTTATTCTAAACTTCACTATATCCTTCACCAGCGTCAGCGGAATCGCTTCATTAATCGGAAATTGAATGGCTCCTTTGGAGGTTTTATAATTGGTCAGCCTGTCCTTAAAAACTTTCATGGGTGACGAAGTGGGGTAGAAGCCAATGTGATTCTTATATCCGGCAAAGTAAACAAGTATGCCATGGTATTTGAATGCAGGCATTTGGTAGCTGATCACTTCTTCTGCATTAGGTGCTGTCTTTTTTATCGTGGTTCTCAGTTTCTGCAAGATGGCCTGGACATTTGCGGGGAATCGTTCAATGTACTCATCTATACTCTCTGCTACTTTAGAATTGGCTTGCATAAAAAATGTTTTTACGTACTACGATTTGTTTGTTAAAACTTGTAATTTCTTTCGTGCACTTGTGTCTCAATCTATCATTGGTCACAAAGGAGCGCGAAGGACACGACGTTCTTAGTGTAGGATTATTCTAAAATGTCACAATTAAATCCATTTTCAATAACAAGCGTCATAATTTTTTCAGCACAAAAACTTTTTCCTTCCACCCGTAGAATTTTGTCGCAATCATGGAGGTCAAAATTTATTTTGTTATCCGGAAAATGCTCAAGCAAAATATCCACAATTTCTTTTGCGTGGACAGTCTCCTTCACATTTGTTTTAAAAACTTCGATCATTCCTTAAAAATTTATAGGCCAAAGTGATCGATTACTTTATTGTTCCATAGTGAAGACCGACGACTCCAGACTTGAAATTTTTTGTTGCTATCAATTTAAGATCAATTCTGACGGGAAGACTAAATAACGGTATCCCGCCTCCCAGGACAACCGGGTTGATATTGATGCGGTATTCATCTACCAATCCCCATTGCATGAAACTATGCGTAAGGCGCGGACTGCCAAATATCATGAGGTTCTTACCCGGCCGCTGCTTTAGTTTTAGTATCTCCTGCGGAATGTTTCCTTTTATTAGTCTTGTATTATGCCATTCTACCTTATCCAGCTTTTCTGAGAACACAATTTTATTTACATTTTCCATCCAATTGGCGTGTTTAAGTTCGAGTTCAGTGCTTGACGCATTTGAAAGTACGCTAGGCCAGTAGCTTTCCATCATCTGGTAGGTAACTCGTCCAAACAATGCCGTATCTGCATTATCCGACAGGGAGATCGCATCTTTAAAGATCTCATCGTCGATCGTGATCCAATCCATTTCTCCTCTCGGGCTAGCGACAAATCCATCCAGCGAAATATGCATAAATGCAACAAGATTTCTCATTTTTGATTTGACTTTTGTGCTGGTAACGGCGGAAATCTTTTTCAATTGGTGAATGTGACGTTCTGTATGGTAAACCACAAAATGTAGCAGCTCAAGCTTTGTGATCTCGCCGAATATGGGATGGTAGATGGTTTGAAATAAATCTATATCCAGAGCCGTTGCCCTTAATTGTTCAATAGATTTGCTCAGATCATCGATCACGGATTCTCTTTCATAGATATCCTGTGCGGGTAAAATAAATTCTGGTGACTGAAGTTTAGTGTCAAAATTCAAAAACACATTTTTCATTTGCTCTATGCCTTCCTGTAGATCCCTGCTGCTGATCTTTCCTTCCATTTTTAATGATCTTATTATCCCGAGGTTTGATCTGGTGACATGGTCGGCTACTTGTGCCGCTGTCCAGCTTCCCGCAAATGGAAGCTCATTGATCTGGGTTTCACTAAACAATGAAATTAATTCTGATAGTTCTGAGGTTATGTCATCAAGAGAAGCAAATAATTCCCCTGTGTTTATGTTCTCTCTCATCACGGAACTGTTTGTTATCATTGGACAATTCTTTTGACTAGTGAGTGGTTACAGGCTCTTTCATTTTTACAAGGCAGCGCATTTCTGTTTCGGTTTTATACCATTCCACGACCTCTTTGTCTTTGTCAGCGCGATCATCTTGCATCATGTCATGAAACACATCTTTTATACAATCAGTCTTATCCCGCCAGTCAGTGATCGTCACTGCCAGGTATTCGCCTTTTTCAATGATGTACTGCTTACACTTATATTTTTCAGCTTCTCCCGCATATTTTTCTTCAGCTGCTGCTTTATAGATTATTTTTCCTGTTTCATCCATATGACTAAGGCCGTAATAAGCGCGATCAGATCCGCCCGGGATCATATTTATCAGCGCATGAAAAGCCTCGGCAACTCCAAGCGGAAACGTTGTTACCTCTTTGCCAAAAACTTTTAAATCGCTTTTAAGATTATATGTTTCCATAAGCTCAATTTTTGGAATGTGATACAAACATAGTACCGTTTCAAAAAAATAATTGGGTGTATTTACGGCAATGTCAGGGGTTGGTTGCGACACCTGCTTTGTTTACCTTTAGGTTCTTTGAAACCCTCTAACAATTAAACCAGTGACAAGATGAAACATGTATCAATTCTTATTCCGCGCGGACACACGAGCCTTGTGAATATCGAGGGAACACATCAAATCCTTTCGGAGGTAAACAATCTTCGTATTGAAAGAGGAAACACTCCATTGTTCAACATTAAATTAGTGGGCCTGTCGAATGAAACAAGTCAGCCCAGTGGGTTATTTACAGTGAATCCCCAGGTCCTTGTTCGTGATGTAAAGAAGACGGATCTTATTATTATTCCGGCTGTACACGGCGACCAGCAAAAAGCGGCTGAAGCGAATAAAGAATTCGTCCCGTGGATCGTAGATCAATATCATGGTGGGGCAGAACTGGTAAGCTTTTGCATTGGTACATTTTTCCTTGGGGCAACAGGATTATTGGAGGGAAAGCAATGCACGACTCACTGGAGATTTGTGAATGACTTCAGGGCAATGTTCCCGGAGGCAGATGTAGTTGACGATAAGATCATGACGGAAGACAGTGGCATTTATACAAGTGGTGGTGCATACTCCTACTTGAACCTGCTTATTTACCTGATCGAAAAATATGCAGGTCGTGAAATAGCGATCCTAATTTCAAAAGCGTTCATGATCGATATTGATCGTGTTAGCCAGTCGCCATTTATTATTTTCCAGGGACAAAAGGCGCATGAAGATGAACCCATACGAAAGGCACAGGAGTTTATTGAGAAAAATTTCCAGGATAAAATAACAGTTGAGCAGCTCGCGTCAATGTACGCATTGAGTCGCAGAAACCTCGAGCGCAGATTTAAAAAGGCCACCTGTAATACGGTAACAGAATATATACAAAGAGTGAAAATAGAAGCGGCGAAGAAAAATTTTGAGTCGAGCCGCAAAAACATTAACGAGGTGATGTATGACGTAGGATACCTCGATACAAAAGCATTTCGGACAACATTTAAAAAGATCACGGGCCTGTCACCAATAGAATACCGGAAAAAATATAACAGAGAATTGGCCGTGGCTTAATTAGTATTGCAATTTTTGCAAGGTCGTCCAGCCGCCTGGCAGGCTCCCCAGGAACCGACTGTTTGTAGAAAAAATCATGAATATTAAATAGAGGTCGTCTCAAAAGTCGCCACTCGTCATTGCTGCGAAGGAGGAACGACTGAAGCAATCTATTTGATAATCAACAATGAATTTTTTTAGATTGCTTCACTACGTTCGCAATGACGACTTTTGAGACGACCCCTCCTTGGCCAGGAAACTGCTCCACAGCTTGGTTTATTATCGTTGGATATTCTATAAACAGGTAGCCACCGCGTGCCCTCGGTAATGTGCTTGTAGATTACATTTTTATCGTTGAACCCGATTGTGCGTTTCAATACCGATTCAGTTTGTCAATTTTCCTTTGAATCGTTTGTTTGTCATTTTGCGTCTTTGCAAGTGAAACTGCATTTTCAAAATTTTGCCTTGCCTTTTTATTGTCTATTCCTGTGTATAACTCCCCAAGAAGTGTAAAATAAAAATGATTATTGGTTAAGTTTAATTCTTCTGCTTCGATGATCGCCTCGTGTTTTCCGTGAGCCTTTGAAAGAGCAAAGGTTCTATTCAATGCTGCCACCGGCGAGTATTCGAGTTGCAACAACCTATTGTAGAGCTGCAAGATATTTTCCCATTTTTCTTTTGTATCCGCTTTCTGTGTGTTCCAATAGGCTATCGTTGCTTCAAGATGATATTTTGAAATTTGATTCCCTTGCGAAGCCCGGTGAAGATGAAAGGTGCCCTTTGCGATCAATTCCTCGTCCCACAATGCTTCATCCTGGTCATCATATAGTATCATCTCACCGTGTTCATTTTTTCTTGCTTTGAAACGGGAAGAATGAAAACACATCAAAGCGAACAGGGCATTCACATCAGGTTGATCGGTTTGATCATTCCCGATAAGAAGGGCGGTTAAGCGGAGAGCTTCTGCACAAAGATCTTCACGCAATATCGTGTCCTGGCTTTCGGAATAATAGCCTTCATTAAAAAGCAAATACAAAGTAGTAAGAACTGCCGCTAAACGATCATTGATTTCATTCATTGACAGGATCCCGATAGCTATCGGGACGACCTTAACTTTTTCGGTCCTCAATTTTTCTTTTGCTCTAAAAAGGCGTTTGTTAATCGTCTCTTTGTTGGTAAGAAAAGCCGTAGCGATTTCTTCAATACCAAATCCGCACAGAATGCGGAGCGATAATCCGATTTGCGATTCTATGGGGATCGACGGATGGCAAAGAGCAAATAGCATTTGCAATTGGCTGTCGGTAATATTTTTTTCAGAAAGATCAATTTCCATTTCTTCATTTTGTGATGAGCCGTAGTTTATTTGTTTTGAAATTTTTTCGGCAAAGAGCTGGTCGCGCTGGAGGTGGTTTTTTGCTTTGTTTTTTGCCACCGTGTAAAGCCAGGCTACCGGGTTTTCAGGAATACCTTTGTATGGCCAGTTCTCAAGAGCTGATAAAAATGTTTCACTGGCTATATCTTCGGCAAGCTCCAGGTTGTCAATACCAAAAAATTTACAAAGAACAGCTGCTATCTTCCTGAATTCTGTTCTGAACAAATGTGGTATTAGGTCCTGGTGTTGCATAGTTTCTTTGCGAAAGTCGGCAGTAGGCAATTGAGTGAGCAGTCGGCAGTCAGCAGTCAGCAGTCGGCAGTCGGCAGTAAGCCAGGTTTACTGATTGCCAACTGCCTACTGCGTACGCCAACTGGTCAATGCAGTCCATCATTCTTCGCGATCTTTCTTATCTCCATACTATTTCCTTCGCCCTGCAATACAGGACAGCCTTTGGCAAATTCAACCGCTTCTTCAATTGAATCTGCTTTCACGACAATAAATCCGCCGATGGTTTCTTTGATCTCACCAAACGGCCCATTAGTAACGACAGCTTTTGAATTTTTTGTCTTTACAACGCGGGCGTCATCAAAGGGTAAACCGGTTCCACTCACAAACTTGTTTTGAGCAGCGATGCCGCCGATCCAGTCCATTGTTTGTTTCATCCAACTTTCAATTTGTTCCGGCGATGCTGCCTTTCTGCCGTCTTCGTGTCTCATGATCAATGCATATTCTTCCATGGTTTTGAAATTTAAATTGTTATTGAATGTAAGATTTATACACCTATAACAAGTGAAACAACCAAAATTGGACAGGATGAAAAATATTTTGGATTTGAACGTAAACCTGTTAGAACTGTTTCAGGTAACTGATCTTGGCAATTATATGTTCTTCGGTTTGTTTTACCTGTGGAGAATTATCAAAGCTTCCGTGGTTATATATAAAATAGATATACGACAAAGGCTGGTATTCCCAGGCAAAACGGATATTATAACCCTGTGACTTATCCAATGAGTTTTTCTGATAAAAGCCGATCAGCTGAATACGCGGGTTCAAAGCAAACCTTCCCTGTAAAATATAAAGATCGACAGTCGAATTTGTTTTAGGTTCACCTACATCGATAAAATGGTTGCGATTAAATTCGGCGAGCAAAGAAATATGAGGAATAGGAGCAAATTGCAATTTCCAGTCAGCCGATTTTAATTTCCCATTAAAATAATCTCCCCATTTATAATCGATCGCCAGGCTCAAAAACTTTGATGGGTCGGTGGTAAATAATATCCAATGTTGAACGAAGCGATAGTCGCCTGCGGGTATGGTAATCCCAAGGGGTTCGAAAGGTTCAGTGAGACGTTGGAAAGTCGGTGTGACGGCATAGCCGAAATAAGCACCACTCTGGAAGTTTAACCAAATAGGGAAGAAATAAAGGCTTGATTCGATAAATTTTCCCGTAGACGCCTGCCAGTATAATTCAGGAAGAACCCCGGGCTCATATGCACGGAGTATTTTTTTAAACGGCAATTTACTTCCGCGATAATACCAGTTCATACCCGGCGTTGTTCCGATCACATCAGTGCGTGAGATAAAGCCCATTTGAGGATCGAAGTCTTTGGTAACAACTGACTGCGTCCACCAGATCTTGTAGTGATTGGTTGTGTTATAATATTGCGCAAAGCCTGCAAAGCCTTGCTTGTTTGTGTTGGTGGTAACAGTATGTGTAAGAATAGTATTGATAGATTGTGCTTCATTGATACGAAAAAATCCATCGACCGTACTTGCTATGTTGGAACCTTGTGGAGTATTTTTTATCGTCATCAATCCGCCTATGCGATTTTGGTGACCAAAGTTCTCAGAATACCTGCCTACAAAAAAATTTGTGGCAGGGCTATTGTTGCGTTCTTCCTGCCGCATCACCATAGCTCCATAATTTCTTTTTAAGGATCTGTTCACAAACCTCGCACCCGCAAGAATAGGAATTGGATTTCCACTACTATCAAGTCCGATGCTCCGACTAAAAAATGGTTGAAGGTGCATATTACCCCCGGAGCCATCAGAAGCGATTTGGATAGATGGACTGAATAAGGAAGCATTTTCCAGGAAGAACTGCCGCTTTTCAGGAAAAAATACGGTGAATCTTGTAACATTATTTACCTGCAGGTCTGCATCTGCCTGGGCAAAATCTGTATTGGCTGTAACATCCAACACCATGTTTGGATTGATGGCCCATTTAATTTCTCCACCGATTTTTGTATCGTTTGAACTGCGCTTCGCTGTCGAGTCAAAGTTTTTATAACTGTCATAAGAAGTCAGGACATAAGGTTGCACACGAATATTTGGCTTGGGCGGTGGCGGGCTGGAGATTTTTTAAAACGCCTGCATATTCCATTCTTGAAGCACTGAAAACTCTGGGAAATGGAGAGAATGAAGAAATTTCATTTGTCAGCCGGCGATTCCTGTACATGTTAAAACCCCAGTTTTGCAGAGAGTCGGAAGTTTTCTTATATCGTAAGGTTTGCCA